>ULUV01051916.1_pt1 | contig 164767 bp, 159 predicted proteins | sample 1958921 | NCBI WGS metagenome assembly ULUV01 (sample SAMEA4835772, study PRJEB28245) | human gut metagenome | biome: gut microbiome; material: fecal sample | place: Denmark | collected 2008
ATCTGGACGGTCACTTTAGCGCCCCAAAATAAATTATAGAACCCATTTTTTGTTTTATAGGGAGTTTATGAGTCCGTTCTCCGTTTTAGCGTCAATTATGGTATAATGACCATATATAAGAATGGAGGAACGGCACTTATGTTAGCGGACCTGCATATGCATACGACCTTTTCAGATGGGGTCAATACACCAGAGGAACTTGTACGGGAAGCAGAAAAAGCTCACCTATGCGCCATGGCCATTACCGACCATGATAATACCCTTGCCTATGATGAAGCAAAAAAGGTCATCGATGCGCGCCAGGATGGCATCCATCTGATCCGGGGTGTTGAGATGGATACGGATTATAAAGGAAAGGATGTCCATGTTCTAGGGTTCCACTTTGATCCTGCCGTCCCAATTTTCCAGCAGGCCCTTGCCTGGAACCGCAGCGGAAGGGTGGAACGGGTCATGAAGATCATTGAAAAAATCCAATCCCTGGGATATGAGCTTTCCTTTCAGGAAGTAAAGAGGGAAGCAGCAGGCGCCCATAGCCTTGGGCGTCCCCATATTGCCCGCGTTCTCGTCAAAAAGGGGTATTTTCCAACCGTAAAGGACGTTTTTGATACGCTCATCGCGGCAGGAAAACCAGCTTATCTCCGTCAGGTCAAGATGAGTCCCTTCGAGGCTGCCCGGATCATCCACAAAGCCGGTGGAATTGCCGTCCTTGCTCATCCGGCAGAGATTGAAAATCTTTCCTATGTAGAGGAAATCCTTCATAGCGGGGTCATGGATGGGATGGAAGTCTTCCACCCGTCCGTTCTGCAGGAAAAAAACAAACATGATTGGCTTGCCATCGCGAAAAAGTATCATCTCATGGTCAGCGGCGGAAGCGACCTACATGGCAATCCGGGGCGGTTTCCCATGCACTTAGGGGAATTTTCGATTCCGTATGATGCAGTATCGGAGATTGTCACATACCCTCAAAACAGGGGGAATGCAAAATGAAAGTGATTACTTTTACAGGCCCAAGTGGAACCGGCAAAAGTTTTCGTGCCATCAGTGTGGCGCACCAGCATGGCTGTGATGGCATCATCGATGATGGATTGCTTATTGAAGGCACAAAGATTTTAGCAGGAAAATCGGCCAAGACCGAACAGAATAAAGTGCAGGCGGTCAAACGGGCTATTTTTATGGAAAAGGACCACTGCGATGAGGTCAAGGAAGCTATTCAGCATAGCCGGATTAGCTGTCTGCTTGTCATTGGAACCAGTGACAAAATGGCGGTAACCATTTGCAAACGACTTGCATTGCCGGTGCCTTCGGAATTTGTCCATATCCAGGATATTGCCACGACTCGGGAAATGAAAAAAGCTCGTGATACGCGCATAAAGGAAGGAAAACATATCGTTCCTGTTCCGACTATCGAACTGAAGCCGCATCTATCGGGTGTTCTTGTGGATTTACCCCATCGTCTTTTTGGCCGCAATAAGAAACACAAGGATCTGCCTGAAAAATCCATTGTCAGACCTGCCTTTAGTTACTATGGAAAGATTTCTGTGACCGATTATGTCGTCAGTGATATCGTTCGTATTGTGGTCCAGAAAAACAAGGATGTGGACCGGATTTCCGCCATCAAGGTCCGGCGTCCGGCAGATACCAATAAAGGGATGACCATTTACCTGGATTTGGTCCTGTTCTTTGGTGCCCAGATCTTTGAGGTCGTAAGGCAGTTGCAGGCCAAAATCAAGGTTAAGGTCGAAGGCATGACCAGTATGCCCGTTCGGGATATCAATGTTTCAATCAAAAGCTTGACTGTGCGCAGTGAAAAGAAAGAAGAAACCATTGCCGCCATACCTCACGAATCATAAGAGGGGGAGGGGAAGCCCTCCTTTTCTCTTTTCTCTAAGGAGTCTCACGTAACCATGAAGTCCAAAAAACTTCCAGAATCCGTCTTTTTGGAGCGAATCCACGCTCTTCAAAGGGACCTTTGCACTTTGGCGTCCCAGCCTGTTGAACAAAAAAATGTGAACTTTGGCGTCCAGCTCATCGTGGTCAATGGTAGGGAGCGCGCTGTTGTCACGATTTATAATGGAAAAGATGGATGGCGTCCTGTGCTTTCACAGAAAGAGGGGCCCTTCTTTGACCGAGTGAGGAATGTTGTCTTTGGCATGGACGCAGCTTCTTCAACCCCATCTGGGGAAAAAGGTGTAGGGCCTCTTTTGACCCTTTTAGGAGCGGTCAAGAAGCCTGGTGAGTTATGGGCGGGCAGCGACGAATCGGGAAAAGGTGACTATCTTGGCCCTTTGTGCGTAGCCGCCGTCATTCTTGATGAAATTGGTGCCAAAAAACTTCTTGCCCTTGGGGTTAGAGATAGTAAGACTCTCTCAGACGCGAAGATTAGGAGGCTTGCGCCGCAAGTCTATGCCATAGCCAAAGCAAGTGCCGCGGCCGCCCTTATGCCCCAGCAGTACAACGAGGAATATGAGAAGGCGCAGAACCTGAATCCGCTTTTGAGTACTTATCACATTGGGGCCATTATGACTGTCCTTAAAAAAGTTCCGGAATGTCATTTTGCCCTGGTTGACCAATTTACCCGGTCTCCTTACATCAAAAATGAGCTGGAAAGAGCGGTTCCTGGTCTTTCTGTTTATTCTCATACGAAGGGAGAAGCGGATATGGCCGTGGCGGCAGCCTCAATTCTAGCTCGTTCCCTGTTTCTCAAGAAGATGGAGGAGTTATCCCAGGAGGCTGGTTTTGAACTTCCTTTTGGAGGCGGCGCCCAGGCAACACGAGCTGCAGAAAAAATCATCCAGCAGGAAGGGCGAGAACGCCTTGGCCATTACGCCAAACTGCATTTTGCCAATACAAAGAATCTCAAGGGATAGCTCCTTGTCTGTTTTCTTGTTCTCTAACCTATGATATAATAAGAGGGTTATGTAGCACTCATCACTTTCGTGAAATTTTGATGGGAAGGTCTTTCCATGAATAAACAAATTTTTCGCATGCTTCTCGTCCTCTTTTTTGTCGTTGTCTGTGTCTCCGCCGGCGTCATCTATTTTACCTTTGATCGCAGGGCCTTGGATTATCTGACGACATTTCGTCCGCAGTACGCCCTGCTGGCCCTTTTCCTTCTCGGTGTAGGTCTTTTCTTTGACGGGACACGACTTATTACGCTGACTCATCTTTCTGATGAAAAGATGGACTATAAGCACGTGTTCAATGTTGTCTTCAGCAACTATTTTCTGGCCCTTTTGACCCCGGGCCAAGGAGGCGGCGGGATTGCCCAGCTGATGTTCATGAAAAAAGCGGGCGTTTCAGTTGCTAAATCAACCTTGATCATCATTGTCAGGACCGTTATGTCCATTTTGTTTCTTTTCCTCACTGTGCCAGTTGTCTTTTATTTTGATCCGAGTCTTGTGAGCTGGATGCCGCCCAGCGTCATTGCCCTCGTTTGTGCCTTCTTTATTTTTGCACCTGGCATGCTGATTTACTGTATCGTTACAGGACGCTTTGAAAAATGGCTGGTTCGGTTCTGCCGCCGCTTTTCCCCAAAGGTTCAGGAAGCGGTCTTTCTTTGGTACCGTGATTTCCAGCAGGCCCTGCTCCTGCTTTTCAAGAATCCCAAGCAAGTTCTTCGAGCATTTATTGAATCCGGTCTCAGCCTGCTTTTTATTTATTCGGTTGTGCCCGTTTTTATTTACGCCTTTGGCATTACCAATATTCCACTTCATATCATTATGGGACGGATGTGTCTCATCAACCTTGTTTTATACTTTACGCCGACTCCCGGCGGTACTGGGGTTGCGGAAGGGGGATTTCTGGTCCTTTTCAACTCCTTGCTTCCAGCGGGTGTGGCCGGTGTAGTGGCCGTTATGTGGCGCTTTTTCTGTGAATATATTCCCTTTACGATTGGGGCCATCGTCACAATCAAAAGTTTTGGCCTTGATGTGTTGACGCAGATTCGGAGGAGGAACATCGACTGATGAAAAAAATCCTAGTGACCGGTGGGGCAGGTTTCATTGGATCCCACATCTTGGAAAAATGCAGTGAAGTTCCTGGACTTTCCGTAACTGTCCTGGATAATCTCTCTTCAGGATTCAAGGAATATGTCCCTCTTTCGATGAATTTGGTGCAAATGGACGTGCGGGATAAAGCATTGATTGATTTCCTGCTACAGGAAAAGTTTGATACAGTCATCCACCTAGCTGCCCAAACCTTGGTGCCTTTTTCCATGGAATATCCTTTGGTTGATGCGGACATCAACATCAAAGGGCTAATTAATCTATTGGAAGGCTGCCGCAAGAGCGGTGTCAAGCGAATCATCTTTTCATCGAGTGCGGCCGTCTATGGGGATAATCAGCATCTTCCCCTTACGGAAAAGGAAATCCCAGCGCCGACTTCTTTCTACGGTCTATCCAAGGTGACGGCAGAATCCTACATTCGTCTCTACTGCTTACTTTACGGGATGCATGGAATCATCCTGCGATTTGCCAATGTCTATGGCGAGCGGCAGGGAGAAACGGGTGAGGGCGGTGTCATCAGTATTTTTGCCCGTCTTCTTCACGAACATAAGCCCCTTACCGTTTTTGGCGACGGTCAGCAGACCCGGGACTTTATTTATGTAGGTGATATTGCGGAAACAATGGTTCGTTCCCTTAGTTATGAAGGACTTGCCACGCTGAACGTTTCGACAGGATGCAAGGTTTCCCTCAATGCGCTTTTATCCGTTATGGAAAAGCTCACGGGACAGATTCCTTCAGTACAATATGGACCGAGGAGGAAAGGGGATATCCGTGATTCGGTTTTATCCCATGAAGCCCTTCAAAAAGAACTCGGACCTATGACATTTACTTCACTTCAGGATGGCCTTTCCCGTACGCTTGCGTATTTTTCTACCCATCCGTAAGGAGGGATTTTCTTGAAAAAGATTATCATGGTCCTATTGGCGGTCAGTCTCTTTTTGGTCAGCGCCTGTCATAAAAAAGAGACGGCGCCTCAACCGGCTGCAGCACCGATGCCTCAGCTGCGCCTGGCAGCTGATGAAGGACCAAATACCAATGCCCGTGCAGCGGTTGCCATCAGCCGCTTGTTGAGTCTTCATTTTGATGGCCTTGATACAAGTACCCTTTCTACGGCGGGCTCGCTGGCTTCTTTGGATCTTATGAAGCAAGGAAAAGCTGATTTGGCCATTGTTCAGCAGGACGTTGCCGAAGCAGTTTTTTCAGGAAAGGCACTCTACGAAGGAAAACCTTACCAGGATTTTCGTGAACTGTGTTATCTGGGGTCCCGCACACTGTATTTTCTGGTGCCTCGACTTTCCACCCTCTCTGATATAAGGGAGCTCAAGGATTGTAAAGTCGCAGTAGGCGCTCCTGGATCGGGCATGGAAGTTACAGTTCGTGCCTTGTTGCGTGCTGCCCATATGAAACGTCAGGATATGGTCTTTCAGTATCTTTTCGATCAAGAAGCTTTATCTGCTGTAGCTTCCGGTCGAGTCGACGCAGCTTTGGTTATGGGGGGCTTACCGGATAAGGAAATCAATGAAGCTCTCGCGGGCGGAGCCCTTCGCTTGATTCCTCTTGAGGGAGCCGCTTTTGAGGAGCTAGCTGAACGGACGGGACTGTATTTGCCAACAACAATCAAATTAGGGACATATCCTTATATGGAGGGCCCTGTTTCCACCCTTTCTGTTCCAGTCCTACTTGTAGGAACAAGCTCGCTCCCGAAGGAGAGGACCCTGGCGCTGCGAAGCTTACTCCAAAATGGGGTGGGGGAGATCAAAAAAAGCGATGTTTCCCTCCTTTCTTTTCCAAATCAGACACTTTTTACGCCCTCAGGAATTCCGTTTCCTGAAAGTTGGGAGAGCTCGGAGAAGAAGAATCCGGGCGAATCTTCTCAATAAAGAGGAGAATGGCTGATTTTCTGCGCCAATCCGTTGCAAATCTAGACGCTACAAGTTATAATGAAATACTAGGGATTAGGGGAAGGATGGTCCATATCCTTCCCTTATTCTTAACGTGATTCTGTGTTAGCAGAGTAAAACAGGAATTTTCCACGGACTGTCATCGTCCCGTGGTTGATGGGTTTTAGGATCTAAAACCCCATAATTCATAGATTATCGTACTTTTGGAAGCCTTTCAGTCTCTTTTTTGTGTTAAAGGTGAGCTGCGAGCTTTCGCTAAAAAATTGAGGAGGTGTCCCTTTTGGCAAAAGGACAACAGAAAAAAATAAGCATCATCCCTTTGGGTGGTCTTGGTGAAATTGGTAAAAATATGACCGCGTTCCGTTACGGAGAGGAAATCATCCTGGTTGATGCCGGTCTTGCTTTCCCGGATGATGAAATGCTCGGGATCGATCTTGTCATTCCAAATTTTTCCTACCTTGTTGAAAACAAGGATAAGGTCAAGGCAATCTTCCTGACCCACGGTCATGAAGATCATATCGGTGCCATGCCCTATGTGATGAAGGAACTGAACTGCCCCGTTTATGGCTGCCCACTGACGCTAGGAATCCTGTCGGGCCGTCTTCGTGAAAATGGCGTTTCAGATCAAAAGTGCAAAGCGGTCAAGGCTGGGGCCACTGTTCGTGCTGGATCTTTTCGGGTCGAATTCATCCATGTGAACCATAGCATCCCCGATGCGGTATCTCTTGCAATCCATACGCCTGTGGGTACAATTGTCCATACGGGTGACTATAAATTCGATCAGACCCCTGTTGACGGCCAGCCTACGGACTTTGCACGGCTTGCCGAAATTGGAGATAAAGGCGTCCTGCTTCTGCTGGCTGATTCAACAAATATTGAACGGCCTGGATTTACGCCCAGTGAAAAGAATGTAGGAAAAACGCTCGATGAACAGTTCAGGGCTGCCAAGAACCGGATCATCGTGGCCACCTTTTCCTCCAACGTCCATCGCCTGCAGCAGGTCATTGACGCAGCTGTCATGACGCGCCGCAAGGTTGCCGTCATTGGACGCAGCATGGTCAATGTCGTCAATATTGCCAGCGAGATGGGATATCTCAAGATTCCTAAAGGTGTACTCATTGATATTGATGAAACACGCAACTATTCACCGCGTCAAATTGCCATCATTACGACGGGCAGTCAGGGGGAACCCATGAGCGCCCTTACCCGTATGAGCAATAGTGAGCATAAAAAAGTGTCCATCATGCCCGGCGATACGGTCATCATTTCCGCTACTCCGATTCCAGGAAATGAGCGCGGCGTGGGGCACACCATAGACAACCTCTATAAGCTCGGAGCGGAGGTCGTCTATGGACGGGAGCGGGGCATTCACGTTTCCGGTCACGCCAGTCAGGAAGAAATCAAGATGATGCATCGACTGATCCGTCCAAAATTTTTTATGCCGGTCCACGGTGAATACCGTCACCTCGTGCTTCATAAGAAGCTCGCTATGCAGCTTGGCATGAATAAGGATAATGTCGTCATTGCTGAAAATGGATCTGTTGTGGATGTAACTCCGAACTCCATTGGAATCAGCGGCCACGTAACAGCCGGCAAGACCCTCATCGACGGACTTGGCGTAGGCGATGTCGGCAATGTCGTTCTTCGCGACCGCCGCCAGCTCTCACAAGATGGGATTCTCATCGTTGTGGTAACTATTGATCACAGTAATTATTCCATTGCTGCTGGTCCTGATATTGTCTCCCGCGGATTTGTCTATGTCCGTGAATCGGAAGAACTCATGGAAGGCGCACGTGACCGGGTTCTCTCCACTCTTGATAAATGCCGGGAAAGCCATGTGACGGAATGGTCCAGCTTGAAGTCCGCCGTACGGGATTCCTTGGGGCGTTATCTCTTTGAAAAAACGAGACGCCGTCCCATGATTTTACCGTTGATCATGGAAGTTTAACTGTCTGATAAAATAAGGAAGGATTGCCGTGAAGAAAAAAACGCAGCCAAAGAATACAAAGAAGAGGACAAAGGCCGGGGAAAATGGTTTTTCCTACAAGCTTGAGGCCCTTGGGATCGTATATGCTGCTCTTGGCCTCTTCATGGCTGTAAGCCTTTGGTATCCCGAAGTCGGTTTTTTGGGAGATTCTGCCCATTATTTCCTGACCATGGGTCTGGGAAGGGGCGCTTTGCTTCTTCCTATCTATTTGGTGATTTTGGGGTTAGGCTATGTTGTGAATCATAAGCGTCTCCAGTTCTCCAAAAGATTCTTTTCCATCCTGCTTTTTTTGGTGTCCCTTCTTTCTCTCTGGCATGCCAGTGTGATCCCGGAAGGGGCTGAAATCCTGCCAGAATCATTACCTATCGGTGGCGGCCTCCTTGGAGGCGCCATCGTGTTTGTTTTCACAAAGATTGCAGGCCGTATTGGGACCTTTATTCTGCTCATTGCCCTGACCTTGATTTCCTTGGTCCTGACAAATCGCTTCTCCCTCAGCAAACCCTTGAAGGCAGCTGGGGAAGAGATGAAGAACGGAGCCATGACAGCCGCTCAGAAATGGAATGATTACCAAGATGCTCGCAGAAAGCGGAAACGGGAAATTTATGATCAGGAGCGGCAGGAAGAAGCACAAATAGATCAAGAGGCCCAAACCGAGGACCCTAAGCATCAGAGCATCAGTGAGATCATCAAGGGAGCCCTATCGAGTACAAAACCACTTGTTAAATTTGATAAGGATGAAATTGAGGGCACTTTGGCAGCCCAGTCACCGGCTGTGGAAAAGGAACCAGAATATGTGCCCTATGAACCTGTCATCCCACCGAATATTCCCGATGAGCCGGCAGGAACGGAGAAAGAAAAAACACAGACAGCCGTATCCAAAGCTCAGGCAGAGGGTACTGCCCTTAGCACAGTTGAACAAGCCGATGCGTCCAGCTATGAATTTCCTCCCTTGACGCTTCTTAACCCACCGCGACCTGTCAATCGAAACCATTCTCGCCAGGAAATGGAAACCCAGGGGCACATCATTGAAAAGACGCTGACCGATTTTGCTGTTAAGGCGGCCCTTGTCAATGTCACCAAAGGGCCTTCTGTTACGCGGTATGAACTGGAACCGGCTCCCGGTGTCAAGGTGAACAAGATCCAGAATCTAGCTGAAGATATTGCCTTGAAGCTTGCCGTGACGAGCGTCCGTATTGAGCCAATCCCAGGCAAGGCTGCCATTGGGATTGAGGTACCGAGCCGCTACAGTGAGGCTGTGACATTCCGTTCCATCGTGGACTGTGATGAAATCCGTAACGCCAAAGGAAAACTTTGCGTCGGTCTCGGCAAGGATATCTCCGGCCGTGTTATTGTGGCCGATCTCAGCAAGATGCCTCATTTGCTGATTGCCGGTTCTACCGGGTCTGGTAAATCCGTTTGCATCAATACCATCATTGCCAGTCTTCTTTATCGGGCAAAACCGAACGAGGTCAAACTTATCCTTGTTGACCCAAAGGTCGTAGAACTGACAAATTACAATGGCATTCCCCATCTTTTGACCCCCGTTGTTACAGGGCCTAAACAGGCCGCCTCGGCCCTTCATTGGGCTGTTGTTGAGATGGAACGGCGCTACAGCCTTTTTGCAAAAACGCAAGTGAGAAAGATTGACGACTATAACGCCGTTGTTCCTGCTGATGAAGCCCTGCCCTTTATTGTTGTCATCATCGACGAATTAAGTGACCTCATGATGGTTGCCGCCGTCGATGTAGAAGACGCAATCCTGCGTCTTGCCCAAAAGGCCCGTGCTGCTGGAATCCATTTGATCCTTGCGACACAGCGTCCGAGTGTCGACGTCCTTACGGGGACCATCAAGGCCAATATCCCTTCGCGGATTGCCTTTGCTGTATCCTCCAATACGGATAGCCGGACCATCCTTGATATGAGCGGGGCTGAAAACCTTTTGGGCCGTGGGGATATGCTTTATTTCCCGACAGGTGCCAATAAGCCAACCCGTGTCCAAGGCGCCTTCATCACCGACGAGGAATTGGGACGGATTGTTGACTTCATCAAATCTGAATCCATTCCGACCGCGTATGAGGAAGAAGTAACGACCCAAGCCCTATCAGAAGATAAGAAAAAGCATGCTGCTGGGGAAGGGGAGGACGAGGCTGAGGACGACTTATTTGAAGATGCCTTGCGTCTTGTTGTTTCTACCCACCAGGCATCCAGTTCCATGCTCCAGCGAAAGTTCCGTATCGGCTATACCCGTGCCGCCCGGCTTGTAGATATGATGGAAGAAAAGGGAATTGTAGGTCCCAGTGAAGGGAGCAAGCCCCGCAGTCTCATAATGAGTGAGACTGCCATTGCGGAACGTTTCTTTACCAAGAACCCAAAGAAAGAGGCTGACTTTTCATGAAGCATATTGGAGAATACCTAAAGCAGCGGAGATGCGAAAAAAATATAACTCTGGAGGAAGTGGCATCCCAGACTGGCATCCGGGAGCAATATCTTACCGCTCTCGAATCCGGTGATTTTGAGAAGATTCCTGGAGATGTGTTTATCAAAGGGTTTATCCGGAATTACGGCAACTTCCTTGAAGAAAATGGCAATGATCTTGTCGAAGCTTACACAAAGGGCCTTGCCACACCAGAAGCCCTGCATGAACCCTTGAAGGCAGCTCCTTCGGATGTAAAAGAACAGCCCGAAGTCCTGCAGGAGCCCGCTTCTTCCCCTGCTTCCACAGCAGATGCCACGCCCGAAAACGACGAAGAGCGCACCATGGTTGTGACCCCTTCCATGATGGAAGAGGCGAGACGCTCGTGGGAAGAAGAGGAAGCATTCGAAGAAGAACAAGAAAAGACTACCCCGAAAGTGCAGGCCGTCATCAAGGAAATCGATGATGAACCGGAACCCGATGAAAATCAAAAAGAGGAATCTGGTATCGTTAAGAAACTGCGCCATTTCATTGAAAGCATCCTGTATGAAGAAGTCGACGAGGATGATGACGAAGATGACGACGCTGACGATGAGGCGTTAGAAAACGGCGAGGATAGACAGGAAAGCCCGCTTTATGCCTATCAAAAAAAGGAACGTCAAGACAATCGGAAGGGTGTCAGTGCCTATCTAAATATTCGGATCTTCGGCATTGTATTTGCCATTTTCTTTGGGATCTTCTGTGTGGTCATGGCTTATTTCCTGTTTGGCGGCAAGACCATGCCGGAAATCCCTGCTACGACGAGTCTATCTGACAGTGTAAAGAGTGAAAATTCTTCAACCAGGAAGGCGGAAGAAGCAAAAAAAGAAGAGAAACAGCCGGAGACAAAGGAAGAAAAAAAGGGGGACACCAAAGCCTTTGGAAAAGAACAGAAAAATGGGGTCACGGTAACAGTTACGTATAATAAACCCGTCTGGACGGAAGCCGATATTGACGGTAAACGTGTGGAAACGGCTACGGTCAGTGCTGGGTCGACAAGAACGTACAATGGAAAATCCACTGTTAAACTGAGTTTCGGCAGTATTCGAGACGTATCCATCAAGGTCAACGGAAAAGACTATAAATTGAAGGATACAGAGTGGGGGACCATGAGCAAGACTTTCCGTGCCCAGTAAATAAAGAGAGGAGTCCAAGTTGAAAATAGGAGTTGTAAGCCTAGGATGCCCTAAGAACCTCGTTGATTCTGAGGTCATGATGGGACTTATCCGTGACCGTAAATGGGAACTGACTAATGATCCATCCCATGCCGACATCATTATCGTCAATACCTGCGGTTTCATCGAAAGTGCCAAAACCGAATCCATCAATACCATCCTGCAGATGGCAGAATATAAGAAAATAGATTCCCATCGTAAACTCATTATGACGGGCTGCTTGGGTCAGCGTTATGCCCACGAACTTTTTGAACAGATGCCCGAAGTGGATGCAATTATCGGAACAGAATGTTATGATGCCATTGGGTCGGTCATTGATCGCGTGGAAAAGGGAGAGCGTTTTGTGCTGCTTGAAGCGCCTAAGCAATACTCCCAGCCTAAGAGCCGCGTCCTTTCCACTCCGCAATATACAGCTTATGTGAAGATTGCCGAAGGCTGCAGCAATCGCTGCTCCTATTGTGCTATTCCAAAAATACGGGGACCATATCGCAGCCGACCCTATGAGGAAATTGTAGAAGAAGTAAAATCCTTGGTTCAGCAGGGTACGCGGGAAGTTATCCTTGTTGCGCAAGATACGACGCAGTACGGGATTGATTTATACCACAAACTGCGTCTTTCCGAGCTTTTGCGTGATCTGAATGAGATCCCTGCCTTAACATGGATCCGCATCCTATACTGTTATCCCGAATCCTTTTCTGATGAACTCATAGAGACCATGGCCCAATGCAAGAAGGTTTGCCACTATGTTGACCTTCCGCTGCAGCACGCCAGCAATTCTCTTTTAAAGACCATGCGCCGTAGGGATACGCGGGAACAGGTTGAAATGCTCCTTGCTAAACTTCGCAACAGGATGCCTGACATCTGCCTGCGGACGACTTTTATTGTCGGCTTTCCAGGAGAAACTGAAGCGCAATTCGAGGAACTCCTTGATTTTGCTCAAAAAGAACACTTCCAATGCGCAGGTGTCTTTACCTATTCACAGGAAGAGGAAACCGAGGCAGGTGCCATGAAAAACCAGATCGATGAAGCAACCAAGCAGGAACGCTATCATCGCTTGATGGCACTGCAAGCCAAGATTTCTGAGGAAATCCAACAGGAACGGGAAGGAAAGGTCCTGACAGTTCTTGTGGAGGGACATGATGAAAAAAATCCGGACCTTGCTGTGGCGCGGTCCTATGCGGAAGCTCCTGATATTGACGGTAAGATCTTTATTGAAGGTGCTAAGGGACTTCGGGTAGGGGACTTTGTCAACGTCCAGATCGATCAAGGCTTTACGTATGAGGCTGTTTCTCACCTCGTAAAGGAGTGAATGTTCTGTGGATGTAGAAATCATCAGTACGGGAACGGAACTTTTATTGGGGGATATCCTTAATACGAGTTTCCAGCTCCTGTCAAGAACCCTGAATGACGCCGGTTTCAGTGTCCTTTATCAATCAACGGTGGGAGATAATCAAAAGCGCCTTTTAGCTGCCCTTTCCATTGCGCAAACGCGTGCCCAGATCATCATCCTTACGGGCGGCTTAGGCCCCACAAGAGGCGATATTACAGCTCAGACCGTTGCCGATTTTCTTGGTCGTTCCCTTGTGCTGAGTGAGGAATGGCTGAAAAAGATGGAGGCTTATTTTGCCTCTCGCGGACTTGTCATGAGCCCCAATAACCGGAAACAGGCCTATGTACCGGAAGGGGCGGTCATTTTCAATAATGATGTGGGAACCGCACCGGGTATGGCGATTGAAACAAATGGCGGCAAGGTTTTAATCCTGCTGCCAGGACCGCCTGAAGAAACCAAGTTCGTCCTTGAAAATGAGATGATGCCTTACCTTCGCCAGAAATTCCAAAGTCAAGGGATCATCCATTCCCGCATTCTTCATCTAAAAGGGTTGACCGAATCCATGACAGCCGAAAAACTTGATGACATTATCATGGCACAGACCAATCCGACAGTGGCACTATACGCGCGCCGCGGTGAAATCCTTGTACGGATCACAGCAAAAGCTGCAAGCCTGGAAGATTGTATGGCACTCATTCACAACGAGGAGACCAAGATCCGTGCCAAAGTTGGAGAATATATTTACGGAACTGACTATGAGACTTTGGGGGAAGCACTGGGAAAGTTGCTGCGTGCTAAGGGCATGACCATCGCTTTTGCAGAATCCTGCACGGGAGGGCTTGCCTCAAGTCTGGTGACCGATGTACCGGGAAGTTCGGAATACCTCATTGGTTCCGTTGTTTCCTATACCAATCAGGTCAAACATGAGATCCTGGGCGTTCCCCAGGAAACGCTCGATACGTATACGGCGGTATCCAAGGAAACGGCGATTGCTATGGCTGAAGGGGTGCGCCGTTTAATGCGCAGCGATATTGGTGTCAGTATTACAGGGATTGCAGGTCCTACAGGCGGTTCACCGGACAAACCGGTAGGACTGGTTTATGAAGCCTGTGCAACAAAGCATGGCACGGTTGTACAGGAACTTCGCTATCGGGCTTCGCGCACGACCGTCAAACTCCGTGCAGCAATGAACGCCATGGCCCTTGCCATGGATGAAGCTAAGAAATGAATCGTGCCAAACAAGTATGTTAGGAGAACCTATGACAGAACCAACAATTACGACCTTTGAAGACCTGAACCTTGACAAAAAGATTCTCTCTGCCCTGAAAGACATGGGCTTTGAGGAACCGTCACCCATCCAGAAAGGGGCCATTCCCCTTGCACTTGAAGGGGATGATATCATCGGACAGGCTCAAACCGGTACGGGCAAGACAGCGGCTTTCGGCATTCCCATCATCCAATCCATTGATGAAAAGAATCGCCATGTCCAGGCCTTGGTCATGTCCCCAACACGGGAACTATGCATCCAGGTGGCAGAAGAAATCAGCAAAATTGGCCGGCTGAAGCGTGTCCATGTCCTGCCTGTATATGGCGGACAGCCGATTGAACGCCAGATTCGGAGCCTGAAACATGGCGTCCAGGTCGTTATTGGGACCCCGGGCCGCCTTTTGGATCATTTGCGCCGCGGCACCATCAGTTTGGACCATATCCACTTCCTCGTCCTTGATGAAGCGGATGAAATGCTTGATATGGGGTTCATTGAAGATATTGAGACCATCATCAAGGAAGTTCCGCCAGAACGGCAGACCATGCTTTTTTCAGCGACGATGCCCCGTCCAATCTTGAGCATCAGTAAAAAGTACATGCGGACACCAAAGGTGGTAGCCATCCACAAGGAAATTGTGACGGCTCCGACCATTGATCAATATTATTATGAAACGCGCGATAAAGTGGATGGTCTGTGCCGAATCCTTGATACGACAGATGACTGCAAGATGATCATTTTCTGCCGCACCAAGAAAGGCGTGGATGAACTGGTCATTGCCCTTGCCACCCGTGGCTATGAGGCGGAAGGCCTCCATGGGGACCTGAGCCAGACGCAGCGTGATCGGGTAATGAAGAAATTCCGTCAAGATCAGGTTGATATCCTCGTTGCAACAGATGTAGCGGCCCGCGGTATTGATATTGACAATATCACCCACGTGGTGAATTTCGATGTTCCCCAGGATCCGGAAAGCTACGTCCACCGCATTGGCCGTACTGGTCGCGCCGGCAATACCGGCGTCGCCTTGACCTTTATCACTCCTCGTGAATTCCGTCAGTTAAAGCTCATTGAACGAAGCGTAAAGACGAAAATTATCCGCGGCCAGCTTCCGACCGATGCCAATGTCCTTGAAAAACAGCGGGAACAAATCATTTCCAAAATGCAGAGCATTCTTGAACAAAATCAATATCATGATTATCTGCCTATTGCAGAAGCCCTGGAAAATGATTATGACATTCATGATATTGCGGCGGCCGCTATCAAATTCATGCAGGAAGGAAATAAAGCTTTGGAAGAGCCCCAGACTGCGGATGCGCTGCCTGAAGCTCTTGCCAACACGGGGGCTCGCCCCGGCATGGTTAGACTATTTATCAACATCGGCCGCAGTGCCAAAGTCACGGTACGGGATATCATCCAAAGCATTGCCATCGAAGCCGAGATTCCAGCAAAATCGATTGGCCGCATCAGCATCTATGACAAATTCAGTTTTGTTGAAGTTCCTGCCGACTCAGCAGAAAAAGTCATGGCCGTGATGCATAAAAATACCATTCGCGGATTCCGCGTCAACATGGAGCCCGCTAAAGCACGGAGATAAGCACCATGGATAACATCGTCTACGGGAAGACGGAGGGAATTAAAAAACGGGTCTTGGAGCAGCTTCAATCGCTCTACGACCTGCATCTTGATCAGGGCCAGCTCATTTCGGAGGAACTGGCCCTCCTTCTGCGTGATATTTCGGAATCCATTGGACGCGAAGTCTCTGTCTATGTGGACCGCAAAGGAATAATTTCCAGTGTTTCAGTTGGCAGTGATCATGCAGTTTCCCTTCAGGATACGGGAAGCCGGCGTTCTCTGTGGCGTTTGTCAGGAATCACTGCAATCCATACTCATCCGTCCGGCACATCTCGCTTAAGTGGGGTAGATATTTCCACACTTAAAAATTTGCGTCTTGACGGCATGGCGGCTCTTGCTTGGAAAGATGCGGAAGCGATGCCCCTTCTTTCTTTAGGCCTGATTACAGACCTTACTGATGATGGAGTGCCAGTTGCCGAGGAATTTGGACCTTATTCTGCCAAAGAAGCTGCCCGTATTCCTTATGGAACGCTCTTGCAGACGATTGAACGAATTTTAGGAAAAAAGACACGCAGCGAAAAAACGGGAAAAGAAGTAGAACGAGCCATGCTGGTTTCCCTTCATTGGGGAGAGGATTGTTCTCGCTATTGTGTTGAAGATTCCGTTGAAGAATTGGCACAGCTAGCAGAAACGGCAGGGGCCATTGTCGCAGCTAAATTTGTCCAGTCCCGTCCCAAACCAGATCCAGTATTTTTTATTGGAAAGGGGAAAGTTGAGGAAATGGCCCTTTTTGCTCAACAGGAAGATATTGATTTATGCCTTGTTGACGATGACCTCTCTCCGGCCCAGCAACGCAACCTGGAACAAGCGTTAGGTGTCCGGATCATTGATCGAACAGGCCTTATCCTTGACATCTTTGCCAAACGGGCCAGAACCAGTGAAGGTAAGCTTCAAGTGGAACTGGCTCAACTGCAGTATCTTCTGCCCCGCATCATGGGGCAGGGCGCCAGTTTGTCTCGCTTGGGCGGCGGCATCGGAACAAGGGGCCCTGGCGAAACTAAACTTGAAGTGGACCGCCGGCGGATCCGTGACCGTATCGGATTTTTAGAAGCCCAGATTGAAAAGATGAAGGGGGCACGCCGGACGCAGCAGAAAGCCCGGGAAAAAAGCAGGATCAAACAAGTCTGCCTTGTGGGCTATACAAACGCAGGTAAATCTTCCCTGCTGAATGCCCTTACCCATTCAGAAATCTATGCAGAAAATCAACTTTTTGCAACGCTTGATCCAACAACGCGGCAACTCAGCCTGCCCAATAAGGAAGTTTGTACCTTGACAGATACGGTCGGCTTCATTCAACGCCTGCCGCATCAATTAGTGGCCGCTTTTCGTTCGACGCTCGAAGTCGTAAAAGGGGCAGATCTCCTGCTCCATGTGATCGATGTGAGCCATGAACTTCACGAGAAACAGGAGGAAGCGGTGCTAAGCGTCTTAAAGGAACTTGGTGTAACAGATACACCAATCCTGACCGTCTACAATAAGATCGATAAGCTGCCGGATCATGAGGGGCTAAAAAAGCGGCTTGATCGAGAGGAATCCCTCGCCATTTCTGCCCGCTCTGGAGAAGGAATCCCCGCCCTTATTAAAAAGATTGCAAGCTTTCTCAATGAAGGAAAGACGGAAGTGACCCTGCTGATTCCTTATACAGAAACAAAGCTCTCGGCTCAGCTTCACGAAAAAGCGACGGTCCTATCCGAAAGTTACGGGGAAAAGGGAGCCCTTATGAAAGTCCGTTTGGATAAACATGATGTAAAGCACTATGCCCCTTATCTAAAGGAGGAAACATAAAACATGATCAATTGGGATGAAATCGAAGAGAAAGCCTTGCTTGAGGTGCAAAAGACGAGCTTTATCCATGAAAAGACTGCCCTTCTCAACACTCGTAAGGTCCTTAAAGCATTCCGTAATCATCAAGTAGCCGATTATTACCTGAAACCAAGCACGGGCTACGCCTATTCTGATACGGGAAGGGATGAACTGGATGGAATCTATGCGGAACTCTTCGGCACGGAAGCAGCCCTTGTAAGAAGTCAATTCGTTTCTGGTACCCATGCTCTTGCCGTTGCTTTATTAGGTGTTTTAAAGCCGGGAGATGAGCTGATTGGAGCTACGGGAGAGCCCTATGATACGATGCAGACCATCATTGGTTCCCCCATCAAGACCCCGGGCTCCCTAGTCAATCAGGGTATTAGCTATCACGAAATCCCCATGATTGCCAATCATCCCAACATCGACGCCATTGTGGCCGCAATTACCGACAAGACCCGGATGGTCCACGTACAGCGTTCCTGCGGCTACAGCAGCGTCCGCAAAACACTGACTGTCGATGAAATCGGAGAAATCTTCAGTGCAGTCAAACGGGTTAAGCCTGATATCATCTGCTTTGTCGATAACTGCTATGGCGAATTTATCGAAGATAAAGAACCAACCCAAGTCGGTGCTGACCTCATGGCCGGTTCCCTCATCAAGAACCTAGGCGGCGGTATTGCTCCGACCGGCGGTTATATCGTGGGACGCAAGGATCTTGTCGAACTTGCTTCCTATCGTCTCACGGCGCCAGGATTAGGCGGAGAAATGGGAGCAACGCTTGGGGATACGGCCCGTGAATTTTATGAAGGCCTGTTTTTTGCGCCTCATGTAGTCCTTCAGGCCATCAAGACTTCGATTTTTGCGGCTTCCGTATTCCAGAATCTCGGATTCGAAGTGTCTCCGCTACCAGAAGAACGCCGCAGCGATATCATCCAAACGATTACCCTAAAAACCAAGGAAAATCTCTGCCGCTTTTGTGAGGCCATTCAGGCAAGTTCTCCCGTTGATGCCCATGTAACACCTGTACCCAGCCATTTGCCGGGCTATCAGGATGAAGTCATCATGGCTGCCGGCACCTTCGTCCAAGGGGCTTCCATAGAACTGAGTGCTGATGCCCCTGTGCGCGAACCCTTTACGGTATACCTTCAAGGGGGCCTGACTTTTGAACACGGTCACATTGCCATTATGGAAGCAGCAAGAAAAATCATGGATAAATAATCGTGCAGCGGCAATTGATTCATAGATTGTGGATAAAAGTAAAATAGGAGAGGGGAGGGATAGAAAAATCCCTCCCCTCTCCTATTTTACTTAAGTTTCCAAGACAAGGCCGTCACTTGATGATTTCTCGCTCACAGCATCCCAGACAGGATTCTTTTAAAGGACCAAAGGGAATTGTTCCTGTATAGCAAAAGAGCTGCTGTCTCTAAGCTGCGGATCCCCTCTGATCGGATTTTACTCACCTTGCTGTTTATTTGGCAATCTACGTATTTTCTTTATGCCCATTTTGCCTCCTGTCCAATCTTCTTGTTCCAATAAATCAAGATTGACTGCTCCATTTGACCTTTGCTGGGTGCTGGATCGTTATGGATAAATAAGCACATATGTCACCATATTTCTCTTCTAAGACGATTTTAGAAAATGATAGACACCTCTTATGAGAAAACATGCTCTAAATGCAGATTTGAGCTTATAAGCCAGATTTCCATATCTGTAGGGCCATTATAAGAAAGACAGTCAGTTCGTCTTATGAAGAAATGAACAGTAGTCTTTTAGAAAAATGAAAATAATAAACAGCTGATCATGAGAAAAGTAGGAGCAAGTGGGAGCCATAGGAAAAAGCATCCTATATAACATCAAAATAGTAGTAAGAGGTAAAATGTGAAAAAGTGCTTCTTTCGAAAAATAAAACCGCCTCTATATTTTATGTTAGAGGCGGTTTTATTGAAATATGCATATATTTAATCATAAAATAGATAAAAGCCCTTAAAACGCAAATTTAAGCGTTTTAAGGGCATGAAACCTTTGTTGGGAATTTCATGGCTTATTATCTATCGTAAACGAGCAGGAAACAATCAAAGAACACGGAAAACACCTACAACAACTCCGGTAATCTTAATATTATCCGTACCAACGATGGGTGAATAAGCGCTATTTTCCGGAACTAGACGAATCTGTTTGAGTTCACGGAAATACCGTTTTATCGTCGTTTCTTCTCCATTTAAAAGAGCAACCACGATATCCCCATTTTGGGCGTAATCTTGACGGCGAACAAAAACATAGTCCCGGTCAAGAATTCCGGCATCTTTCATACTATCGCCTTCGACGACCATCATGAAGACATCGTCCTTGGTCCCGAGAAGTTCTGTTGGAATGGGGTACATATCCTCGATATGTTCATCAGCAAGAATGGGATCGCCGGCGTGAACAGCCCCAACAAGAGGCACGCCAACTACTTCCTTCTTGCGCCAGGCTTCATCAGAAACAAGTCCATACGTACGGGGTTTATCCGTATCCCAGTTCAAGAAACCTAAACTCGCAAGCTTCTTCATATTGTTATGAACACTGGCACTGGAGGCCAGGCCAACACCCTTACCAATTTCACGGACGGATGGGGGATAGTTATTTTCAGAGATATAACTTCGAATAAATTCAAGGATCATTTCCTGACGGTCCGTAAGTCCATTAGCGTGTATCGAATTTGCTTTAGGTCTGCCCATAAGAAAGCCTCCCATACAAGGTATTTTAAAGAAATATACTATATGTAGTAGTATATCAAGAGTTCAAATAATAGTCAAACGTACGTTTAGTAAAAGAGAAGAAAATATGAATAAAATAAAGATAATAAAAGAAAAACGAACAACGGAATGCAAAAGTAAAAATCATGATAGATTAAGGAAAAAGAAAATAAAGTTTACGCTAAGAGAATTCCGAGATTAAGATACGTAAAAGAAGATTGTCATTTTAGATAGGAGTGTAGCTTGCAGGAATGGTTGGCTGCAGCCACTTAAAACTGTACGCAGCTAAGGACGTGGGGAACAGAAAAAGCATTTTTTAAGCAGAAATTTTTACGTCCTATAATATATATTATGTAAAATGGTATAAAAATAAAGGCCGTAAAAAAAATCCCGGAACCCTCTTTTCCTAAGCCGTTCCGGGATTGTATCCGTTCTTAAGTTGATTTCTTTTTTTGACCAAGAAGTGTAAATGACTGTACGGCTCGTTTAAATGCACTGAGCTTCAGGTCATAGTTGATGGTATCATCTGTTTGAAAGTGGATAACATAACCTTCACCTTGTGGATTAAGGAGATATGCATTGAGTAGGAAGACTTTCTTTAAGTCTTCATTATCGGTCGACTGCGAAAGACTTCCGCGAAGGTCACCGACAATGATGGGTTCATGATGAAGGATTGTAATATTGGGTGTATAGCTTGTGATTTTTTCGATGAAGTTCTTTTCTGCTTCATTGATAGTCGCCTTTGTGGCAGACCCTAATTCCTTGAAACTGTCATCGCTGAGCCTTCGGATCATCATGGAATCCGTATGGACACTGCTCAAGCTGCGTCCAAAAAGGACATTATCGGCACGCAGTGTATAAATACGCCACCCACTGGGAATTTCCATCTGGAATCCGAGGTTGGGGTCGGTTAGGATATTTTCATCCGTATAATGGATCTTTTTCAGATCTAGATCCTTTGTGATTGCTTTTAAGGCTTCCTTGCCAGCTTCTTCATTGGCCTGTGTTGTACGGACCGTTACAACGCATAGATTATTTTTCTGCGTTTGGTATGCCCGTCCAATGATAAAGGGACGTCTTGTCTTTTCTGGATCTTTGGGAACACTGCGAAAATCATAGCAGCCTGCTTGCATTTCTTTTTCTAACTGAGCCGATGGGTTGTTCTTTTTTCCGTGAAGTTTATCACGCAAAAGAGCTGCCTTATCAGTTGTTTGGCCAGTGGCCTTATCATCCATGCCTACAATCGTATTATCCTGATCATCTTGGATTTTCTTAAGGAATTTCGAAAGTTCCCGTTTCTGTTCTCCTGAGTATTGTTTCATGGGAACAGAAATAAAACTGGGCAGTGTATAAAGATCCGCACTGATGAGAAAGTCTTCCCCAACCTTAAAGCGAACACCTGTTGTTGTATGATACAATTCTGTACTGCCTGGCGGAATGGTCATGGTAAAGCCACCGCTTTTGGGTGTATAGCGCTGCGGAGCGGCCGCCATGGCAGGATGCTGGATGCTGAGGCCTAGGACTGTAAAGGCTGCCGTAAAGAGTGCAGCTATCCGTTTTTTCACTTCTCTCCCCTCCCCTTTAGGCCCTGGAAAGTCGCTCAGCACAGCGCTGAGCTTCGGCGCAAACTTTTTCGTAATCAAGGGTCAGATATTCGCCGTTTTCATAAAGCAATTTTCCATCTACAAAAACATGGCTGACACTGTGGGAACTGGCGGCATTGCAAAGAAGGGAATAGCGGTCATTGCGGGGGAACCATTCCGGTTCTTTCAGATCATAAAGGACAAGATCTGCTTTGTATCCTGTTGTGACGGCACCCACTTCATCAAAGCCGATGGCTTTGGCGCCTTCTAGGGTTCCGCATTTGATTGCAGTTTTAGCGGGCACGCTTCTAGGATTATCCTCTTTGACTTTGGACAGCATGGAGGCTAGACGTACCTCTTCAAGCATATCCAGATTATTGTTGCTTGATGCCCCATCCGTTCCAAGACCGAGGACAATGCCTTTTTGGAGCATTTGGCCGATGGGGGCAATTCCGCTTGCCAGTTTAAGGTTGCTCTGCGGGTTGGAGGCAATGCGTACATGATGCTTCCTTAGGATTTCCATATCCTTGTCATCAACATGGACGCAATGGGCAGCAAGGGTTCCCAGCTCAAATAAGCCCAGTTCTTCCATCAAGGCAATGGGCGATTTGTCATATTTCTTGAGACAGTCCGCCACCTCCCCTTTTGTTTCCGCAAGATGCATGTGGATTTCGGCTCCTTTTCGGGCCGCTTCCTTTACGATGCTGCAAATATATTCCGGAGCGCAGGTATATGGCGCATGGGGGCCATACATCACATGAATCCGGTCATTTTCGACGCCGTTCCACGTATCAAATAGAGCTGAATTCTCATCAAGACGGGCTTTGCCATCGGCTGCGGAAGACCCGGTAAGGCCCCTTGATAACGCAGCACGGATTCCCGATGAAGCCACGGCACGGGCCGTGGCTTCCATAAAGAAGTACATATCGGCAAATGCCGTTGTACCTGTACGGATCATTTCCGCTATGCCAAGGAGACTGCCCCAATACACGTCATTTCCCGTGAGATGATTCTCCATGGGCCAGATTTTGTCCTGCAGCCAGTCCATAAGGAGCATATCATCGGCATAACTGCGAAAAAGAGTCATAGCGATATGAGTATGGGCGTTTACTAAGCCCGGCGCAAGAAGATGGTCTCTGCCATCGATTACGAGGCTGCCTTGAACCGGCTCTTGACCGATATAGGCAATGCGTCCATCCTTTATCCCAACTTGATAGGTTTTTCCGTCATTTCGATCCAAGATCTCAGCGCCTTGGATCACGGTATCGTAAAACATCTGTTGCTTGTACCCTCTTTTCTTTAGATTTTATCAATGGGAAAACCACCCACAGCATGAGCCGCTTCCCGGCAGTGACAAGATGCCAAGGTCTGTTCTTCCTCTGTTAGGAAGGCATGGATGATGCGAGCAATGGTTTTGGCATTTTCATCCATCATGGCAACAACTTCCTCATGAGATAGGGCCGTCCAAGAAAGACCGGATCCCATATTGGTCACTAGGCTGCAATTGGCATAGCAAATCTCTGCTTCCCTTGCAAGGACGGCTTCCGGCATTTGGGTCATCCCTGCTACATCACCGCCCATAAGTCCATACATCCGAACCTCGGCAGCAGTTTCATAGCGTGGCCCTTCTGTAGCTACATAGCAGCCAGCTTTACTGTGTCGTACGCCAAGTCTTGTGAGGATGCCGTTGAGCCGCTCCCGCAGGACTGGACAATAGGGAAAGCTGAAGTCAACATGGCAGACCGGCATGACACCGCCATCAAAAAAAGTATGCTCGCGCGATTTTGTAAAATCAAGGATTTGACTCGTATTGACAAACGTCCCAGGAATCAAGCCGCGATTCAGGGAGCCTACAGCGGTAAAAGATAAGATTTCCGTTACACCCAACTTCTTCAACGCATAGATATTGGCACGATATGGAATGCGATGCGGCGGCAGACTGTGCCCCTTGCCATGACGAGCAATGAAGTAAACAGATGTATCATCGATCTTGCCTGCAAATCCTTCCGCCGTACCAAATGGGGTTTCTACCGTAATGAGGGACAGCGTTCCAAATATGGAGGTATCTTCGACACCTGTACCCCCAATGATTCCAATTTTGCGCATAACGTTCACCTCTGCTGATTCAAACTTTCAATGATAGGGAGAAGTTCCGGTAAAGATGCAATCGTATAGTTCGGTTTTATTTCTTGCTGGAAACGTATGGGGTCAAAGCTGGACCACCCGACCTTGACTGAAGCACGGCATCCAGCTCGCATTCCGCTCACTAGATCATAAGGACTGTCACCGACACAAAGGCATTCCTCACCGGAAAGTCCTAGCTTTTTTAGGGCAAGAAGGCTGGGTTCTGGATCAGGCTTATGAAGGGCTGTATCCCGTACGCCAATCACACCTTCTATATAGGGAGAAAGCCCCAGACAGCGTAGTCCCCGTTCACAAGTCTCATTGGTCTTGCTTGTCACAATGATGGAATGGATCCCCTTTTCCTTTAGGCGCTGACAGCCAGCCAAAACAGAAGGAAAGGGACGGATCATTTCATCATGAACAGAAAGCTGATACGTCCGATAAAAAGTCAGCAGCTCGTCGAGATGGGCTTCATCCCCACCACTCAGCTGCAGCATGGCCTGAGGCATAGGAAGACCAAACGTCGTCAAGATTTTCTCATCAGGCGGGACCTTCCCATAAAAATGAGAAAAGGTTTGATGGAAACAATGAAGGATGAGGGGTGTTGTATTGGCAAGGGTTCCATCAAAATCAAATAAGATTCCTGAAATGGTCATGAATGGCTCCTTGTGTGTGTCGCTTACGTTTCATCTGATAACAACTCATTTTACCATAATTTACCGTTGAAATAAAATGCGAACGTCCCAAAGGGTGTGAAAAGTCAGGGACATCTTTGCGTCAAATTCGGAGAAAAACCCCTCTGTCAGCAGAAGGAGGGGTTTTTCTTATAAAAGATGAAGCAACGCAGCTGCAAGGACCGATCGTTCAAAGAGGGAACTGACCAGGGCTTTTTCTTCATCCGTATGGGCACCGCTACCAATGACACCCATTCCACAAAGCGTTGGTATCCCCAGGCTTGCGGCAAGACCCGCATCGGATAAGCCGCCTACTTGAATGCCCTTAATTGGACTCATGGAATAAAAGGCGGCCGCTTCCTGAAGCTTCACAATCAGGCCTTTTCCCCCTTCTTTTAGGTCCATGGCAGGAATCAGATGGGTCAAATCAAGATCCGCCCACGTATCGGGAACGGTCTGGCTTGCCGTGGCCTCCTTTAGGTTTTCCTTGATTTCCTGGGCTAGGCTTTCCGTGCGGTAGCGGACCCCAATACGCAGCGTACATTCCCCAGGAATCGTATTTTCACCAATACCGCCATCGATGGCTCCGCAATTGATCAATTTTCCTCGGGAGATATCATTTTTGCTTTCCAGATAAATGATCTTATGAGCGGCTTCCAAGATAGCGGAACGTCCTTTTTCAGGGCTCGTACCGGAGTGGGCTGCACATCCATGTACATGGATGGATACAGGACCGCCGCCATAGCGTGAGAGAACGACCTGTCCGTTTTCGGCGCAAGGTTCAAAGTTTAAAAAGGCTTTTGCCCCTGTAATTTCCCTGCGCAGCACGGCTTTTGCATTGGAGTGCATATGAAGGGTTTCCTCATCCGTTACAAAAACAAATTTAATTGGAGGCGTGACGAGCGACAGTGCGCTAAGGGCTTTAACCGCATAGAGACTTACGACAAGCCCGCCCTTCATATCTAGGACACCAGGCCCGTGAGCATACCCCTCTTCGTCAATGAAAAAAGGGCAGGTCGACGCTTTTCCTTCCGGAAAAACGGTATCCATATGGCCGGAGAGGATGATGGGACCCTCCCCTTCCTCTTTTCCCCGTTCCGCTATAAGAAGGTCCGGGGCGCCCGAGACTTTTTGGAGCCGTATGGTAAATCCCATGGCGGCCAATTCTCCTGCAAGAAGGCTTCTTACCGATTCAACCCCAGTTGGCTGTTTGGGCCCGCTTTCTGTTTCTACAAGGGTTTTCCACAGCGATAGCATTTCTTTTTCATGTCCATATAGGTAGTGTGTCAGTTTTTCATTGTCTTCCATTGGCAAAGATTCCTCCTTACAATAGTGTGACGACAAATCCAGCAAGCAGGACAGATGTGATGGTAACGGTGACAAAACCAGCTACAAGCATCTTTGGGAGAAGGTAGTGCAGCAAGGCTGCACGTTCCTCCTCATTTCTTCCCATGGCAGCGGATACTTCCTGAGAGACAAGCATCGTTGTAGGAAAACCAAAGGTGCAAGTCACGCCAAGACTCACGCAAAGGGGAAAAGGCAGGGAAAAAAGCCTATTTGTCACAAGCCCCGCCGTAAAAAGCCCCAATATACCCAATAAGGCCGTAGCTGCAAGCGGCGGAAGGACGGAGAGCACTTCCTGCGGGGTTGTCCGGCTCAAAGAAGAAAAGATCACGATGGTAACGAAAAAAAGGATGATGCCGCTTGACTGTGTTTTTTGAAGGATGCCTTTTTCCAAGAATCCCAGTGCGTAAAAAAGGGTCCCAAGAAGAAGACACATGACAAGGTAATGAACCGCCCCACCCGTGAATCTTGAAGCATAATAAGCAATGGAAGCAACAAAAGATAATTTTGCAAGGTGTACGGAAGGACGATCAAAAAGACTGGGAAGGCGGAGCGGCTTTTTGACCTTATTTTCTTCCCCTTCCGACGCATAGCGTTTTACGAAATCCACGTCGTCCCTGAGATTTTTGGCCAAATGGCGCAGCATCAGGGAAGCAATAGGAATCCCGAAGAATTTTTGTGTCACGAGAAGGACAAGACAGAAGGTTCCTACTGTCTCGATTCCTTTTTCCTGTACCGCGTCAAGGATAATGAGCATGGCCGCGTTCCCGCCGGCAAAAATGGGAGACCCTGCGATGGCAAGGGCTCCATCCATGAAAAATGGGCCTAAATAGATGATAAAAATAACGGCCATCGTAACAGAAATCACACTGACTGCTGCCACCTTCCACTGACGGCGAAGTTCAGCAAAATCAATGGTGGTGCCCAAGGAGACAAGAAGCATTCCCACGGTCAGCATTCCGATTCCTGGAATATGGGCAAGTTGAATGATATCCTTGGGTAAGAGATTGAACCAAAAACCGATGGTTAGGATTACGGAAATCCCAAGAACCGTTGATAGAACAGCATTTGAACGCAGGGCGATGATTTCGCTCAAGGCGTAAAGAAAAAATAAAATCGTTATGGCAAGGATACCAGGCATAATCACACCTCACAAATAACTTGACAGATTCTTTCGGTGGCCTTTTTCCGGTAAAGAAAAATGGTCAAAAGCGTAATGAGAGCCAAACAAAGGGCTGACCCCAGCATACTGATGATAGGAAAAGAGCAGGTACCGCAATCGATGGGCATCAGCAGGCCTGTGGACACCATAATAACCAACGAAGATGCTGATCATCACTCTAGTTGATATAATGGCTCCAGCTATGATCAGTCGATTGACAAACATGAAGAGATAAGGGGTTGTTACAGAGGTTCCGAAAGCAAGATTGATAAATAGACCGTGAACGGCAAGAGTCCTATCGTCGCGGCACTGTGGGTAAAGGATGGCTGCAAACGTAATCCGTCCGGGTACCATAATAAGCTCCATCATATCGAAGGCGCAAAGAAAAGAGCTTCCTCGTCTGTTCTATTTCAATACGGATAATAGGCAGAATGAGTGCTGCCAATGAAAGCAATCTTTTTCGTCATTATCCGGTTCCCCCTTTTCTTCTCTGCTGCTAGACTGCGCATGGAAAATGTAAATCTTACCTTACACCTCTTTATCGCGCTGTGTCAATAAAGAAGAGGAAAATAGAAAAAACACCCTTCCCGTCTGTTTCATTTGATACGGTAAAGGGTGTTCATTGTTTAGGATTTATTCTTATCCTTTTCTTTGGAAAGGATAATCTGCTTGGGTCCGTGTTCGGAACTTTCCGGAACCAGTACATCATTGAAACTGATTCCCCTCGTATGAAGCGTATGGCTCCATACATGTTCATGACGGTGAAGGAATCCCAGCACCGTAATGGGTATCCAGCTATAAACAAAGATCGGATAAAAGATGGTATAGAACCAAGATTTAGGTGCTGCGTGGATTTTTAGAAGGATTACGGCAGGAATGACGTACTGACCAATCCCAATGACCTGCCAGATTTCATAAGGCAGGATGGCATAGAGCACGTTCGTGTAAAATGGAACATAGGTGTAGATTGTACTGGCAATGACAAACAGCGTTGAAAGAAGGAGGAAATAAGGCTGAAAAAGATCGATGACACCGTCAAGGATGATGATATCCCGTTTTTTGATGCCTTCCTTCAGGAGCTTTGGAATATACCGTTCCCCCACATCAAAGTGGCCTTGTACCCACCTTTTTCTCTGGTTCCAAGACTGTTTAAAGGTCAGGGCCTTTTCATCATAGACAATCGCATTGTCACACCAAGTCGTTGGAATGCCTTCCAAGAGGGATTTCATGGTAAATTCCATATCTTCCGTCAAGCAGGTTGCTTCCCATCCGTACTTCTTAAGGATATCCACGGCAATGCACATCCCTGTTCCGCCAAGAATGCTGGAAAGGCCAATATTGTATTTGGCTCTGGACCAAACTGCATTGGTGATCCAGAAGGAAATGGCAAAGACACCGCTTACCCACGTATCATTAGGGTTCTTGGAATCAAGATACCCCTGGATGAGGCGTTCCCCTTTTTGATAGCGGGAATTCATTTCCATGAGAAAGTCAGGATGGACAAGGTTATCGGCATCAAAAATAACAACCGCGTCAAATTGACGATTCATTTCAAAAAGCCGCTTGAACATCCATTCAAGGGCAAAGCCCTTCCCCTTTTCCGTATCATTAAAGCGCTCATGAACGCTGGCTCCGGCCTTGCGTGCGACGTCCGCAGTATGGTCCGTACAATTGTCGGCTACGACAAAAATCTCGTACATGGAATCAGGATAGCGAAGCATGCGAAGATTTTCCACTAGTTCGCCAATCACTCGTTCTTCATTATGAGCTGCTGCAATGACAGCAAAGGTTGTCTTCGGCGTTGTAATTTTCTTTTCTTTTTTTCCAGGCAGGATTCCGAATAAAGACAGGACAAAATAGTAAATGGTAAAAAATACAATCATGACCTGAAGCGGAATCATGATGATGTCAAAGTAACTCGTCATGAAGGACTCCTACTTACTCCCCTGCTTTTTTCCCCGTAACCTTTACATAAATGGCGTTGAGGACCCCGCAAATCGTGTAGGTAAACATGATGATAAAAGGCCAAGCATGGAAATTGGTTACAAGCATATAAAGACCAATGGCAAAAGACAAGATGACAGGAACCTTGAAAAGAGGATTGCCGTGTCCCTTGAAATCAGGGTAACGAACTTCACTGTACATCAATTTTGCCACTAACAGCGTCAGGATGGCTGTCCCCATCGGCCCAAATTGATAACCAGAAAGCACATAGGTCACAAGGACGCAGGCACCAGCCGGCGCCGGCATCCCTTCAAAATACCCAGAAACAACGCTCGTGTTGACATTGAAACGAGCCAGGCGCAGTCCCGCGCCAAAAGTGAAGAGGGACGAAATGATTTGTCCCCAAAGACCCAGATCCGTAAGACCATAAGTATAAATCAAGACAGCAGGAGCCATTCCGAAAGAACAAACATCGCAAATGGAATCCATTTCCTTTCCGAATTCCCCACTGACGCCAAGAAGACGTGCAGCCCGTCCATCGCAGGAATCTGCAAGGACGGCTAAAATAATGAAGATGGCAGCCCTTGAAAATTCACCATCCATGGAAAGATAGATGGATAAAACCCCAAGGACCATGCTGAGACCACTGATGCTGTTTGGAACCATGCGTCTATAATTCATTGTACTTGCTGCCTCCCCATAATTGTTATGCCGCCTTTGACTTTATCTCCCTTTTTGACAAGGATTTCTACGTCGCGAGGAACGATAAGCTCCGTGCTGGAACCAAATTTAATCATTCCGTACGTTTCCCCTTGCAGAAGCTGCTTACCAAGCGATGTCCAAGAGACAATGCGCCGGGCAAGGATACCCGCAATCTGGACGACGAGAACACGGCTTTGTTCGTTTTCAAGTCCAATGGCCATGCGTTCATTGACGATGGGCGCAGATCCCTTGAAAGCGGGCTCAAAGCCGCCGCATGTATAGCGCAGATATTTAACATAGCCCTTCATAGGTGCGCGATTAGTATGGACATTGAAAACGGATAAGAAGATGGTTACCTTCTTTGCTTCCTCATGAAGAAATTCGTCATCAAAGAATTCCTCGACAGCCATGACAGTCCCATCAGCCGGGGAATACAAGACATGGGGATCATCCGGCAGGGGGCGGTCCGGTTCCCGAAAGAAATAGGCAAAGTATATGGTCAGGATGAGCGGAATCCCAGCAAATGCCGGATCAGCCAAAAAGCCGACAAGGATGGTCGCTGCAAGACCTGTAAAAATGAACGGATAGCCGTCCTTTATGATTGTATACCGGGTCACGCCCTCACCTCCACTATTTGGTTATTATAATACAATTCAACACCCTTTGTCTATTTATGGGTTCTTTTTTCCTTCTGGACAGCAAGGACAAAACGCGGCAGGGCCATCATACGACCGATTCGGCTCGGTTCCTTATAAAGACGATAGAGCCATTCCAGGGAAGCTTTCTGCATCCAGTGAGGGGCCCGCGTCGTCTTACCGGCAAGTACATCAAAGGATCCTCCCAGTCCAATCCGGATAAGGGGCCGCAGCTGTTTTGCGTGATCACGCAGCCAGTACTCCTGCTTGGGCGCGCCAAGAGCTGCAAATAAGATCTGGGCCCCAGAAGCATTGATTTCGTCAATGATTTCCTCTATATCTGTTTCTGAAAAATACCCATTCCGCGTGCCAACGATGGAAACGCCGGGAGCCAACATCTCAGCTTTGGCTTTTGCAGCTTCTGCGATACCAGGAGCGGCTCCAAAAAAGTAGAGTTTGATTCCTTCCTCAGCTGATTTTTTGATCAGTTCCACGAATAAATCAAAACCAGCCACCCGTTCAGGGACTTCATATCCTAAGGTGCGGCCAGCCCAGACCGTTCCCGCCCCATCTGCAAGAACCAAATCGGCCTGTTGAAGGAGCGTACCATAGCGTTTGTCGTTCCGTGCCATCATGATGATTTCAGCGTTAGCCGTGACCACCTGTGTGGGCATCTTCTTTGCAATCCGATCCATGAGGAAGGAGACTGCTTCTTCCATGGAAAAAGGCGTAACAGGAACGCCAAGGATATTAATGGCCTTCTTCATGAGCATACCCTGCTCCTTTCCATAAGTTAGATGGCTCTTGCTTCAGATGGCACTTCTGTGAAATTGATACCAGGATTCCGCTCCAAGAGCCAGTTAAGATTCCATTCATTGGAAACAAGAACGACGGGACGGCCAAGTTTATCATAGACAAGCATCCCATTATCAAGGCCCTTCATATTACGAATGGCCTCGGCATCATCAGCATAGACCCAGCGAGCCACACTGTAGGGCAGGCGATCCATGAGAAGTTGGGCGCTGTATTCATTCTTAAGGCGATAATCCAGAACTTCTAACTGGAGGACACCGACTACTCCTACAACAAAGCTTTCCATGCCAATATTCTTTTGACGGAACACCTGGATGGCCCCTTCCTGTGCCAGTTGAACAATACCCTTTTCAAACTGTTTGCGTTTGAGGGAATCCTTAGGCTGGACCTTTGCAAAAATTTCAGGCGGAAAAATAGGAAAATCCTCGAATTGGATCTTATTCTTTTCACTTGTAAGGGTATCCCCAATGGTAAAGATGCCAGGATCGAAGACGCCAATGATATCACCAGGATAGGCTGTTTCTACGGTCGTCCGTTCCTGTGCCATGAATTGCTGGGGCTGGGAAAGCTTAACTGGATGATTGCCTTGGAGGTGCCAGACGGTCATGCCCTTCTCAAATTTGCCGGAGCAAATGCGCATAAAACTGATACGGTCGCGATGGGCCGGATTCATGTTGGCCTGGATTTTAAAAATGAAGGCGCTAAAATTCTCATCGTCAGGCATGACGACACCGCCATCCTTTAATTTGCGAGGCTGCGGCGCGGGGGACAGTTCCAGAAATTTTTCAAGGAAAGGCCGGACACCAAAGTTTGTCATGGCAGACCCGAAGAACATCGGCGTCAGTTCCCCATCCAGGACCTTTTGGAGGTCAAATTCATCACCGGCTAGGTCAAGAAGCTCAATGTCATCGAGCAGTGTCTGATAATTGGCCTCGCCGATGGCTTCCTTGATGGCAGGATCGTTTAAATCCCCCGTCGTTGATTTAAGGATCTTGCTGCCATGGCTGTTATCATTGTCAAAGAGTTCCACCTGTTTTTTGATTCGGTCGTAGACCCCGATATAGTGCCCATCAACCCCAATTGGCCAATTGATAGGGAAAGCATTAATATGAAGGATCTTTTCGATTTCGTCCATAAGATCCATAGGGGCCCGGCCATAGCGGTCCAATTTATTGACAAAGGTAAAGATCGGCAGTTTTCTTCGGTGGCAGACCCAAAAGAGTTTTTTCGTCTGTGGTTCCACGCCCTTGGCCGCATCAATCAGCATGACCGCGGAATCGGCAGCAATCAAGGTTCGATAAGTATCTTCACTGAAATCTTGATGGCCCGGTGTATCAAGGATATTAACGCGGTACCCATCATAATCAAATTGGAGCACGCTGCTTGTAACAGAAATCCCTCTCTGTTTTTCAATTTCCATCCAGTCAGAAACGGCGTGACGATTTGTTTTGCGGCTCTTGACCGATCCGGCAAGATGGATGGCGCCCCCATAAAGAAGCAGTTTTTCGGTCAAGGTCGTTTTACCAGCATCCGGATGGGAAATGATGGCAAAAGTCCGCCTTTTATTGATTTTATCCTGTAATTCACTCATCGATGAAACTCCTCCTAAAGCCCGGTTAAGGTCAATTCCGTATGCTATGTTCATACCCTGAAAGAGGCATGAAAAAACGCCACAAAGTTTCGAACTTTATGGCGTCAAATCACAAATTGGTCGGAGCGGCGAGATTCGAACTCACGACCTCTTCCACCCCAAGGAAGCGCGCTACCAAACTGCGCCACGCCCCGACAACAGTAATAATTTTACTCGATATTCTCCATAAAGTCAACCCTTATTTTTGAAATCACGAAAATAAAGGAGGCTTCATCAGAATCTTTCCGCTTCTTCTGCTAGAGAAACAACGGCTCCTTCCGTGTCTATGCTGACCTGATGAAGGGTGCACGCAATGCCAAGCTTACGGAAGGGTGCTGCTAGAGCCTCTGCAATGCGGGAGCGATCCTTTTCCTCCGGTACATAGGCCATAAGGGTCGAACCCGATCCTGAGATGACGGCATTGTACGCACCGGCATCGCGAGCCCCTTTGAGGGCCTCTGACGCCCCCGGGATCAGGGGAAGCCGATACGGCGTATGAAGCTTATCTTCCAGCGCTTCCGGAAGGTTTTCAAAGTGTCCTGTAATGAGTGAGCCGACGAGCATAGCTGCGCGGCTTGCAGAATACACCGCATCCTTATGAGGAATCTCTTTCGGCAGAACCTTCCTTGCCTCTTCCGTGGATACATGAAGGGCTGGGACCAAGACAATCATGCCCAGAGGACAGGCCGGCAGAAAACGCAAGCTTTTGACCTTGTCATCGGCCATGATATTGATGGTGATCCCACCGAGGATGGCAGGTGCTACATTATCTGGATGCCCTTCAATGAGGGTTGCTTCCGTAACCAGTTCCTTTTTGGTCAGCGGTGATCCCAGCATGGCATTAGCTGCCATAAGACCAGCCACTACAGCCGTCGAACTGCTTCCGAGCCCCCTTGATACAGGTACGTGTATGACGCTTGTGACGCGGATTCCCGTTTCCTTTCCCTGATATTTCTCCCATAATGCATAAAAGGAAGAGACCGCCAGATTATGGCGGCCCAAAGGAAGGATTTCGGCACCTTCCCCTACCCCTGAGACTTCGATTCCCTGCGGAATCCGTTCAAAAGTAAATACATTATAGAGGGAACAGGCAAGTCCTAAGCAGTCAAATCCAGGTCCGCAGTTGGCGGAAGTTGCAGGGACTCGGACCGTGACTTTTTGAACGTCCATACTTTCCACTCCTTTGCTGACTTAACAGATGGATTGGTCATCTTCAACGCGAAGTACGTTGCTGATGCGATTGACGACTTTCGTTACTGCCAATTCCTTTGTGGCTTCTTCCAGGTCATAAACGGAAACAGGATGAGTAATTACAACAATTTCTGCTAAATCACCTAATTTACGAGTCTGCAGGACATTGAAGAGACTGACCTCGTGTTTGCCAAAGACACTGGCAATCTGTGCCAATACACCAGGCGCTTCGTCGACGAGAAGGCGCACGTAAAACTGGGAGAAAACTTCCTCCTTAAGCGCCAGGGCTTTCTCTTCATAGCAGGTACAGCCAACCCTGCCATTGCATCCTTCACGGATGTTACGGGCACATTCAATGATATCTCCGCACACCGCACTGGCCGTCGGAAAACGGCCGGCACCGCGGCCATAAAACATGGCCTCACCAATGGGCTGACCTTCGATATAGACGGCATTAAAGACATCATCCACCGACGCAAGCGGGTGATTCTTACGAAGCATCGTTGGATGGACCCCCACAGAAATCTTCCCATTTTTCAACTGCTTGGCGATTCCCAAGAGTTTGATGGTGTAGCCCAGTTCCTCTGCATAGACGATATCACGAAGGGAGATCTTTTCAATACCTTCAATTTCGACTTCATCCAAATGGACCCGTGTATTGAAGGCAATGGAAGAAAGGATGGCAATTTTTCGCGCTGCATCAAAGCCACCGATATCAGCGGTTGGATCCGACTCGGCATAACCTTTTTCCTGTGCCTGTTTGAGCACTTCTGTAAAATCCATATGCTCTTCAGTCATCCGGGTCAGCATGTAGTTCGTCGTCCCATTGATAATTCCCATAATGAGGGAAATCCGGTTGCTTGCCAAGGATTCTTTCAGCGGTCGAATAATGGGGATTCCCCCAGCCACCGATGCCTCAAAAAGAAAATCGACATGGTGGGCTGCTGCCAACTCAAAGAGTTCTTTCCCGTGAACAGCCACAACATCCTTATTGGCCGTAACAACGTTCTTACCGGCCAATAAGGCTTTTTTCATGTACTCAAGGGCAGGATGCTCCCTGCCAATCAGTTCAACAACAATATCAATATCAGGGTCACCGGTGATTTCTTCGATATCCGTGACAACTGGCAGGGACGGATCCAAAGCATGCACCTTTTCCGGATGCCTTGCCAACACCTTTTTGATACGGATAGGTGTCCCCACCCGTTCCGTAATGAGCGCTTCATGATCTTTTAGGACAAGAATCACGCCTCCACCGACGGTTCCTGTGCCCAAAAGCCCAATATTGATTTCTTTTTTCAAAATAAGGACCCCTTTAATCGACCTGACCAAGCACGTCCAGCCGTTTTACTCCTTCGATGAGGCGAACCTTATCCAAAAGGGCCTCCATATCGATGGTGAGGAATTTTGTTTCCACGGAAATGGTTGTGTTGGCAACACCCTGCAGGGGAACACCTTGGTTGATCGTGATAACACTTCCCCCATCAGCGGCAATTGTGTTGAGAACGCTAGAAAGAACACCTGGTTTGTGTTCCAGGAGCAGGGAAATAGTGATGACCTTTTCACGACTTGCATCATAGAAGGGAAAGACGTAATCCTTGTATTTGTAGTATGCACTACGGCTTAGCCCAACCTTTGCAACAGCTTCATTGACAGTCTTAAGTTTACCGCGTTTGAGGATTTCCTTGACCATAATGGTTTTTTTGATGGCTTCAGGTAGGATTTCCTCTCTGACTAAATAGAACTCTGATTTTTTTTCGTTTGTCATGTTGCATCTATCCTTTTCCAAAGAATGTTTATCCTTTCTAGAAGGACATTATATCATAATTCAATAATTAGTTCCACTCTTTCTTCCCCGATCGTGACATAAGATCATGGGCCGCAAGAGTGATTTCCTTATGATGGTACAGAACTTCATAAAGTTGATCGATAATAGGCATTTCGACACCAAGTCTGTGAGAAAGGGCATAAACGGTCTTTGTCGTACTCATGCCTTCAATGACCATATGGGTCCCTTGCTCTATGTCCTTGGCAGCTTTTCCTTGGGCAAGCAAGGTGCCTGCCGTATGGTTGCGGCTCAAAGGACTTGTGCAGGTCGCGACAAGATCTCCGATTCCACTTAGCCCGGCAAAAGTTTCCTGATGGGCTCCCAATTTAAGCCCAAGTCTTGTCATTTCTGCAAGGGCTCGGGTAATGAGAGCTGCCTGACTGTTTTCACCAAGCCCCAGACCCGAAATCATCCCTGTCACAAGGGCATAGCAGTTTTTCAGGGCACCGCATAACTGAACGCCAAGGATATCGTCTGAAATATAGGGCCGAAAATATCCATTGAGGAACAGATCCTGCAGGATTTTTGCTGCCTTTGGATCTTTTGAGGCGATGACGGAAGCACTTGGCTGCTTTTGGGCAAGTTCCTTAGCAAGATTGGGGCCGCTTAATGCTGCGATGGCCTGTGCCTCAGGAAAATAGCGTTCCAACACATCCGACATCAGCTTTCCCGTTTCCCGAGAGAATCCTTTTGTACAGGTAAGAAGGATCTTTCCTTTCCCTTTCGTAACCCTGGAAAGGTCACTGCATACAGTCCCCATCCCCTTTGATGGGACAACAAAGACAAGGACCTCCGCTGTTCCCACCCATTGAAAATCATGGGTTACATGAATGGATGGTGAAAGCGTAAGGTCTGGCAGATAATCGTTATTGATCCGCGTCTGTTCAATGAGCGCGGCTTTTTCTGGATTCCGAGCCCAAAGCACGACGTCATGGCCATTATCAGCAAGGATTTTCGAAAGGACGGTTCCCCAGCTTCCTGCACCAATTACAGCGATGGACATGGTTTCCTCCTTATTTTTTATCTTTCACGGACAGATGACCTTCCCGAATTTTGTTTTCCGTGCCGTGAAAGAGTCGGACCATATTTTCATAATGGCGGACAATGACAACAGCAGCGATGATTGCCGTAAAAATAACAAGAGGAAGATCGTAGCCTAAATAATAGGCGCCAAGAGGTGCGCAAAAGGCAGCCACAATGGAACCCAACGAGACATAGCGTGTGACAAAGACGATGGCAAGCCATACGGTGAGGGCAAAAACAGAAACATCAGGCATGAAATAAAGCAGGACACCAAGCCCGGTAGCAACGCCTCGTCCGCCTTTAAAATGGAGGAAACAGGAAAAACTGTGCCCCAAGATGGAGGCAGCTGCACAAGCAAGCTGCGGCCAAAGGTCAGTGGACACAAAACGGCTAACCAACAAAAGAGCCACAACGCCCTTGCCCAGATCCCCCAATAGGACCAGGGAAGCCATGCGCGCACCGACCGTTCGAAAGACGTTCGTCGTCCCAATATTATGGCTTCCGTACTGCCTAATATCAATGCCGCAGATGGCTTTTACAAATACGAGGCCACAAGGAATGGACCCCATGAAATACCCGATAAGAGCTCCTAACAATACACTCATTCCAATGCGCCTTCCTTATGGGTCAGTTATCTTCATTCTTACCGCGTACAATGAGATTGATGGGCGTTCCTTGGAATCCAAAGGCTTCCCTCAGCTTATTTTCAAGGTAACGCTGGTAGGAAAAGTGCATGATTTCCGGTTCATTGCAGAAAATCACGAAGTTCGGCGGTTTGACCTTGACCTGGGTTGCATAAAGAATTTTCAGGTGCTTGCCCTTTTCCATGGGCGGTTGGTTCATAGCCACGGCATCGGTCACAACCTGATTGAGGACGGATGTTGAAATCCGCATGGCATTAGCTTCGGCCGCATCTTTGATAAGATCGGGCAGGCGGCTGATGCGCTGCTGCGTCAGGGCCGAAACATAAACGACATTGGCATAAGGCATGAAGATGAGTTCTTTTCGAATAGTTTCCGTATAATGAACAGTTGACATCTCATCCTTTTGATACAGATCCCACTTATTGACAACAAGGACAATACCCTTGCCTGCCTCGTGGGCATAGCCTGCAATCTTTTTATCCTGTTCGGTAACGCCATCAACGGCATCGAGGACCATGAGGACAACATCGGAACGGTCCACTGCACGTAGGGTACGGATAATGCTGTACTTTTCAATCGGTTCATCGATTTTCCCTTTGCGGCGCATCCCTGCCGTATCGATGAAGAGGTAAGTCTGACCATCCTTCATGACAGGAACGTCAATGGCATCACGGGTTGTCCCTGCCACATCGCTGACGATGGAGCGGGTCTGCCCAATGATGTCATTGAAGATGGAGGATTTGCCCACATTCGGTCGTCCAATGATTGCAACCTTGATGACGTCATCATGATCATCATCATCGGATTCATCCTCATCAGGAAAGTGGGATACAACGGCATCAAGCAGGTCGCCGAGGTTAAGTCGGTTGGACGCCGAAATCATATAGGGTTCTCCAATGCCCAGGTTATAGAATTCATAGGCTTCCAGTTCCTGGGTCGGCGTATCGGCTTTATTAACAGCAAGGACGACCGGTTTTTGGGCCATACGGATCAGTTTGGCCACTTCTTGGTCTTCTGTCGTAACCCCTGTACGGGCGTCACAGACAAAGAGGATGACATCGGCTTCCTTGATGGCAATCTTAGCCTGCTCCCGGATGGAAACGGCAATGGAGTCGGTATTGGCAATTTCAATCCCGCCCGTATCGACCATCATGAAGCGGCGGTCGAGCCATTCTGCTTCGGCATAAAGCCGGTCCCGCGTGACACCCGGCGTATCTTCCACAATGGAGATGCGGCTGTCCGCAAAAATATTGAATAAAGTTGACTTGCCGACATTCGGTCTGCCGACAATGGCAACAATGGGTTTACTCATATAGGATTCCTCTTTCAATCATTCTGGTCATACTTCCGGAGCCATGAAACAGCTTGGGCCGTCTCGCCGGTTAGATAATATCGCGCCTCGTGAAGATCCCTGAAGGTTCTGCAGCCAAGAAGGGTATAAAAGTCAAGAACCTTGTTCAGCAACCGCTGCAGAAAATGAATGGTTTCCTCAGTTCCTTCCTGCTGAATCTTTTGCAGCAGATTACCTGCCATGGCAACCGCTGAAGCCCCAAGGACCTGGGCCTTGACCACATCAAGGGCGCTCCTGATGCCTCCTGAGGCAATGACCCCATTTCCCCAACCAACCGTCTGTACGACGGATAGCAGGGACAGGACCGTGGGGATGCCCCATTCCGAGAGCTCTTCATTGCCTTCTGGGTAACGCTGATGCTCGATGGCAGGGAAATTGGTTCCCCCTGCCCCACCAATATCAAGGAGTGTTACGCCAACATCAAGGAGGTCCTGGGCCTCTTTTTTGGCCATGCCGCAGCCTGTTTCCTTGACAATAACAGGGACCCCAACACCTTGTACCATAGCTTCTATATGAGATAGGCAGTTCGAAAAGTCCCGATCCCCTTCTTCCATCGCAAGTTCCTGGGCAGGATTCAAATGAATCTGAAGGGCGTCGGCAGAAATCATGTCAATAGCGGCCTTTGCCTGCTCTACAGAGGCAAAAGCACTTAAATTAGCAAAGATGAGCCCCTTGGGATTGCACTTTCGGACAATCGTATAGCTATCTCGATGAAGCCCCGTTCGCACCGTACCAAATTGGGAACCAACGGCCATGGCTGAACCCGTTTCGCGGGCGACAATGGCCAGTGATTCATTGATTTTTGCGACCGCGTCTGCCCCGCCTGTGATGGCATTGATGATAATCGGATGGGCCAGAGCGGGCAGGCCTGGCAGTAAGCAAGTCAGGTCCACCTCATTACGGCAGATGCCTGACAGGCAATGATGAAGCAAATGAACGTCAGAAAAGCCGGAAGCGCAAGGCCCATCCCCGACACAAAGTGCGTATCGGATATGATCGAGCTTACGACTTTCCCGGCTTTTCATTGGAGACTCCTTTAATTAGTTGGCTTCGTTTTCTACCTCAGCGAGTTTTTCACCCAGATCCTGGGAGAGAGCGCCTTTTTTGCCTAGGTACTGGCTCATTTCAGCCTTTTCAGCATCTTCCTTTGCTTTGGTGATGCTGAGGGCAATCTTCTTATGTTCCGTGTCAACACGCAGAACCTTGACCTTGACTTCCTGACCAACTTCCAGAACATCTTCCGGTTTTTCGATACGCTGTTCGGAAATTTCGGAGATGTGGATCATGCCTTCGTTCTTATCATTCAATTTGACAATCGCACCGAAGGGAAGGAAGCGAAGAACCGTACCGGTAACAATGTCACCGACATGGATGTTCTTTGCAGCAGCCTGCCAAGGATCTTCCTGAAGCGCTTTAACAGAAAGGCTAATACGGCCTTTTTCAGCGTCGAGGCCTTTGATGTAGACTTCAACTTTGTCACCGACTTTGTAGAGATCGGCCGGTTTGACGCTACGATCCCAGGAAATTTCAGAGATATGAACAAGGCCCTGAACAAAAGGTGCAATTTCAACGAACATCCCGAAATCGACGATGCTCCGAATCGTCCCTTCAACAGTTTCACCTTCATGGAAGGTTTCAAAAGCCTTATCCATGGCTTCCTTGCGTTCTTCTTCACGGCGAGCGCGTTCTTCCTTATAGGCAGCGTTTCTGGCAGCACGTTCTTCTCTCAGGACATTTCTGCGGGAGAAGACAAGACGTTTCTTTTCAGGGTTGATTTCAAGAAGGGAAACTTCAAGTTCCTTACCTTCATATTCCTTGACATCATCCACATGTCTAAGATCAAGGTGAGAAGCAGGGATGAATCCTGTTAGGCCTTCATAGGCAACGGTCAGGCCGCCTTTAACGGCACGCAGGCCTTTAACGGTAACCACTTTCTTTTCATCAGTGAATTCTTCCGGCAGTTTCAGCCAAGCCTGGTCAGCTTCAGCTCTCGTCTTGGAAAGAACAACGAGACCATCCTGATTTTCGCTGGCAATGACTTTCAGCGTGACCTTATCGCCTTTATTTACAGTGGGAGCGACGGTTTCCTTGGTACCACCCTGAACCCATTGGTCAAAGGGTACGGAACCTTCGCTCTGGTAACCAAAGTTAACAACCACTTCATCTTTGGTTACGTCGATGACCGTGCCCTCAACAATCATACCAATGTGCAGTTTCATGCTTTCTTCTTGTCCCAACAGTTCTTCCATCGTTTCCATAGCTACAATAGCCTCCTCAATAATTTCCTGCGGTGTAGATGCACCAGCAGTAATGCCAATTTTTTCTGCTCCGGCAAGCATGGATAAGGTAATCTCGCTAGCGTCCTGCAAAAGATAGGTTCGGGGATTGATAGGGCGTGCAAGTTCCGCCAAATGGCGTGTGTTGGCACTGTTTTTTCCGCCAAAGACAAAGAACGCGTCACAGTTTCCAGCAAGTTTCCTTGCTGCTTCCTGACGTTCAGCAGTGGCTGTACAGATGGTCCTTTCCACTTTGTAGTCACCAGATCGTTTCTCCTGCGACAGATGAAGCAGAAGGTTAAACTTCCCTGCCTCAAAAGTCGTCTGGCTCACTACACCAAACTTATCTCTTACAGGAAGAGATTCCAGGTCATCAGCTGTTTCGATGACCAGAGAATCCTTACCTGCCCAAGCCTTGATACTTTGCACCTCAGGATGACGCTTCTCCCCAATGATGATGACAAACCGACCTTCCTTGGAAAGGGCGGCGGCTGTCTTTTGTGCTTTCCGCACATGGGGGCAAGTGGCATCAATGATCTTAAGTCCTTTTTGTTCGGCTTCCTCATAAATTTGAGGAGCTGCACCATGGGAACGAAAGATAACCGTATCACCAGCGGAAAAATCGGCCAGTGTTTCCTTGCATTGTACACCTTTTTGCGCGAGCGATTCCACAACCCGAGGGTTATGAACAATTTCACCTAGGGTGGCAATACTAGTATTATATCCTTTTACGTTCATTTGTGCAATGTCTATCGCACGTTTTACTCCATAACAAAATCCACAGGGATCTGCGACAATGATCTGCATGGCTCAAATGCCCCCATTTTCCTTGATGAGACGGGATATTTCACCCATCAGTTCCTCCGTAAAGGCTTCCGTATCTTTTTTACTGCCTTCAGCCCCAAAGACAGAAATAGGTTGACCAAAAACAACTTTGATATGGGGCCAGAAGCCTTTTTGAGCTCCCAGGTTGGACCCTAGGATGGCTGTGGGGACTACTTGTGCCTTTCCCTTGATGGCAATCGCCATGGCACCTGGTTCTGCTTTTCCGAGCTTTCCCGTCCGGATCCTGTGCCCTTCTGGAAAGATTCCAAGGACCTTACGGTCTTTCAGAAGTTTCAAGGCATGACGAATGGCATGCGTATCGGCAGCCCCGCGATGGACCGGAAAGGCGCCCAAGGAGCGGTAAAGCGTTCCTAGAACAGGAACAAAAAGTTCTGATTTGGCCATAAAGTGAATGGGTCTTGAAGCCGCCGTTCCAATCATAGGAGGATCAAGGAGACTGACATGATTGGAAGCGATGACAACAGGTCCTTCGTGAGGAATGTTTTCGCGGCCAATGGTCTCCAAACGGAAAAAGATGGAAAACAGTACTCTAAAAAGCAGCTGTACAAATCGGTACCACATGAGATTCATCTCTCCTTTTTAGCCAAGGACAGGATTGTTTCCGCGACTTCCTGAATGGACATCTGTGTAGAATCAATGAGCACTGCATCATTTGCCTTTTTGAGAGGAGAAATCGCCCTTGTCTCATCTAAACGATCCCGCTCACTGATTCTCTTTTTAAGGTCTTCCAAAGAAACAGTCTCCCCCTTCACCTTAAGTTCCTCAAAGCGCCGGCGAGCTCGTTCTTCCACGGAGGCAGTCAAAAAGACCTTAAGCTGGGCATGCGGAAAGACGACCGTGCCAATATCACGTCCATCCATGACAATCCCACCGTTTTTTCCCATCTTCCGCTGCTGAGCAACCATTGCTGTGCGAACGCCGCCATAGGCACTGACCTGTGAAACATTCCGGGAAACTTCAAGGCTACGAATGGCATCTGTAACTTCGTGATCATTGAGATAGACCTGGTTCCGGCCATCTTCATAGCGGAAAGAAATCTTGATGCCTTGGGCCATTTGAGTCGCAGCCGATTCTGTAAGAGAAAGTCCTGCAGTTAGGCAGGAAAGGGTCACAGCACGATACATGGCCCCTGTATCGATATAGGCATAGCCAAGACTGGCAGCGACTTTCTTTGCAATCGTGCTTTTCCCTGCTCCCGCAGGGCCATCTATAGCAATGATGATCTTTTTCAATGTCATTCCTCTTTTCAAAGTTCAGCTGCTTCTTTTCCCGCTACATAGCCGGAGGAAAAAGCCGCCTGCAGATTATAACCGCCTGTAAAGCCATCTACATCCATGACTTCACCGGCAAAAAAGAGATTCGGGTAAAGCCTGGAAGCAAAGGTCGATGGTGAGATTTCCTTGATGCTTACGCCGCCGCTTGTAACAATGGCTTCTTCAAGAGGGCGCGTCCCCGTAACCGGAAGGGGAAAACCCTTGAGGACATCAACGAGACGAAGGCGTTCCTTGCGTGTCAGCTGATTGACAGGCTGCTCAGGCACCAAACAGGCCTCTTCTATGACAAAGGGGATAAGGGCCTGGGGCAGCAAGTCGTGCATGCCCGCTTTGAGGCCTTTGCGGCTGTATTTCTGAAAATCCCGCTGAAGCCGCGCGTCAAGCTGCTCCCGGGTAAGCGCCGGCTTAAGGTCGATGGAAAGATTCAAAAAGCCTTGCGGATGGGCTTTGAAATAACGCGCCGCTTCCCGGGAAAGGGTAAGAATAATGGGTCCGCTGACTCCAAAATGAGTAAAGAGCATTTCGCCAAATTCCTTTCCTACCAGCTTTCCTTTATCCCAAAGGGAAGCCTCTACATTGCGCAGGGATAGGCCTTGGAGGGCCTTCATGTCCCCCAGGTCGCAATTCAAGGGAACCAAAGCAGGACTCGGCGCAATAATGGTGTGGCCAGCTTGCTGGGCAAGGTCATAGCCGTCCCCCGTTGATCCAGTTCGCGGATAGGAAGCCCCTCCTGCCGCAATGATAAAGGCATCAGCTTCATAATAGCGACCATCTGTATCATATACGGCACTGACCTTACCTTCTTGACACGCTAGCTGCGTGATTCGGCGGTGAAAGAAAATCTTTCCTCCAAGTCCATAAAGGATTCCTTCCAGAGTCCGAACTACATCGGAAGCTTTATCGCTTTGGGGAAAGACGCGGCCTCCCCGCTCCACTTTGGTTTTTAGTCCATGGCTTTCCAAAAGAGCAATCATATCTTCATTGGTAAAGCGATGAAAAGCACCGAAAAGGAATTTGCCATTACCCGGGATATGGGCAATCATCTCATCCATCGTGCAGTGATTGGTGATATTGCAGCGCCCTTTCCCCGTAATCATGAGCTTCCTGCCAGCCCGTTCCATTCGCTCCAGGATAGTTACGTCGGCTCCCCTCTGGGCTGCAGAGATTGCCGCCAAAAGTCCCGCCGCCCCGCCGCCAATGATAATGACCTTATTCATGATGCATCACCAGCTTCTTCAAATGCACGACTTCATCATCTGTCAATTCGCGATAGGCTCCTTTTTTGACACCCTGTAAAGAAAGGAAAGCGACCTGAGTCCGTTTGAGTTTCCTCACAGGATAGCCAATGGCTTCGCACATGCGCCGAACCTGGCGATTGCGTCCTTCGTGAATGGTGACTTCAAAAATTGACTGATCACGACGGGAATCATAGCGTTTGACCTCCACGAGGGCAGGCGCTGTCATCCCATCACACAGACGGATACCCGTCCTCAGCTTGTCCAGCTTTTCTTCTTCAACGTGCCCGTCGACAACGACTTCATAGGTCTTATTGATGTGATAACTGGGGTGGGTCATGCCTTGGGCCAAGGCGCCATCATTCGTCATAATGAGAAGGCCCTCCGTCATGAAATCCAAACGGCCCACTGGATAGACGCGTTCCCGTTCCTTATCCATCAGCTCGGCGACCGTCCTGCGGCCCCGCGGGTCCTTCATGGTGGTCATGACGGCAGGCGGTTTATTGAGCAGGAAATAACGGTGTCTTTCCTTGCGCAAGGGACGCCCGTCAATGAGGATCCGATCCGTAGGAGAGACCTTTGTTCCAAGTTCTATCACGGGCTTGCCATTCACGGTGACCCGTCCTTGCAGGATGATCTTTTCACACTCCCGGCGGCTTGCAACGCCAGAGGCTGCCATCATTTTCTGCAGCCGTTCAACTTGTACTTCCGTCATTTATTCATGCCCCGTCTGGTCCAGACTGGGTACTCCTTCCTCATGTACAGATTCTTTATCTCTTCCTATGTCCGCCGCCTCTTCCCTTTTAAAGACCCCATCCAGAAGTTCTTCAGGCAGTTCCGGCAACGCAGAGAGGGATTCAAGGCCAAAGGTCATAAGAAACTTTTCTGTCGTGCCATATAAAATAGGCCGCCCCATGACTTCCTTGCGGCCAACTTCCATAATGAGTTCCATCTCCGTCAAGGTACTAACAACCCCATCAACCTTGACCCCACGAATGGCTTCAATCTCACTTTTGGTAACCGGCTGTTTATAAGCCACAATGGCGAGAGTTTCCATAGCTGCGTTCGAAATCTTCTGTTCCTGCTTTTCGTAAAGATCCCGGATCACACTAATGGCCTCTTTTTTAGTGACCGCCTGAACGCCCCCAGCGACTCGCCTTAGTGTAAGGCCCCGATCCTCCTCTTGATAGGACGTTGAAAGCAGACTCAAGAGATCATCGGCTTCATTCAGCGAAAGATGAAGCGCACTGGCTATCCTGTCAAGGGATAGGGGGTCACCAGCGGCGAAAAGCAAGGCTTCAAGCTGTCCCAGTTTCGATATCGCCATGAGCGGTCTCCTTTCGTTCTGTAATATAGATAGGGGAAAAGGCGCCATCCTGCTGAATGGAAATCTGCTTTAGGCGCAGCAGTTCTAAAAGGGCCAGAAAGGCAGCAATGGTTTCACTCCGATTATGTCTGGCATGGATAAAGTCGGTAAAAGCCAGTTTCTGTTTTTTACTTTTCTTTTTTCTCAGAAGGTGGAGAACTTCTTCCATTTTGTCCTGGACATGGAACTCCTGCCGCGGAATAACAGCCGGGCGCTCGTCTGGAGCAGGAATCATCCTGATCAGGGTGCGAAGCAGATCGGCCATGGTGTAGGACTTGATCTTTCTTGTCCCTGTATCCAGCTTCATAGGTGCCCGAACAGCAAAAAGGCGGGATTCCGTAAGGCATTCCCTAAGGAGTCCAGCCCTTTTCTTGAACTTTTGGTAGAGAACAAGCATTTCTACGAGCATGTCCCGCGGATCGTTCTCTTCATCCTCTTCCGCATCATCCTTTGGCAGGAGCATACGGGATTTAATTTGAAGCAGCATCGCTGCAATGAGTAGAAACTCACTTGCCATATCAAGGTCATAGACCTGCATCTCATTGATGTATGAGATATACTGCTGCGTAATTGATACGATGGGGATATCGTAGATATCGACTTTATCTTTTTCAATGAGATGGACAAGCAGGTCCAGCGGTCCTTCAAAATCAGGCAGTTTGACGGTCAAGGCTTCCGACATAAAACGCAATCCCCCACAAGCTGTCCCCCGTAACGCAAGGCCGCTTCCCTTACGGCAGGAAAAAGGCAAAAGGCGTCAGCAGAAGATAGCTGACTTCACTGGCCAAACGAAGATAAAGCGTTGCAAGAGGACTGATGATGATTCCAATTATACCTGTAAAACACAGGACAATCAAGATAAGGTTCGAATAAGGCCCAACAAGATTGGCATAGCGATATTGCGCACTGGGCGATAAGAAATAGCTCAGGACCTTGAATCCATCCAAAGGTGGGAGAGGCACCAAATTGAAGAAGGCAAACCAAACATTGTATAAGCTTAGCCACTGCAGGAAAAAATGGACGCTGTAAAACGTTCGGGAAGCAAAATAGCGCAGGAAAAATCCGTCCAGTGAAAGGGCCAGGAAACAGAGAAACAAATTGGCCAAGGGTCCAGCAAGGGCCACCTTCATCATGTCATGTCGGGGGTGCCGATAATATCTTGAGTCGACCATGACAGGTTTGGCCCAACCAAAACCGACAAGAAGCAGGACCAAGGTTCCGATGATATCCAAATGGGCCAAAGGATTCATCGTAAGGCGCCCCTGCGCACCTGGGGTTGGGTCACCCAAATGCGTGCTCATGGCACCATGGGCATATTCGTGAACCGTAAGGGCCATAAGCAGGGCCGGGATGCGGTAGATAATGGTTGCATCAAGGGAAAGCATAATGGTATTCCTTTCTGAAACAACATAAGGAAGCATGACGCGGAACTGTCCGCTGCCCTTCAGATAAAAAGCAAGGGTGCCGAATAGACCAGCACCCTTGATGCAGATTATTTTCGATGTTCTTTTAGACCATCCCGCAGATATTCATTGAGGATACGGACATAAGTTCCTTTCATTCCCAGGGATTCGGTCTCGAGGACGCCCGCGCTTTCAAACTTACGCAGGGCATTGACGATGACGCTGCGCGTAATACCGGCCTGGTCAGCAATCTTACTGGCTACCAGAAGGCCTTCATCCCCTGGCAGTGCCTTCAGGATTTCAGAGATGGCTTCCAGTTCGCTGTAGGACAGATTTGAAAAAGCAATCTGAACCATAGCCTTTTTACGGGAGGCTTCCTCGATGTGTACAGCCTTGTCATGGAGCAGCTGCATGCCGATGACAGTAGCTGCATATTCTGACAGGAGTAAATCGGAATCGATGAACTCCTTCTTGAACTTTCCAAGGATCAGTGTACCTAGACGGACCCCGTTTCCAAAGATAGGGACAACCGTTGTATATTTGCTTTCAAAAAGACATTTGGTATCATCACTGAAGGCACACATATTCTTGACAAGTCGATAGTTGGAAGAGGTCTCACGAATCTGTTCCAGCCACTTTACATAATTTTCAGGAAAACGGCCAACGTCAAGGACCTTTTTGATCATCAGTTCACATTCAAATCCATCAAGGATTGAATAGCCCAGCAGTTCACCTTCACTGGAAACAATGTAGATATTGGCCTTGATGACGTCCTTGAGGACTTCGGCCATCTTTTTGTAGCTGATGACTTCCGTGTTCTGCAGAAGCTTGTTGATCATTCTTGTTTTTTCTAATAATGCCAGCATGCTGTCTCCTCCCATTACGCTCTTGGATGATGTTTCTTATACACCGATGCAATTCGGTCCGCTGTGACATGCGTGTAAATCTGCGTTGTTGATAAACTTGCGTGTCCAAGCAGTTCTTGAACGGAGCGCAAATCCGCTCCGTGATCGAGTAGATGTGTGGCAAAAGTATGCCGAATCGTATGAGGGCTGACGTGTTTTTGAATGGACGCCATTTCCACATAACGGTCAAGGATACGTCTCACACTGCGTGCTGTAAGAGGCGTACCTCGATGATTGACAAAGATGAAGTCATGAGAAGGGACTTCATACTTTTCCATGAGTACGCGCCGAGCTCCTGTCAAGTAAGCGTTCATGGCCCTAATACAGGGATGACCTAAGGGAACGATCCGTTCCTTATGGCCCTTTCCCAAAAGTAGGGCATAGCGATTGGATAGGTCCAAACGGGTCAACGTCAGTCCCACAAGCTCCGACACGCGGCAGCCTGTTGAGTAGAGAAACTCCAGCAGTGCCCGATCCCGCTGACCTAGCTCCGTAGAAAGATCAGGCAGCTCCAAGAGATGATTCATCTCGAACTCCTCTAAAAAAACAGGCAGTTTTTTTTCGAGTTTTGGGGTCTTGACCTTGGTAAAGGGATTCTTGTCCGTAAGGCCTTCACGCATGAGATATCGATAAAAGGACCGCAGGGAAGAAATGCGTCGGGCAATAGTTCGTCTCGCCTTTTCCTCCCGATGAAGCTGGGCGAGATAAGAACGGATATCAAGAAGGGATACCTCAAGCCAAGTAGCTTTCCCCCGACCTGACAAAAACACGGAAAAAGCAATCAGGTCATCTTTGTAGTTCAGGATTGTATTGGGGGAATCATTGCGTTCTACACGCAAATAACGAAGAAAACGCTCAGCCATTGGGTCCAGTACATTATTCATGGCAAGCACCTCCCCCATTCATGAAATTGTAGGTAAAATCCTGATAATTCATACTAGCACATATAAGTTAATTGTGCAACAAATTTTTATAATTTTCCAAAATATCCAGTGCTCTCATCGCGATGGCGTGATTCTTCTCTTTTTTACCACGGATACGTGGACCGTCCCACGGGGCAATGAGTCCAAAATTAATATTCATGGGCTGGAAATGCTTGACTTCTGGATTGCTGATGTAATGAGACAGGGCACCAATGGCCGTTTCCCTGGGGAAAAGAAGCTTTGCCTTTCCAGAAAGGGTACGGGAAAGGTAGATGCCTGCAGCAAGGCCGGAGGCTGCCGATTCCACATACCCTTCCACACCTGTCATCTGACCGGCAAAATAAAGGTGAGGATGACTCCTCAGGCTGTAATCGGCATCGAGAAGAAGCGGTGAATTGAGGTAAGAATTTTTATGCATCACACCATAGCGGATAAATTCAGCCTCTTCAAGGCCGGGAATCATCCGGAAAACTCGTTTTTGCTCTGGCCAACGCAAATGCGTTTGAAAACCAACCATGTTAAAGAGGCTCCCTGCCCCATTATCCTGACGCAGCTGGACAACGGCATAGGGATCTTCCCCCGTTCGGGGATCGGGAAGCCCAACCGGTTTCAAGGGACCAAATCGCATGGTATCCTCGCCGCGAACGGCCATTTCTTCAATCGGCATGCAGCCTTCAAAGACCATCCCATGTTCAAAGTCCTTTACGTCGGCCACTTCGGCTGTGCGCAGAGCTTCCCAAAAACGCAGGTATTCCTCTTTGTTCAAAGGGCAGTTGTAATAGGCGGCCTCCCCTTTTCCATAACGGGATGCCTTATAGGCAATCTCCTCGTTGATGGATTCCAAGGTCACAATAGGCGCGGCTGCGTCAAAGAAATGGAAATAGTCCTGGGAAACAAGATTCTGGATTGCGCCAGATAAGGGTTCACTCGTAAGGGGGCCTGTTGCTACAATGACGTAATCTTCTTCTGGAAAGGAAAGATCGATTGTTTCCTCTTCAATGACTGTCACGAGCGGATGATTCCTGATGGCTTCCGTAACTCCTTGGGCAAAACCCATACGGTCGACAGCCAATGCCCCGCCAGCGGGGACGCGGTGTGCGTCCGCCTGAGCCATGATGAGGGAGTCCAACCGCCGCATTTCCTCCTTTAAAAGGCCGACGGCATTTTCAATGTTATCGGCCCGTAGGGAATTGCTGCAGACAAGCTCACTGTAATATGCCGTATGGTGAGCAGGATCTGATTTTTTGGGACGCATTTCGTGCAGCTTGACAGGGATTTTCCGCGATACAAGCTGCCATGTGGCCTCACTGCCTGCAAGGCCCGCACCAATCACATGAACAGTCATAGTTTCTTTCATTCCTTTCCAGTTTTTTTCACGGCGGTCTTTTTAGTGGAAGCGGTCTTCTTGGTAGACGCGGTCTTCATTACGGCAGTCTTTTTGGCCGTTGTTGTTTTTTTTGCAGTCGTTTTTTTCACTGTTTTTTCAGCGGTTCCTTCTGTTTTCGCAAGAGCGGCCTTGGCACTGACTTTCTTTAGTCCGCTCTTTTTGGCGCCGCTGTTTGGACACTCAGGATTGCTGCAGTGGTGCACGACCTTCCCGCCGCGCTGAACCGCTTCCAGCATGATATGACCGCAAAGGGGACATGTTTCGTTGATGGGCTTATCCCAGCTTGTAAAATGACATTCCGGATAATGGGAACAGCCATAAAAAGTCCGTCCTGTCTTGGTTTTTCTTACAATCAGATCATGACCGCAGAGCGGGCAGGCGACGCCAATTTTTTCGTAATAAGGTTTCGTGTTGCGGCATTCCGGAAATCCAGGGCAGGCAAGGAACTTTCCATGACGCCCTGTTTTTACGACCATCATACGGCCGCACTTCTCACACTTTACATCACTTACAATGACTTCCTGAGGTTTTACAGGAATTTCACGGTCGGCAATTTCCAGTTCCTTTTCAAAGGGCCCATAGAACTCCTTGAGGACAGTTTCCTTTTTAGTCTTGTGCTCACTGATGGCATCCAATTCATTTTCCATATGAGCAGAAAAGGGCACATCAATCAGATTGGGGAAATATTGGGTCAAAAGTTCAATGGTCGTCATGCCCAATTCCGTCGGCATGACTTTTTTTGCCTCCTTGGCTACATAACCGCGGGAAAGGATGGTCTGGATGATGGTGGCATAAGTACTTGGCCGTCCAATTCCCTTTTCTTCCAGTTCCTTGACTAAGGTAGCTTCCGTGAAATAGGCAGGCGGTTCCGTAAAATGCTGAATGGCATCATCGACGGAAATGAGGGTAAGGGGCGTCCCCTCCTTAAGGTGTGGAACCTTCTTTGTCTTTTCCCCGGCAAGTTCCTTTTTATCCATCAAAGTCAGGAAACCATCAAAATTAACAACAGATCCGGAAGCGCGCAGTTCGTAGGGCCCGCCGTTAATGATGAGGGTTGTGACCTCACTGACGCTGGGTGCCATTTGGCAGGATACGGTCCGTTCCCAAATCAGGCGGTAAAGCCGCAGCTGATCCCGTTCAAGATAGGGCGCAACCTCATCGGGGGTACGCATGACCGAGGTCGGACGGATGGCTTCATGGGCCTCCTGGGCATTCTTACGGCTGCTGTATACGTTTGGCTTTTTCGGCAAGTAGGCATCGCCATAAACCTCGCCGATATAATTGCGAATTTCCGCAACGGCAACACTGGCCAGATGGACAGAGTCCGTACGCATATAGGTAATGAGGCCGACAGGAGTCCTTTTTTCAAGGGCAATGCCTTCATAAAGCTGCTGGGCCAGCATCATGGTCTTTTTCGTTGTAAAATTAAGCCGCTTGACCGCTTCCTGCTGAAGGGAACTGGTCGTAAAAGGAGCTATGGGGCGGCGGATCCTGTCCTTTACTGCCGAAGAAGCAACGGCATAGGACTGGTTCAGCAGTTCCTTGGTCACGGTCCGGGCTTCCTCTTCGTTATGGATGACAAGTTTTTTGCCCTCTTTTTTCGTCACCTCTGCCGTAAATTTATGACTTGGTTTATCTGCCGTAAGGGTTACGGAACTCGTCCAATATTCCTGCGGCTCAAAGGCATCAATTTCCTTTTGCCGGTCGCAGATGATCTTGACTGCTACAGACTGGACACGGCCTGCCGAAAGACCTTTGGCAATCTTGCGCCACAAAAGGGGCGACAGCTTATAGCCTACAATACGATCGAGGATGCGACGCGTCTGCTGTGCGTCGACCTTATCCATATCAATGGCAGCAGGATGCTTGATAGCTTCTTTGACCGCATGAGGTGTGATTTCATGAAAGGAAATCCGGCAGTTGCTTTCTGGATCGACGCCCAATAAATAGCCCAGATGCCAAGCAATGGCTTCCCCTTCGCGGTCAGGGTCCGTTGCAAGATATATCTTGTCCGCTTTTTTGGCAAGGGTCTTCAGTTCTTTGATGAGGTCACCTTTTCCACGGATGTTGATGTACTTAGGCTCAAAATCATGATCCACGTCCACACCGAACTGGCTTTTGGGAAGATCACGCAAGTGACCCATGGAGGCCTTGACAGTATAGTTTTTTCCCAAGAAACGACCGATAGTTTTTGATTTTGTTGGTGATTCTACAATGACAAGATTAGCCATAAAACATCTGACTCCTTTTTAGCGAACTAAATATCGATTGCCCGCGCTTTTACGGACCATGCCGGCAACTTCCATACGCAGGAGAAGCATGCTGACAAAAGAAAGCGGCCAGGGAAAATGGGCCATGATTTCTTCCATCTGTTTGCCATTTCCTCCCTTGATAAAATCATAAAGGGCTTCTGCTTTTTTCCGGTCGGGAACGGGAAATGTTTCAAATAAAGAAAGTTCTACTGCGTGGGCCCCCTTGGGAACGTCCTCGGGAAAATAGACGTCCAAAAGATCCTGCGGATCATCAACAAGATGGGCACCTTCCTTGATAAGGGCGTGGGTTCCTTTGCTTGTGAATGATTCAATGGGGCCCGGTACAGCATAGACATCACGGCCTTCATCCGCCGCTAAGTGAGCCGTAATCATAGCCCCGCTTTTTAGTGCAGCCTCGACGACAAGCACTCCGGAAGAAAGCCCGACGATAATGCGGTTGCGCATGGGAAACTGATAGGCCATGGGCGGAGTAAAAGGGGAAAATTCAGAGATGACAGCACCCGTTTCGGAAATACGTTGAAAAAGACCTTTGTGTCGAACTGGATAGGGGCGCGCCAGGCCGGAGCCCAAAACGGAGATTGTCTTTCCTCCGCCAAGGAGGGCCCCCTCATGGGCTGCTGCATCAATGCCATAGGCCCCGCCACTTACGATGGCAATCTTCTCCGACGCAAGGACGCGGGAAAAACGTTCTGCAATGGATAGACCGTATCCGGTAGCTTTGCGTGACCCAACAACTGCAAGATAAGCCGTCAGATTCGGCAGCTTACCCTTGACGTACAGGACCCAAGGCGGATCCGCAATCTCCCTAAGTGAAGCTGGATACCCACTTTCCTGGATGCCAAGAAGTGAAATATGGGCGATTTCACAGTAATCGGCTATTTTTTGAGGAAGGCCAGGATCATACCACTTTCGGTAGTGCTGGGCTCCTTTTTCTGTGAGTATGCCTGACGCTTTCACCTGTTCGAAAGAAGCCTCAAAGGCTTCCTTTGCCGACCCAAAATAGGCTGCAAGTCGAGGCCCCAAAAGAGCGGCGCGGGAACCCAAAAGATGGGCCAGGGCTGCCATATAATAGACTTCCACGATGGATTCAACTCCTACTGCAAATAGACTGCAAATTCTGTCTTACAATGCTATGAAGATACCACGAATGAATAAGAATGTCCAATCTAAATTGAAAATTTTTTGCAAAATATGGAGGGATATACCAGGGGATAATGCCGGTTCATCCAGCTTTTTTCATCTTTCAGCGCCGATTTTCACCCTTTTGGGAAAAATCCCATCGACGGAGCAGGGAAGATGAGGTATAGTATAGAAGTCAAAATTTTTGAGGGATGGGTTCCCATCCCAGAAAGGAGCTTGCTATGGCCTCTTCGCTTAATGAAACCCCAGCGGCTGAACGCGTCCACATTGGACTTTTTGGCTGCCGCAATGCAGGGAAATCTTCCCTGATCAACGCCCTAACAGGACAGGACCTCTCCATTGTATCCGACTTCAAGGGCACGACGACGGACCCCGTCTCCAAGGCCATGGAAATCCTTCCTCTTGGCCCCGTACTGATTACAGATACACCTGGCCTTGATGATGAAGGGGCTCTAGGTGAAAAACGCGTCAAAAAAGCACGCTTTGTCCTGCGCAGCACAGATATTGCCCTCCTTGTTGTCGATGCGGCCCTTGGCCTGTCAGAAGCTGATCAGCGTCTTCTTAAGGAATTCAAGGAACGAAAGGTTCCCTACCTGCTCATTGTCAACAAAATCGATATATACAGCGCTCCCCTCCTACCTCAGGCAGAAAAGGACCATCTTCTTTTTGTCAGTGCCCAGACCCATGAAGGCATTACGGAGCTTAAGGAACGCCTTTCCCGGATGAATCCCACTGCAAAAGCGCAGCGCCCTCTGTTGGGAGATCTTTTGGCGCCCGGCGATCTGGTTGTTCTTGTCGTTCCTATTGACGAGTCAGCACCAAAAGCGCGGCTGATCCTGCCTCAGCAGCAGACCATCCGGGAAATCCTCGATTTCCATGGAAGGGCCATTGTTGTACAACCTGACGAACTGCCTTCCACCGTCAAGGCCTTTCATGACAGTATTCGCCTTGTCATTACGGACTCTCAAGCGTTTTCTACCGTGAAGGACATGGTGCCGGAAGATGTACCGCTTACCAGTTTTTCCATTCTTTTTGCCCGCTATAAAGGAGAACTGGAAGCCTTTATTGAAGGTGCCAATGAACTAAAACGTCTGAAAGAGGGCGACCGTGTCCTGATTTCCGAAGGCTGCACCCATCACCGTCAGTGCAACGATATCGGTACAGTGAAGATGCCTGACTGGATCCGCCGCTTTTCCAGAAAAACACCGGAATTTTCCTTTACAAGCGGCAAGGGCTTTCCCGATGACCTTTCTTCCTTTTCACTGATTGTCCACTGCGGAGCCTGCATGCTGAACCCACAGGAAGTTTCCTATCGGCAGCAACTTGCAAAAACCGAGAACATTCCCATGACCAATTATGGGATTGCCATTGCTTATATGAACGGCATCTTAAGGCGCGTTCTTTCCCCCTTTCCGGAACTTGTGAAAAAAGTCAAATAAAACATGGACCCACTCTGTATGTCATCACAGGATGGGTCCTTTTTCTTTACCCCTTTTCTTTTACTGCCCGGGCATCGAGACGGTTCATGCGGAACCTTTCGACGATATCCATGAAGCCTTTTTCATGAAGCGGGTTCTTTATAAACCCAAAAAGATGGGACCCATCTTCCGGGCAGTCTGTCGCACCAAAGTGAGAGATGGACCAGTCTGCGGCCTTTATCAGTTCCCGCGCCATGAGATGTTCCAAATCATCCTGGGTCCTTACGGGAAGGGCAGCAAGAACCTTGGCTTCATTACGAAAATAATCAATATGCCAATGCATTCCCTTGCGCTTCCGTTTATGCCGTTCCAGCCGTTTCATGAGATTTTTTTTTGCAGATCCGACATAGACATAAAAGCCCTTGGGAAAATGTACTTTCCCTAAACTGCCTACGGCAATATCTCGATTTTCGGCAAGTTCCAGAACCACAAAGTAGTCCCCGGCGTCCTGATTTTCCTCTGCAAGGAGCGTCTCTGGGTACATAAGAAGTTTTCCTGGTTCAGGATAAGTAAAGGTCTTATCCCAGGAAAGGGAAAAGGCCTTCCAATCAAGGCGGGGTGCGCAGCGCCGAAAGGCTTCCGCAAAAGCAGGATCTGTATGGTAATCAGGAAGGAACCATTCAGCCCGGTTCCAGTGGGCGAGGATGAGAAGTCCCGTCCTGATTCCCTCATCATGCATGGCGGCAAGTTCCTCGATATGCTTGCGGCCCCTTTCGGTGACCGCGTCCGGGAACATGGCACCCTTACGACCAAAAAGGGTGCATGATTTGACTTCTACATAAAATGGCTGCCCCTCCTGCTCAAGAAGCAGGTCGAAGCGGCTGTCCCCCACTGTGACTTCCCGCTTTACGACACGGCAGGACTCCCAGCCAGGGATCAAATGGTTCCGGATAAGGTACTCTGCCACATCATTGTTATACTGTGTATCAAGCAGAATCGGGACACCGTCACGCTCAATCCCGACAACATCATAGGGCGTTTTACGCGCTGGATCCTTGGCTTTTCGAAGGTAAAGCCGCGTCCCCTCATAAAGGAGCTCCCACATGCGACCCGGGTTGGGCATATGACAAGTAACAACAGCATCCCCCATGACCGCCTTTGTCACAAAGCGATTGGGCCTGCTGACAAAGGCCGCTGGAATCAGCACTTGATGATCATGCATCATCGTTTGTTCCTCCTTAGGAAAAAGGACTGCCGCCCTATGGGTGAGCAGTCCTTTTCAGATTTTTCTTCCTAGGCCTTGAAAATCTTCTCAAAGACATCCTTATTTTCTTCAATGGCTTCCTTGCTGCCTACAACGCATCGATATCCATCAGAAAGAACGTCCCGCACAACAGGCGCCAAAGCCCTGATATCTTCTACCGAGCAGTCAATGACTTCATCGCGGTAGGTCTGGGCAAGGTCCTTGGGCAGGCCGCGCAGATAGGTCGTAATGGCTTTTTCAAGCCGCATAGCATTTGTCAGCGGCGTATCAAGCAGACTGATGGTCCCGATGACATACTTGGTCATTTCCCGTTCTGAGGCTTCAAAATGTTCCAGATACTCAGGCAGTCCTTCATAGGTGCTGAGCGTCTTCATGAGCTGTGGATCGCGGTAGCTGGACAGATAGAACAGCCCGTTCTGATCAAAGCGCGCCCCTGCCCCATAAGCACCTCCCTGAACACGGATCTTGGTCCAAAGATAGCTATAGCGAAGGATAGTTTCAAGGACCTTCATGGCGCCCGTATAGTCATGGCCATGGGCACGGAAATTGCCGCCGGCAAGAACATACTGGACCTTGCCGCTGGTCGTAATGCCCTCATTAAGGCCCGGTGCAGCAAACTCCGGCACTGGCTTTCCGGCAAAGGAAGAATGGGGCAGCTGATCGACAAAGGATTCCATCTTCTTTTCTGCCGTTTCCCTGTGGCTTTCGTCACAGCAAAGGCTCATAACAAGACGGTCCTTATTGAAGAAAGCGGACATCAAAGTCTTCAGGTTTTCAATGACGCGGTCCGCCTTTTCCTCAAAATGCGCGCACAGATCCTGGAGGAACTGGTAATAGGTCAGCTGATCATGCTCGCTGGAGCGGCCGGAATCGGAGAAATAACTAGAAAGACGGATGGTGGCAACGGTCATGCCTCGTGAGAAAAACAATGCATCCCAACCCGCCTTGACTTCTTCCACGATTTCCTTGAGGCGGGCCTTGTCCCCCACATGGCTGGTTAGTGCCAGGGCTTCAAGAAGCTCAAAGAGCCGGTCCTCATTATGTTCCAGAACTTTGGCCGTCACCTTGAAATAGTTCCTGAAGTCATTCATGTCCCGATAGGAGGTATAAGGCTGGATAGCAAAGGAAAGTCCTCCAATATATTGGTCTGTAAACGTGTTTAATTCTTCATAGGTGAATGTATCCGTATTGACCTTTCCGAGGACGTCAGAAAGCAAATATGCGCATGTGAGAAGGTCTTCCGGTACGCCTGTCATATCAAAACACCAATCATAATAGACGATTTGGTTCGTAAAGGCAGGGCGGTAAAGCAGGGTATAGCTCCCCTTTTCCGTGACTACAGGTGTTTCAAAGGAAACCGTCCGCTTGATATCATCCCGCTTTAATAAAGGAATTGTTTCCAGTGCTTCCGGTGAGTCTTCTGCCGCCTGACGGGCATGGAGTTCATCGGCAATGACCTTGATTTCATTGATTTCATCCTGTGAGAGGCCTTCTTTGATGGCCTGCATCTTTTTTCGGAAGAGGGCGCCGTCCTTTTCTTCCTTCCCCGGCTCCGGCTTCAGCGTCAGGAGCACTTTATGCGTGTTATCAAGAAGGAGCGTTTCAATGAGGGACTCATAATAATGCGTGCCGATTTTACCGCGCAGGAAATCCAAGGTTTCCGTAAATTTTAGGCACGTCGTAGGATCCCCACCATAAAGCCAGGTCTCCATGATCGAAAGTCCATAGATGAGTCCTTTTGGGTAGACATTGAAATCAGCTTCGCGCATCTTGAATTCTTCGCTGCTGAGTTCTGCTTCCATAAGTTCCTGCGGGATGCCCTTGCGGGAAAGCTCCTGGAGCGTGCTGTAAAGGACCTTGATGAAACGGTCTTTTTCACTTTCCTCACTGCCGCTAATGCGGATAGAAAGAACGGGCTGGAGCTGGGAGGCATTGAGGCTGCCTGATACATCGCTGCCGAGACCGGCCCGCAGGAGGGCAAGGCGCAAGGGGGCGTTATCGCCTTCAAAAAGGACCTTTGTAAGGACTTTAAGGGCCATGGTCTGTTTCTGGTCAAGGCTTGATCCCATAACAATGTTAAGGGAAAGATAGGTCTTGTGATCCACGTCCACCCCCTGGGCTTCCGGATAGTAGGCCGTCACTTCTTTTGTCCGGTCAAAGGGGGCCTGCAGGGGAATCTTGACGGAAAAATCCGGATCTTTATCAAAATGGCTCAGGTAAGCTTCATCCAAATAAGACAAATAGGCATCAATATCCATATTGCCATAAAGATAGATGAAACTATTCTGGGGACTGTAATAAGTCTTATGGAAATCAAGGAACATTTCCTGCGTCAAAGTAGGAATCTCCTCTGGATAACCGCCCGATTCAAAACGGTACGGCGTATCCGGGAAAAGGGCCTTGTTCACCTCATTTTCTTCTACGGCATCAGGGGAAGAATAGACCCCTTTCATTTCATTGTAGACGACGCCGTTATAGACAAGCTGGCCCGCTTCATCGAATTCATAGTGCCAGCCTTCTTGACGAAGCGTGAAGGGGTTTTTATAGGTATTGGGATAAAAGACAGCATCAAGATACACATCGACTAGATTCCTGAAATCCTTATCATTGCGGCTCGCTACAGGATAGACCGTTTTATCGGAATAGGTCATGGCGTTGAGAAACGTATTGAGGGACCCTTTCACAAGTTCGACAAAGGGTTCCTTGACCGGGTATTTGCGGGACCCGCAAAGTACGGAATGTTCCGTTATATGGGCCACACCGGTATCATCCCGACTGGGCGTCCGAAACCCAATGGTAAAGACTTTGTTGTCATCGTCGGAAGCCACATAAAAAAGACGGGCCCCACTTTTTTCATGGGTCATTTCATAGCCCATGGCCTTGATATCACAAAGATCGGTGATTCGATCCACGCGAAAGCCATGGACCTTATCATTCAGGGAAAACTGCATATTGGATAACCTCCATTCAGGGAACAAAATCAGCAAAGATGGATTCTGCATCTAAGAACTGTATCACCCTGCATTATAGTAGAAATTGATGAAAAAAGCCATAGCCACCCCTTCCGGCACAGAAAAAGGACCCACCCCCCAAGGAGGTGGATCCTCTGTTTAGACAGGAGCTGAACAACTTATTTGAAGTACTGTACACCGGACAGGAAGATTGGCTGGAACTTGTTGCCCGGAATGTTCTTCATGAGGCCATCGGTGTAGCGTTCGGAATGGCCCATCTTGCCGAGGACGCGGCCATCGGGGCTGGTAACAGACTCGACGGCATAGAAGGAACCGTTCGGGTTGTACGGGCTTTCCATGGTCGGATTGCCGGCAAGGTCAACATATTGGGTGCCAATCTGGCCATTGGCAACAAGGTGTTTGATTTCCTCCTCCGTCGCTACGAAACGGCCTTCCCCATGGGAAACGGCGATGGTATGGATATCACCAGGTTCGCAAAGGCTGAGCCACGGAGATTTGTTGGAAACCACTTTTGTGTCGACCATTCGGGAAATATGACGGCCAATGGTATTGAACGTCAGCGTCGGGGAATCATCCTTCAGCGGTACAATATGACCGTACGGCACAAGGCCGAGCTTGATCAGGGCTTGGAACCCGTTGCAGATTCCAAGGATCAGGCCATCACGGTTCGTCAAAAGATCTTCCACGGCTTCTGTAAGAGTTGGGTTGCGGAACATGGTGGCCATGAACTTACCAGAACCATCCGGTTCATCACCGGCAGAGAAGCCACCGGGAAGAGCCATGATCTGCGCCTGTTTCATTCGTTTGGCCATTTCTTCCACCGATTCCTTGATGGCGTCTGGCGTCAGGTTGCGGATTACGAAGATATCCGTCTTCGCTCCAGCGGCTTCAAAGGCGGCAGCCGTATCATATTCGCAGTTGATTCCTGGGAATACGGGAATGAAGACCGTCGGTTTGGCAACGTTATAGGGAGCGGTCAGCGGTAGATCATTGGTGTAAGCCGGCATGCGTACATCCTTCTTTTCTTTCCGCGGTGCCTTCATGGGGAAAATCTTATCCAGGGTCTTCGTATAGGCGGCTTCAATTTCAGCAAGACTGATTTCTGTATCGTTGACGACCACTTTGCCCTCATCGGTCAAGGTTCCCAGAACGAGAAGATCCGTCCCCGCAAAAACTTCTTCCGCATCTGCCCCATCTTCAAGTTCTACAAGGAAACCAGCAGGCTGCAGGGTGAAGAGACATTCCTCGTGAAGGAATGGCTTAACAAAGGAAAATCCGAGCTCGTTGCCAAGGCACATGGCAGAAATCGCGGCAGCGACACCGCCTTCCTTGACCACACCAGCCGTAATGACCCGCTTGGAAAGGATGCCCTTATGGAGGGAAGCAAGGAGTTTCTTTAAGGCGTCGTAATCAATGACTTCATGTTCATCACAGCTAGCAGGCAGGAATACCACGGTATGACCGGCTTTTTTGAATTCATTGGAAATCGTGTCCCGACCATCCATGACGCCTACGGCAAAACTGATGAGCGAAGGCGGAACTTCAAGATCCATAAAAGTACCACTCATGGAATCCTTTCCGCCAATGGCAGGAAGGCCCAGCTCGCAGCAAGCTTCGTAGGCTCCTAACAGTGCGCTGAGCGGTTGTCCCCAATGCTTGCTGTCATGGAGTTTTGGGAAATATTCCTGCATGGAAAGACGCAGCTTGCTAGGATCGGCGCCAAGGGCTGCTGCACGGCAGACAGATTCCACGACTGCGTACATACCGCCATGATAAGGACTCCAGCAAGCGACGTTTGGATTATAACCAGCGGCCATGACAGAGGCCGCCGTCGTTTTGCCGCCCAGTACTGGAATCCGGGCCGCCATCCCTTCGGATTGAGTCAGTTGACGCTTACCGCCAAAAGGCATGATGACAGTCCCACGTCCGATGGTCCCATCAAAACGTTCCCCCAGCCCTTCCTGACTGCAGACGTTCAAGCGGTCCAGGTTACGGAGCCAGCGATCCTTGATGGACGAAAGGCCCTGCACTTGTTCGGGGATTTCATTGAAAGGAGAAGGCGCCGTAATGGCTTCCACTTCAACGTCAGCCTTTTGGGAAATCCCATTCGTATCGAGGAAGGCACGCGAAAGATCGACGATTTTTTCCCCACGCCAGTACATGACAAGGCGTGGATCCTTGGACACCTCGGCAACAACCGTTGCTTCCAGGTTCTCTTCATCGGCTGCATCCATGAATGCCTTCAGGTCCTTGGCGGCAATGACAACAGCCATACGTTCCTGGGACTCACTGATGGCAAGTTCCGTACCATCAAGGCCTTCATATTTCTTGGGAACCTTATCCAGATTAATGACAAGCCCCGGAGCAAGTTCCCCAATCGCCACGGAAACGCCGCCTGCGCCAAAGTCGTTACAGCGCTTGATGAGACGGGTCACTTCAGGATTGCGGAAAAGACGCTGGATCTTACGTTCGTTGGGAGGATTGCCCTTCTGGACCTCTGCCCCGCATTCACTGAGGGATTTGGTCGTGTGTTCCTTGGACGCACCCGTTGCGCCGCCCATACCATCACGGCCCGTACGGCCGCCAAGAAGTACAACAAGGTCACCATCACTGGGTCGTTCACGGACGACGGCATCACGAGGTGCCGCGCCGATTACAGCGCCGACCTCCATCCGCTTGGCTACAAAACGGTTGTGATAATATTCTTCTACAAGACCTGTAGCAAGGCCAATCTGGTTGCCATAGGAACTATAGCCAGCAGCGGCGCCTTGGGTGATTTTACGCTGTGGCAATTTCCCAACAAGGGTCTTATCATAAGGCGTACGTGGGTCACCTGAGCCCGTGACACGCATGGCTTGATAGACATAGCTGCGGCCGCTCAATGGATCACGGATGGCACCGCCAAGACAGGTTGCCGCACCACCAAAAGGCTCAATCTCCGTGGGATGGTTATGGGTCTCGTTCTTAAACATGACGAGCCATTCTTCTTCGTTTCCATCTACCGTAATGGGGACAACAATGCTGCAGGCATTGATTTCCTCAGAGGCATCCAAATCAGGCAGATGGCCTTCTTTTTTCATCTTCTTGGTCGCAAGGCAAGCCATGTCCATCAGCGTGACAGGCCGCTCTGTATCCTTGCCATAGACAAATTCTCGATCCTTCAGGTAGCGTTCCAAAGCCTGCTGGATAGGTTCCGTATAGACGCTCTCCTCAATATTGATTTTCTCAAGATTGGTTTCAAAAGTGGTGTGGCGGCAATGATCGGACCAGTATGTGTCAAGAACCTTGATTTCAGTAATGGAAGGATTCCGGCCTTCTTTCTGGAAATATTCCTGGATAAAAGCAAGGTCTGCTTCACTCATGGCCAGTTCCTGTTCCGTAAGGAACTGATGGAGTTCTTCCTTGGAAAACTGCGTGAAGCCCTTGATGATGGCAACTGGTTTCGGAGCTTCCCAGCTCATTTCCAGGCTGTCAGGTTTTTGTGTGGAGGCTTCCTGGGCTTCTACAGGGTTGATGGTGTACTTTTTGATTTTTTCAACGTCAGCATCGGTCAGATTGCCTTCCAGAAGGATGACCTTTGCAGCAGCAACTGCGGGCCGTTTACCCTGACTAATGAGCTGTACACACTGAGCGGCAAAGTCTTCCCGCTGGTCATACTGGCCAGGCAGGAGTTCAATGGCAAAGCTCTTCACGCCTTCTGGGATTTCCAGCGTCTCATCATGAACCGTATCTACCGGCGGTTCAGACAGGACAACCCGTTTAGCAGCTTCATAGTCCTCATCGGACAATCCTGCAATATCGTAGCGATTGACGATACGCAGCCCCGTCAGCTGGGTCATGCCCAAGGTTCCCACAAGATCTGCCAGGAGTCCTGCTGCTTCAACAGCATACTCCTTCTTTTTTTCCACATAAATCCTTCTCATCGATTCGCTCATGACAGCCTCCCTTAAAAATATTCATTGATAAAGTTTACTTTTTTGGGGAACAACGTTTCAAGCGTCCACAGGGATGATTCTTCTTCCACGTGGATAAAGCCCGCGTCTTTCAGCTCCCGGGCCCCGTACGTCCCGAAAAAGAGCTGGGTCAGACTGGAAATATCCATGAGAACCGTTGGATCATCAAGCGTATTGAAAAGGGTTATCCCTTTTTCATCAAAATGCATCTTCACGAGCATCGTATTGAGGGGCACCTGCTCGTCCCGGATTCCAATGACGAGTTCCCTACCTACAAGGCAATCCGGAACGGAAAGACTTTGCAGGACCTGGGCCGCGTTCACAATCCTTCCCATCATAAAAGGGACCATCCGGGGCGCCAGCTGCTGACTGGAGAGCCTCAGGTACAGCAGGTCATCACAGGGACCAAGATAGGAAAGCTTCTCAAAGGTTCCGTAAAATCCCTTGAAATAACGCAGAAGCTCCAGCTTGGCAGCCGGGGCAAGCGCCATCAGTTCCTGGATGGTTATGATTCCTTCCCCTTTCTGATAGAGGGCATAACCACAGGTTTTTTCTCCGTTTTTGAGCACAACAGTTTCGAGGCCTTCCCGGGATCCTGACCCAAGAAGATTTTCCCACTCCTGGTGGTTTCTTTTGACATATCCTGTATAAGCCGCCATGGCGTCATCATAAACCGGCGCCAGCAGCGCCTCGGCCTCTTTGGTAGAAATCCTATGAAAAGTATACCCCGTAAGGCTCTCGCCTACAAGGTCAATCTCCCGCAGGGGCAATTCATACTGGGTGCGAAGGGCCGTAAAACTAAAGCCATAAGGCAGGTAAATCCCGGCATGGATTGGCATCAGGACGACAAAGGGAACCTTCATGGCCCGCAGCATGGTAAACGTCTTATCCATGAGTTCGCCCATTACGTGGCGTCCTCGGGCTTCTGGAGCTGTGGCGACGCCAACCAAATAAGGCACGCGGAAATCCTTGTTCCTTACATGGATCGTGTAGGGGTTCAGGTGCACCATTGTCATCAGCCGATGATCCTCAAAACCGCCTAACATCTTATTCTGCTTCAATGCATACTCGGAAAAATACCATTCGTAAAATGGGGTCCCTTTTTTTTCGAAACATTCATCCCAGAGCGCCGCCACTTGGGGCAGCGTCTTTTCATTGATGAGACGAAAATCCATGCTCCACCTCCCTTAACGAATGATTGTATTGTATTTCTTGACCATGAAGATGGGGTTATAGGATTCCTTGGCTTTTCGAAGTCCTTCCTTACCCATATCCTCTTCTCGGTTGATAAACTGCACATCTGGCCAGGCATTTTGGACAAAGTCCTTATTGATGGCTGTAAAAAGTCCGCGGACATTGGGATCTGCTTTTTCGACATGGACAACAGCCGTGTGTTCACTGACCTTTTCCCCAAAGGTAAAGGCTTTTACCTGACCATCCAAACGGATGAGGCCGCCACGGATCTTCAGGAATTCCATATTATTCAGTCCTTCTTCAATGGCGCAGGCTTCGCATTTGATCGTTGGATCGGTCTCAGCCCGCTGGGCACACCACGCCTTGCCAAAGGCAATACATTCATCTTTGTTTGCCGCATTGATTTCTTCATAGACGTAATCGGGGTGTTCCTTGATGAATGCATTGTAATGGTTCTTCTTGCTGTGATACTTTCGTCCCGATAAGGTCGCAAGTTTCTCCCGGTCATAGACGTAATCCCAGTTATCCCGGTCCTCTGTGTACTCCGTAATTTCCGGCATGGTTCGTTTGAATCGTTCCATCGTTGATTCATAAATTCCATGAAATTCAAAAGGCCCGCCAAAATATTCTTTCAGTGCGTTCACGATAAGGGGCATATCCTCATCCTTGCCGCCGAAAGGAGGCAGGACGAAGGTAACCCCATTAACGGTGACCTTGAGAATAAGGGCACCATGGCTGATTGCCCAGAATGTGTCATAGCAGCCACGCCAAATGAAGGTCGATCCAAAGCAGCATTCTGAGCCGCGATAATCCGCTTCATTATAGTAGTCATCAAAAATAGGTTTATCCGATATATCGACATGTTTAAATTCTAAAATAAAAATCTCTCCTAACTTTTTTGGATGATACCATTATACCAGATATCATCAAGAGGGGAAAATGACCGCAAAAGGAGAGTGCCTCCGACTTAGGTCAAGGATCCCATTTGATTCAGGTAAATTAAGCGATACCCCATCAAATCATCATAGGTCAGTTTGGTCACACTTGTATTATCCAATGTCAAGTGCCACATGCAGTCAATAGGGGCTTGAAGAATGCAGCATAATAACAGGCGAATCATCCCGCCATGGCTTACGACCATCACTGCCGTGCCATCTTCCATGGCATCCTTGACTTCATTAAGTCCTTTCATTCCCCGTGCCTGGGCCTCTTGAAGGTCTTCAGCACCGGAGAGTGTCACTTGAGTCGGTGTCAGCCAGAGCGTCTGCAGGCGCTTCGAGTCCGTTTTTCTTAAGTCTCTGATCCGGCAGCCTTCCCACTCCCCAAAGGAAATTTCCCGGAATGCAGCAAGGGCCTGTGGGACAAGTTGTTTTTCCTCAGCAAGAGGCCGAGCTGTTTCCTTGGTCCTCATAAGATCGGATGTATAAAGGGCCGTAACCATAAGGTCACGGGCTCGTTTTTTTAGGGAAAGGGCCTGCTCCTGTCCAACTGGACTGAGCGGATGGTCCTCCCAGCCCTGGAAACGGCCTTCTTCATTGGACCTTGTTCGTCCATGACGGACGAGGTAAATGGTTTTCATGTCGCTTTCCTTTCTGTACAAAAGGGCTGGTTGCCGTCATATAGAAAAACGAGCCTATTTCCGAGGCTCGTTTTCGATTGGAAAATCCTGCCTTGGGCAGGAAGTCCCTTATGCTCTTTCGATGTATTCGCCCGTACGGGTATCGATACGAAGCACATCGCCTTCGTTGATGAACAGAGGGACTTTTACCACATAGCCCGTGTCCATGGTTGCATTCTTGTTGCCGCCCGTAGCGGTATCCCCTTTGATGCCCGGTTCCGTTTCAACAACGGTCAGTTCAACCGTATTCGGCAGTTCGACCCCGAGGATCCGGTTATCAAAAGAAGAAATCTTGACGTTCATATTTTCCTTCAGGAAATTCATAGCGCTGCCCAGTTGATCTTTGTTAAGCTCAATCTGTTCGTAGGTTTCATTGTCCATGAAGACATACATGCCATCATTTTCATAGAGGTACTGCATTTCACGGCGAACGACCTCAGCATTCGGGAGACGTTCAGCGGCGTTGAACGTACGTTCAACAACAGCACCCGTACAGAGGTTGCGCATCTTGGCACGGACAAAGGCTGCCCCTTTCCCCGGTTTGACGTGCTGGAATTCAACTACCTGCCAAGCATCGCCGTCAATTTCAACTGTTACACCTGTTTTAAAATCGTTCGTAGAAATCATTGAAACACCCTCCAAAAATTTTCTTGTTAAGCTTATAGGATTTCCATAAGTTCCTTTTCAACCAGCGTCAGCCGCTCACAACCCCATTCCGTTACAATGACGGTATCTTCAATGCGGACACCGCCCTTGCCCGGCAAATAGATGCCCGGTTCCACCGTTACAATGGCACCCACAGGAATCGGATCCGGATTGCCTTTATTGAGGTTCGGCTTTTCGTGGATATCAAGACCCACACCATGACCCAGTCCATGACCGAAGTAGGCACCATACCCCTTGGACGCGATAAAATCACGAACGGCCTGATCCACTTCAATGCCCGTCTTGCCAGGGAACAGGACTTCTTCCCCCAGTTCATTGGCGGCAAGGACAATCTCGTAGATTTCCTTTTGCCAAGGAGCCGCTTTTCCCATGACGACCGTGCGAGTCATATCACTGCAGTAACCGTCATAGATGCAACCAAAATCAAAAGTGACGAAGTCACCTTCCTCAATGACCTTATTTGAGGCCACTCCATGAGGCAGGGCGCTGCGCACGCCGGAAGCAACAATCGTATCAAAAGAGGTTTTCTGGGCCCCTCTTTTTCGCATATTATACTCAAGTTCTGCAGCAAGTTCAGATTCCCTCCGCCCCACTTTGATATGGGGAATGAGTTCATGAAAAGCGTCGTCAGCAATGGCGGCAGCTTTGAACATTTTACGCTGTTCCTCTGGGGATTTGACTGCCCTCAAAAAGACGAGATTCACATTCTTGAAACTTGCTTTAGGAAGGGCCTTTTGCAAGGCCGTGGCTTCCGTATAGGAAAAATAGTCACCATCAAGGGCCAAACGCCATGCTGGTCTTACCTGATCCACGACGGAAAAAAGGCCATGCTGGTGTTCCAGGATTTCACATTCAGGAGCCTGCTGCTGCGCCTGCAGGATGTAGCGCGAGTCCGTAATAAGAACGGCCCGTAAAGCGTCTACATAAAGAAGACTTTCTCCGCCCGTAAAGCCCGTGAAATAGCGAATGGATGAATCCCCCTTGATGAAGATTCCCTGTACGCCTTCCTCTTGGAGGAAGGTTCTGAGCGTAGGTAATGGTTTCATAAGCGACCTCCCACAAAAGTACCCTACTATATTAGCATATTCCCTGCAATTTGCCTATATTGAAACGGGAAAATTTTAGGGAAAGTGTACAAAATCATACGGAATTTTATAGAAAAACCTTTTTCTAGGCTTTTTTGAGGCGCCTTACGAGGGAATAGGGTTCCATGCGGGCGTCCCCAACGGCCGTAAAGATCATCTGTGCATGAGGTGCGGCAGCAATGGGCGTGCCCGTTTCATCCTCCATGTCCGACAAGGTCCAGGGAAAGACCGTTCCCCCAGGCGTCAAGATTTCAAGGGTTTCCCCTTCCTTCACATTGTTTCGCTGCTCCAGCGTCACCCGCCCCGAAGCAGCGTCGTAGTCGTTCACAAGGCCTACAAAATCCGCTGTCTGTTCATAGGAACTTGTTGTATAGACCTGACCGTCTGCTTCCGGTCTGTGTTCAAAAAAGCCCGTCGTATAGGGACGATGGGAAATTTTGAGCAGTTCTTCCTGCCATTCAGGCAGCACGGAAAAGTGTTCCGGATCCCTCAGATAGGCATCAATGGCCTTGCGATAAACGCTCACCACTGTTGCGACATAATGGACACTCTTCATGCGACCTTCAATTTTGAGACTTTTTACGCCGCTTTTGATGAGGTCCGGCAGATGATCCAAGAGACAAAGGTCCTTTGAATTCATGATGTACGTGCCTTGCTCATCTTCGGCAATATCAAAGGCTTCATCAGGACGGTTTTTCTCTTTTAAGGAAAACTCCCAGCGGCAGACTTGTGCACAAGCGCCTCGGTTGCTGTCCCGACCCGTAAAGTAGTTGCTCAAAAGGCAGCGGCCTGAATAGGAAATACACATTGCACCATGGACAAAGACCTCAACCTCTGCATGGATGTTCCGCACGATTTCGGAAATCTCCCCAAGGGACAGTTCCCTCGCAAGGACCACCCGTTCAGCACCGAGCGCCTCCCAAGCCTTGGCGGCCTCATAGTTTGTCACGTTAGCCTGGGTACTGACATGAAGGGCCAGATTCGGTACGATTTTTCGGGCCAACATCCATACCCCGAGATCAGAAACAAGGAGCGCATCCACACCGGCGTCCTCTAGGTCCTTTAGATACGAGGGAAGCTGGGGAAGATCACCATTATGAGGAACAACGTTCACAGTCACATAGACTTTTTTATCCAAGTTATGGGCAAACGTGCAGGCCTCCCTGATTTCTTCCATTGAAAAATTTGCGGCAAAAGCCCTCAGTCCGAAAGCCTTGCCGCCTAAATAGACTGCATCGGCACCATAGCGGAGCGCCATTTTACACTTATCGAGGCTTCCGGCAGGTGCAAGAAGTTCAATTTGATTCATATGTCTACATCTCCATGGATGGCTCGGATCATCGCCTTATGTTCCTCATAGGTCTTGGTAAAACGATGATAGCCATCCTTATCTGCTACAAAATAGAGGTAATCCGATTTTTGGGGATTGAGGACAGCTTTGATTGCCTGCTCGCTGGGACTTGCAATCGGTCCTGGCGGAAGCCCAGGATACAAGTACGTATTATACGGAGAATCCACTTTAAGGTCATCATAGCGAAGGTCACCCTTTTGATGCCCTAAAAGATATTGGATGGTCGTATCGGATTGGATGGGCATATTCTTATGAAGGCGGTTCAGAAATACACCAGCAATAAGAGGCATCTCATCTTCATGAACGGCTTCCTTTTCCACCATGGCAGCAAGGTTCACCACATCACGAATACTCATGCCGCTTGCTTTGATCTGATTCTTTAGCTCCTCATCCAGACGACGGTTAAATTCCTTGACCATGGTGGCAAGGATTTCCTTTTCCGTGGCGCCTTCCGGCAAATCATATGTAGCCGGATAGGCAAAGCCTTCCGCCTTATAGATTACATGGGGATTGGGCGTCTCCATATAAGGATACGGTGCATAATCAATGGCCGCTTGTTGGAAAGCTTCGGCCGAACCCAACTTTCCTTTTTCCAGTTTGGCCGCAATCTGAGGGATGCTCGAAGCTTCAGGCACAGTAAACTTGTTGTAGCGCGTCTTTCCCGACGCAATGATGTCAATGATTTCGGCATCACTCATGCCTGCCGTGATTTCATAATTTCCCGCTTTCAGCATACTTTCCTTATGGGTCAGCTTTGCCGTCAGGAGAAACAATTCCGGACTGCGTACGGCCTTCTCCTCATGAAGCAAAGCAGCTATATCCCGTGTTGTCATGCCATCCTTGATGGTAAAATGGACCAATGCCCCTGTTGCAAGGTTAGCATTGCTGTTGAATCCGTGGAGGTACCAGTAGACAGCGCCACTAAAGGCTGCCAAAAGAACCAGAAGGACACATACAAGCTTTTTGGCCATGTCCTTTGCTCCTTACTCTTCATCCATCTCCTGGGTGATTTCTTCATAGGCCTTTTTAACGGCCTCAAATTCTTCATCCGTCGGATCCACATAGACAGGTTCGCCGTCAGTATCGAACTCAATGCGGGCAATCATGACCGCGTCATCTTCTTCCAAGGCTTCTGCTTCCTCTTCATCCATAGGTTCACGGACAAGAAGGGCAAAACTCTTGTTATCAATAGGGATGACCATTTCTTCTGCATAGTAGGTCTTATTCCCCTTATCGTCAGTAACAACAACCAAAGCCTCTTGATCTTCGGTTTGGAGCATATCTTGATCTTTTGTCATGGCATTACCTCCTTAGGCTGTCCAGATAATTTTGTAAGATGACGACGGCCGCCATCATATCAATGACTTTCTTGCGTTTTTTACGTGTCAGATCTGCATCGATAAGAACCTTTTCCGCCGCCACCGTGGAAAGCCGTTCATCCCAAAGGGTAATCTTTGCATCGGGGAATTCGGTTTGCAGCAATTTGGAAAAAGCCTCACTCGCTTTTCCGCGCTCACCAATGGTTCCATTCATATTTTTGGGGTAGCCCAGGACAAAAGCCCCCACTTCTTCCTTTTGGACCAATTCATGAAGGCGTGCCAAATCATTCTTGGTTCCGCTGCGCCGAATGGTTTCGATGCCGCGCGCAATCAGTCCCATCTCATCGCTTACAGCGACACCGATGGTGCGTGTTCCGAGGTCAAGACCCATGATCCTCATTTTTGGGGCAATTCCTTCAAATAGGATTGAAGAAGGGCTTCAATGAGTTCATAGCGATTGAATTGGCGGATCTTCAGACGGGCATCCTTATAGCTCGTCACATAGGCTGGGTCCCCACTCAAGAGGTAGCCAGCCAATTGGTCAATGGGATTATAACCTTTTTCCTGGAGGGCTTCCACGACTTCGTGGATGGTCCGGGAAACCGTTTCCGTCTTGGAAACGGGTTTAAACATCGTGGTTTCTTGAGTCGTACGTGACATGAACAGTCCCTCCTTTTGGGAAAAACAAGCAGCCCGCTTCCGAAACGAGCTGCACAGCATAAAGTATCTCGGCCATTAGTAAAAATACTGACTGATGGAAACAGGAATCGATTCCTGGAAGAGGACCAACATGACCTCAATAGGAACCTTCATTCCATCCATCATCCAGCGCATGGTCATTTCTTCCCCGCCATAAACAACCATTTCCACGGCAAACTGAATATGGGGGTCGTGGACGTCCACCCCATAGTGCCTCAGCATCATGGTATAGGCATCACGGACAAAGCGCCGGTTGGTCCGGCGAAAGTGCTCATTATCATCACTCTCATACAGATGGCGGAAGAATCCCTCATATTTTTTATACATAAGGAATTTCTTATAAAGAGCTTCGGACCAACTTTTGCTGCCCAGGATATCGCGGCCATGGACGGCAAGAATATGAAGAAACTCATAATGGGCCAGTTCCGTCATAGACGCAAAGGTCCTATCATATGCGTCCCGAGTGACACCGGATTCCCGAACAAGCTCTTCAACACTGATGCATTTTAGCGGTTTCTTCGTAAGGAGCCGACCCATGGCCTCTCCCATCCGTCTTTTAGCATCCATGTAACGACACCTTCTTTATTGAATCATATTTTCAATAACTTTCAGGGTTTCCGCCATGGCCTCGGCAATCTTTCCACTGTTCTTGCCGCCAGCTTGGGCCATATCGGGACGGCCGCCGCCGTTACCGCCCAAGACCTGGGCAGCGGCTTTGACAATCTTGCCGGCGTGGGCCCCTTTCGCAACGGCTTCTTTGGATGCCATGGTCAGAATGTTCACCTTCTGCGGTGCCATAGCTGCAAAGAGGACAACAATGCCGCCCGTCTTGTCACGGAGCTGGTCTCCCATGCTGCGAAGGGCCGATACATCATCGACCTTTACTTCATCAATGAGGACAGGAATCCCCTTGACATCCTTTACTTTATCTCCGGCGGACTGCGCGGCAGCGGCAACCAGTTTTTGTTCAAGTTCAGCCGCGTGATGCTTTTCTGCTTTCAGTTCATCCTGAAGCGCTTCGATCCGGCTCAGTAGGGTGTTGGGACGACCCTTCACCTTCTGGGAAGCGTCCTCGAGGAGGGCTTCTAGTTCCCGGGTGTAAAGAAGTGCTCCATGTCCTGTAACCGCTTCGATACGGCGCAGCCCAGCACCGACGCTTGATTCGCCAAGGATCTTGAAAAGACCAATGCGGGACGTATTGGAGACATGGACGCCGCCGCAAAGTTCCATGCTGTGACCTGGCACATTGACGACGCGGACAATCTTGCCGTATTTTTCACCAAAAAGTGCCATAGCCCCCATTTCCTTGGCCTTATCAATATCCTCTTCGGAAATCTGGACGTCGACCGCATCAAGGATAGCTTCATTCACAAGGTCTTCCACACGGCTTACTTCCTCAGCCGTAAGCGGCGAAAAATGAGAGAAGTCAAACCGGAGCCGGTCCGGTCCAACATAACTGCCGGCTTGGTTTACATGACCGCCCAGGACTTTCTTGAGGGCAGCATGCAGAAGGTGGGTTGCCGTATGATTGCGGGCAATGTCAGCCTTGCGGTCAAGGTTGACTTCAAAGGTGACCGCTTGACCCACCGAGAAAGCACCCGATTCTACCGTTCCTAGGTGGATAGTCGTGCCATCAGGGAGTTTCTTTGTATTTTCCACATCAAAGATTCCCGCGTCAGAAATCAGGCGGCCCGTATCACCAAGCTGCCCGCCCCCTTCGGCGTGGAAGGCAGTATTGGTCAGGATGATCGCAAGGCTGTCCCCTGTATGGCCTTCTTTGATTGGCGTGGTTTCACCTTCTTGATACAGGGCGGCGACCACGCCTTCCTTAGAAGCTTCATCCACCGTGAGTCCTTCCAAATGAAGGCTTCGCGTATCATACATAACAGGGCGGCCTTCCTTATCGTTGCGAGCCTTACGGGCCCGCTCCTTCTGGGATGCCATGGCCTTGTCGAACCCTTCCTTATCCATGGTCATGCCCTGTTCCTGAAGGATTTCATCCGTCACTTCCCAAGGAAAACCAAAGGTATCATAAAGTTTAAAGGCATCGTCACCGCTAAGGACCGTCTTGTTTTCTTTTTTCATGGCGGCAATCTTTTCATTCAGCAGATCCGTACCCTGGGAAAGGGTCTGGAGGAAGCTTGTTTCCTCCATATCGATGACCTTGTCAATGAATTCCTTCTTTTCCACGAGCTCCGTGTAATGCTCACCATACATGGAAATGACCTTATCGGCAAGGGCGGCAAGGAACTTGCCCCGAATGCCAAGGAGACGTCCATGACGGATGGCACGGCGCAAAACGCGGCGCAGGACATAGCCTCTTCCTTCATTGGAAGGAAGGATTCCGTCCCCAATCATGAAGGTCAAGCTGCGAGCATGATCAGCAACAACCTTAAGCGAAATATCGGTTTTGGCATCTGCATTATATTTCTTATGGGAGAGTTCGCAAGCAAGTTCGATGATGGGGAAAATAAGATCGGTCTCAAAGTTTGACGGCTTGCCTTGGATAACGGAAGCAAGGCGTTCAAGGCCGGCACCGGTATCGATATTCTTATGTTTGAGCGGCGTGTAGGTCCCGTCAGCGTTCTGGTTGAACTGAGTAAAGACAAGATTCCACAATTCAAGGAATCGACCGCAGTCACAGCCAGGACCACAGGTTGGTTCCCCACAGCCTTTATCGGCGCCAAGGTCGATATGGATTTCCGAGTCCGGACCGCAGGGACCGCTGCCGATTTGCCAGAAGTTATCTTCCAGACGAACAATACGTTCATCAGGGACGCCTACGACATCGTGCCAGATATGATAGGCTTCGTCATCTTTGGGATAAATGGTGATCCAAAGCTTATCCGCAGGCAATTCCAACTCTTTGGTCAAAAATTCCCAAGCCCAGGGAATGACTTCCTTTTTGAAATAATCGCCAAAAGAGAAGTTGCCCAGCATTTCAAAATAAGTATGGTGACGAGCTGTGCGGCCGACGTTTTCAATATCGTCCGTACGAACACATTTTTGGCAGGTCGTAATGCGCGGAGAAGGCGGTTTCATCTTCCCTGTAAAAAACGGTTTGAACGGTGCCATTCCAGCCCCAATCAGCAGCAGGGTCGGATCATCATGCGGAATGAGCGAGGCACTGGGAAGAACCAAATGACCGTGTGCCTTGAAAAAATCCAAATATTTTTGACGGATTTCATTACCAGTTAAATATTTCATGCAAGTATCTCCCTCGGTTCAGTTCGTTTTGCAAGCTTAACATGCCGATGAGGCATTCCTTAAGTATATAAAATTTACAGATACGTGTCAAACACCGCCCGGTTTGACGCCATATTCCTCGGCCAATTTCCTAAAAAGCGGCAGGGACCGTTTAATGGTATCCCGATTGATGCAGTATGACGCACGGAAATAGCCTGGCACGCCAAAATCTGTTCCCGGTACTAAGAGCAGATCATACTTCATGGCCCGTTTACAGAAGGCATGATCATCTTCTTCCAGGCACTTCGGGAAAAGATAAAAAGCCCCCTGCGGACGTAGACAGGTAAAACCGACACCAATAAGACCCTGATAAAGCAGTTCCCCGTTGATGCGATACGGTTCCGCATCCGTTGGTTTGCCTGCACAGCGGGCCACGACAAGCTGCCAGAGGCTGGGAGCATTGACATGGGTGAGGACCCGAGCCGCTCCGCAAATTGCAGAATATACTTTTTCAAAGCCTGTCACTTCACTGGGAATAACGATATAGCCAATTCGCTCCCCTGGAAGGGAGAATGATTTACTATAGGAGTAGCAGACGATGGTATCCTTATAATATAGTGGAATATAAGGCACTTCATAGCCATGGTAGGCAATTTCCCGATAAGGTTCATCGGAGATGATATAAATGGGATGACCGTATTCCTTTTCCTTGCGCAGTAAAAGCGCGCTAAGGGCTCGGATGGTTTCCTCCGAGTAGATGGCCCCGCTCGGATTATTGGGGGAATTGACAATGACCCCTTTAGTATGGCGTGTCAGGGCCCTTTCAAAAAGGTCCATATTGATTTGGAAATCTTCAACCTGAGCGGGAACAACCACGAGACGGGCCCCGGTTGCCTCAACAAAAGGCCGGTATTCCGGGAAAAACGGGGCAACAATGACAAATTCATCGCCAGGTTCGGCAAGGGCCTTGAAGGTAATGGAAATGGAAGCCGCCGCGCCAGCGGTCATGAACAGATTGTCCTTTGTAAAATGCGTGCCAAAACGACGGTTGATATCCTTTGCAAGGATCTCCCGGACCTCTGGATTACCCGGAGCCACCGTATAGCTGTGGATCTTTTGGGTCGGCACGGTATCAAAGATATCAAGGACAGCCTCCTTGATGTAAGAGGGAGCCGGTACGTTCGGATTTCCCAAGCTGAAATCGTAGATATTTTCCTCTCCGACCTCCTGTGCCCTTTTCCTTCCATACTCAAAGATTTCACGGATCGTCGATTTTTTCGATCCAAGTTCATACATTTTTTCATTGACCATCAGGTTATCCCTACTTTCTGCATCAAAGGCAGTCCGTGAATTGGATGCACTTAGTTGTATTTTAGCACGCTTCCACAACCCATGCCAGTAGCAATTCGACAGGCAGACTGCTAGTGTCTAAAAAAGCCCTCCCTGAGGGAAGGCTCTTTTAGTGAGGTTGTTATTTTCTTTTGCTGCGATTGAAATTAATGAGGCAGCCGGCTTTGATGATTTCCTTTTCTTCCTCGTTAAGGGGCAGGATATAAAGGGTAATGGCTTTTGCCATGCCATCTTTCAGGACATAGGCGGGAATCTCATCCATGGACCCTGCGAGGATTTTCTTGATGGAAGGAACAAAAATGAAATCGTTGACATCAAAGGCAATCGTCTCATCTTTCAAATGAAAGGGCAGCATCCCCCAGTTGATGACGTTGCTGCGATACCGTTTGGTCGCATATTCACGAGTGATGTTGGCAAGGCCGCCGATGACGCGCTGACAGCTGGCTGCCTGTTCACGAGCACTGCCATCACCCGGTTTATTGGCGTAAATGACAGAACCGATTTCCGTATTGGTAAGAGTAACATCTTCACTGCCAGAAATGGTGTGGATGGCGGTAAAAGCAGCTGCCACATCGGCATCCTTTTGCAGGAGGTCTTCGCCTTTTTCACGGGCAAGTTCCAGTTCCTTGACCGCTTTGGTCCGCCCCACATACTGCGGATCACGGCGCGACAGGGTAAATTCGGCAAGCCCCAATGGATTGGAACGATAGGAGGATGTTTCCCCGGAAGGAATAAGTTCATCCGTCGTCGTTACAGGGTCTTCAATCTTGGAACAGACGCGCAGGAGAATATTGTCCCCTAAAGCGGGCAGTTCAGGCCAAGCTTTGATATTCGGTCCCTCATAAAGTTTTTCTTTCGGTTCCGCCTTACCAAAACCTTCGTAGACACGGGCCTTGTAGGCACTGTCATCGAAGTGGTAACTAGGCACATGTCCAAAAGTGTCGGCAAAGGTTTCCGCACTTGTCAGGGCGCCGCCATTTGCAGCTGTTGCGGCAATGCTGCGGGAATCCATGAGGGCCACTGCCGACATCTGCCCCTGACCGGGCTTGCTCCCTTCCCGGTTCGGGAAGTTGCGCGTATTGTGACGGATGGAAAACCCATTGTTGTTTGGCGTGTCGCCTGCGCCAAAGCAAGGCCCGCAGAAAGCCGTCTTGATTACGGCACCGGACGCCATGAGGTCCGTGAGGAATCCTTTTTTGGCAAGGTCCATATAGACCGGCATGGACGAAGGATAGATATTGAGGGTAAATTCCCCAGCACCGATGCTCTTGCCACGCAGAAGGTTGGCCGCTTCTACAACGTTTGTGTAGTTACCGCCGGCGCAGCCGCCAATGACGCCCTGCTGGACCATGAACTTTCCGTCCTTGACTTTATCGGTCAAGGTATATTGGGCACGGCCTTGGGCTACTTTTTCGGCCTTTTTTTCCGTCTCACGAAGGATATCCATCAGATTGGCATTCAGTTCATCAATTTCGTAAGCATTCGACGGATGGAATGGAAGGGCAATCATCGGCTTGATGGTAGAAAGATCAACATAGACGCAGCCATCATAGTATGCCACATCTGCAGGATTCAGTTCCTTATAATCACTTTCGCGGCCGTGTTCCTTGAGAAAGTCCTTCGTATCGCTGTCTGTTCTCCAAATGGAAGACAGGCACGTCGTTTCCGTCGTCATGACGTCAACACCATTGCGATAGTCCGTTGTCATGGAAGAAACGCCCGGTCCGACAAATTCCATGATCTTATTTTTCACATAGCCCTTTTCATAGACGGCACGGCAAATAGCAAGGGCAATATCATGCGGTCCAACCCAAGGAGCCGGTTTCCCCGTCAAGTAGATGGCGACAACACCGGGATAAGGGTTATCCCAGGTATCCCCCAAGATCTGTTTATCAAGCTCCCCGCCGCCTTCACCAACTGCAATGGTCCCGAGAGCACCATAACGGGTATGACTGTCACTGCCAAGGATCATCTTGCCGCAACCAGCGTACATTTCTCGCATATACTGATGGATGACCGCGAAATGGGGAGGGACGAAGATACCGCCATATTTCTTGGCTGCCGAAAGACCAAACATGTGGTCATCTTCATTGATAGTCCCACCGACAGCACAGAGGGAATTGTGACAGCACGTGAGGATATAAGGCATGGGAAAATGGTCCATACCAGAAGCGCGGGCGGTTTGGATAATGCCAACATAGGTAATATCGTGGCTCGTCAGGGCATCAAATTTGATGTTCAGCTGCTCCATATTCGCGCTTTTATTGTGTTCCTTCAAGATACCATAGGCAATCGTGCCTTTTTTGGCTTCTTCTGCTGTTACTTCGCGGCCAAGACGGCTTTTCAGCGTCCCTGCCTGTTCTTCCGGAACAAGTTCCGTACCATTCAGCAAATAGGCACCCTTATCAAACAACTTGATCATGATAACTCTCCTCTCTTTGTTACCTGGCTCTTTTGGGTTATTCTTGCACCTCCATCTTATGGAGGGTTTCTACAACATATTCAGCAAATTCTTCTGCTGTCGCCCCGTCTTTATCCGTCGTAATGACGGCCTTGCGTTCCACTTTGGTACAAAAATCAAGGGCTTTAAAAAGACGGTCCCGTTTTTCAGGGTAACCAATGAATGCCATCATTTCCCCCATCGCCCGAATCAGGCTGGAAGGATCGGCATACTGGGCACGATTGTGCTCAACAAGATAGACCCCCACCCCATGGATGGCTTCAAACATGGCATACTGATCGCCAATATTGGAAGAGCTGGCCGTTCCAAGGCCTCCTTGGTATTCGGCAGCAATATCAGTGAGGATGTCGCCGTATAGGTTGGGCAGCACAAAGACCTGCATACCAGCATTGAATTCCGGGTCCATCAATTTAGCAGACAGGGAATCAATCAGTTCTTCCCGCACATGGATGCCGGGATATTCTTTTTCCATAGCATGGGCCACCTTCAGGAAATTTCCGTCGACGAGTTTGACAATATTGGCTTTTGTTGCCACCGTAATGTTGGTCTTCCCACTACTTTTAGCGTACTCAAATGCATTTCGGAACAGCCGTTCGGCTCCTGGCTTGGAAAGGATCTTGAAGTCAATGGCAAGGTCATCGCCGACGCAAATCCCTTTGTTGCCCCAAATGTATTCGCCTTCAATATTTTCTCTGAAAAAGGTCCAATCTATGCCCTTTTCAGGAATTCGAATGGGACGGACCGCTGCATAAAGCTGCAGCTGGCGGCGCAGCAAACTGTTGGCACTCAGGAGATTGGGCCACCTGTCGCCCGCACGGGGAGTCACGAAAGGTCCCTTTACAAGGATGTCACAGGCCTTGCAGGCCTCAAGAACGGCAGGCGGCAGACTCTTATTCTGACGGGCCCGTTCCTCAATGGTCATTCCTTTAATTGGAACAAATTCCACGCGTTGATCTGCGATTTCCTTTTTCAGCAATTTCCGTGCCACCAAAAGGGCTGCTTTCATGATATAGGGACCAATGCCGTCGCCGGGCATAATGCCCACCTTTACGTGGGATAAATGGAGAAAATCCTTACGGGGCGGCGCTTTCCTAATCCCTTCGATGCGGTCAAGATCCTCTTCAATGAGTTTCCCAAAAGCTTGCTTAGCGCGTTCAATCATTTCTTCACGGTTCATGCTGGTCTCTCCTTTTTGGTTCCATAACGGCCACGCGGCCTTTTGGTTCCATTGTAGGAAATCCCAAGCAATAAGGCCAATACTTATCCTCCCATAAGGATTATACGAAATTTTCTATGTATTTTACCAATTCGGATTTGCGATTCATATCCATCAGAATTTCTAATTGATATTTTTAATTTTATATATAATTTACAAATCTTTCCCTTATTTAAAGGAACAGACCGCCGAGGAAGAATACATGAAACGCCGCCATCACAACATTGATACTCACATTTGCCACGGATAAGAGAAAAAGCGTCTTGAACATAGTGTTCATTTCCTCTGTCGTCGTTGGTTTGGAAGCAGAATAACTTGACATGATGATGGCACCGCCCGTCGATAATGGGCTGATGGCTGCAGCAAAACTGGTCGCCGTAATGGCAGAGATAAGTTCTACATAGTTTGTCTGTCCGGCAAACGTCCGAGCAATCTCGTCAGCGATTGGAAACAGCGTCGGCATGACAACACCCGTCGTAGAGCTGACCCAGGATAGAATCCCGCTTGATGCGGCAATGATGGGTACCGCCGTCTGGGCCGTCATATGGCTAGCAAGAAAGTCAGATACCAGCTTTATTCCACCAAGCTTTGTCAGGACATTCACAAGGACGCCCACACCGCAGATCATCATCAAAGTGCCCCAGGGAATTTGACGAATAGCCGTTTTTTCATCGGCACAATGCAGTATGATCAGGACAGAAGCTGCCGCAAAGGCAAAAAGTCCCGTATCAAACTTAAAACCAATACAAAAAATAACCATAGCCACAATCGAAGCCATCGTAATTTTCTGATTGCGATTAAAGGCGGGAATTTCAGAGAGCTTCAGTGGATTTTCCGAGTTGACGCGCCACCCCTTGTAGCCGATATAGACAACAAGCGTAAAGACAAAGCCGGACAGTAACGTAGATAGGAAGAGATGCGTCCCAAAGCCTTGGTAACCCAGCGGCTCAGAAAGATTCTTGGCAAGGATGCCTGTCAAGGAAAGAACAGAGGCACAGCCCGCATTGGCTCCCAGTTTTGCATAAAGGGCCGTTGCCATGGGATTGATCTTGAGTTCGAAGGCAAGATAGACGGCAAAGGTCGTCATCAAGATTCCAGCAGCAATATGTCCAGGACCAATGGCTGAAATGAAAGCAGAAAGCACAAACATCAAGATGGGAATCAAGTAGGTCCGCTTCCCTACAAGAGCGACGACCTTCTTGGAAAAAAGATTGAGCGTCCCATTGGCAGAGGCCATCCCAAACAGAAAGGTAACCCCAACCAAGGTCACAAACATGGAACTTGAAAAACCTGCAGCAATCTGCTTGGCACTCATCTGTCCATAGGAACCGAGCAGAAAAGCGGCGCCAATGGAAAAGAAGCCTATATTGACTTTTTTGATAAACCCAATGGCAACGACAACGGCAAGAACAATCAATGAAATCAGGGATAGATCCATCATGATGCCTCCTTACGAGCAGTGGATTCAGTAGGAAATAGGGGCTACGCCTTTCATCAATAGACGGGCCGTTCGATACCCATACGTTTCTTTAATGAAAGGAATCGACTGGCCCTTTTCGGTTTCAACGCCGCAAACAAGCGTGCCGGAACCATGACCAATCCTGATTTCAGGAAGCTTACCGCAGGGGGAAAGAATGCTATGGACAAGGGTCCCTGGAATTGCGGCGGCAGCTGCCGTACACATCGCGCCTGTCATGGCATAACTGGGATGGGCCTTTTGCATGCTCATCATGCGTCCCAAAAGGTCAATCTCGGATGCCTTGATTTCTGTGCCCTGAGCCGTCGTGTAAAAAGTCGGTGGTGCAACAATGGTCATCTTCGGAATTCCCGGTGTTTCCCAAGCAGCCTTTTCCCAATGATCGGTCAGCCCCAATAGGACAGCTGCCTTTCCTCGGATACATTCCAAGAGTCGGAGCAGGGCTTCGTCTTTATTGATTTCTTCCGGCTGTTCCGTTCCATTCATCTTTATGGAATCAGCTGTTACAAAAACCAAGGGATTTGCTGCGTCGACAATGGAAACGGGCAGGCGGCCAAAATCGGGGATCTCAAGTTCATCCACCCCATTTCCCGTTGGCAGGATGCCTTTACCAAGGGTACCGCTGGGATCAAGGAATCTAAGCTTGATGGGAGCGGCCGTACCGGGCACGCCAGCAATAGTATAGTCTCCGTCATAACACACCTGGCCATCTGCTGTATTGACCGTTTCAACAATGATTTTCCGGGTATTCGTATTAAAGATCCTGACGGTTGTTTCTTCTCCGACAGCTGGGACGAGACCTTCTTCAATCGCAAAGGGACCGACACCGGATGATATATTACCGCAGTTTCCTCCATAACTGACGACGGGCTTATCCACAGATACTTGGGCAAAGGTGTAATCCACATCGGCATCAGAGCGACTGGATTTTTCGATAATAGCGACCTTGCTGGTTACGGACTGGGAACCGCCAAGTCCGTCGATCTGTTTGCGGTCAGGGCTTCCCATGAGTTTCAAAAGGACGCTGTCCCAATCCTTCCTTTCAGGCGGCATATCCTTTCTTAATAGATAAGCTCCTTTACTCGTTCCCCCACGCATCAACGTGACAGGAAGTTTGATCTTTGTTGTCATCATGAACCCTCCTTATTAGATAGGTAACAGTCATCGTTATTTTCTGAAAACATCATAACAAGAAAAACCTCATAATTTAAATTCATAAAAATTATTTTTAACATGGTAAAAGCGAATGGTTTTATTGGTGGGAGCATGAAAAAGTGCCGCTTTGCCATGCTTTTTTCCAGTGGACTAATGGTATAGATGGTGCTTCGGTTCATGTCATACGTTCATAAAAAAAATAATAATCATGGTTTTTATGAATAGTTTGGGTTATAATTGGTTAAAGATGATTTACAATCTGGAAGAAAGGAGTACAGCCAATGGATTTTCGAGATCTGACCTATCTTCTGGCCATTGCGCGCCAGCAAAATATCACGCGGGCGGCAGAATCCCTCTACCTTAGCCAGCCCACCCTCTCCAAGTTCTTAAAAGGCCTTGAAGGAGAACTTGGACTTCCTTTGTTTGAGAGATTGGGTAATAAATATATCCCAACCTATGCCGGTGAACAGTACATAAAAAAAGCCAAGGAAATCCTGGCCCTCAAAAAAGAACTCGATCAGCAGATGGGCGATATCATAAAAAACAATGAAGGCTATTTAAAGATTGGCTTCCCCGCAATGCGGGGTACGTATATGCTTCCCTGCACGCTGCCTATTTTTCATGATAAGTATCCCAATGTAAGGATTGACCTTCACGAAGCAAATTCCGAATCCCTCATCCAAATGATTATTGAAGGGGACATTGACCTGGCTTTTTTCAATTTTGTAGAGGCCAATCCCGCTCTCGCCTACACCGTCATCAGTCATGAAGAACTGGTGCTTGTCATGAGTGCCCAGCATCCCTTTACGCGCTATGGAAGGAAACGGCCGGGCTGTAAATATCCTTATATGGACCTTCATTTCCTAAAAGACCAAGATTTCATCCTTCAAAACCGGACGCAGCACACACGGCTGATTGTGGATAGGATCTTTCATAAACGCCACATTGAACCCCACATTATCCTTGAAACAAGCAATATCCAAGCAGAAGCCGAGCTGGCAGCACGGAATTACGGCTTTACCTTCATTACGGAAACCCATTTGAAGTATATTCCCAACCGCGACCAATTAGCCTTGTTTTCAATCGGATCTCCTAAGACAACCGTTGATTTTGTAGCAACGTATCGAAAAAATTCCTACCTCCCTTTCCACGCCAAGGAATACATCAAGGTGGTCAAGGAGTTCACCTGATACGTCTCACGCATCCAAAACGCCCACATAGAAACAACACTGCCTGTCAAATCTCTTTTCTCACAACGGTTGGTCTTATAACGAAAATAACAATCAAATGCCCCCAGCCACGTGATTGGCAAGGGGCATTTGATTAAGTTACAGGAAGGAGCGGCTCATAAATATAAAACTCCCTGCCGCCATCGCAGCAGGGAGTTTCGGGTCGTATCGCTTAGATCTTGTTCTTGCAGTCGCCCGTTTCCATGTATTCCTTCAGGTTTTCATAGGTCGTTTCAACCATGTTCTTGACAGCTTCGTCAGTGAAGGAACCCAGATGCGGGGAAAGCAGGACTTTCGGGTACAGGTCGATGAGTTTTTGGAATATAGCATTCGGGGCCTTACCGCCTTCAAAGTCCTTACCGAACAGATCGGCTTCGCCGTCCAGCGTATCAGCAGCAAAACCACCGAGCTTACCGCTTTCTATGGCTTCGATGACAGCTTCCGTGTCAACGAGCTGGCCGCGGGCAGCGTTAACAAGGATGGCGCCGTCTTTCATCTTGCTGATGAATTCACGGGTAACCACCTTGCCGTTTTCTTTGATGTACGGGCAGTGCAGGGAGATGACGTCGGACACTTTCAGCAGTTCGTCCATTTCAACCTGCGTAGCATAGTCATCGATGCCTTTGATCTGGAAGACATCCTGACCGACAACTTTGGCACCCATACCGTGGAAGATCTGGGCGCAGACGCGGCCGATACGGCCAAGGCCGATTACGCCAACGGTGCAGTTGCGGATTTCCTTGGAGAACATATGCTTATCAACAACGAAGTTGCCTTTGTGAGCTTCGCTCGTCGTGTATGCCAGATGTCTCAGGAGCATCATGGCATGGGTAACAGCCAGTTCGGCAATGGCGTTCGGAGAATAACCGGGAACAAATGCCATCTTGAAGCCCAGTTCCTTGGCATAGGGAATATCGATATGGTCCTTACCAACCGTTCTGGTCAGTACATACTGAACACCGAGTTTCTTGTAGATATCGAGATTCTGTTTGTTGGCAAAGCAGTTACCACGCAGGATAACAGCATCAAAACCTTTTGCCATTTCAGCCGTTTCCGGAGTATTCAGGTAATCGGGGACACATTTGATGTCATACCCAAAAGCCTTATTGCTGCTCTCAAAAATCGGTTCTTCAACGTCTCTGACGCCATAACACAAAACCTTCATGACAATACCTCCTAATTAAAGTAGCCCTTTGTTTGGGGTGATGCACAGCACCACACCCGTCTCCCCTATTCTAACATAAAAATCTGTATTTTCCTATATATTTTGTATTTTGTATACACTTTAATTTTCATAAAGGCCTAAAAATAAAGAGGGACGCCGCATGCGCCCCCCCTCTTTCATTATTTTTCAGCTTTCCAAAGTCCATGCAGGTTGCAGTAAGCATAAGCAGCAACGACATCATCACTGGGAGCCAGTGCAAAAACCGCGACAGGATCAGCCCCTGGTTTCAGTTCCTTTCTCTGATTGCCTTCCTTGGTTTCCAGGGAAATCCATTCGATATAGTGTTCATCAAGCATGGGATGGGTAACGGAACCAACCTTGACCGTCACGAGGTTTTCCTTGACTTCAATGACGGGAACGTGTTTTTCTTGGGCTGCATCAACGGTATTCGGAACGATTTCCTGCATCTTTTCGCCGCAGCAAATGACAGGGACACCCGTTTCCTTTACAACAGCGATGATTTTACCACAATGACTGCATCTGTAGAATTTTTGTTCCATTTTCTCGTCCTCCTTTGATTTTCACGCACAAAATACGTGGCCTCCTTGAATGTTTGGACAATCGTTGTCCTACTTCAAGTATATCATATCAAAGGGCTCCTGTACGAAAAAAGTTGTGAAAATTATGTTTCCGTATCCCTTAGCGATTACGAGACTTGAGGGCCCGGTCAATTTCTCGTTTGGCCGACCGGTCCGCCATATCGCGCCGCTTGTCATAAAGTTTTTTACCAGTTGCAAGGGCCAGTTTTACTTTCACAAGGCCATGGGAAAAATAAAGGGTCAGAGGAACCAAGGTAAAGCCTTTTTCCTTGGTCTTACCTATGAGTTTTGCAATTTCCCGTTTATGCATGAGCAGCTTGCGGTCACGCCGCGGCTCATGGTTGAAGATATTGCCATGGTCATATTCACTGATGTGAAGGTTGTATAAATATAGTTCCCCCGATTTGGTAATGGCAGCATAACTGTCCTTCAGGTTGGCCTTACCAGCACGGAGGGACTTGACTTCTGTGCCGGTAAGCACGACGCCTGTTTCAAAGGTTTCATGAATGGCGTAGTCATGGCGGGCTTTTCTATTTTCTGCGATGATTTTGACGTTTGTTTTTTCCATGCTGACTTCCCTTCTGACGTGTACCGCCTCTTTTTTGGGTCTGTGAGGCCAGTTTATTGCGGCCGCCTTTCTTTACGGTCTGTTTTTTAGGCGTCCTTTTCTTATCTGACGGAACGGTTTCCTTTCGAGCTGTGACAAAAGTTTCGAATTCGGGAAGGATAAAATCAATCTTGCGTTCTTCCACACTGACATGGAAGACCTTGATCCTTACAGGGCTGCCAAGGCGGTAGCTCTTTCCGCCATGCTCCCCGACAAGGGCAAAATGTTCCTCATCATAACGATAATAATCGTCAAGGAGACTCGAGATATGGACAAGGCCTTCAATACCGTTTTCGAGCTGGACAAACATGCCAAAGCTTGTGACGCCGGAAATCGTTCCATCAAATTCCTGTCCTACATAGGGCAGCATATACTCCGTCATCTTGAGTTCATCCGTTTCCCGTTCTGCCTCAATGGCAAGGCGTTCCCGTGTCGAGGCATGGCTTGCCATGAGGGAAAGCTTATCGTTCAAGTTTTCCTTTTCCTTCTTGGAAAGTTTCTGCCCCGTCCGCTGCTCCTTGAGGAGACGATGGACCAACAGATCTGGATAGCGCCGGATGGGAGAGGTAAAATGCGTGTAGTCCTTGGCAGCAAGGCCAAAGTGGCCCACATTTTCCGTTTGGTACACAGCCTGCTTCATGCTCCGCAGGGCGAGGGTGGAAATCATGCCTTCTTCGGGTTTTCCCTTCACCTTGCGCAGGGCCATTTGAAGAACTTTAGGCCGCATCTTGCCCTCAATCTTGAGAACGGTCCCAAACTGGGCCATGATCTTTGAAAGGCTCTGCATCCGGTCCTCATCAGGCACGTCGTGGACACGGTAAATAAAGGGATAATGATGCTTAGTCATATGGGCGGCTACGGTTTCGTTGGCAGCGAGCATAAATTCCTCGATCATCATTTCCGCAATGGTTCTGTGCCGCAGATGAACGTCGATGGGCCGTTTTTTCTCATCCAGAATAACCTTCACTTCAGGAATCTCGAACTCAATCGCACCCCGTCTCACCCGTTTTTTATGGAGGATCGTGCAAAGTTCCTCCATGGTTTCCAACATAGGCACAATATCGCTGTATTTTTCCCGCAGGGCCGTGTCACGGTCCGTGAGGATTTTTGCCACATCAGGATAGTTCATGCGATGCCGGGAGGCAATCACGCTGGGCGCAATATCATAGGAAAGGACCTTCCCTGTCTTACCGGAAATAACCATTTCACAGCTCATGGTAAGACGTTCTTCCCCTTCATTGAGGCTGCAGATGCCATTTGACAAAAGGGGCGGCAGCATGGGAAGGACGCGGTCAACCAAGTAGACGCTGGTGCCTCGGGCATAGGCCTCCCGATCAAGTTCACCGCGGGGCCGCACATAGTGACTGACATCGGCAATATAGACGCCAAGGAAGTAATCCTCGCCCCGTTTTTCGGCATAAATGGCATCGTCAAGGTCCTTGGAATCAACGCCATCGACGGTGATGATTGGCCATTTGCGCCGGTCAAGACGCCCTTTAAGATCCTTTTTAGGGATGACTTGCGGGACAAGCTGGGCGGCTTCCTTGACTTCTTTGGGAAAATCAAGGGGCAGGTCCTTATCCTTGATGATGGAGATGATATCAATGCCCACATCGCCCTTTTTGCCAAGGATTTCCGTAATGGTTCCTTCTGCTTTTTGACGTCCGTTGGGCCAGACCGTAATCTTGACGACAACCTTGTCCCCGTTGCGGGCATTCAGGAAGTCCTTGCGCCTCACATAGATATCCTGTCCAATATGGCGGTTATCAGGGGTAACAAAGCCAAAATCCCCACTGCGCGTAAAAGTCCCGACAAAACGTTCATGGGCCCGCTCCAAAATACGGATGACCTTTCCCTCACGCCTTCCCCCATAGCCATGGTCACTGACCCGTGCGATTACAAGGTCCTCGTTCATCGCACCGGATAAGTGCATCGCGGGGATGAAAAGATCACCTTCCTCCGTCTTTTCAAGGGGTACAACAAACCCATACCCTTTCTGCGTGACCTGCAGGCGCCCTGTGACAAGCCCCATGGCCCGCGGCAGGCCCAAGGTATTGAAGCGGGTCTTCACAAGAAGCCCATCCTTGATCATTAGTTCAATTTCCGTCCACAAGGCTCCCAGCCCTTTTCCTTTATACCGCAGGTCGCGGCCCAGGTCATCATAGCTGACAGGATGGGTGGCATGGGATTCCATATAAGTAAGGACATCCTGCCGAATTTTTTCGTTACTCATCTTTCTCCTTCATACATCATCTTGGCATCCGCTTCCGCCGCGACAGTTCCATCAGGGCGGATAACCTCTCCCGTCATCTCAAGGAGCAGGCCTTTACGGCGCTTCACCTTAGTCACAATCTCAATGGTTTCACCAATGAGGACGGGCGAGCGGAAACGGACTTCCAGTCGGGCCGTATAGGCCACGCGGTGTTCATACAGATAGGGATAATTCCCCATGGTTTCATCAAGCAAGGTGGAAATGAGTCCGCCGTGCATCCGCCCGTCATAGCTTTGATGACAGGGTTCGGGCGTAAAGTGTGACGAGCAGCCATTTTCATCCACTTTAAAATGCATGTGAAGGCCAATGGGATTGTTCTTCCCACAGCCAAAACACATAGGATTCGTATCATTCACATTCTTCATCGCAGGGCCTCCAGAAAACGGTCAATTTTTTGATAGACAAGTCCCCGTTCCTTATAAAGGGTCAGGACATGCTTTCCTTGGGGGAGCATCTCGATCCGCTTTAGAGGAGATGCCGCATGTTCATAGATGTACTGTGCGCTTTGCGGGCGGACGGTTCGATCCGCTTCACTTTGAATAATAAGAAGCGGAGCCGTCACGCGAGGAAGGGTGCGCTTTTTGACTGTCGACAGCAAACGCAGGAATTCGCGGACACCGGAAAGGGGCATCTCGTGATAGGCCACATCATAGCGGGCCGGAGCGTCGATATGACGAGGGCGCTTGGGAATGGATCGCGTCACTTTTTCCGCAAGCCAAAGGAAATGGGAACGCCAATCGAATAGATAGATGGGCGTTGAAATGACGATGACCCCGTCAACGGGAACAGTCGAAGCGCAATCAAGGGCAAGAAGACCTCCCATACTCATCCCCACCAAAACAACCTTGCCGTACGTTTCCTTGAGGGCACTGGCGGCGGATTTCACGGATTGAGTCCATTTTTCATAGGTTACGCCGTCAAGGTCTTCCGGGTTCGTACCGTGACCATTTAAAAGAAGGCCCTGCACGGTATAGCCTTTATAATGCAGCCGTTCCCCCAGTTCACGCAGCTCCGACGGGGAACCCGTGTAGCCGTGAATGAGAAGAACCGCTGTATCATTGGTTCCAGGAAAGCGATAAGGCTCAGCGCCTTGGAGCATAGCCGTTTCCTCCTTACTTTATACACAAAAAAAGCATTACCCTTCATGAAGGCAATGCCATAACTGCACCATTTGATTAATGCCATCCCCCACCCTCACTGCAGGCGGGCAATTACAATGTTAAGGACAGCAAAAATAAGGCCAAAGACAACCGTAATGCGGCTCAGAGCCTCATCCATATCGGTCGGTTTGCCGCTGAACATGGACTCACCGCCGCCAAGCCCAGCAAAACCGGAGCTCTTACCGGACTGGAGCAGGACGGACGCAATCAGGATGACACTGACGACGATATCTACAACCATTAAAACCGTTAACACTGGTATTTCCCTCCACTCATTAGATTCTTGTATTTTAGCATAGATTGAAAGCGAGTGCAAGTAAGGACGAGGTGCCAGCGAATTTATTCCAGTCCTTATTTTTACCGTCCCTCTTTGAAAAACTTTCTTCCATTTTTTCACTTCTGCGAGGGGTATCCGCATCTTATTGGCCTTTTTCAAGAAAAAATAATTTGAGTTAACTATATTGCAAATGATTTGACAAATTATCATCACGGTGGTACATTACTCCCCGGATAGAAAAATAGGAAGATTTGGGTAAATCTTATAGGGAGAGTGCAGACACGTTTCAGAAGGTGTGTGCCGCGAGTCGCAAAGCCGCAGGGCGGCCTTGTTTCCCGAAGGGCTCAAAGGGGAGAAATTCTTCCCTTAAGGCAGAAAATTGGAATGATGAAATGATCCTTCCGAAAAGCAGCTTCCCAAAGAAACCTGTTTTTCCATTTTGTTGTGGAATTTTTTTGCCGTGTTTCTTTGGGAACACGGCTTTTTTGTATGCTGCTTCCTATTTTTCGCATTGTCCGCCAGGATCTTGCTTATCATTTCATTTCCTTTTGAAACCTGTCCCCACACTCCACCAATCAGAAAGGAATGTGATTCATCTATGTACGTCTGTCACACAACAAAGGAACTTAGAAATGAGGTCAGCCGCGTCAAGAAAGAAAGAAAATCCATTGGTCTTGTGACCACCATGGGCGCTCTTCATGAAGGACACGCTTCCCTCATCAAGGCAGCCCGGGCAGAAAACGATTTCGTCATCGTCACCGTCTTTGTCAATCCTACACAGTTTGGACCGACGGAAGACTACGCTGCATATCCCAGGACTTTGGAAAGTGACTGCAAGATGGCGGAACGCGAAGGCGCCGACCTCGTCTTTGCGCCAGCCCCGGGCGAAATGTATCCCCACGAGGATATGACCTGGGTTGAGGTCACGGGTCCTATTACGAAGGTCCTTTGCGGAAGGACACGACCTATTCATTTTCGCGGCGTCGCTACGGTCTGTGCCAAGTTCTTTAACCTCACCCAATGTGACCGCGCCTACTACGGCCTCAAAGACGCTCAGCAGACCCAGGTCCTGCAGCGCATGGTTGAAGATCTCTTCATGAACGTCACCTTGCGCCTCATGCCCATTGTCCGCGAAAAAGACGGCCTTGCCAAAAGTTCCCGCAACGTCTACTTGAGCCCAGAAGAACATAAAGCCGCCCTTGTCCTTTCCCGCAGCCTCCGTCATGCAAAAGAAGCCTACGGAAAAGGCGAGCGGAGCAAGAAAGCCCTCGTTGACCTTGTGATGAAAGAAATCAAGGAAGAACCCATGAGCGACATCGACTACGTTGAAATGTATGGCATGCCCGGCCTCTTTGAAGTGGAAGAAACGCTCCATACGCCCGTCCTCCTTGCGGTTGCCGTCCGCTTTGGCACAACGCGCCTCATTGATAACGTCATTTTGGGGGTGGAAGCATGATCTACACCATGATGCACGGAAAGCTCCATCGCGCCACCATTACAGAAGCAAACCTGAACTACATGGGAAGCATCACCATCGATGCCGACCTGCTTGACGCCGCAGGCATCCTTCCCGGCGAACGCGTCCAGATCTGCAACAATAATAACGGCGCCCGCATTGAAACCTATACCATTGCGGGAAAACGCGGCAGCGGTGTTGTTTGCCTTAATGGTGCAGCCGCCCGTTACGCCCAGATAGGAGACATTGTCATCATCATCGCCTATACCCAAATGGACGAAAAAGAAGCCCGCTCCTTTACGCCCAAGGTCGTCATGCTCGGCGAAGGAAATCAGCCGCTAAAAAGCCGCGGGACGGAAAAAGAACGGGAGGTGGCAGACTGATGCTCGATAAGCTCATCCGTTGGTCCACACGCTACATGGCCGTCGGCGTCATGATTGCAGGTTTTTTAGGGATTCTCTTCCCAGCGGCCATGAAACCCTACGCCCGCTTTATCCCCACCCTTTTGGGAATCATCATGTTTGGCATGGGCATGAGCCTTAAGGCCGAAGACTTTCGAAATGTCTTTCGGGATCCACGCTCTGTTGCCGTCGGGGCCATCCTGCAGTTTACCATCATGCCCCTTTTGGCCTATGTCCTTGTTACGCTCTTGGCCCTGCCTCCTGAAATTGCCATTGGTGTCGTCCTTGTGGGCTGCTGCCCTGGTGGGACTGCGTCGAACGTCATCTCCTTCATCGCTCATGCCGATGTAGCCCTTTCTGTATCCATGACCATGGTAAACACTATACTGGCCCCTTTCATCACGCCCCTTCTCATCTACCTGATTGCTGGGACGTGGATTGAAATCAGCCTTTCTTCCATGATGCTTTCCATCGTCAAGATGGTGCTCCTCCCCCTCATTTTGGGCCTTGCGAGCAACTATTTCTTTCCCCGCACTGTATCCCGTTTTTCCCGCTTCATGCCCATGTTCTCTTCCTTTGTCATTATGGTGACGGTTCTTTGCGTCGTCTCCCTTTCAGGAAGGACCATTTTGGACCACGGCCTTGTGATCCTCGTTGCCGTCATTTTGCATAACCTTGGCGGCATGGCCTTGGGCCACCTTGCAGCACGCCGCTTTGGCATGACGCCGCAAAAAGTGCGTGCCATGACCATCGAAGTAGGCATGCAGAATTCCGGTCTCGCCTCAGCCCTTGCCCTCATGTACTTTACGGCAGCTGGCGGCATTGCCGGCGCCATCTTCTCCGTGTGGCATAACGTATCCGGGTCCCTCTACGCCTCCTACTGCGTCGGAAAGGACGAGGAAATGGAAGAAAGAGAAGAGACAGTCCCTCTCCATGTAAAATCCCGCTCCTAATTCCTAGGAAATCAGCTTCATCATAGACAAAAGCCCCTCTAAAACGCATGACCTGCGCTTTGGAGGGGCTTTTTGATAGGACTATGCTTTTTTATAAAGTTTTATAAAGGACGTTGAAGACTTTCAAGAGTTTTTCGTTCCGTCTTTCGGTTGCTTCCTTATCTTTCCCATTCGAGTAGTCGTAGAAGCCTTTCTTGGTCTTCACACCCAGTTCACCCTTTTCATAATGTTCCTTTAAAAGAGTGGGGATCTCATGGCTGTCATCAAGGTCCTTCATGAGGTAACTCGAGACATGGTAGAACGTGTCGATCCCGCCAAAATCCATGGTTTCGAGCGGTCCAATGCAGGCCCAGCGGAAAGCAAGTCCATATTTCATAACAGCGTCAATATCTTCAGCAGAAACAACACCTTTTTTCACCAAAGACAGGGCTTCCCGCACGACAGCCAGCTGGATGCGGTTTGCAGCAAAACCCAGGACATCCTTATTGACAATGACCGGTTTCTTTCCAATGGTGCGGGCAAGGTCCCGAACGGCCTCAGCCACGTCTTGGCAGGTTTCGTCATTTTTAATGATTTCAATAAGGAGAATAAGCGTCGGCGGATTGAACCAGTGCATCCCTAAAAAGCGTTCCCTGTGCGTCACAAATTGGGCCAGGGCATTGATGGAAAGACCTGATGTATTTGTCGCAAGGATCATGTCCGCATCGGCCATCTTGCAGAAAGATTCATAGAACCCCTCTTTAATGGCCATGTCTTCCGTCACGTTTTCAATGACAATATCGAGATGGGCGATGTCCTCCAGATTGGTCGTATAGTGGATCTTGTCGCGGCTCGTTTCACTGATGAGGGTCTTTGCACGCTCAAGCGTAGGCTTTCTATGGTTCCAAAGGGTCACATCAAAACCATAGGAAGCAAAGATATCCGCCATGGAATAGCCCATCGTACCAGCGCCGGCAATGCCGATTCGTTTGATCTCCATAATCAAGGCTCCTTTCAAGATCATCTCTTAGGTCTATCATAGCACTTTTAAGAAAAAGGCGGTAGTGAGCCGTATCTTTTTAAAGGCCCTTTATCTGTCGGAGCCGGGCGGTACACCCAAAAAGCACCGCATGGATTCTATGTTCCATGCGGTGCCGCCTGAGCCCAAAGCAGGGCTTATTTTCAATTGGTGGAGATGAGGGGAGTCTCTTAACAAAGTGGCTACGTTTCTAACTATTTATGACTAAAATGATTTTGGTGCGCACTTAGTGCGCAATTTTAGTCAATGCTGCTTTTTCCAAGCTTTTCTACTGCGACCTTGCAAGCTTTAATTTTCCCGGATTTTATAAGCTTGGCAAATCTGTAGATGAGATCCCATTCATCATCAAAAGCCCTGACCTGATGCTGTTTTCTTGTTCCTTCTGGGCTAACAGAACCTTTAGGACGCCCAGCACCTGGGCGCATTCCCCCTCTTTTTGATTGAGTCATAATTTAGCTCTTCTGATTTGTATTGCTCGTAAAACTACGTAAACAGCCGTGGGAATCTGCTACGCCATGAAGGGAGAAATGAATAAGCTATATGCGATAACAGACTACCAGAAGGCTGTCGAGAGGTGGAAACGATGGTTTAAGGCGGCCAAGGCGAGCGTGATACCGGCCTTGGTCCGGTTCGCCAAGCTAAAGGAAAAGCGAATCGATGGTCTGGCAAATCACGCCAAATGCCCTATTAACACAAGCCGATTGGAAGGGTACAACATGATTAAGGTTGCCAAACGGAATGCATATGGGTACAAGAACGACAGATACTTTTTTACCTTGATTCGGTACTTGTCTTTACCTGCGTATGATTTGGCATCCCCCAAAAATACGTGAAGAATCGTTTTAAAATGGATTTTTAGTAAAAAGATAGTTACTTTACCAAATCAGGAATTACAATGGACTATGGTCGTTATTCGATTTTGAGGATCATTTTTCCCTTTGCCAAACCATTAATGATTTCGTTATGTGCTTGAGCAGCATCCTTCAAGAGAAGCTGTTTTCCAACTTTTGCACGAACAGCGCCGCTTTGCATAAAAGCACGCAATGCAAACAGGCTTTCCCGATATTCATTGGCCGGAGCATTCCACAGAGCCATGCCTAGGATAGTAGATTCATTGGCCATGGCCAGGCGCGGATTGATTTCAATCGTGCCACGATTGCCTACGACTACGATACGGCCATATTTTGCAATCACCTTCAAATCGGTCTGCAGATTGACATTTGCCAGGAATTCAATAATGACGTCCGGGCCTTTCCCCTTGGTTAATTCCATCAATTCATCCTGATTGTCTGCTTTGAGGTGATAGATTGCATAATCAGCTCCAAAGGAACGGACGATGTCCAAGCCTTCAGGAGTCGTGCCTGTACCAATGACGATGGCACCTACAGCTTTTGCCATCTGAACAGCTAACGATCCTACACCGCCTTCAGCCCCATGGATCATTACAATTTCGCCGGCCTTGATGTGAGCACGATGGAACAAAGCGCGGTATGCAGCCATTGCCGGAATACCAAAGGATGCGCCTTCTTCAAAGGAAATGAAATCCGGCAGCTTGTGGACCGAATCAGCATCGCAAACGACTTTCTGCGCATAGGTACCAGTATTGCGTTTTGCCAACAGAGCTGCAACGAAAACGCGGTCGCCGACTTTCACATGCGTGACACCTGCACCTACTTTTTCTATTACTCCAGCGCCGTCATAGCCGGGCGTATAAGGCAGTTCCGGTTTATAGAAATTATATGTGCCTGTACGGACATAGGTTTCATTTGGATTGACGCCGCAAAATGCAAGCTTAATCAGGACTTCGTTAGCTTCCGGTACCGGGTCAGGTACATCAACATATTTCAGTACTTCCGGTCCGCCGAATTCTTTCATTACGATAGCTTTCATGACAGGTTCTTCCTTTTTATACGGGTATTTAAAAGAATCTTATTTGATTTCAGCAATGGCTTCAATTTCACAGAGATAGCCAAGCGGCAACGCTACGACAGCCACGCAGGTGCGAGCCGGATGATGAGGGAAATACTTATTATATACTGTATTGAATTCATCAAAGTATGCAATGTCTTTGAGAAAAACAGTGGTTTTCACGACATTTTTGCAGCTTGTGCCAGCCGCCTCAAGAATATTTTGGATATTTTTGCAAGCTTGTTCTGCCTGTTCCGTTACAGTATCACCGGCAGGTTGCGTACCACCAGGAAGCAGTCCGATCTGGCCTGCTGTAAATACGAGATTCCCCGTTACCATTGCCTGAGAATATGGTGCCTGCGGATCAGCGCCTTTATTTGTATAAATGCATTTCATAATAGATAGCCTCCTCTGGATATGTTAGATATCGTACAAAATACTTGATTAATGGATATTTAATTCGGCCGTGCTATAGAGCGTTACATGGCCGCTAATCTTAACTACATTACCTCCGTCACGGCAGTAAATCGTACCGGTGCGAGGCGACAGCTGATGATTGATTATCTCTTTTTTACCGAGACGCTGAGACCAGAGCGGAATCAACGAGCAGTTAGCAGAACCACAAACCGGATCTTCCGGAATACCGATATTGGGGAAGAAAGTGCGGCTGACAAATTCACTGTCACTAGCTTGAGCCGTGATGAGGACACCTAGCTTATCGGTCATATGGGCAATAGCCTGATAATCGGGCTGGAAATTTTGGACCGTATCTGTATCTTTCGCTAAAATGATGAGATCGCGTGTCTGCCAAGCAGCTTCCGGTTTGAAGCCAAGGGCATCTTCCATTTCTTTGGTCACTGCAACTTTTTGGGGATGCCAGGATGGGAATTCAATTTCATACAATCCGCCTTCGCGAACGGTAATGACAATATCATCTTGATTGGCACGCAGATGGAATTCTTTCTTACCCGGTTCCACAAAATTTGCGAGGACAAACCCTGTACCCAATGTAGCATGGCCACACAAATCTACTTCTGATGTAGGTGTGAAAAAGCGGACACGATAAATGCCATCTACTTTATGCTTTACAAAAGCCGTTTCAGAAAGTCTATTTTCTGCAGCGATATTCGTCATGGTTTCATCTGTAGGGAATTCATCTACCAGGCAAACCCCTGCCGGATTACCTTTGAATAATTCTTCAGTAAACGCATCAACAACGTAGTACTTCATATTCATCAATCCTCCTTCTACTTCGTTTGTTTCCCGATTGGGAACCTGTTTATTTGATTTATTCAAGTATACTAGAGAGTCAATATTCATTCAATATTAAAATTGTGTGCAGTACGATTTAATAAATATATTTCAATTGATTTTTGCTTTTTCATCATAATAGTTGACGCAGAATTTTCAGGCCTTCTCGTAACTCATCATACGTAGAAGGTACACAAATACCCAGTCTAGCCGCATGGACAGGCATATCTTTACCGACAGCAAATCGTTGTGAGCCATAGACATAGACGCCATGTTCCAAAGCAAGGTGCTCAAATTGCTCTCCGGACATATCTTCTGATAAAATCAACCAGCGATGGAGACATTCTTCCGTGCCACGCACATCATAGCCTTTTAAAATTTCATCAACAATCCCGTTGCGAATTTTCAACCCCTGGCGCCGTCGTTCAAGCAAGCCTTCAAATTTTTCTGAAACGATCATGCGCGATGCCAATTCCATTAATAACGCAGATGGAGATAATTGAATCGCATATAAGGCGTTGCGCAAATTCTTAAAATATTTTTTAGGAGCCTTAATATAGGCTAAACGTAAAGCTGGAATCAGCGTTTTGGATAAACTGGCAAGAAAGATGGTTTGTTCCGGAGCCATATTGGCAATAGACTGATGAATGTGTGGAGAAAGCAGACAGTTAATGCCATCTTCTATTACCAGAAGATCCAGATCTCTGGCCAGGCGTGCAATCATTTTTCGGCAGGATAGTGGCATACTATGGGTCGTTGGATTCTGATAATCCGGCATGACATACAGACCGGTGATACCTTCATTGTGGTAGGCGTACTGAATTGCTTCAGCCGTAAATTCATTATTTTCCTGCCGAATAGGAACGAGATGAATGCCAATAAGCTTGGCAGCACTTTTTAGCCCTGGATACACAGTAGGTGCTGTACCAATACGATCACCAGGCCTGAAAAGCCCCGCTAGTACAGCATACGTTGCATTTTGGCCGCCGCTGGCGAAAAGGACATGATCAGCATCAGTATGGCATCCTGCCCGATCAAGTAATTTCACGGCCGCCTCTTTATGAAACAACATAGCAGAGTGATTATATTGCAACAGTCGTCCAAAATCATCTTCTTGTATCATTTTCTCCAAGAGCGTCACGACTTCATCCTGAGGAATTGTTTCCGGTGTAAGAGAACCCATATCTATCAGATAAGGCTTTTTTTTTGCAGGTGTATCGAAAATATTAGTCACCACATCGTACGCTACATACGTGCCACTTCCAACAGTACTAGTAAGCAGGCCTTTATTGGAGCAGAGTTTAAAAGCTCGTACTACTGTACTGACATTAATATCTAAAAAATCAGCTAATTCACGTTGTGGCGGCAGTTTAGTTCCTGGCAGCAAAACACCAGTAGCAATATCATTTTCAAGTTGTCTGGCTAACGAAATATACAATGGTTGATTGGTGCGGTTCAGTTGAGGCTTCCAGGACATATAATAGTTATCAAACGAATTAATGGACATAGGTATCGGTCCCCTTTCTGTCTGTTTTTTAACGTAAATAGTGAGTAAAGTAAATCCATTTACATTATATACGCGTAATTGTTTTACATACAATTTTATAATTGAATGCAGTATATATTCATGATATCATGAAAAAAATATAAAGAAAATATCCATAAAAAGAGAGGAAGAAAAGAGTATGGGTAAAAAAATTGTAGTTATCACATCCAGTTTTCGTAAAGATGGCAATAGTACCGCTCTTGCTGAAGCATTCATTGAAGAGGCTCAAAAAAAAGGTCACTCTGTCAAACGCTTCGATGCTGCCTATCTAAATATCGGTCCTTGTCATGGATGCGATACCTGCTTCAAGACGGGTAAAGCCTGCACCTTTGACGATGATTTCAATACGGTAGCACCTTATATTGAAGAAGCAGATGCTGTCATCCTCGCGACACCGACCTATTGGTTTTCCATACCTGGCAAAGTTAAATGCCTGATTGATAAACTCTATAGCTTCTGTGTTGGCAAAAAAGAAGCCATTGCCGGTAAAAAAGCTGGCCTGCTCTGCACTTGCCGGTCTCAGAGCACAAGCGACATGGAAGGTATCATCATGCCATACCATAAGGCCATTGACTATCTCGGATGGGAAAACATAGGCGAAATCCTTATTTCCTCTATGGATAAACCTGGCGAACTACAGCAAACTGCCGGACCTGAACAAGCTCGAGCTCTGGCTGACCAACTGTAAGGATGTACACACTACACCTTTGATCCTAAAAGATGGAGCTTTTTTAATGCTTAGTTTTGAGGTTATTGTATTGATTCGTTCAGACTGCGCCAAAAAGGGAATGTGAAATAACAATCCCCAGAAATACGAGTAGGAGGGATTTCTAAATAGAGATCTCGACCTCTCACACCACCGTGCGTACCGTTCGAAGCGCGGCGGTTTCCTCGTTTTCACAAACTTATTTGTAATAGCTCGTCATGGTTATATAACCAGGGCGGGCTATTTCTTCGTTCGTAAGGAATGAGCTCAGCATAAGCGCCACTCTCCATAGTCCTTTTCGGCAACTTGCCAGTTCATGCACTTTCCATTCTGGAATTGCGTATTGGCGCATCATGCAGTACCTTGTTCGCACCTTCTTCCACTGTTTCCAGTAGATTGCCCGGATTTTCCGCCGTATCCATGTATCCACTTCCATGAGCAGCTGTTTCATGTCTATCAGCTTGAAATCATTGACCCATCCGTGGATGAACTGTTTCAGCCTGATGGGCCTTACCGCATTCGGAGTTAGTTTGTTGCGGTCTAAAATGGCCCTCACCTTCTCCTTCATCTTTGCTGCGGATTTTGCATGCACACGAAAACGAAGTTTCCCTTTCCTCCTGTAGAATCCATATCCCAGGTATTTTACCCGGCTAATGTATGGAGCCGGCGTCTTTTCCCGATTCACTTTGAGGAACCGTTTCCTTTCTATGTATCGTGTTATGCTTTCCAAGGTCCTCTCTGCACTTCTCCTGCTTTTGCACAGTATCATGCATTCGTCGGCGTAACGGACAAATTTATGTTCTCGCCGTTCCAGTTCCTCGTCCAGTTCATTAAGCATCACGTTGCTTAATAGTGGGCTTAAGGGGCCTCCCTGTACAGCGCCTGTTTCGCTTCTCTCAAATATCCCGTGGTTCATGATTCCTGCATTCAGGTATTTGTGTATCAGTGAGATGACAGCTCCGTCCTTGATGCTTCTTGACAGGACTTCTACCAATTTACTCTGGTAGACATTGCCGAAGAATTTCTCCAAATCCATGTCCACCACATAGACATATCCTGCATCTGCATAGGCCTTACACTGTTTCAGGGCGTCATGCGCTTTGCGTCCCGGCCGGAAGCCGAAACTGCTGTCTGAGAACTGCGGTTCATATACCAGCGTCAGCTCTTGCGTAATCGCCTGCTGTATCACCGGTCCACAACCGTCGGGATTCCCAATTTACGGAATTTTCCTTTTTCTTCTTTGGGTATTTCTACCCGTCGGACGGGTTTGAATTTATACTTCCCATCCCGTATCTGCTGTAAGAGTTCCAGTCGGTGCTCTCCAAGGTACGGTAGAAGTTCATCTACACTCATCTTGTCGACACCGCCTGATCCTTTGTTGGCCTTTACCCTGTGATACGCGGCATTCAGGTTGTCTCGCCTCAGGACTTGCCCCAACAAAGTGTCCGCTCACAAGTTTGCAATGATGTCGTTGTGTTCGGCACTCCTCACAGGGATAGGCGTTCCCGCATATCCTTGCCGCTTGGCAGCTGCTTTTCGCGGGCAACCTTCTCTATGAAGTTTTCTGCTTTTAATGACCTCTTTTGACTCCCTTCACTAACTGATATTTCCTAAGATTCGGCCCTTCCTGGACGGTCTATAACCCGTCCAGTACGATGGCCTCTGCTGACTTCCTCACGATAAATCTTGTTTGGGCCACAGCTGCCATTTTCATGGCTCCGGCCCTATCCGTGAGGCCTCCCCGCGTAAGAACACACTCTTTCTCTCCACCCACCTGCCGCATCTACCCTTGGGGATTCCGAGTCATTATGGGACTTCAGTCTGTTTTACTCCCTTATCCATCCCGAATTGGCCTTATGCGGTTTCTGTTCGTCAGGTCAGAGATTTGCCTGCACCTTCCTTCAGATTCCACCTCACGGTGTCGCTTTTGGTGTTCGGCTATGACTTACTCGAACAGTCTAAGGACTTGCATCCTTAAGAGTGCCCCTATGCCGGGCGCACAAAAACACCGCATGGATTGATTCATCCATGCGGTGCCGCCTGAGCCCAAAGCAGGGCTTATTTTCAATTGGTGGAGATGAGGGGAGTCGAACCCCTGTCCGAAAGCATTGCCATGCAACTTTCTCCGAGCGCATCCAACATACTTTATTTCGGGGCATCATCGCCTATTGGCGGGCTAATCAGTCCCTATCTCGATGGATTTCCCACGCGACCTCCGAGAATTGGCCCTGTGGTATCCTGCAAGTGTCGTTCACTTTCCTTCAGCAGGAATGAAGAAAAGGAACGTTAGCAATTAAGCTGCTAAAGCGTAAGAATCTTCTGCGTTTATAACGCGTTTCCACCGTTTTATGGGGTTGATGGAATCCCAGCTCGCTTATCACACAACATCTACCCCCGTCGAAACCAGTACATCCCCAGGGTTTATATGAACTTCATCATAGCACATCCATCGCCAAAAAGCAATGAAAGTAAAATGAGTTACACTGAGCCGAGAATGACTGCATGATTATCAGAAATCTTTTCATTAATATTAATAATTTTCATGATTTTTATTTATTTTCTTCATTTATTGTATAAAATAGCGTTATGTCTTTTCCTATTATAGCTGTAGGAATATAATAGACTTACTTATTTTTAAGGAGCGTGTTATGATGAGCACAAAAACAAAAACAGCACCCCTCAGCAGTTACCGGGATCCGATCATTCTAATTACAGGATGCGTGATTGGGGCTATATTGGGCCTTGTTTTTGGGGACAAGGTCTCTTTTCTCAAACCGATTGGACAGATTTTCCTCAATCTCCTCTTCTGCCTGATTGTTCCCCTTATTTTCTTTTCCATTGCGGGCTCCATTGCTAATACGAAGGATACGGGCAAGGTCGGCAAGATGATTGGACTAACGCTCCTTATTTTTGTAACGACGGCCATCCTTTCTGCCATCTTGATCCTTGTCGTGACCCATTTTACAGGGGTTCCGACAAATTTTACGGCCGTGACCAAAAATGCAGCGGCAGCAAAGCCCATCAGCGTCAGTGACCAGATTGTCGGGACCCTCACGGTCGGCGACCTGCCGCTTCTCATTTCCCGCTACCACGTCCTGCCCCTCATCATCATGACCATATTCTTTGGCATCTGCGTCTCCCGTCTTGGCGACGAAGCAAAGCCGATTATCGACTGGATGAACGCCATGACCAAGGTCTGCTATAAAATGGTGGCCTATCTCATGAAGCTTGCGCCCCTTGGCCTTGGTGCCTACTTTGCGGACCTCACCGGAACCTATGGTATTGAGCTCCTAAAAACCTATGGCAATGCCATGCTCGTCTTTTATTCCGTCGTTTTCCTTTATTTTTTCCTTTTCCTTGGTTTTTATGCTTTCCTAGCCGCAGGTCCCTGGGGCGTACGGAATTTCTTTAAGGTCATTCTCGCTCCGGCCCTGACGGCCCTTGGGACACGTTCGTCAGCAGCAACGATTCCGCTTCAGATGGAAGCCTGTGATAAACTGGGCGTACCGCGTGACATCTCAAGTGTTGTCATTGCCATGGGCGCAACTTGCCATATGGATGGAGCCTGCATCGCCATGGTCTATGCCGAAGTGCTGGCAACGACGATGTTTGGGGTTCCCCTCGAAGGCTTTGCCTTCCTTCTTGCCATTTTTGTAGGTGTAACCTCTTCTGTTGCAACAAGCAGTGTTCCAGGCGGCGGAGCGGCCGGCGAAACCATGATTGTTTCTGTTTTCAGCCTTCCCGAAGCGGCTTTTCCCATCCTGCTCATGATTGTGGAACTCTTTGATCCAGGCTGCACACTTCTCAATTCCTGCGGCGACACCGTCGTTTCCATGCTCATTACGCGCATTTTCCACGGGAAAGACTGGTATAAACAAAACTTGAACCCAAATCAGGAGGCCATAGAATGAAAATCAATGCCCAATATGTCCTGCAGGAACCGCCTTACGGAGATGCCACTCAGCCAGATTCACAGGACTTCATCCTTGAGGTTGCAGGCGACCGCCTGTTAGGCGAAGCGTACCTTCCCAGCGGCCTTTATGATGCGCCCCATCCAGCCGTTATTGTCTGCCACGGCATTCCCGGCACCAATAACAACGACGACCTATGCCAAAGCCTGCGCCGAATGGGCTGCGTCGTCATCAGGCTCTATCACCGTGGAGCCTGGGGCAGTGCCGGCACCTACTCGTTTTCTCACTGTCTAGAAGATACGGAAGCGGTCCTTTCCTATCTTGCCACAGGCGGCACGGACCGCTATGCCATTGACCCATTGCGTGTCTTTCTCCTTGGACACTCCAACGGGGGCAACACGGTTATCAACGTTGCAAAGCGCCATCCAGAACTGCGCGGCGTCATCGCCTACTGCCCCTTTGATCACAAGGGGGCGGAAACCCTTCTCGGAAAAGAAGGCCTTGCCTCCATGCTCACAGAAGCGGCCACAGTCCTTCATATCGAAAGCCCCGAAGCGTTAGTCAATGACAGTGAAACGCACCGCGACGAATGGGCCTTCCCTCTTGCTGCCTACCCTTTGAAGGATCAGAACATCCTTATCATCGGCGGTGAAAAAGATACGACAGCCCCACCCCAATACATGATCGATCCCTTCTGGAACCTTCTTACAGACCAGCAGTCTCAGGCTATTCACCAGCGTGTCGACCTTCTGGGCAACCATTCTCTTGATACGTGCCGACTGAAACTGATTGAAACGGTGGGGACGTTTATTGAAAGCCTTTCATAAGGTAAGTCAAGGAGCCTTTCCTTTCAAGGAAAGGCTCTTTTCTGGTTTGCTATGATATAATTGATGAAAAATAAGAAATCGATTCGATTGTTTCTATGGAGGGCTTATGGATTTTCGAGAACTGCAATACGTTGTCACGGTAGCGGACTGCCGGAACATCACCCAAGCATCCAAAGAACTTTTCATTTCCCAGCCATCCCTGAGCCATGCCTTGGCCCAAATTGAAAAGGAAGTGGGTGCCAAACTTTTTGACCGCTCCCATCAGCCGTTAACACTCACGGATGCAGGGCGGATCTACGTTAAGACGGCACGCCTCATTCTTCGCGAAAAAACGGATATGAAAAATCGCATCGCTGATCTCAAGATAGGAAGTTCCGGCGATATCATTGTCGGTATCCCATCGGGCCGGGCCGGTTATATGTTTCGCCCTGTTCTGGGGCGCCTGCGTGAAAAGTACCCGGCCTCCCAGCTCTTTTTTAAAGAAGGCGGCACGAGTGACCTCTTGGAGCTTCTACAAATGGGAAAGGTCTCCTTTATCATCGTCCCCTATTTTGATGACGAACTGCCTGTAGGAATCCACAAGGAACATATCTACGACGAAGAGATTCCTCTCATTGCCGCACCGGACTTTTTCAGCGATGCAGATTTTTGGGACAAAGGAGCGCGCCGCATTAACTTCAATAAGATTGCTAAAAAGCCCTTTATTGCCGTTAAAAAAAGACACTTCATCCGCACCATTGTGGACCGCGTCTTCCAAAAAGAAGGCATCATTCCCAATATTCTCACGGAAGTTGACAGCAGCTACGATGCCGTCCAGCTTGCAGCCTGCGGGATGGGCTACACCATTGTGCCCCAGCGCACGGTCATCATCCTCGGGGACAAACAAAATGGGACAAGTTTTTCCTACAGTGACCATCCACCCGTCTTTCCCATCCAAGCCCTTTATAAAAAAGGAACGTATCTTAATAAAGCAGAGAAATATTTGATTGAGCTGTTAAAGAAAGAGTTTGATGGGAAGGGAAAATAGCGGTCGAGCTGTCTCGAGCCTTCGGCTCTGGCTGTCTCGCGGCCATGTCCGCAGCTGTCAAGCGAAAAGAATACAAGGCTAAGGCTGCCTCCGGAAGCTGGCTAAGGATATGGAAAAGCCCTAACGCCGGCGCCAAACCGTGTCCCTGCGGGAATGGGCGCCGAATTACATTTGCCCTTAACCATGTCCCTGCGTCCTTCCACTTTGCTCCAAAATGGGCTTGGGACTCGGGCGAGTATGCCTCGCTAACGCGAGTGAGGTAACGTCACTGCGCGTCCTCATCCTCCATCAAAACGGATAAAATTCAGAGGTAACATGTGTTTGGAAATTTCCCCGTTTCGGTTCCCCGCTTTGGCAAGGCGAAAGATCCGACGGTGACGGTTCGATGCTGGTGCATCGAACCTAAAGAATAAATAAAAAAGAAGGCCTTACCCCGAATCAAGACACCAATTCGGAATAAGACTTTTTGTTTTGAGCACTAGCTGAAGTCAGATTCTCATTCATTACTGAGTTTAGAAATGAATGTAATCTTCACAGAGACTCGCCTTATGGTCTTTTGTCTTAGAAACGGCGAATGCCGTTCCACCTGATCAAGACGATTTTAAAAAGGTTCGTCATACTTTTCCTTCCTGTCTTTTTTCCATTGACCTTTTTCGAATATGGCTCCAGATTGGCCCAGATGCTGAAAAAACACAAAACAGCCAGACGACGTCGTACATTGATTGTCCGTACTTCTGGGAAGCCTGCCGTGTTTGACGACGCAGATGGACCGAGATGGACTGTAAGTGAATGAAGTTTCCTACATCATCCGAAAAAAATCCAAATTGCCATCTCATAAATCTTGAACAAGGCAACGAAGTCACCTCGTGCAGAAAATCGGAGTAATTTTTGCTCCGAGTAAAGATGAAAAAGGGGGCGGTTGTCTCCTTGCGAGCGGGAGCAAGGAATATTTTTGATAGTTCAAAACCGCTACTGGCAAGATTCCGTCGCGGCGATTCAGCCTCGCACGTGCGCGTTGAGTTGATTACTGTGAATAAGCGTCTCTCAGTAGTACAGTATTAGGGAGCTCCCATCTTCACGCGGTTGTATCCTGCCATTTTCGCAATTTTGATGATTAAACCGGCAGACGCCCCCCTTAGCGTGGCAGCCTGACAGCCTTTATCCTATCCCCCAACGTGAGACGGTCGGTCCATTGTGCGATAGGTCATAAGCCTCTTGCCTCAGAATAATCTTTTCTAAAGCAAGGGGCTCACGTCCTACATCAAATCAGCCCGACTATTGGGTCGTCCCCTATTTTTCTCGAATCAGGTAGCTCGCCAAACTCGCCACTAGGCAAAGTATAATGTCAATCAGCCAAATGAGCGTGTAATTGCCAAAAAGCTGATAGGAAAGGCCACCCAAATAAGCACTTAGGAACCCACCGATCTGATGGGCAAAAAAGAGCAAGCCCATGAGGGTTGCCACTTGATGAAGCGGAAAATGGCCGCTCAAGATGCCCGATGTGGGCGATACCGTGGCATCTCCGGTAAGGCCAAGACCCGTTGCAAAAAGGATGGCCGTTGTCATCGTTTTGGGCAGGACAAAAAGGTAGAATAGCACCCACAGGGCACGGAATCCATAGTAGAAGGAAAGGAGCCCACCTTTTCTCAGACGGGAACTGGCATACCCAGATAGCAGGGCGCCCGCAATGGTCGCAATGCCATAAAATGAAAAGGCCCAGCTTGCTTCCATCTTAGGAATCCCATAGGAGACGAATTGGGAAAAGAGATGAGATTCAATGATGACCATGTGGAACCCACACGTTGAAAACCCGGCGAGGAGGAGCTGGTACGTCCGTTCCCCCAAGGCCGACTGGATTTCCCCAAGGCCCAGTCGGGGAACATCCGTCCCGCCCTTTATCGTACTGTCCTTTTTGGTCAGATAGCGGATACAAGGAATGAGGAGCACCATAATAAGAGCAAGTCGGGGCATGGTCGACGGTACGCCGCCGTGTTGGAGAGAAAAGTTAAGGAGCGGGGCCAGAAAGAAATTGACCATACCGGCTGATGCGTTAAGGAGTCCCGCAAGAAAAAGAGAGCGCTCCTGTCCGACAAAAGAGATGGCAGACGACAGGACAAGGCCAAACGCAATGGCTCCCGTTCCAAGCCCCATGAGGACGCCGAGGGTCACGATGAGCATCCCATAGCTGGTACATAGTTTGATACCGAGGACGGAAAGGACCATGAAAAAAACACCTGACGTCAGGACGAATCGATTGGACCATCGTGCCGCTAAGAGCCCAAATAAAGGCTGGGACGCGCCAAAGACAATCTGCATGACGGCAATGGAAAAACTGACCTCTTCATAGGAAAGGCCTGTCATATCCGCAATGGGTTCTAGCAGAATGCCAATACTTGCCCGTAGCCCTGCCCCCAGGCCATAGATGAGGCAGGCAATAAGTCCTAAAAAGAGGGCACTGCGCAAAGAAGTGTTTCCTTGTTTCATTTATTTTACCTCCAAGGGAAAGACCAGTTCCCCAATGGAATAAAGAGCGGCTTTACCGGCAAGTTCCACCCGGCTGCCCCTTATTTTGGTATAAAGGACGCCGGTCCGTTCCGATGCCTGAAAGGCCTTGATGTCATCCTTTCCTAAAATGGCGGACCAAAGAGGAACGAGATGACAGTGCCCGGACCCACAGACCGGATCTTCTGGCACACTGAGTTTTGGCGCAAAACTACGGCTTACACAGTCATAGTCCTTCCCGCGGGCCGTAATGTGAAGGAGCAATCCGTTTAGGTCAAGGGCTTGCTGTTGATTGATTTTTGCGTTCCTGACCGCGACTTCATCTGAAAGGATACAGACAAGGTCCCGTCCCATATAGGCACGTTCTGGACGCACACCGATGGCATCTGCCATGGCATCTGTGACAGGGACAGGCATGAGGGAATAGCTAGGAAAATCCATACAAATGAGATCCCCGTCGCGGCGCACAGTGAGGGGTCCGCCCAAAGTCTTAAAGCAAATTTTCTCCGCGTCCTTCTGATAAAAATGGAATATGACATAGGCCGCAGCAAGGGTGGCATGACCGCAGAGGTCGATTTCCCCGCCTGGCGTAAACCAGCGCAGATGGTATGCGCCTCCTTCCTGTACGGCAAAAGCCGTTTCGGAAAACCGGTTTTCCATGGCAATTTTCATCATGATGCCCTCTGGAATCCACGCATCCAAGATACAGACAGCAGCAGGATTTCCTTTAAAGACGGTATCCGTAAAGGCATCGACAATATATTGTTTCATTGTAACGTCCTCCGTTTCTAAAGGAAGGATATCACGGTGACGAGAATTAGTAAAACGACTTTATCTAATGTTTAAATTAGAAATAGTGATGTATAATAAAGACAGCAAAATGAAAGGTGGTGCCTTTAATGCAGCGTTTCAAAGCCCTTCGGACCGTCCTGCGGCTAGGGAGTTTTACAAAAGCCGCCCACGCATTGGGCTATACCCAATCCTCCATCAGTCAAATGATGGCCTCTCTTGAAGAGGAACTGTCCTTTAAGCTCCTGATCCGTTCCAGAAATGGCATTACCCTTACCCAAGAAGGGCAGCAACTCTACCCCTTTTTGGAACAGGTCCTCCATAGTTACGAAGCCATGGAAGAAAAGGCCCGTGAAATCAGGGGACTTGAAACGGGAGTGATTCGTGTAGGGACCATCTCAAGTATCACCTGCCGCTGGATGCCGCCTCTCATCAAAGGATTCAAAGCCCGCTACCCCAATGTGAAGTTTACCTTTCAGCAAGGCGATTACAGGCTCATTCCCGAATGGATCGAGTTGGGCATCATCGACTTTGGCTTTGTCTCCCCTGACTCCTGTCCCCACTTAATGACCATTCCCGTTAAGGACGGAGAACTTCTAGCGGTGCTCCCCCGTCGCCACCGCTGGGCAAAGGAAAAAGCGATTCCCTTGGAGGGCCTCCTTTCGGACCCCTTTATCCTTCTTGAAGAAGGAAACTACAGTGAACCAATGGAAGCCTTTCAAAAAAAGGGAATCAAACCCCATGTCGCCTACAGACTCCACGATGATTACGCCATCATGACCATGGTCGAAGCCGGTCTTGGTGTCAGCATCCTCGCAAAACTCATGACGGACCGAAATCCCTATGATATCGTAACTGTTCCCATAGACCCGCCCCTTTATCGACATCTTGCCATTTGTTATAAAGACTGGGATCTTTTGCCGCTGGCAAGTAAGCATTTCATCACCTATATCAAGGAGAAGGCGGATGAGTTGCCATAAGGACGTAAGACAGTCGTGCCATATACTGGGCTTACGGGCTTGATTCCAGGATTCAAGGACTCCATTTCAAGCCTCTGCCCTAAAGAAAAGCCAAAGACCCTAACCAAACCAGTCTCCTGGGTTCGGTTAAGGTCTTTTGATGATGGTGGCGCAACGATGGATGACCGCTTACTTTTTGCAAAAATAGCCATAACCGCAATAAGTGCAGGCGTCCGTTTTCACGGCAAAGTCTTCTTCTTCGCCAAGGGTTTGGAGTTTTGTAAGGAGCGCTTTAAGTTCTGCCGCTTCCCTGTCCCGGTCAGTAAGTTCCCAGGTCGAGAGATTGCGCAGAAAATGGAGCGAGGCCTGACTCACTTTCATGTGATAAAGGGCTTCGGCGGCAAGGCTATAGATGGCAAGCTGCCGCGAATAAGCTTTTCGTTCCATGCCATCAAGGGGCGGATGACCGCTCTTATAGTCGATGATTTCAAGCGTTCCATCTGGCAGATGGACGACTTTATCGATGCTGCCTTCAAAGTAGACCGACGCATTCCCTACAGTCATGAGAGGCAGTTCAAAATCGACTTCTGCATCTTGGGGAAAGTCCCCATAAGCAGCATAAAGGGGCGACGCAAGGTAGGCATCGATGAGGGGGCCCCCTTCTTTTCGGAGAACGTTCTTTTCCCCATCGCTGTATGATTCTTCAAGAAGTGCCAGTTCCTTTGCTTTTTCAGCCGGTGCCGTGCGGCAAAGTTCCAAGACTTTATGGATGTAGGTCCCCAGCGTTGCCGGCGGAATGCGGACACTCCCCGTCCCTACCACATCGGGATCAAGGCTCGGCATATGGCTCCGATACTGATAGAAGTAGCGGCGCGGGCAAAGGTCATAAGTCCCAAGGGCCGTGGCGCTAAGGATCACTTTCTGTGGAAATTCCACAGCTTTCAATTTTTCGAAGGCGCCGGCTTCAAGTTCAAGGGGCGGTGCTTCCTGGATACTAAAGGAAAGGGGTAAGGCAAGGATTTCCGACGCTTTCAGTTCCACCCATTCGACAAGGTCTTTTCCCTCACCATCATGGAAAATACGGCGCAGGCTTTCATACCAATTTTCCCGGCTCTTGACACGTCCTTTAGCCCGTTTTTCCCGTCTGACAGATTCCTTTTCTTCACTCACAGCAGCCGACAGGAAAAGATATTTTTCAGCCCGCGTCATAGCAACATAAAGCTGGCGTTTCTTTTCTTCCCACTCGAGGGCGCGATTGTCCTCGCTCAATTCTTCATAAAGGGCGGTCTTTTGCGGTCCTTCATCACCAGGAATCATAATGCCAAGACCAGCGCCGGGAAGATACTGAAGGCCGAGCCTGTCAGGAGGCGATTTATACTGTTGATCCGGTAAAAAAACAGCGGGAAATTCCAACCCTTTGGACTTGTGGATGGTCATGATCTGCACGCTTTTGGCGTCCGGTTCCAAGGCAGCGCCGCTTTCCCGAGCCTGCATCCTGCGCATCAGGTTCAATCTGTCCAAAAAGTCTTCGCTGCCGCCCCCTTCCTGCATGGCAAAGGAAGCAGCCATGGAACGCAGTTTCCACACGTTTGCCATCTTTTCTCGTCCATGAGGCATAGCAAGAAGGAGACTTTCCACATGGAGCGTCTCCATGATGGCATCAAAAAGTTCTGGCAAAGAACCCAAGCGGCTCACGTGCATGAGGACCGTGAGTTTCTTCCAAAGACTGACATGGCTCGGTTCAATAGATTGGGACAGGCTCTCCCACAGGTTCTTTTGGGGATACATGCGCAAAAGGCCAAGGATTTCTTGATCCGTGAGACCGCCGTACGGAGACCGAAGGACGCCGGCCATGGCCCAATCCACATCAGGCGAAAGAACGGCGGTCATGATGGTGATGATGTCAATGACTTCCTGCTGTTCATAAAAGCCCTTCCCATCCGTCATGGTATAGGGAATATGGGCCTCTGCAAGAGCTGCGGCATAAGGCTCAGCAAGCCGGATGGCCGGTACGAGAATGGCAATGTCCCCATACCCCAGTTCCTCATGACTTTTTACGATAGCATCAATCTTTTGTGCCACCCACTGAGCTTCGGCCCGCTGTGCGTCGGCAAATGTGCCGTCTTCTTGGTCAATGATGGCAAGAATGGGTTTTTGCGTCGCTTTCTGATGGGGCACAAGGTCCTGGGCCATGACCGCCTTTTGGGGGTCCGTCCCCAAGAGGTCACGGAAGAGACAGTTGCAGGACTCGATGATTTCTGGGGCAGAGCGGAAATTATCGGCCATGACAATGTCCGTTCCGCCAGAATGTATGATGTCATCACGGACAACACGGAAGACCGTGACATCGGCACCGCGGAATCGGTAGATGGACTGCTTGGCATCACCGACGATAAAAAGGTTCTTCCCCCGCAGCTCACTAGCTGTCGCCCCAGAAAGCAGGTAAACCAGTTCTTTTTGCTGCTCATTCGTATCCTGGAACTCGTCGACCATGATGTAGTCAAAACGATGCTGGTAGGCCCGGCAGATTTCGGGATAATTCCGCAAAAGAGAGACCGCCCGTCCTGCAAGGAAAGAGAAACTAAAAATTTCCTGACGCAGGGATTCTTCTTCGAGACGGTCCGCAAGGCGGTGCAGCAGGCCATTCCACGCTTTGGCATAAGGAATGGCCACTTCATTGCGTGCGTAACCTTGAAGTTTGATTAAGGCCTCTTTCCACTCCTTGATGAGAGGGGCCGCTTTTCCTGCTGCGCGGATAAGGTTCATAAAGGGAAGAACAGTTTCAAGATCATCTGCAACAAGGGCTTCATGGTAGATTGCCCGTGCATTTTCAAGCTCCAAGAGGGCGTCTTTCGTCTTTGAAGGTTTTAGGTCTGCCCCAGAGGCGAGCATGGCAAGGAAGGTTTCTTCCGCCCGGATCTTTGCTTCTTCCCAATCCTCTTGACGTACCACATAAGGGGAAGAAAGATCCCCCAAAGCCATGAGGTCCGGCAGGATTTCAAGAAGACCATAAAGCATGCTGCCAAGCCTCCCCGGGTGATAAAGGCCCAATAAAAGCTCCAGATCCTCATCTTCTTTTTTGAGCAGATCCCGCAGGAAGGCATCGATAACGGAAGCTTGGAATTCCTTTACTTCATATTCTTCCTTCACCGTAAACTGAGGATCCATCCCTGCTTCAACAGGATGATCGCGCAGAATCTGGGAGCAGAAGCCATCGATGGTCGTAATGGGCGCGCCATCAAGGTGGCGCAACTGTTCTTCGAAATGGGCCCGCAGTTCACCGCTCGTCTTCCCCACTTCTTCCAAGAGGGACTTACGGATGCGTTCCCGCATTTCCCGAGCCGCTTTGCGGGTAAAGGTAATGGCAAGGATCCTGTTGGCGCTTTTGTCCGGATCTTTCAAGATGGTCAGGAAACGCTCGACAAGGACCCGCGTTTTCCCAGATCCCGCACCGGCTGAGACGGAGACATTCCGGTCCAATGTGGTAATGGCAAGGGTTTGTTCTTTAGTGAAATCAGCCATTTGCATCCTCCTCAGCGCTCATCATTTCGTGGGTTTGGTTGTCCTTGATGCGGCAAATGTCACGGGCGGGGCAGTAATCCGGGCATTTTCCGTTGTACGGCTCTGCGGCAAAGTCCCCACTTCTCATGCGCCGAACAGCCGCAGCGATAACGTTTTCGGAAATCTTGAGAACGTCCTCCATATCCTTTCCTCGTACGCTCTTTGGTGCCTCTTTAGCCGCTTTGCCAACGCTCGACCACATGCCGCCCACGCGGCGTCCCGTTCGGATATCTCCATAAATAGCGCCAAAAATCTGTTGGTCAATAAGACCCAGATTGCGTTCGAGGACCTTGATGTAAAGGGGCAGCTGGACGGCTTTTCCTTCATCCATACGAGCCGTGGTCGGCCGTCCGCCCGTTTTGTAGTCCATGATGAGGTAGCCTGATTCACTTCGGTCAATGCGGTCAATCTGTCCGGAAAGATAGACTTTCTTTCCATCCACCGTAAGGTCATAAGGAGGACAAGCCGCGCCTTTTCGGCCGAAGGCCTTTTCTACGGCACAAACCGTGACTCCAGTAGGGCTCTTTTCCTCATAGTCCACTTCCATGCGGAGCCAGCGCTTCAGCCATTCTTCATAGCTTTTTCGAATGTGGTCCGAGTAGCGGGACCGGGGAATATCCCCGTTCCGTTCCATTTCGGTATAAGCAGCTTGGTACGCCTCACTAAGTTCCTGCCACAGCATTTCCAGTTCCTTTGTAAAGAGCGCTTCCCCCAAGTGACGCCCCATGAAGCGGGAAAGGGTCAGATGGATCAGGTTTCCCACAACGTCCGGTGTAGGAAATGCCGTCTTTGCTTCTTTTACGTCAAGCTTCCACACATGAGTAAATAAGTACATAAAGGGACACGTGAGAAAACCGTCAAGCTGGGATGCGGAAAGATGGAGCGTTTCTTCCTGCGGTCCCAAATAGCCATTATAAAGGCTCTTTGGAGCAAACCGATTCTTTTCGTCCTGGGCCCGCAGCAAAATTTTCGCGTCCACATGGTCTGCCAGATAGGTGGCTTCCTTTTCGCCCAGATTTTCCGCTTCCATGAGATAGCGTACCATTTGGGGCTCGCTGTAACAGTCATGGACATCTGAATGATACGTCACAAATGGCAGGGCGTGAGGCGTGAAAAAGTGCCGCAGCCGTTCAATATAATAGCTTGCGCCGCCCTCATCGTCAGCAAACCAGGAAAGATGAACTTCCTTTTCGGCAAGGCTGACAGCCGAAGCAAAGAAAAAGCGATCCCGGGCAAGGCGCCGTGCGGACGTACCCAAGGGGATATCAAGAGCAGCAAGTTCTGTCCGTTCTTCATCGCTGTAGAGCCAGCTTTCCCGGGAAATAGCCGGAAAGAGCCCATCCCTCACGCCCAGGATATAGACATAAGGATAAGGAACGCCTTGAATATCGGAGGCTTCCATGACACGGATACCTTCTTCATGACTCGGCGTCAGCGTAATAGTCGTGCCAATGAGGGCCTCCTTCCAATAAGAAAAGATGTCCCCCAATCCGACGGAGAGGTCCTTGCTGCCGACAGCTTCAAAAAGGGCTTCGAGACGGTCAAAAAAGGCCCTGACGAAGTCTTCGGACTGAGCCATGATCTTCACTTCCGAAAGGGTCACTTTTCCCTCCTGATGGAGCCTGCCAAAGGTCCGCACAAGGTCCCATTCCGTGAGCCTTTCGTCAAGATAATCCCGCCACTGCGTACAGGTCTTTGGCGTCTGGAGCGCTTCAAAAAGAGGCTTCAGGTCCGAAACACCGGAAAGATGGGAAATGCGTTCCAAAAGGAACCCTGGCGTCTCGATATAGCTTTCCTCGACAAGGTGACCTACGGCTATCCGGTCCACATGGAAAAGTTCCTGCATGAGCGTTGTCTTCATAAGGGCTAGAAGGGGCATCGTATCATCCTTCGTTAGCGCTGCTTCCCAGAGTTTTGTAAGGAACAGGGGCAAAGGCTGACCGGCAAGGTCCGTCACATCTGCAAGGGTCGACAAGAGACCGTATTCTTCCATGTACCGGCCAAGACCCTGATAGTCATTGAGATTCCGTACAAGAAGGAGAATTTCATGGGGCGCCACGCCGCTTTTGAGCTTTTTCTTGACGTCTGTAAGGACCATCTTGATTTCGCTGTCAACGCTGGACGCTTCACCAAGATAGATGTGCTGCGCAGCCACGGCATCGCCAGTTGCTTTGGGAAACGTTTCGGCAAAATAGGCAAGGTCCTCAGGACGGCTCACTTTTTTTGGTGCAATTATCTTTTCATACCCATCTCCCAAGAGATCTTCTTCGAGTTTTCGCGTTGCTTCCGATAAATCAGGTCGCGACTCATCATAAAAAAGGCCAAAAGAGATGGAAACCCGTTTTCCCAGGGCTTTTACAAGAGTCATCTGAAGACCTGTCAGTTCGTTGAACTCACTGAAATACAATTTTTCCCATGGGAGAATCGCCCCTGGATCTTGCAGCACGTCAAGGGCCGCGTCATAGAGACCATTCAGGTCGCAAAGATGGCGTTCATTCATGAGAGCTTCATAAGCAGAAAGGATGAGGGCAATTTCCTTATCCTTTTCCCCTCCCCGCTTTTCCTCACGGTTCCAGGAAAGGACGGCGTTCTTGAAATCTTCACCCGTCACATGACACGTTTCAAGTTCTGTCAATAGCTGGACGACACTGTCACAGAACCCCTTTTTATCGGCAAGGGTCCTAAAATAAGGCAATAGTTCCTTTCCAACAAGATACTCGATGGCTTCTGATGCAATGCGGGCCTGCGTATCCCGGGAAATCAGCATCCGTTCATTTTCCCGTCCGTTTAAGCGCAGGATTTCCCGCGGCAGGGCATCGATGGTACTCGTCTTGACGACGCCATGGCGACGGACCAGGTTTCTAAAATACAGGTTTGGCACAAGAAAAAGGGCTTTTCCATAAGGGTACTGGACCGCTTCTTTCAGGAAATCTGGTCGCATGGTCTCCCCAAGGCCCGTGATCCATAAGGTTTTTTCCATGGTTCCTCCTTTGCCAAGATTCTTTTCTTTGGCTTCTTCTCCTATTATGACGGAAGCAGAACAAAAGTTCAATATAGTCCGTATCATAGGGTGAAAATTAACCCAGCAATCACCTTATCCATAAAACAAAGGACCTTTCCTCGCTAAAGGAAAAGTCCTCTATGCTGTCAGCTCCCCCGCTTTTCATCCGTGTCTTCCCCAAAGATCCTGACTTCCGGTTCAAGAAGGACGCCATACTGGCTCCTGACCTTATATTGAATGGTTTTAATGAGGCGCAGCACGTCTCGCGCGGTTGCCTCCTCACGATTGATGACAAAGCCCGTATGCTTTTTGCTCACTTGAGCGCCGCCCATGACAAGGCCGGCAAGACCTGCCTGCCGGATAAGGGGACCTGTATAATAACCGGGCGGACGTTTGAAGGTGCTGCCCGCACTGGGGTACTCCAAGGGCTGCTTTTCCTTGCGGCGTTTCGTAAAGTCCGCCATTTCCGCTTCGATTTCACAGGATGCCTGAGCCCATAGCTCCATGACCGCTTCGACGATGACGCAGCCTGGATGATCCATGAAATAGGAATGACGGTAGCTGTAGGAAAGGTCCGTAGCCTTTGCGGTTTGAAAGTCCAGGTTTTCATCAAGGAAGGTCACTTCCTTGATGACATCGCTCATTTCCCCGCCATAGGCACCGGCATTCATGAGCACGGCACCGCCAAGGCTGCCGGGAATACCGATGGCAAACGTGAGGCCGCCCAGTCCATGGGCAGCCGCCAGTTGGGAAACCTGAGAAAGGGGCACGCCGCCGCCGGCGCGCAGTTCGTAACCAGTCACGAGCTGCGCGCCCCCTTCATCCAAATGAACAACAAGGCCTCGAATGCCGCCGTCACGGACGAGCATATTGGAGCCTTTCCCTAGGATAAGGTAAGGCACATCACAGTCCCGTGCCTTTTTCAAGAGGGCCTGGAGCGCTTTGGCCTCCCGCACCGTCACAAATAGATCGGCCGGTCCGCCAATAGCAAAGGTCGTATGGTCCTTCATCGGTTCCCCGATGCTGAACGAATTAGGAAAATGCACCTTTACATACGCGCAAAGACCATCAAAGTCCATCATTCGACAGCTTCCTTGATGGTATCGCTGAAAGCCTTGGACAGGTCGCCCAGCATCATCTGGAAGCGGATGTAGTTTTGGATATATTCGCTGGCAACGGGATTTAGCTGCAGCACTTCATAAAGTTTCTGCATCTTTTGTACCTGAGCTTCGTCCGGTTTCTTTCCCTGATACTGGGCCAGTTCAATTTCTGACTTCTGCTTGAGGAAGTCCTTGACCATGGATTCCGCGTCCTTATCGGCCGCGAGTTTCGGTTTGACCTCCTGCATCTTTTTGTATTCGTGGGAATCGCGGATGGCTTCGCACACCTGATTCATTTGATCATATACGTTCATGGGATTTCTCCTCCTTTTTTTGGTTATGCCTCCTATTCTAACATAGAAAAGATTGGAATGCCAATTTTCTGTGATTGTACAGAAACTCCCATGAGGAGCTAAAAAAACGCAGGCCTTCTTTGTAAAGAGAAGACCTGCTGCAATATGTATGATTATCCTTTGTATTCGTAGTGCCACCATTCCATGTCGCTGCCGTTAAATCCACTTTGCGTCATGGCATAATCGAGAAGGCCGCGCAAATAGCGCTGGAGATCCGTACCACCTGGAAAAGCCCGAAACTGAGCAGGTGACAGTTCATCAAAATCAGAGATCATCTTGATGGGGGTTCCCGTCTCAAGGTCATAGAGACTCACATCAAGGCTGCGCCCCGTATTATGGGAATAACCTTCACTTAAAGGGGGCAAAAGGCTGTCACGGGAAGGACCCAAGAGCAGCTTTGCCACAGCAAAATCTTCATAAGAACGGTAGCCTTCCCAGATAAGGAGCCCATACCCTTTAGAAGCCAGTATTTCTGCCGCCCGGCTCAAAGCTTGTGCGGCCTTACGGTTCAGTTCTGCCTTTTTGCTTGACACGATAGCTTCTCCAAATAGATTATTCGCCGTACTGTAGCGGAGGTCAAGTTTTGCCGTTGAAACAACATCGCTCACGCTTACAAGATCAAGCTTTTCTGCAGCTATTTTTGAAGGGACGGGAAAGGCCTTGGCTTTTTCCCTTGCCTGCGCCAAGGTCATGACCGGTTTGACGCGCCAAGGCCTGTCATTTTCGCCTCGCGTAAAAATTCGGCTGTAGGAATGATTGCCTATGCGCAGGCTGATTCCCAACCCTGATCCATTTCGGTCAAAACGGACGGGAGAGGACGTATCCGTATAGGGGCCCTTTTCCATCAGTGTATAGGCATCATAATGATTCTTTACCAAGGCAAAGCTGTTGCTTTTCGTAAAATCCCGATCATTTTTTTCAAGCTCATAAAGTAGTTCCAGTTCTCCTTGATGTTCCCGGACAAGGAGCACATCTCCGCCGCCGTGATAGTATCCAATCAAGGCCTCTTCATCAGGGGCCATCTCGTAGGGAGCTTCCTGAAAGGCTTCATCAGGCGGCTTGCCCGTATAGGTCATGGCAGGGTAGACATAACGGCCTGCAACAAGCTGGGATCCACCAGGGGACAGACGGACCGTACTGTCAGCTTTGACCGTAGGGCCTTCTTCCCGAAGGGTGTAGCTGTCCTTACGTTCAGGAGACAGATAAAACCAGTTCCAGCGCGTCCCATTTTCGCCGGGGAGCGCATAGCAGAGGGAAAAACCACTTTTTTGCGGCACCAAGGCAAGGGTTTCATGGGCATTTCCGAAATACCTAAGAGCAGACGGCTGGGTTGGGGTGACTGGTGCCGTGGCCTGAACAGTACCTGCTCCCCACAGCCCGATGAGGCAAAAACACAGCGTAAGGAGTTCTTTTTTCATATGGATCACTTTCCTTCCGGCTCCACTGGATCTTCATCAGGAAGAGGCACAACGGGCTCAACCACTTCTGCCACATGTTCCTTTCCCATTTTGCTTTTGACCTTGGCAGGGGGAAACGTGATCATAAAGGTCGTTCCCTTCCCCACTTCGCTCTGGACCTGGACCTTGGCTTTATGGATACGAATAATTTCCTTTGCAATGGCGAGGCCTAGGCCAGTTCCCGGGATATGGCGTGAGTGGGACTTATCCACCTTGTAAAAGCGTTCCCAGATATAGGGAAGGTCTTCCTGAGGGATCCCATACCCGTGGTCTGTCACCGTTAACACAGCGCCTCCGGTGCGGCTGGGAAGGACTTGGAAGACGATGGATGATGAATCAGGGGAATACTTCATTGCATTATCCCCCAAGATCATGACAAGCTGGAAGAGCCGGTCCCCGTTGCCCATGACCATGAGATTGTCATCAAGGTAGCGCTCGAGCCGGATATCCCGCTTTTGGGCCCGAACTTCCATCATGCTCACGACGTTTTCCGTAATCTCACCCAACGGCACAGGTTCCATTTCCTCATTTTCCTTGCGTTGGAGACGGCTGATTTCAAGAAGTTCATTGATCAGCCGTTCCAGGCGCTGGGTCTCATTATCAATGAGTTTCCTATATTTTTTTATATCATCCGGATCTGTGACCGTTCCATCGAGGATGGCCTGATTATATCCTTGGATGATAGTAATGGGCATCCGCAGTTCGTGGGAAACATTGGCTACAAAGTCGCGGCGCAGTTTTTCCATCTTATTGGTCTTAAGGACAAATTGTTCCAGGTCACGGCCCAAGGAATTCAGGGAGCGGCCCAAATCAGCCACTTCATCCTCCCCGTCTACGACAACCTTCAAGGAGTAATCGCCGGAAGCAATGGCCTTGGCGCTGTTTTTCATGTCTACAAGGGGACGCACAAGGCGCCGCGTGAGTCCTGACACAATGATGACACTGATGACGAGGGCGGCAATGCCGACAATGATCGTGTAGATATAGATATCGCGCAGGACACGGTTTAACCCATCAATGGGGGCAGCCAGCAAAATGGCCCCTGTAATTTCCTGATGTGAATCTTCCATGGGAAGCCCTACCAAGAGCACCTGTTCCTTATAGTAGGGATGAAAGAGCCGGGCATTGACACGGTTGCGTTCATAGACGCTCGAGAGAATAGATTTGACTTTATCATTGAGGGGACCGCCTTCCCGAAGCTGCTGGTCAATGGCTTCAACGGAGCTTCCCTTGCGGCGGGAGGAGGGGTCATTGGCGCCGGCACTCGGCATGTCGTGGGCTGTACGAAGATCTTTTTCCATATCCCGCATCGTTTCGGAGGCATTGATGAGGCGGTAATTGGAATCAAAGACCCAGATACGCGCGCCAATCAGTTGATCCACACTTGTAAGGTACTGGCTCAACATGGCGGACGACGCCCCTGACGCGTTGAAATAGCGGACAATGAGGGCTACTTCTCCCCCTTTTTGGTTCAGTTCCGTCTCCTTTGTACGGAAGAAATAATCCGTAATCAAATAGGAAAGTCCTACGGAAATCCCTACGATGATAATGACAATAAGGCCCATGTAGCTATACATGAGCCTCGTACTTAATGACTTTTTCACTTCTTGACCTCAAACTTATAGCCAACGCCCCAAACGGTCACGATATCCCATTTCGCATCCTTGGGAATGTCCAATTTGTGGCGAACGCGCTTGATATGCGTATCGACCGTGCGGGTATCCCCGTAATACGTATACCCCCAAATTTTTTCAAGCAGCTGATTGCGTGAAAAAACAATGCCCGGGTTTGATGCAAGGCACCACAGAAGCTCCATTTCCTTTGCCGTAAAGGTCACTTCCCGGCCAAAGGCAACGACGCGATATTCACTTAAGTTGATCATGAGATCGGGATATTCAAGGACTTGCTTGTTCTGGGATTGCAGGAACTGGCTGCTGCGACGCAGGACAGCCTTAACGCGGGCGACAACTTCGCGGGTATTGAATGGCTTTGCGATGTAATCATCGGCCCCCATCTCCAGACCCAGGATACGGTCATCATCAAAATCCTTGGCGGTCAGCATGATGATTGGCACATCAGAAATCTTACGGACCTGTTTGCAGACTTCAAAACCATCGAGGACAGGCATCATGATATCCAGAAGGATGATGTCCGGTTTCCCCGCCTGGATCTGCACCAGGGCTTCCGCCCCATCGGCCGCTTCAATCACTTTGAAGCCTTCTTTTTTAAAATAAAGGCTCAAGATCTCTCGGATCTGTGCCTCATCATCAGCAATCAGTACGGTCTGTTGTCTTTCCATAGTTATAACAACCTTCCTTAACAGAATCCTCCCTCAAAGAAAGACCCATGCAAATTGGATATACCACTTGCTCCATTATACAGCGTAAAAATCGAAAGAACAAATAAAATCTTTATGACAAAAAAAGGAAATGACTGTGAAGTGCAGGATGTCTCCTTATTTGGCCAGCGAAAAAGACGCTCATAGATTCCTAAGAAAGACGCAACCTGATGATGGGTACGGATCTAAATGAGGCGCTGGATTTCCTGCGATATTTTGTTCTAGTCTGCCCGTCTTGCGCTTTTCGGAAACGCATGATTATGGAAGAACAAGTTTCCCTTATTTTACAATGAGGGCGCTCGATTTAACAAATTCCCCTGCCATCCCTAGCGAAAGGCTCTCTTGTTATCGTGTTTTTTCCATATCCTCACCCCCTGGAAATCGTCCAGTCAAAACGATTTATGGCCCGCAAGATTGAGGTAACGCCCAATGATGCAAGCGATGGAACCAGCCATATTCCAATGGATTCACTGAAGGCGATAACAACCTCATTGAGACGGTTAAAAAATAGGCGTAGGAACACGTGATTTCGGGAGATTGAGGAACAGGTTTTCTCTCAACTTGACAAAACAAAAAACCAGCAAATGTATTGTCAGCATCCAAACGGGAATTAATCCGTGAATCAATCCATTTTTTGATAAAAACAAAACCGTACCTTGAAGCTTGAATCCATTTGCCAAAATTTTGCCACAAGAGACAAAAAGCCCGCACCCATGGAGGATGCGGGCAGATTTGTGATTATTTTCCGTAATTGTGATATATAACGATATTTTTTCGTTAATCCCAAACACTAGGCTGCATCGCACTGGCCAAAATTGCAACATCGATATTTTGCACACGAAACACTGTGATTTCCATCATTTTTTTGCCGTATTTTTGCCGTCCAAAGGCCCGTACAGCCTTTCCATACCCGCACGGGTAACGAGCCAGATTCTTTTTGATTGAGCGGCTTCAATACCAATTTTAAAACGTGGCGGACGACCCTGTCGACTAATGCAAGCCTGTCGCAGCGAATCAGTGGACTTGCCCCAAAGTTCCGCGGCTTCTTCTAGTGTCATCACATCATTTAGCACTATCTTTTCCTCCTGAATAATACAAGTAAACCGATAGCTAGCAATATCATCCCGCCTTCATTTTGACCATCGAGCAAAGCTAAACAGCCAAGGCCAAAGAATGCACAATGCCAAATTGATTTTTTCATTTTATTTTGATAGACTTACAATAGTGAGGGGAGGAAAACCCACCCCTTTTAGTCACTGGCCAATGAAGTGCTTCAGGATTTGGTAGAGACCTGTCAAAATCAATCCAATTCCTGTTGTGACTTCTGCGGCCTTTTTTAATAAGTCCACCGTTTCACCTCCTCTCTATGGTTTCATTATACCGCATATACGGTATAATGTCAAGTAAAAAAATAGCCCCTATTATGCAGGGGCTTTCATTATTCTCCATCCTCAAATGGCAATTCTATTTCTTTGGCTCTTTTTTGAAATTCCAAAACTTTGATTACTTTGTATTCATTTTTTATTGTTCCATCCGCTTTGCGTATTTGTGTTCGTTCACGTCAGATTTTCAACATGTCGCCCTTGGTAAAAGATTGATCCCCGTTATCAATCTGCTTGATAAAATCTTCATCATCCATCTTAGCATAGAATTTATTTTCATCAGACATAAACCGCCACTTCAAATCTTCAAAATTTACAGTTAATATATTTACCCATTCATCTGTTTCTGTCACTTCTACCTTCTCTTTTACATTTCCTATTTTTCCGCTGTCGAATTCAAAACATTTTGCTTCTTCTTTTTTTATACTCTGAACAACGGTCTTATCTTTATCCGCTCTAACTTGAAAGGAATCTATGCCTTCCCGTCTTGTTGGCTCTACTAATTTATCAAAGCTTTCACGAACAGGTACAGACTGATATATATTTACTACATTCACATTAACTGTTATATGATCTGTTTCAGATTCTAATGTTACAGTTCCATCTTTATGCTTCGTAGCCTTAGTAATAACCCTGTTTTTGACCCACTTAATAACATCAACTAAATTGGGGCCACCTACCAGTGATTGCACACTGCCGGCTAACCCTAAGTAAGCTATTAATTGTTCCATAGTTACGTTAGGCGTAAATAAACTTTGTAGCTGTGCCGCTAATGTTCTAATTAGTTCCAGCTGAATTTCAAAAGAACCTTTTTTAAAATCAGCATTTACCTTTACTGCAATAGTAGAATTATCATCATTCAGGACTTTGTTTGCTTCATTAACAAGTGCACTCAATGCCATTAATGCAGGCCCTAGTTCTTGTACGTCCATAGTCCCATCATCTACTAGCGGTCCAGTATATGCAATGATAAGCTTGCTCTTTGCGCTACACATATTTCTCCACCTCCTAACACATCTATTTTATTAGCCATTTATTCCTGTGTCAAACGGTTTACAAAAAATGCCCCGTAAAGCCAGATATTTTCTAGCTCTACGGGGTTTCTTCATTTTGCGGCAGCTTCAGCACCCATCAGTTCTTTCAGCTCCCGTTCCGACAGTTCCCATTTATAGGCATGGGCTTCCTGGGCCTGTCTGGCGGCTTCCTGGGGAACGATGTACCCGCCACCGAATATCGCTTTATGCTTAGCTCTCTGGCTGTCCAGAGCCCGGGTATACACACCCACGTCTGTCTGGTAGTCGATGCCCATTTGGCTGAATAGCGCCACCCGGCTGGCCGTTAAGACGTTGTCTGGATATCTGTATTTTGGATGCTGTGGCCCCTTGACCTTTTTGCTGTTCAACCGATTCACGGCATCCAAATCCCTCCACAGGTCAGGTGCAGACCGGATTAGCGGGCCCCGGCTTGTGACGAAGGACGTCGGCACCAGAGCACCGTTGGCATATGTGATATTACTGCCTACACATACATAATGGCTGATATGGTTGCTGAAGCAGGTCAGCTGTGGAGCGAACAGGAAATAGTCGATCCCCCGTTCGTTGTACCATTTAAGAATTTTCGTCAAAATAGAAAACGGCGGGTTGTCAATCACCACGCCGTTTTTCGGGTATTCGTATTTCTGATAGTCGCCGCCGGGCCAGAACGGTCGAACGATAGGTCTCCCCCCCCCATTCGTATTCCTTGATCGCCCATGCCTTCACCGTTTCATAGACGTTTTCCGGCGTATAGCAATCGTCAGTGGTTAGTTTGGATTTGAATTTGTCGACAAATTCTTCATAGGTTTCGCCTTGTGCCATTTATCCTCCTATTTCGCTGCCCATGCTACCAATAACCCTGCCGCCACGATTTCCCAAGTGTTGCGTTGGGCCTTAATCCTTAGCCGGGTCCGTTTTTCCTCTTTGGCGTACGCTTTCAAGGATTCGTTGGCTTGAGTCAATAAGGCTTCCTGCCTGGTCGATTTGGCCTGCAGATCTGTCAGCTGACTCTGCAATGTCCTGGACAATTCCTCTGCTTTCGTCAATTTCACTTGTAATTCGGCCGCTTTGATCTGCTGCCCGCTGCAGGCCGTCCGTAATGCTTCGTTGATTGTCTTCAGCTCGGTTAAGTTGTTCTCTAACTGTGTCAGCTCCGTTTCCGTGATCGTATACGTAGGTTCTCCCGGCGTTGCGGAGGCCGCAAGCGTAACCTGCGCCGAAGCACACAGCAGCAAGCAGAGCAACAAGAACCCAATGAGGGATACGGTCAATTTTCGCCTTGATTTCATTGAACTTCCCCCTTACTTTCTCCATTGAGCCCTGTACCAATTCGCCTTCCCCCTCAACACGTTTCCGCCAGTCCTTGGGTCGTCGTAGTTGGTCGTCCAAGCGGGACTCTCCGGGGTTCCCAGATACTGCAGATCCCACCGCTCGCAACCATTGCATGGGCCGTACTCATCGCCCTCCGGCAGCAAGTCGTCGATGTTGTCCGCCGCCTCAGCGTGGGTCATAACCCGATCCCGGTCAATGGTCAGCCACAGGGCTTTAGCCAGGACTGCAGTTACTTGGGCCATGGCCTCAATCTGGGCAGCCGTCGGCGGATAGCTGCCGAGGTCCTCACTGGTAGCACCATAGGCGCAATCAAGGGCAATGCCAATGGATCCGCTGTTGCGATGCCAGGTATGGGGCAGTGTCTCCGTCAAATCCGCCATAAGGACAATTTTGCCCTCCCCGTTAATGCAAATATGGTAGTCGGGGTAGTCCGTATCGTAGCGCCCAGCCGTCCAGTGGAGGTAAATCTTGGGATCTCGTCCCATTTCCCTTGCCTGCGCAAAAATCTCATTTCTTGCGGTATCCGCTAATTTTCGGATGTCGTCCAGTGTCACTAATCTTTCCATGCCAAATCACTCCCTTTATAGTTTTACTTTTGCCTCAATCTTAGTCTTCGCCAGCTCCAAAAATTTCCCAATGGTCTTATTCCCCCCATCCCTGAGATTTTCGAGGATGGATAAAAATTCGGATGATCCGAGATACAGCCAGACGAGATTGACCGCAAAATTAGACTTGCCACCAATCCCCCCGGCCATATTGTCAAAGAGGACGGCAGCAATGGTTGCAGCGGCGTAGGTGAGGACTTTTGACACAAAGCCTTTTCTCATATATTCAGAGGAGATTAATCCTCGCTCAAAGGCCACGGGAATCGCCCAATATTTGTCGATTGCCGATATTTCCATCGGCAGCCTGCCAGCATTGAGCAGCATCTGATATGCGATGGCAGCCCATTTAGCGATGAGGTCCAAAATGACGAGGGAGATGAAGACGCCCAGGATTTGGACGTGCTTGAGGTGCATCAGCCAGATAGCCAGGCCTGAGAGGGCTGACAGGGCCGATTTGGCCCAGAAATTGTCGAGGACCCTTTGGCCTTCTTCCGCAAATTCGGTCCAGATATTCATCGGCATCACTTCGCTTTCTTGGTATCTTCTTTTGGCTTAGGTAAAGGCTTGGACCGAGGGCATTTGGGATTGGTGCAGAGGTCGTACAGCAGCCCTTCCACCTTTTTCATTGGTCTTCCGCAAAAAAAGCATTTTTCTTCTTTCATTCGATTTCACTCCTTTTCTCGATGTATTCAGCCTGCAAGGTCTGTCTTTCTGCTCTCAGCTCATCGGCGTACTCATCATCTTGGTCGACGGTGGCGGCTACGATGATGGCCGACTTATTCTCGTCCAGCTTGCTTGCATACTCGGTATCGATGGCGGCCAGCTTGGAAGCTTGGACTTCTTCAGGTGTCGGGACGTATGGAGGCTTGGGGATGTATCTGCCATCCTTGGTTCTGATGTAGACTTGTCCCTCGGGATTATTGCCCAGCAAATTACTATAGTCCTTGACACTGACCGCAATAAAGCCTCGGTCAAGATAGGATTTGATGTCCTCGTCAGTCATCCATACCGCATCGTGTGTCTCTCCACGAGTACCATCCTCATCAAATTTAATTAAATAATCTACTTTTGCCATTTTTGACCTCCTATAATAAAAATAAAAAGGGTGTGTTACTATGCGCAAGCCTAATGGATATGGCTCAATTAAGCACCTTAGCGGTAATCGGCGGAGACCTTACGTTTTTGTGGTCAGCCAGGGCGGACGGCAAAAGCCCGTCGGCTACTTTGCGTCTCAAATTGAAGCCGAAATCTTTGCCGCTGACTACAATAAGGCTCATAAAAATACCTCCTTATCTGACCACAAGATGACCTTCGCCGAGCTCTATCATCGGTGGCTCCCACGCCATATAGCAGACACAGACCCATCTGCAAGCGCTATCTGTGGCTATCGTAATGCCTATCAGCACTGCGCATCGCTCCATGGTATGGCTTACGCCGAGATTAAATATAGTGATTATCAGCGCATTATCGATGATATGAGGCGGGCTGGGCTATCATACTCAAGTCTTAAAAAGGTCAGGTCACTCATATCACTTATGGGAAAATACGCATCCAGGATTGAGGCTGGCGGTCGGCAGTACGCGGCGCTACTCTCACTTGGCCGCAATAGGCCGATTAGACCTCACAAGCCTTTTAGCAGGCAAAAAATTAACCGTCTGTGGTCAATTGCTGACCAGGACGGTGTGGATACAATATTGATTTTGCTTTATACCGGTATGCGAGTCGGTGAACTGCTCCAGCTCCAAAAGTCAGACATCAATCAAAGGCAGCAGCTCATCCGCATCACACGGAGCAAAACCGCAGCCGGCGTCAGGACCATCCCCATCCACCACCGCATCCAGTCATTGATAGCGACGCGGATGCAGACGTCTGGGTCCTTTTTAATCGCCGACAAAGACGGTAATCCATACAGCTATAGCCGCTACTGCGACCTCTGGCGCAAAATCATGACCGCTATCAATGCTAAAGGGCATACCACTCATGACTGCCGGCACACCGTCGCTACGCTTTTAGATAACGCTGGTGCAAACGAGACGGCAAAGCGCAGGATACTCGGCCATGTAGGTGGCGATGTGACAGAGCGCGTGTACACGCACAAAGGACTTAGACAGCTCAGAAAATGCATTGAGCTATTAAAATAATGTTACTAATACGTTACCAGTCTTAAGATGGTCCACATAATATAGTATCTATAGCCATGTCATTTGTGTTACTTTTTGTTACTTGTGATTTTGCCGTTTTTAACTTGAAAACAAGAGGGAGATACTTAGTAAACACATACCTCCCATTAGACTCAATATCTGATTTTTCGGTGGGACCACATCCCCACTGTTTAAATGCCGACAATGATTGCATTAATCACAGAGATTGCTGAGGTATCTGTTGCGATGCGTACCGACGATGGGGTTGAGCCCCCATAGGAGTACGCCAGGAGACCAGTATCGATTTTAGTCACTGCGGCCAAAAAGACATCAGTTGGTACAACTACAAAAGGACGCGACTTTAAAGTAACGGGCAAGACAAAATCACGATAGTAAGAGTTGTCAGGGATAGCGTCATATATCCACTGTATAATTAGGTTTCCATTGTTAGGCCCAAAACAAATATACCCACTTTGTTCCATCAGCCCGTACTCCCCGGTGAGCGGATTATGCCATTTATTGCCCTCCCATACGACGGCTGAGCCGCTTGCCATCTGGTCCATGTAGGTTTTGACCGCAGCCATTGTGATAGGTGGGTTGTCCGTCCAGTGCTCGACGCCTGCCCCAGTCTTATAGCGATTTGCCAGCTGACTCAATAGGTTGCGGATGGTGTCCGTGTCCTCCGCGGGCGTTAAGGCGTCGTTGATGGTCGATGCAAGAGCTGCGTGAGCGCTTGCCTCCTTGTCGTGCTCCCCAATGACCTTTGCGATGGCCGGTGCGTGGGCGTCGGGGCTGGCGTCGTGATGGGCTAAATCGTCCAGTGTCAGGAGTCCTTTAGGATTAAGGACCACCGTCACGCTGTCCGCATTACTGATAGCCACTTGCATATGCAGTGCGACAGATAGGGTAGTGCTACCTCCCTTTGCCTGCAGGTAATCGGCATGATCATCGGTGGCAACGGCATACAGGATTTCTCCTTCATCCGGATCCGTAGCATATATGCCAAGTTCCCGCATATAAAATCCTTTTTCTAGCTCCGCATTGGTGATAACACCCTCGATATCGCAAATGCCAGCATCAGAGGGCAAAAGGGACGAGATGCCAATATCAAGTTTTGGGGATATTAAATCCGTCATTCTTTCTAAATCAAGAGATTCACCATCTCCCACCTTCAGCTTTGTCAGCTCCAGCTTGCAATGCCCCGCAGTTACTTTTGCTTCCAAGGCACGCCCCTGGTTTGTCATAATTGCTCCAGACCAATCAGCCATTTTTTCCTCCTATCCAGATTTCCTTAAAAAGAAATGCAGCCGTCGCAAATCGATTCGGCTGCAATACATCCACATTATTAATTTTTGGTAAGCCGATGGTTATCTCTTTTGACACACCGGCGGCTATCGCATAGCGTTTTCTTACCTTTAGTTCTCTTTGCCATCTTAATTCGTCAAGCCAGCTGCGAACATTTTTGGCATTTTCAATTGCACGAGTAAAAGCTTCCACACTTCCCCCGCATCGCACCTTATCGGGCATCTGTTCCACGCGGAAGTGATACGGGTTTCCCCCGTATTCATACCATTCTCTGACCTTAGCTCCTCCAGCTAGAGCCTCCACGACTACCTTAACCGCATACACTGTGCCTTTATATCGATGCACGGCTATCGCCGTCTTGACTTGCTTACGCTTAATGTCAATGTCCGCAGAATCATCATAATCCTCGACGTGAAATTGCCATGCTAAAAGGTCCAAAAGGTTTTCAGGCAGCTGATCGATACGGCTATAGACTAGGACATTTGGGATGAGAGTTGTAACAGCAGTCAACTCGTTAGAAACTGCGTCCGCTGTTTTTCTAACGTTCTCGTCTTCCGAGATAGAAGTGGGCAAGATGCTTTTCAATTCAACGTCTTTTAGCTTACTCATTCATCTGCCCCCCCTAAAAATGTCACCGTTACGTCTTCTGCAACTGCCAGTTCAGTTCGCTGCAGCTGCTTGATGACTGGAGCCGTCACCGTAACCTTTCGAGCTCCAGCTTGTACCATGAGTTCATACAGTTTAGAGGGATCGATATCACGCCCCAATTTTGATTTCTGCCACATCACGTATTGGCTAACAGCATTGGTCACCGCTTCCTGAATGGCCGTTCCCTGTGCTTTATCGTCAGTTAGGATATAATAAGACGCGTTGATATCATAAGACACAACAGTAGGCGCCTTGACAGTCACCTTATCCGTTAGGGGCCGAACCTTTTCTGCGCTGCACACCTTCAGGACTTCATCCAGTATCTCTTGTTCTGGTAAAATACCTCCAGCTAGCAACGGCACTAGAAGCACCTCGCCAGCAGCAGGGGAAGAAATATTCACGTCGATAATATTTGTATTAGCGCTTTTTGCAAAGAAGGCATACGCCCCGTAAGAACCTGCATCGGAAAAAGACTCAGGGGCTTCGTGGATGCGATTTCGATAGGCATCATCCCCTTCTGTATCCCCGCCTCCTGCGCTGACAGTCGTATTGGAAACAGATGCCACAAATGGCAGAGGATCAACTTGACGCGATAGGCTTCCCACAAGAAATCCATTGCCCACTTCTCCAACCTGTGTGCAGGTGCAGTGTACCAAGCATGACATTTCTCCAACGGAGATTTCCGTAGCCTCATCAACCGCAAAATAGATGGCCCCGGCTTGGTCTGTCACCCGGGTCCCTTTTGGGATAATATAGGCGCCATTAACAGCAGCCGTAGACAGCGTGTATTTCACGGTTACCCTTGCGGCTTTAGCTGGAATTCGTTCCACATCAAACAAAGCGCCTAGATGGTCCAAATAGTTTCCTTTGGCATAAGCTAGCAGGTTCATCTTTCCGGTCTGGTTAATCAAATATCGCTGCTCAATGATAATGGCCGCGATGGATAATAAAATTAGCCGTATCGGATCACCTTTGGCAAGTGTTCGTCCGGCTATTTTCTGATAGGCGTCTATCACGGCATGTTTAATGCGTTCTTCATCATAATCTGCAAAGCCTACGTCAGCTATTTTATTCAGTTCCAACAATTCTCACCTCCAAAATTGGAATTAGCTTTCCAGATTCATCCCCAGAAAACTTGATGGATTGAATCATGGCGCGAGGCTCATATCTTCGTATTGCAGCAAAGATTTCTCCACTCAGCATAGCCGCCGCCTGCTGCATAGGCATATCAACTGCATCCCCACCAATTCCAAAACCTCGATCAAGTGGCACTGAGTATTTCACCGTAGATAAGATTGTCTTTACGTTCTGCAGCACTTCAGTTACCAAGGTGGAGGGGTTAAAGTCGATGGTTGCCGCAGGACGTCCATCCACCCTATATGTTTGCGCCATAGGTCATCCCTCCTTTAAAAGACTGTAGCCAGGACATTCCCGATGGATCCATACAAATCAACCTTGGATTGCTCTTCTGTATAGTTATCCACGCTGTATTCCTTTAGCTGCACGTGCAGCTTGCACCATATGCGATTCCCAGTTGGCCCATAATAGTTATCATTCTCCGACATACTCATTAGTCGCCAATAGGTTTGGCTGATAGGGTGCCCGCCAATAATAAGGGGGAAGACAACTCCCGTATCCCTCATTTGGCGGAGCAATTTCACCGCGCCGTCAGGATCTACCCCGTACTGTCTGGATAGTATCAAATCGAAGGCAAGGGACTGCAGCCCAGGCCCAAGAAATTCACTGACCGGCTTGTAATGGATAAGATCATGGTCGGCCCATCTTCCTTCCCCTTCCTGTCCCATCCCGGAAGGAGTCAGTGTATAAGTAGACGATGCCAAGAAAACAACAGGACCCATATATCCGATGTACATCATTTCACCTTCTCATTGATTTATTGAGGACCACTAGTAGTGCTTCCGCCAGATACAACCCCTCCATGAACATGGCCCGTCAGGGAAATTCCACTAGCCACCACATCCCCCGCGCCTTGAACGTCCAAGGAACCGGCATGGATGGTCAGCGTTCCTCCAACATTGAGGACCATGTCCCCTGGATGACTTAGCACCCTGGTATCTGCGGATGCTCCAGCTGGCGGCGTGTCCGCTTGGCTGTAAAACGTTCCCAGGATAAAACCATCTCCTGTTCCTTTTCCTGAAAAATTCGGCAGCTGCAAACAGAGCACCTGATCACCCACCGCAGGCATCCAATAGTCTTTACTTCGGCTGGACCCCCTTTGAATGACGGAGAGTTCTCCAGACACCTTGTTTTCTTTATCGGACCGAACGACTCTTACCATTCCGGTCTGAGGTTCTAATGAGCTTACCTCTCCGATATAGAACATCCCTTCCAGGAGCCGCTTAGTATCCATCAAGACACCTCCTTAAATCAAGGCTGGCAGTAAAGCCGCCTCCGAGCCTCAGCGCAACGCGCGTGATGATGTACTTCCCATCAAAAACTCCAAAGTGCTGCAGCTGTACTAATTGACCTGCGGCATAAATCGTATCACCAGTAAGATTAAAGGCTGCAGTAACTTCTTCCTTGTTCTTCTCTCTCAGTTTCTTTCGGGCTAAGCGTTCAGCTTCTGCGACTGTCTCACATTGCTCACTGACGTCTAGGGTTTGGCCCTCTTTTTTACTGGGATCGACGAAAGTAGCCTCAATAACGGCCTTCTCCTTACCCTTTTTATATTTCACATGGCAAGCCCTGTAAACGTCTCTCGTTTTCGCCTTCAGCTGGTAATCGGCGAACGAATAAATATATCTCGGCCCGTCCGTTCCATCCTGAATCTTTTGAGCTAGCTGCTCAAGCCCTGGATGCAAGAAAAAGAGTTTGGCATCTCCCTTTTCCTGTTGCTGCTCATCAAAAACCGTCAATTTCTTCAGGTCTACCTTCAGGCAAAGTCCCGCATCTTTGACCACTTTTTTCAAGAATTCAAGGTCTGATTCATCGGACTGTTCGACGTGATCCAAGGGAGGATTATTTTCACAATACCAATCAAGCGTCAACCCATTTCCCGCAGCAATATCTTCGCAGCATTTCTTGACCGTAATCTTTTCCCAAGTCCGGTTCTTCTTTTCGCCGCGCAGACTGCTTTCGAAGGTCACACCTACAGCCTTGATCTGAACCGTCGCTGGTGCCATTTTGATTTCTATCTCATCGACTTCAAAACTGCCTAAAAACAAAGATTTTAAACCCTCATCTAGGCGACCCCGATTCAAGGTATAAATCGTAACATCTAATTTGGACCCTCGTTGCGGATACCAATCAGACGTCCAAAGTTGGGCACGATCTTCTAATGTAAGACTTAGATCATCTGCCTGCCCTTCGATGTTGTCGGTATAATCCAAGCTCAATAAATATTTACTAATCTCTTCTGAAATATCCTTGCTCTCATTGCTACCTTTCGGCGTATAGAGGACTTCGCACCAGGTGCGATAGGCTAAGCTAGACCCTCCTGGGAGAGTGCCCATCATTCTTTCAACTGCACTTGCAACAAAAGACACCCTCACCCCTCCTTCCAAGGCGGCAGAAAGCGGGGGGCATTCCTACTCACTTCTGGGCAATCAAGCTCGATTCCTGCTGGAAGAACAATCGTTTCAGCATGATCCGGATTCGCCTCCAAAAGAGCATCCATAAAGCGTTCACGGCCATAGATCTTAAACGCAATAAAGTCCCACATATCACCTTGGATTGTTGTATACTTTTTACTCAAAAGACAACCTCCTTTCCCGCTGCACCATCTCCTGATACAGCCGGCGGAATTTCGCCTCAAATTGAGCTTCCTGTTCCCGCAGTACAGTTCGAATCTGATCCGCAGTTGTGGCTCCCCCCGACACTTGGATAGTTGGAGCGAAGTTCACTGTTACGCCAGTTCCTCTGCTTCCAAGGAGCGGTGCCGGATCTCTGACCGGTTGCAAAGCCTTCACACCAAGCATCTGCCCAGCGCTTTGCCACAAACGCATGGCATTCTGTGTCCGGTTGATCGGGACTATCATTTCCGGGTCTCCGGCTTCCCCCACCCAGCTCAATGTAGGCCTGGTAATAAGACCACCATAGGCATTCCTGTCGGGGTTTTCATTGGAAGAGCTGGACGTAATGAATTTAATCGCAGTCGTGATAGGTGAACTGAACACTCCTTTTAGCTGTTCCCATTTGTTCTGCACCCATTGAACGCCTTCATCCACGACGCTGTAAACAGTCTCCCATACGCTTTGAATTGTACTTGTGATTGCATTCCAGGCACTGTCCGCCGTATCGCAGATATACTGCCACTGACTTGAGATCCAAACGGCTGCCTCTGCTACGGTTTCAGATATTGAGGTTACTGCCGTATTCCATGCCGTCGCAATACTCTGTGCCGCCCAGTCAATAAAGTTTCGAACCGTTTCACTATTGTTGTATAGATAAATAAGCGCCGCAATGAGTGCCATTACGCCTATAATCACAAGAGCAATGGGGTTCATGCTCATGACAAAATTAAGGGCCGCCTGAGCTCCTGCCATGACTTTCGTAGCAATCTGAGCGCCTTGCATTGCTGCCTTAAAAAGCTTAATGCTTGCGACTACATATTTAACCGTGGATACGGCCACGCTAAACGCAAGCAGTCCTAGCAGCACCGCAGCAACCGCACCAGCAACAGCGGCTAACGCCGTTACGAGACGCGGATGTTCTTCCGCCCATTTCGCAAAACTCCCCGCAACCCCAGCAACATACGTCGCTACCTTGGCCAAAATAGGCAGGAACACATTGCCCACAGAAATCTGTGCGGACTCTGTTGCGGACTGCAGTTGGACCAGTGCGCCTTGAGCATTCTGATTCATCGTTTTTGCCATCTTAGCGGCCGCTCCATCGGCATGATTCACTGCATTGCTCAGTTTTGCAAAATCACTATCCGATGCATTGACAATGGCCAAAAAACCACTCATTGCTTCCTGCCCTGCAATCATGGACGCATACTGGGCTTTTTCGCTGTCGCTCATGCCCGCAAATTTCGCCCTCAGTTCCTGCATCGTCTGACCAAAGGGCTTCATGCTGCCGTCGGAGTTTTTGACAGTTAACCCTAATTTATCCATGGCAGCTTGGACCTGTTTGGTAGGAGCAGTCATCCTGGACATCATAGATCTTAAAGATGTACCTGCCTGCTCTCCCTTGATGCCTGCGTTAGCCATCAGACCAGTTGCTAGCGCCACATCTTCCAAGCTGTAGCCCAGGGCACCTGCAACGGCGCCGGCGTATTTAAAGGTAGCGCCCATCAGCACCACATTCGTGTTAGCATTAGTGGATGCCGCTGCCATTACGTCAGCCATGTGCCCTGCTTGATTGGCCTGCATACCAAATGCTGTCAGATCATCGGAAACGATATCTGCTGTTTGAGCAAGATCCGCCCCAGACGCTGCAGCGAGATTCAAAAGACCTGGCATACCTGCAATGATTTGGTCAGTCTTCCACCCCGCCATCCCTAAATAGCTCATGGCTTCAGCTGCCTGTGTTGCAGAAAACTTCGTTTTTGCGCCTAAGTCCCTCGCAGTTGTGGCTATTTTCTTCGTATCGGCTTCATCAGCATTGGTAATCGCCTGTACCTTGGACATGGCCTGTTCAAAATTGGCAGCCACTTGAACTGCTTCTACCAGAGGCGCGGCAAGACTTTTAGCCATCATCACCCCGCCACTAAAGTTGGCAAAGGATTGCATCAACCCTTGCTTTGCTTTAGAATAACCACTTTTAGCCGCCTTGAGATTATCCTGTCTTTCAACTGCTCGGGAACTAAGCTGTTTTTGCTGTTCCAAAGCTTTATTTGTGGCCGCAATCTGATTTTTAAGGTTGGTTTCGCTTTCCGCAAAATCTTTCGTATTAAATCCAGCCGCTTGCAGTTCTGCACTTAGTGATACCAAAAGTCCTCTACTTTCATGCAGAGAAGTTGCCATTTGTTTTGCATTTCTTTGAGCAGTCTTATAAGCATTTGCTGCTTGAGAACTCTTATTCCCCGATATTTTTAGGGCTTCTGATGTTTTGGAAGCTTCCCTTTGAGCCTCAGCCAACTCACGTTTATATAGACGCACTTGACCAGCTGCAGCTTTCCACGCCCCTGCCTTAGCGCTGATATCTTGTAATTGTTTAAGGTTGCCACTTAATCTATTGATATTTTCGTTGGTTTCTTTAACTGAAGCTGGTAAGGAGCTGTCTAGTTTTCCTCTAATAGCTATTGCCAGCTCCATAAGTTTTCCGGACATTCTTTTTCACCACCTTTGACTGTGGTATAATTAATAAAAAAGGGGGCGAAGACTATGGGATTCTTCGATTCTTTGATTCTATCTGCTCTAGCTGATCAACCTAATCTTACGGAGCTTGAATGCCAAAAGGAGATTGAAGCCTTAAAAAAGCATCAACTCGAAATAGAAAAAAAGGTAAAAGAAGTACAAGATTACTGTGCTAAAAGTATGGCTTGGGAAAAGAAACTAATGGATGATTTTTACGCCGCCCATCCTAACGGTCCCATCCGCACCGATCTTCACCTTGACCCGAAACGCTTACCCTAACTTTCCAATATAGAAAAAAGCCTATCATCCCCGATAGGCTTATTTTTTTTGCTTTTTACATGCTTCCTCTTCTGCTTCTATCTCGCGGTTGACGACCGCAATCCATCCACACAAATCAGTCAAGGAAAGTCCCAAAAAGTATCCCAGCGGAGACTGACTGTATTTAGCCAGTCTCAAGCAGGATACCCTGATTTCCTCGACAATCAGTCTTATTGGAGCAAAAAACCTTGTGCCTTCAGGCACAGGGCCGTGAAGTCCTTGCCAGAGAGGTTCAATACTTCATCGTATTTCAAGTTGGTGGCAGCCCCCGCCACCAGAGCCTGATACACCTGGGATAAAACAAGAACCGTAATAGCGGGGTCCAGCTTTCTGGCCTGTTTCTCACAGCTAATGAGTGTACGACCATTGATGCGCTCAAAATCTAGCACCAACTTGTCTGTACCATCAGCCAAGGGTTTGTGCAGCACGACCACATTCTCTTCAACTTCTGCGGCACTGTTTTGCACCGTATCCAATTCTTTTTTTGCCATCTAAGATTCCTCCCTTACATCCCAATGTTTCTGCGAACCTGTTCCAAGAGATCCACGCCGCCAACAACAGACTTGAAGCCAAACTTATCAATCTCGCACAATTCGGAGTCACCGATGCTAATCTTGATATAGTGGCACTCAATGGTGGTTTTGCTTTCCATGGCTTCCCCTGCTTTTAGCGTACCAGGGTCATGGGATTTCACCCGCCCCCGAATCACAACATGATAGGAATCATGTGCATAGGCGCTCGCTCCGCCATCGTAGCTTTGCAGATCTGCATAGGCGTCCAGGCTAACCGTGGTACCAGCTACCAGGCGGGTGCTGGTCTTTGTGGGAAGCTGCCAAGTCAACTCTGCTTCGAGGCTATCGAAGTGACCTTCAATTGGTGCTTCGATTTTCCCAGCAATACCAATGCCTTCCACGTCGGCTGTCAATGCCGCGAGTTCGGGCAGCTTAAATTCTTTGCAACCAATCATGTCATCCGCCCCATCTAGGTAGACCCGCATATCGTTGATGACTTCAGGAATTACATTCACGCTCATGAGTTCACCTCCTTAAGCAAAAAGTTTCTGGAAGTTATTGACATCATATTCCAGAATATCTTCAATCTTTTGAGCCGGCACAGGCGGCGTAATGCAAGAATGGATTCTAAAGATGCCCTGCAGCAGATCCGTTCTGGGATTCTCAGATTCCAGGAATTTCACAGAGGACCCCAGAAGATACCCTCTAGAAACCAGCCCATTCAATCGAATCGTTTCGGAATCAACAACAGTTCTGATCAATCTTGGAGTCAATGGCGCGTCCAAAATCTGCCAATAGGTCAGAATGAATGTTTGGTACTGCCAATCAAACATTCGCCGGACACAAATAAAGGAATCTTTTACATCCGTTTTAGAGGGGTAAGCCCCAGTGCAGTTGCCCCAGCTTTTCCAACCGCCATTAAAATTCAGCCCAGTTACAACGCCCTGAGTATTCAAAAGATCGGCCTGCGTCAGGGACAGGCTGATTTCACTGCCATCCTTTAGACAAATGCCCGTAGCCTGGATTGAAATGTTGGACGGGCTTTGATAAGGAATGTCGCCATTCGCTGCGTCTGTTACGCCAATGACACCCATCAAATGGGTGGACAAGTGGAACACCTTTTTCCCGTTCCGCACGCAGGGCCAGCATACGACTTGGTTAGTTCCCGTATAATTATTTTTATTTTTCCATTCATTGACATCGCTATAGGCTTTTACTTCCGCAGTATCCACGTCCGTAAGGACGATGCAGCGGAACAGCCCATCAATATTCAGGGCTTTCGCCTTCATGACCGATGCCACTGCGGGGTCTTCGCTCCATCCCGGCGCCGCAATGATGCCTGGAACTAAAGAAAATTGGGTGTAGATTTTATCAATAAGCTCAAGCCCTTTGGACTCACCCTTAGCGGATGCCCCGCCGATGATGTCATCGGCATCCACCGCCGTTGGGTCTACCGCATCATAATCCAGGACGATACTCTCTCCACTAGCTAACGTTCCGCCGGGCACGACCGCGATGATGAGACGCCCGTCATCGTCCCAGGCTGCCGTATAGTCAATCCCTTCTTTTGCCGGTTGAGCCGCTTCTGTGGAGCGCACCTTCAAGGTATTTAACAACACGGCTTCAGAAAGCTCGACTTTCCCCTCAATCAAAGGTGCGGTCTTTTTCGTTTTGGACTTTTTATGTTTTGTCGGATCCAATACGTTTACAAAAATAATCGGGGCCACGGCATAGAGCTTAAATTCACTATACATGGCTTCACAAAGAGTATAGTTATCCCAATCATCACTATATCCAAGGGCCTTCACCGCCTCGTCCCAGCTATAGCAGATTACCGGTTTATTAACGTATTTCATCGGGTCCTCCGTCAAATGGACCGGAGCCGTACCGAAAACCACAGGCAACCCTGCCGTTGTGTTAACGGGCGGAATAATGGCAGTTGGAACCTCGCCAACCTGCACACCATGAAATAATGCCATCGCTATTTACCACCTTTCTTCTCGTGTTCTGCAACGGCCCTCTGATAAAGCACATTGCGGGCAGTTCCATTCTGAGCAATCTCCCTTCGAACTTCATCCAGTTCTTCAGGAGAGACAAAAAGAAGTTCGTAAGTTGGATTCCCCACATAGTTTTCCGGAATGCCATCTGCGAAAATCTTGAATGTCGTTAAATCTGTATCGCGGAACCCTGGCCCGACATAAATCACTGGGCCTTTTTGTTTATTCTTTTTCTTCATAATGTCCACCATCCAATCGGAGGATTATTTTGTCGCACTTGAGGGATCACCACTTCGCACTCGACGACGCCTAGCCACTGGGGGTAAGGCTGCTCATCTGGCACAATGCTTTTCATTCCAGGCTGGATCCAGAACTTGCCTGCAACTGGATTCCCCATCAAGAGATGGGCCCGAATGAATTCAAGCAAATGGAATAGGGATTGACAGCCTTCTTTAAAATCCGGATCGTATACTGTTGCATACAACACCAAGGACACGGTGCTCTGTTTAGCCTCATCGGTTGTCACTTCTGGGCGTATCACAATAGCAGGGCACAGCTTTTCCAGTTCTTCCACACGACGAGCACGCGGCAGGAAGCCCGCATAAACATGGAACTCTTTTCCACCCCGTTCTTCGTACTCGGCTAGGCGTTCCTTTAGGAAGTTAGCCATACCCTGCGCGACTTCTAAAGGAGTCATCATGCACCTCCAAGCAGTCGTTCCAATTCATGTTGCAATCTGGAATTAAAGACCTCTTGACCCCGCTCCTGCATTTCCTCCATGACCTCAGGATTTCCAAATAACTGCGGAACAGCGGGGCCGTACAATCCTTTCACCGGATACCGTTCCTTGCCTGCCCTTGCGACAAAATGACCGTTTAGCGTAAAGGACCGAGGAACTCGCCCCCCGCCATCCCGTTTAATCGCTACAAAAACGCCATATTTCCTTTTAGAGGATTTATACCGAGATACTGGTTCCGTTGTACCCCTTACGAGAATGGTCGTGCCGTTGGCATCATTTCTGAGCTGTGTGCGAGCTTTTAGACTGCCCGATTTGATTGTATAAATGCTGCGAATGGATTTGGTACCCGCTGTTCTGGCTGCTATTGCCGCTCGTTTGGACGCCCTTTGGATGGCTTTTTGCAAACCTTTCGGTCTTAGCTGTTCTAGCATGTCAAGAAGCTGGTCTGCCGCTTCGATTTCAGCACTAATAGGCATCCATATCACCTCCTACGACCCCAACATTTTGATGAAAGGTAATGGAAACCATCCCTAAATCATCAACACAGTCACTAACCAGCATGGGTTCTCCATCTAGAGTGAGAACCTGGCCTTCCCGAGGGATTTCTTCCAAATCCTCTGCTTTAACATGCATAACCACTTCGCGACCGGAAACGCCTTCATAGCCGGCGTATTTTTGTCCCTGAAACCATTCCCGAGCAGTAGGACTCTGTACAATGCAGGTCACCTTACGCCCGTTCAGATCATGGATCTCCCCGAATTCATCCTGGCACAGGAACACATCTAGGTCAGTCTTCAGAGTATCCTTGAAGTTCATTTTTTCTTATTCTTTTTGTAGGCTTCCGGCTTCGGTTCGGGTAAAGTTTGAACTTCTTCAGGCTCTACTTCTTCAGGAGGTAACTCATGCAGTTCTGGTTCCACAGTTTTCTTTTTAGTGGATGCAGCCTTCGGGGAAGCTACGACTTCCACCTGCCCCGTCTTCAAAAAACGTTCCACAGCTTGTTCTGCCATTTCAATCTCATCCCCAGGGCCGTATAAATGGCCCCCTTGGGTGATGTAATTTCGTTTAATCTGGACCTTCATGTTTATTCTCCTTTTGCCTTAATAACCGCAAAATCAGTAATGCATTCAGGGGCAATTACGCAACGGGAATACATCGTCAGTCTTAATTCCTGATCCATCTTATCGCCGGCATAGTAAGGAACGTAGGGTCCAACATAGGTATTGTACCCAGTCGCAGCCTCGTTAAGCAGCGTGACTGCGCCGTGGTACTGGTGACCTCTGCCAGGAATACCAACGATGACATCATCATCTCCAATGAACCCCTTCAATTTCCCGTCATCGTCCATATAAGATTCCGCGTACGTGTAGACTTCCAGGTTAAGCGCGGGGATTCGGCCAACAAAGGAAACTTGTGGAGCCGTAATTCGAGGCTGGAAGCTAAACATAGAAAGATTGTTCGTGCTAGGGATTCCCATCCACTTCATGATCTGATCATTACTCAGCATATAGCCCGCAATATTTTTGCCGACAATCATGACGGTTGGAACCATACCAGACGCTTCCTGGATCTTTTCAGAAGCGGATCTGATATCGTCGTAAATTGTGGCCCCCGCCTGATCCCACGTCGTGGAAGGGACAATTTTCTGATTGAAGTTAAAGTCCACCGTATCGATGACCGTCAGATTGCCATCATCCGCATAACCCTTGATATCATATTTACCAGAAGTCAGGAGGTCCCCCGCCATCTTATTTTTTCGGTTGATAATGGCCGCTTGAAGTTCAGCCAAGTCTCGTGCCTGAATCTCATTCCCGCGCTGGGCTGGGGATTTAACAGAATAAACACCCTCGCCAAACCCACGTTCACTGAGCATATCGGGGTCTACGACTCGGGAAGGGGCCATCATTGGCGGTTTATAAAAGAAGTCATCAAACCCATTTCTTTTGAGTTCCACGGCCTTTCCGCCGCGAACCACAAATGGCGCCAGCCGACGTTCTCCAGTCCTTACCTGGACTTCAATCGTGGAAGTCGTTGCCGTATCAGGGATAATAGGGAAAAAAGTATCCAGTAAAAAAGAAGCGGGTGCTTTGCTTCGATCCACTGCAGTCATCAGTGCAACTGTATTTTTAATGTCAATCATGTGTAATCCTCCTTACAGCTTAACAGTTAAGTGGATGCCGGCCTTACGCAGTTCTTCCTCATGAGCTTCAACGGAATCCTCCTCTGCGCAGAACAGCGCAGCACGGTTAAACCGTCCAGCGACATATGCCGTAACCATTGTTGCTTTCTCATCAATATCGTTCGTCAGAATAGCGCTAGCTTCTTCGGCTTTCTTCGTGGCCGAAGCCATTCCCTCAGCATTTACCGTCAGCAAAGTGCCTCGTTTCATCGCAGTACCAGCAGTTACCTTAAAGTTCTTGGTCAGGACCGGGATTTCCGGTCCAGCAAGCAAGTTGTCAGCCGTCATGCTATATTTTTCAACAATCGTCATAATCTCAACCCCTTTTCTTATTAATCAAGTCAACAATGGTGTCAATTTCCGCTTTAACATCGCGATTGGCTTTCTCCGGAGAATCGACATTGGCCTTTACTCCATTGGAACCGGAATGTACTTGGTCAGTAATCAGAGCCTTTAATTCTTCAATACCCTTATCTTCCATCTTCAGACCAGATACGGCGTCAACGAAAGGTTTCAAATTTTCTGCCGTGGTTCCGGTTTCCTTCGCTTTTTCCACCATAGCATTTACCACAGGATTATCGCCCTTCAAACCGTCTAAGGCCTTGATTCGGTTCGTTTCAGCATTCGCTTTCAGTGCTTCAGCATCTCTGGCGGCAAAAAAAGCTTTCAGTTGTTCCATAAAACTCGTTTCTTTTTCACTCATGTTTTTTACCTCTTTCTTCGTCTTCCTACTAGCAAAACGATTCTTCAGGCCTATCCTTTTTTCAGGTCCCAAACCTGCCATAGCCACATGGTTCACTATGATAAGTCCATTATCCAGGATGTCCGTTTCTACGCCGTAATCATCCACTTCGTCAACAAATCCTTTCTCAAAGGCTTCGTTGGCAGTCATCCAGGTTTCTTCATCCATCATGCGTTCAATGTCATCAACGGGCAATTCTGGACATCGGGCGTGATATACATTCACGATAGTTTCTTTCACCTTTTTAAGCATCCCGCCGAATTTTTCTAGTTCCTTCTGATCCAGCATACCAAAGTAAGCCGCAGCGGGATTGTGCACCATGAAAAGCGCATTTCTAGGCATGACAATACGTTCTGCAGCACAAGCAACCAGTGTCGCTGCGCTGGCGCAGATACCATCAATATGGCAGCTTATCTTCCCAGTGTAAGCCTTCAAGGTGTTGTACATCGCCTGTGCTTGGAAAACGTCGCCCCCAGGACTGTTGATGCGAAGCAGAACTTCTTTCCCGTCTAGAGCCTGCAGCTCCTTTCGGAAACTGATAGCACTTTGAGTTGGATCATCGGGCGCATGCTCATGAATCCAATCCCCTGCGCTATCTATCTCTCCATACAGTAGGATTTCTGCAGTATCACGATCTGCGGCATTGCGAATCTCCCAACATTTTCTGGTTCTATTCATTTAGTTCACCCCCTCCCTCTGATTCAATCTAATCCCCGCCAGGACTTCTGGATTGCCCTCATCAATGCCAAGGTTCTTGATTAAATCCTGTTCATAAGCAATCTGTTCCAAATTTTCTTCGAGGTCACTACCTGTCATTTCGGCGGCTTCTCGTTCCCGTGTCGTCAGTCCATACTTCACCCTTAGGGCGGCCCCCGTAACATCCTTGATCGGATCGAGAATACTCATCGAAGGACCAAACCAATCCGCAGCAACCCAAGCGTCACGCTTAACAGGGTTTTCAAAAAATCCAGGGCATTTGATTCGACCTGTAGCAACGGCTTCCATCAGCCATTGCTCGTATATCGGTTGGCAAAAATCAGCAGCAAACCACCCGCGACGCGTTTGAAATTCATCTCTAGCTTGCAGCAATGCGCCTCGACTGGCAGTATAAGAAGACCCAAAACACTTTAGTAGCACTTCGTACGGGATGTTGAGCGCAGCAGCCACGCTTTTTTCAAGATGCGTCATGTAGCTGTCATACGCACTCTGCGCATTAGAGCTGTCGACGGTCTTTACGTCTACCCCTTTTGGTAGGCTGTTGAGCTGTCCTGGGCCGAGCTTGTACTGCGCCGCATCCACTACAGGTTCGCCATCACGATTTTCATCTTCATACGCGCTAGGCAGGATATTGTCGATGCTGTTGCTGGCCTGCGTATTGGTGAAGAAAATCGAGAGAAAACTGCGGATGATAGCAGCGGTCAGTTCAGCATCACAATACCGCCCAATTTGCTTCAGGTTTTCAAGCACGGGAGCAAGATACGGTACGCCTCGATACTGCTCTGCCCGCATATCGTGACAGACTTGCAGCATATTGGGCAGCCCCGTCGTATTTCCAAAGGCTTCGATACGTTGCCAAATCGTTGCTCCGTCAATATTTACAAGATCCCCTGGGACTTTATTGCTTACCCAATACGCGGCTAGTCGCCCTTCCTGAGTGACTTCAATCCCGTTTACGATATGGTTGCCGTTATCTGGGTTCAGCTGCTCAACGCCCCACGCATTGGCTTTACTGTACCCTACGCCTGCACCTCCCAAAGGATTGCTCACCCTGTTCGCTTCCAGCAGCTGGATACGCAAGGTGTACGGCATGTTAAAAGAAGGATTGGCGCGGCGGAACAAGGCGAAACTGTCGCCATCAGTAAGATACGTTGCATAGGCAATGTTCTGAAGGTCATAAAAATTATTCCGCCGTCTCCAATCACACTCTTTGGATCCGGCCCAAAGCTTAAACTCCCTAACCGTATTCCGTTCCCAGTCTCTCGCTTCTTCTGCAGTCAGCCCCAGGAACTTGTAAGGAATGCGTGGAAAGAGTCTAAGCCCCGCGCCTACAGCATGCATCGTGCTGGTCACAATAGCGGCGCTGCCCAATGGGGTGTTTGTTGCCTGATCTGCCGCACGATTCCGCAGCGTCACAAGGTTTGCATCAATATCACTTTTGCTGGAAAGCCGTTGTGGATACCAGCTGCGCAAAGCATCCTTTTGAAAAGACGCCCCACCGTCGCTGTAACCACTATTCTTCACGGCAGGAGCCCGAATCCTTGATTTCAATACTTTTCGGTTTCGTTTGCTCAAAGGATTTCCTCCTCCTTTCAATCCATCAGGACAACTCTTTTAGTGCTTCCTGAAGCCTCTGATGGTTCCCCTTCCAGGGTAGCTCCAGAAGCTACAAGATCATCTATAGCAGCCCGAATGGTCGCTAGATTAGCTCGTGTCAAAGTCCTATTTCCGATGGTGTAGCTTTGGCCTGTCAGCACAGCTTGCTCCGCTTCTAAATACATCTTCAGGCGCTGATTTTGGATTCTGCTCATCGTATGTTCTCCTTACCAGATGCTTGTTCTACTAGACGCCTTTATGGCTCTGGACTTCCGACCTGTCTGCTTCACTTCTATGGCAGGTTTTGTATCTCCTATTAAATTCTGCATACCCGACTTCAAAGCTACCCAGTCAGGATGCAGGCTTAACATGCAGGCCAGGTTGTAGTTTCTAAGATCCAAAGGCTCGTTGCGGATTCCCTGGGTAGGCTCCCAAACCTGACGATACACCCCATTTCGTTTGACCGTTTTTCTATGCTCAGAAATCAATCCGCGAAAGTACAAATTGTCGTACCCACGGTTTTGCATGATTCCTTCCTCATCCTCGGGAAAATGAAAAAACATCGGGCCTGGCTTATCAATGGTCAAGCGATTCATGATCTGCTGCTTTCCATCGTCAACTCCAAGCATAACAAGCGGTGCATTGAGCCCCTTTGCCTTCCCGATTTTGTAATCCAAGGGTATCCCTGGCCCGCCCATACCTTTTAGTGCAAACCGCTGCTTCGTGATATTCCGTTCGCAGTAGTGGTAAACACTCCCAGTGTAGTGCCCCCCAGAGTCGATGAGCGTTCGCACCACTCTAAGTCCAGACCCATCTTTAAACTGGTACCTTCGGTCTAAAATCTCATCAAGCGCCTTCCAAGTGCTTTCCCGATTAGGCGCTCCCAAGATAACCCCTTTCAAGATGCCCCAACATTCCTCTCCTTCGCCCCAGCCGCAAACTTCGTACTCCAAGCGGTTATCCTGGGTATCGACAGCGGCTGTCAGAAGCAGCACGCCGTCCGGCAGTTCCGCCCCGTATTTTTCACGGCGCTTCAGGAGGAAGCTATCCGATTCAAAGGCCCCCGTCGCTCGATAGGTTTCACCGAAACGGGTGTTCATTACAACTTTTTCCCGGTCTGGAAACCCTTTTGCTTCTAGCCATTCCTTCATCACCTGTTTCCAGCTAATCCAGGGGCTGCTGAACGCATTCAGATAAAAAGAACGGCATCCGCTTTCTAGGGCTTCAGGTCGCTGGGCGACATATTTCTGTGAAGCCGCTTTAATCTGTTTTTCCGTGAACGTGAACCCGCAGTCTGGGCATACCCATTTGACGCTTTTCACGCGATACGTTTGCATTCCCTGCACTTTGGGCCCTTTCACGGCTTCAACTTCCATATCGGTGTAGCTAAGTTTATGAAATTCATCGCAATTTGGGCATTGATGCTGCCACTCCTCCTGAGTCCCCGTTTTATAGGCAACGTCAATACGGCTATCCCCTTCGTTGGTAGGAGTCGAGAATAGGCCCATCACCCGATTCCAGAAGGTGGTCATACGTTTGCTAGCAAGGTCCACCGGGTCCCCTTCCGTGCCCGCTGAGGGAGGAAAGCGGTCCACCTCATCGCACAGCAGGATGCGGATGGGCCGGGAAGCCAGTCCAGCCGGACTGTTGGCCCCGCCCATGATAAGCCTCCCCCCAGGAAATAGCTTAGATAATATGGTATTGCTCCGGTCCCTGCTCCCTGTATCGGAGAATAGAGCGGAGAGGACTTTGGTGTCCTGAATCATAGGTTCGATACGGCTTTTGGAAAAGTCCTCCGCCATATCCACCGTCGGCTGCACCATCATGATGCTGCAGGGGTCCAAGTGTGCGAACCGACCAATCACGTTATTCATGATGTCGCTCTTCCCGATCTGACTGCAGCTTTTAACCACAACCTCGTGAACCCCAGGCTGGGTGAAGGCGTCCATGATTTCCTTCTGGTATGGGGCCCGGCTGGTCTTCCACCGTCCGGGTTCCGCAGAAGTGTTGGAAAGCATCCGATAAGAGTCCGCCCATTCTGATACGGAGGTCTTCGGCAAAGGTCTCAGCCCTCGTTCAGATACATTCCGCCACAAAGCGTCAGCACTCTTCATCAGTACCACCCCCTTCTGCTTCTTCACCCATAAAAAGATCCGGGCTATAGCTTGATAGCTCGGATAGTTTTTCTTCGATTTCCTTGGTGAGTATATCGTATATTTCTTCTTTTTTGTGACCTTCAAGAATAGGGGCTAGCTTACTTGGAAGCCCAAGGAGTTGAGTCCTAAGGTTACTCGCCATTTCGGTCATAACGAGTTCGACAGTCCTGGCGTCATAAGCATTTCCCTGCAGCTTAGCTAGTTTTAGCTCCGCGATTTCCCGCTTTGCCTTTTCGTGGAGTGCCCTCTCAGCCATAAGATCGATTTCTTCATCGGACCCATTTCCTGCTTGGGAACTAAAAAAGTTCCGAAGGGAAGGGACGACTAGAACGCCGCCGTTGGGGTCCTTCTCATCCCGGATAACGATTCCTTCCGTGATAAGCTGATTAACCCGGCCAACTGTGACTTTAAGCGCTTTCCCAAGTTCGGTTTGTGTCGTAGATAAAGACGTTAAACCTTTTGAAATTTTCATCTACACCACCTCCGTTCTCGGCTCAAAGCTTATATTTAGGACTAAAAATTTTGTAAATCTAGACAATTTTCGGGGTTCGCAAGACCCGCAAGGATTGCCTTGCCTCTGGAAGGACCCGCTAGCCAGAACTTTTTTTCTTTGACAATTCATCATAGGCCTCTATAAGGCCCACAAGGAAGCCGATTCCTAGATATATAACGCTTGGGGCAAAGACTTCAAACCAGCTCCATTCAAGCAAACCAAAGCACTTTCCTAAGATAAGTCCCGCCTGCACTGATTTAATCAGCATGATTTGTACCTCCTTTTCTGGCATCAAAAAAGCAGGCCAGAAGGTCTTCTGGTTTTAATTTTCCTCGTTGATAACAATGCCACCGTTTGGGGACTGGAAACATTTGGAGACCGTCATGCTGCCTTACACCATGCGCCCATATGACAAAAGGCACCAGGATAACCCTGATGCCCTATAAAAAAGGAGGTGCCTTGTAAGGCCCGATTTGGCGGACGGGGAAACATCACTGCTTCCCTCGTCCCTTTTCTCATACTACCATTATACTATGGAAAATCGCCTATTTCTGTCGATTTTTGTCGAAATCTGTCGCTAGGATTTCCTCCTGGTCCTGACTCGTGTCCATTTCCAGTACTCCCTGGACTGGGAAAGCTTCAGCACCGTACACAATCCCGGTTAAGATATCAATCCCTTCGTCGTAGCGCCTCCTGCAGTAGCTGGAGTCCTCATTGAGCCTGTTCCCAATTTGATGCCATGTCAGTCGATGCCGATCAAATCCAGCTTTCCATCGGAGGATCTTTTCATAGTCCCCTGGCATCCGTCTAAGTCCCTGTTCCACCCGTTTGAGCAGCAACCGTTGGTCATGGTAGCGTTGTTTCTTCCCTTCGAGCTGTTCCGTGGCCGTTTCCTTGCGCAAATAAAAAGCTTCTTCCGGGCTCTTGTTCACTCCACCACCGCCTCCTTCAGGTCCGAATCTAGTCGTTTTTGGTGATGGATCCGTGCGCAGGACAGCGGTTTCCTGAATGATTTCGTCTCTAAGGATGTCAAGGTTGGCCCGCAATTCGTAGGCGTGTTCAAGGGCATATTTGACACGGCTCCTAAAAATCTTTTCCACCATCTTCTGCTCCATCTCCCTTCAACACTTTTTGATGCTTTTCCTTGAGCCGTCCCATCAAGCGCTGCATCCTTTTCTCTCCAAAGCCGAACTCGTCATGGAGGATTTCCTTGCAGTCGTCAACGCCCAGGTTGTAAACGGTCATGGAATAGGTCATGATCCATTTCCTGAAAATAGGGACGGGCATCCTCATAATCTCCTTGATTTCCTGCCTGGATAAGGGATGGCTCCTTCTTGTCATTGGCTCCATGCTGCACCTCCAATGATTATTTTTCTGTCCTTTTCATCGCAGTCATGGCTTTGATGCGTGAATCGTACCACTTCTTCACGTCTTGAGGATTAAAAACGCTGTCAGTCCCTTTAGCGATGCCCCAAAGGCCGTCCTTGACCTTGCGATAAAGGATATGTTCACTATCCAAGCGATAGGAATAAATTAGTGGTTCAATCATCTTCTTCGCCTCCATTTTCTTCCAGATAGTCCGCGGCCATGTTCGCATATTCAGCGATTTTTCTCAAATCCTCAATGTTGTTTTTCCGTGGATAGCGATAAAGATACTTGATGATGTTCGCCTCACACACAGCAAGGAAGGCGTCCTCTTGCCGCTTCACGAACTTCTTGATCAGGTCAATACCTTCAAACCCTCGCCACGAATAATGCCGTGGGTGATGGACCGGATCATGGAATTTTTCTTCATGACGTTTTGGCAGTTCCCAGTCACATGGAATGTATGATAAGCAGCATCCTTTTTCGGGATCATCGGGATAAAATATACAGCCTTCGCAAGTATCTCCATTGCACTTACAGTTGCGTTTTAGTAACACCGCCGCTATCATTAGCTCATTTTCACTTATCATGTTGTCATTCCTCCTCAAGCAGATCCAGATCCCACCCCGCAGGAATTGGTCCTCCCGGGGAAAATTTGCTCTTACAAAATAATTCAATGGCACAACCGTCGCAGCCATGACGAACACAATAGTCTTTAATGGTGATAACTGCTTTAATGACGGCCTTGTCCTTATCGTTCATTTCCGGCCTCCCATTCTCTGTATAGCTTAAACCAATCGCATGCATCCATGGTGACCTTCCACTTGGTTCCGTTTTTACGATGAAAAACTGTCGGGATATTACCCGTCGTCTTTGCCGCGTCTCTCCGTGCCTGGTCAAGGGCATCGTCGAGATTAAGATGCTCCACACGCTTAACTTCGATGTGGATGCCTGGCAGGCCTACCACGTCAGCCGTGCCGTCAGGGGTGTTTCCACAGAACTGCGCTGAACGGCGGGCCTCATAGCCTTCCGCCCTGCAGAGCCTGGCCACTTCTAACTCGCCTTTTGCACCCTTTCTCTTGCTGTTAGTCATCGCTTCACTTCCATTTCCTAGTTTTACACTTCTATTTTGACTTTTAGACTTTTAATTACTTTCTCAGAACCACTGTCCATATGTCTGGAGAAGTAGGGAGAGGGGAAATGTGTGTGGGAAACGTAGTCCCACACATTTACCCCCTACTTCCTGACATATGCAGCTCAAAATAGCTCAATACTATATATATAACTGTGCTGAGCTGTCGTTTTCTTTATCACGGTAAATCAATGTATTATTTTTCGTTGTTTTGCGTCCTCTCCACAAGCCCGTTTTTGATGTTGAATCCGCCATGTTCTTTAATATATTTTCGAACGGTGTTTTCGCTTTTGGAAAAATAAGCCATGATGTCTTCCAGCTTAGCCTTTCCCGCTTTGTTCACATATGCTTCGAAAGCAAATTCCACGCTGTCAACATTTCTGGCGGCTTCTACCTTTTTCGCCTTGTTCGACTGCTCCCTACCCTTCTGGTAAACATCAGCCAGGCTGCCCTCTTCCATGGCATCCTTGAGCATGTCCGTGTCGTCAGCTACATGGACGGGATAACGGAAAAAGACGTTGACCGGAGGAAAGGACGGAAACTCTCGCAAGGTCCCTGTGATGCGCCAAGCTGTTGCAATATCGTCCGGGTCCTGGTCCTTGACCTTGAGCTGGATCATGTCCAGCATAGCGTCCGGGTCACGGGCAAAGACGCCGGACCCGCTGGCGCGGTCCATGGACTTCTTGAGGCCTTGCCCGCCCTTGCTGTGATGGTGGCAGTAAATGACAGCGCAGCCAAGCTCAGTGCAGATTTTGTCGAATTGGTTGCAGAAATGAGCCATCTGGTCGGCGCTGTTTTCGTCGCCCGTTATGACTTTGTAGATAGGGTCAATGATGATGGCCATGTAATCTGATTCCTGCGCCCTGGCAATGATTTTGGGCGCTAGCTTGTCCATCGGGACACTTTTCCCGCGCAGGTTCCAAATTTCAACGTTATAATCAGCCTCGTGACCAATGCAAAGGGCCTTCCCCACAACGTCAAAGCGGTCAAAGCAGGATGGCTCATCAATTTCGAGGTTGACGTAGAGGACCTTTCCTTTTTCACAAGGAAAATGTCCAAGCCAGGTGGTTCCTGATGCAATGGCCATGGCAAGCTCAATAAGGGCAAAGCTCTTGCCAGCCTTAGATGGTCCTGCAATGAGCATCTTATGTCCTTGTCGCAATACGCCGTGGATGAGCTCATCGGCTTTGGGCGGCAGCCCTTTGTCTTTTGCCTCTCCAAGATTCTTGATGACGGGCATGTCGTCATTGGTGTTCTCGATCCATTCTCGCCACTCGTCCCAGGATGCCTTTCCGATGTTTGTTCCAATGAGGAACTGTTTCTTGCCGCCTCGTTTGACGCCAGGAAGCCGGGAAAGCCTAGAGGGATTCTTATTGGCCGTGTCGATGGTAAGCCCATTCTTTTCGCAGATCTTATACAAAAATTCAACACGCTGCCGATATTCTTCCGCATTGGCTGCATCAATCTTAACAATAGCGTGGATGCTTTTTGCGCCGCTGTAGGTCAGGGTTGCCACCGGCAGCTGCAGTTTTCTGATAGCCTCGTTCTGCTTAGCCAGGGGAAGGTCGTCGCATTCGACCAGGGCGTATTTAAAGGACGTCACATTATCATTGTTGACGCCGTGCCCATCCAGGGCATTGATGCGGATCCACATGCCCGCCTGCGGGTTATAATCTCCAAAGACAGCGCCAATGTCGCCATTGCACTTTTCCAGCTGCGTGATAAGGGTGCTGCTCGTCCTGCTCGTATAGCCACCATTGGCAGGAATGAATTTGTCCGTATCGTCTTTTTGCATGCTTTCGTTGACGTAGCCGACGTGATCAGAGGCGTCGAAGAGTGTCCTAAGAAATGTGATGATTTCCTGGACCGGTTTCCAGTCCCCTTGTGGTTCCCTAAAGGCTTCCCCTTCGAGGAGTTTGGTGTTGATGATGATCCCGCTTGATGGGTCTTCACGAATCTCATCGTCCCACGAAAGCGCACGGCCTGCTTCCCGTTCCTTAGGTTTCCACCCTCGTTCCTTTGCCATCATGGTAATGGTGGCACCCGTTACAGGGTTGGGAGAGCCACAGAAGCCCTCCCATTTCTTGCTGCATTCACCGGAGTGGTAACGGACACTGTCAAGAGCGCTCCAATTGTCCCACGCACTGAGGGGATAGCCTTCTTTTTGTAGTGCCATGCCCACCTGCAGCCATTCCTGGTAAGAGCAGGAAGTTGGATCAATAAAATTGAGTACGCCTAAAAGGTCAAATGGTTTCATGGTTCATTCCTTCCTGGGGCTTAAAGGCAGCGGGAATGATGCCAGACGGGATTCGCCAGTCGTTCGCGGCAATGCGTCCAATCATGCTGCTTGCGGATTCAAAGCTCCAGGTTCCCACATGAGCAAAGCCCTTTCTTTCCAGGAAACGGATCTGTTTTGGCGTGGAAAGGCCATTTTGTTGGCGCATCTTGAGCCGTTCAATAAGCTGCGTTGCAAGGCCTGCATTTTCTACCGTGTCCGGTGCGATTCCGTGGGCTTCAAGGTATTGCAGCTGCTTTTGCGTCGCAGGGCCCTTTTCCCACATGAATGTCGGTTCGTATCCAGCAAGATCCCCTGCTTCGATGGAAAAGAAATATTGAATTGGGTCCACCAGCTTACGTTTGCGTTCACGCATGGCCTTGAGTTCCTTGGCTAGACTAGCTTCCCGCTCAGCTACAGCATCCCTTTCTGCTTCATCTGCAGCTTCTTCAATATCAAGGGCCATCCCAGCGCTGTCTTCAAGGCGCTTTGTCATCTTTTCTGCAACCTTTTCGTCCTTGCAAACGAGAGATGCTGGCCTGCAGAGGTTATGACGCTCAGTAAGCCATAAAAAATCCAAGAGGAGTAAATTCTTTTTTCCTGGCGCAAGTCTGCTCCCCCGCCCCACCATTTGCTGGTAAAGGCTGCGGATCTTTGTTGGACGAAGGACGACAACACAATCCACTGCGGGACAGTCCCATCCTTCCGTGAGGAGCATGGCGTTGCAGAGCACGTTGTATTCCCCGCGTTCATAGGCATCAAGGATTTCTGTCCGGTCCGCACTGTTTCCATCGACCTCGGCCGCTCTAAATCCATGGCGGTTCAGGATATCCCGGAAAGCCTTGCTCGTTGCCACAAGCGGCAGGAAAACCACGGTCTTCCGATTCTTGCAATATTGCTCCATTTCGGTGGCAATGGCTTCAAGATATGGTGACAGGGCATCACCCAAATCCCCTGCCGCATAGTCCCCATTTGCCATCTTGACGCCTCCAAGATCGATATTGAGCGGCACCGTAAGTGCTTTGATAGGAGAAAGATACCCCTCTTTGATGGCTTGCGGGAGGGAATATTCATATGCGATGTTGTCAAAATACTCGCCTAGGCACGCCACATTTTGTCTCTCAGGCGTTGCCGTGACACCTAGGACTTCCGCATCAGGGAAGTGATTTAAAACCGTCTGATAGCCATTTGCAAGGGCGTGGTGGGCTTCATCAACAATGATGGTCTGGAAGGCATCCGAAGGGAAACGATTAAGCCGTTTTTCCCGCTGCATGGTCTGGACGCTTCCTACCGTGATCCGAAAAAAGCTATCCAGTGAAATTTCGCTGGCCTTTTCCTTGCTGGTCATAAGCCCAGTTGCCTTTAAGATCTTATCCTGGGCTTGAGTCAATAGCTCATCCCGATGGGCAAGGATGAGGACCTTTTTGCCACGGGCCACGGCTCGTTTGGCCACGTTTGCAAAAACGATGGTCTTGCCGCATCCCGTAGGAAGAACAAGGAGCGTGCGCCTGTGTCCACGCTCCCAGTCTTGTTCAATGGCCTCAATCGCTTGCTGCTGATATGGCCGGAGTTCCACTTAGAAGGCCCCTGGTGTGAAGCTTGTCCCGTTCACAGGCTTTGGAGCAGGCATATGCGGGTCCCGTTTAGGGGCTTTGTCAGGTTCGATGAAGTAGGCCACGTTGTTGTAGGTCTTGTCGTTAAATTCGCGCGGAGCCATGTGGCACCAGCCTTCAAGGCCTTGGAGGTTCCAGCGCATGTGAAGCGGTTCATGCTTTTTCTTGACACCGATGGCAAGGAAGAAGGTAGCAAGCTTCCATTCCTGGCTGCTATGCAGAAAGAGGTTTGTCGTCACCTCCACCGGTTCCGTTGCTGCTGGATCATTAGGGATGACCATCAAATGGATGATGGCCTTTGGGCAGGGCGGAATCTTGCTGTTTGGGGTCTTAGGTTCATACATGGACCGCTCCACTTCCTTGATGACGAAGGCATAGTCCCCTTCTTCAAGGAGGGTGTAACTTTTGTTCCCGCCTTCAGCGGTGATTTCGTCTTCCCAACCAAATACCTTATCTTCCACAACTGTTCCCATATTTTCAAAACTCATGTTCATTTCCTCCAAACAAATTTATTTTTTATTTGCAACAATAAATGATTTCAGCTGCGGCCAGGCACCAAGGATGACGCCTTTCAAAAATTCAATGTCATAGTCCATGATACTGGTTTCTTCAGGATAGTAACCGCGCGCAGCAACGGCGCGGCGAACATCTGTTTCTGTCATGCCTTCCGTTTTTAAAAGGTCAAATACCTGCTTGATGACAGCTTGCTTTGGATCTGCTGCAGCAACTTGAGCAGCTGTTGCAATGACTTCTGGCTGTGGGGCGGGTCCAGATGCTTCGGCAGGATTGTCCTGGACATCCCAGAATGCCTCTTCTTCAGGTGAAGGATCTGGCGGCAATGGAACACTGCCCTGAGGTGAATCAATGACCACAGGCGGCTCTCCAAGGTCAGGGATATAAGGCGCAATGCTGGCATATTCAAATGGCACTTCTGGGGGCAAGCACCAGCGATTCTTGGCGTCCCATGTGCTTGCATGCTGGGTGTACATGACCCGCTTTCCGCCGACCCCTTTCTTCTTGTTGGTCGTCTGGTCCGTCATGATGATGGTCTTATAGTTCGCAAAAAGCAGGGCATCGGCCCATTCCTTCACGATGGCTGCCGTCTTGTTTGTGGTCTTGCTGTTGAGCTTCAGCTCCCATCGATCATAGGCGCCCATCTCATCAGGCTGCTCAAACTTCCTGATTTGAGCATGAGCATTAAGGACCACATTGATGCCTACCTTTGTTACGCCATTCAAGGCGTCTAGGAAGCGGGCAAAGGCTTCCATGAGCTTTGTATAGCCGCTCCCGTAGGCAAAGTCCTCGATGGAGCTTTTCTTTGCTTGGGCGCAGACGTATTGGATGCAGAGCTTTTCCGCCCAATCCACCGTGTCAATAACAAGTGTCTTGCATGGTTTTTCCTTCGTAACCTCCTCAATGATTCCCATGAGCATGGCCCAGGAATTGATGTCTGGGATGCGCTTGACGTCAAGCTGGCTGGTACTGTCTTCAATATCCAGAAAAAGCGGGTCTGGGAAATGGCTCGCGAAGGTAGATTTTCCGATGCCTTCAGGCCCATAAACAACGACTTTCTGGGGCCGTAAAACAATTCCTTTGCTGATATTAAGCATGCTGCTTTCCTCCTTTTTCGTTCATGTATGCTCTAAGCTCATCATTGACGCGCTGGTATTCCTGTTCCTTGTGAGCAAGGATCCCTTTCATGTATTCAACCTCGTTTGGCCAAAGCAGAGGATTCTTCAGTTGGTATTGAGCTTCCCGTAAGTCTTCCCAAGCCTTCTTCTGTTCAATCATGAGCGCCTTGAGCTTCAAATCTTTTTCCTTCAGCAGCTTCATTAGAATGTCCCTGCCTTCCAGGCCGGCTTAGCAGCGGCTTCTTCACTTTTGACCATGCCGTCTTCAATGATGACGCTGCATTCATCGCCCGTAGACACGCGGGTGGCAATCACTTGCAGCCCTTCCCGCTCAAGCCAGGCTCCGAAGTCCTGGAGCGTGTCCGGATCCATCTGTTCGAGTTTGTCCATCAGAACAAAGCCGCAGTTAGGATTGAGCTTCCTCACAATTGCTGTTGAAACTTTAAGTTGCTCGCTGGCGCTCATGCCATCCCAGGGAAGGCCCTTATAAAGGAGCTTGCCATCTTCCACAGAGAGCCCAGGAAGCGGAAGGTCAGCGCCATCAAGGAGGGAACGGCGGTCAGCACGGAGCCGCTCCAACTCTCCTGTAAGCTCTGCATATTCATTCCCATACCGTTCTGCTTCTTCGACTGCCTTCTTGTGTTCCGCATTCTTTCGAATCTGGGCATTGATCATCTCGACCTGCTGCAGGTTCTTCTCGATCTCTTCCGTGGACTCGTCCTGGAGCGTAGCAACGTCCTTGCCTGCGGTTTCAACATCACGGTCAATGATTTCCTTTTGGCTTCTTGCCTGTTCCAGTTCACTCATAAGAGCGTTGATGCGATTGGCAAGGTCCGTCTGTTTGCGCTGAAGATCAGAGAGATGGAACCGCTTTTTCTGGTTTTCCCCATTCCTTGCCAGGATGGCCTGTTGCTGTTGGATAAGCTCAAAGGCGCTGATGGGCTCTTCCGGGGCTCCTGGGAAGGTCTGCATATCGGCAGCTGCCTTTTCCTTGCGTTCCTTGATGCGTCCAATCTCTGTACGCTGGTAGTAGATTTTGCGGATATTTTCGTCAATGGTCTGGAGCTGATTCCCTACTCCAATGATCTGCAGCAGGGTATCCGCTTTTTCCTTGTCCGTCGCCTTGAGGAAGCTGGGCAGGTCTAGGGCCAACTGACTGATGAACTCCTTGAGGAGGGACTGACCGCTCTTATTGCCATTGCTGTCAATGACCTTGAGAGCGCTGTTCTTTCCCTTCCGCTCTACAATGATGCCATTATCCAGCTCGATATGGATTGCAGGCGGGACCAAGGCCCCTTCCCTTGCAGGGACGGATGGTTTGTAGCGATCCCCGCCAAGCCCCCAAGCGATGGCATCAAGGACGCTTGTTTTTCCCTGCCCGTTCTTTCCTCCGATGATGGTAAGCCCATTGGGACTTGGCTCCAACCTGACGGCCTTGATCCGTTTGACGTTTTCAAGTTCCAAAGCATTAATTTTCATTTTCTTACCTCCTGTGATAGAATGGAGGTGAATCCTGTGGAAAGATTCATCTCCTTGCCCTGTCAGCATTGCCGTGCTGATAGGGCTTTATTTTTGGCCTTTTTCAAGATTCAATTTTCATTCCTCCTCCGCGTACCATTCTTCTGCAGGGATGCAGATCTCACAAATGTCGCCGTTAGAAAAAGGGCAATCTGGGCATCTTGTATTGAGGCAGTAGTTAATCAGGTTTTCAGCGGCGGCCAATGCCTCGCTATTTGAGATTTTCATGAAAATCACCTCATTTCTGTGAAATTTTTAGCAAAATTTCTAAAGATATTTCACTAATTTCTTGTCAAAAAGGCCCTATTTTGACAAGTCAACCCTTCTGTAGATTTTCCCTCGCTTGGTCAACATCCCATTCTTGCGGGAGTCCATCTATCAGCATACACTCTGGGCAAATGCCCGGATCTGGGATAGCAAAAGGACATTCCGCGCAATCCATATGGAAGCAAAAATCTGCCAATTTATCAGCAAGGATGACGGCTTGTTTTTTACCAATCATCATCTTCCACCCTTTCTCACTCTAACCTTAATCTTTTGACCTGGCTGCAGTGCCCCTGGATTTTTGATTCCATTGTCCTCCCTGACCCGCTGGATAATGTCTTGGATGTCCTCATAGCCGCTGTACCTCTCGCACAGACTCCACAAGCTGTCGCCTGTGTAGACCACGTGCTCAAAGGTGAGGTAGTCGGTCGGCTCTGGCTTGATTCGTTCTCTCCAGATGGCTCCTGCTGCAATGATGCCAGCAGCGATAAGGGCCGTGGCGATGATGGACGCTTTCTTTCTTGTTCTCATGTTTACCCTCCTTTTAGTCCATCTAAGATTGTCGATGCCGCTCCTCGGAGCAGCGCTTCCAATGTCTTAATCCTGGCGTCCTTACGGTCCAGTTCCCTCTGCAACTCTTTCATTCTTGCGGGCGTGAAAAAGTAGGTGTTCTCGCCAACGATATCCATCACGTCCTTCGCCGCAAAGCGGACGCCTGGGAGCTTGGTGAGCTGTGGCAGCGTTCCGCGGTCTCTAAGGTTGTAGATGGTGGAGAGCGAGACGTTAAGGACCTCAGCGGCTTCCTGCGCCGTCATGACTTGCGGGACAAGCCTAGGAGTCGGTGGATCCGTGCCGCGGGAAAATTCTGCTTTCATAGGGATTACCTCCTTGTATCGGTCAGGAATTTATTGACAAAATACTGCTGCCCCTTCCCCGTGATTTTCGGCGTCTTGGTGATGATGTTGACGCCTGATCCATTCACATAGGACCCCTCTTTGATCTCAAAGAGTCCAAGTTCCATGGCCCGCTGGGTCGGCATATTGTAATCCGTCCCTTTGCGGCGAATCAGATAGCCGTTCTCCCTTAACCAGTCGAAGAATCTCTTTTGCCCGATTTCAACACCATTGCCACGGAGGATCTTCGCCATCTCACCTACAAGGATGCTCGTATGACTAGCTGAAACCGCATCGGCGAAAATGGTCTTCGGTCGGTCCATTTCAATTTGCTTTTCTGCAGCAAGTCGCTTTTCTTTCTCTTCTTTCAGCTGAGTTGCCAGCTGAATCAGGAAGTCTGGGCTAGTCAAGGCTTTTTCAAGCGTGTCCTCGGTCATGTAGGCGCCGTGTTTCCGGATAGCGGGAATGACTTCATCCGCCAGCACTGCCTGGAAGCGCTGAGCCACCTCATTGTTGGCCTTGAAACCTAGGCGGTAAACCATGTTTTCTGGGAGAAAATCGTTTTTCCGCACTTGTGTGGAAAATCCGAATTCAGCAAGGTAGCGATTAACCCGGTCCCACATGACATATTCAACACCGTTCTTTTCGCGAGTAAACCCAAACCCTCTAGCCACGTCTTCAGCGTTTAGATACGCTATCCCAGTTTTCTTTTCCGAGTAACCCCGGATGTTACTGATTGATAAAACCTCATTCATTTCATCCCTTCTTTCTTTTCGATCATTTCCCACCTATAGACATCTGTTATCTAGATTTATTTTCTAGTTGCAAGGCGAAAAATTAATGCAATTTACGGGCAGATTATAAGCCTTAGAAATTTTTTCTTGATAAATGGGATTAACTAGTCCGGGATTTCTTTCCCACTTAATGAGCGTATCTTTCCCGATTCCTATTGCTTTTGCACCCTGAATAAGAGTCATTTTAGCATTTACTCTAGCAGCTTTTAAGCTTATCTGAAATTCCATCGGTCTCACCTCCTCCAACACATTCTACTAGAATTAATTTCTATAGTCAAGATTTTTTTTCTATATTTTTATTTTCATTGTTGTTAGATTTAGAATTTTATTCTATAATAAAGATAAATCTAGTGAACGGAGGTATTAATTATGCCGACACCAGAAGAAGCAATGGCCCTATTTAGCAAACGTTTGTCTGCTCTTCTCAATGAACATAATATTAATCAGGCTGAATTAGCCAAAAAACTTGGAGTAAGTGAATCCACCGTTGGAAAGTGGCTTCTTATGAAGTCCCTTCCTAGAATGGGCATTATTCAGAAACTCTCTGAACTATTTCAAGTCTCAAAAAGTTATTTCCTCGAAGAGATTGTCGATGACCGTCGCACCTACTATCTCAATCCAGAAACCGCAGAACTAGCCGAACAACTCAGAACCAATGCCGGTTTGCGCATGCTCTTCAAAGCTTCGGCGGATCTTGATCCGGATAAAATGAAAGAGGCCTATAATTACGTACAGTATCTAAAAAGCAAGGAGCCAAAATAAAACATGGTAATTAATGTCATCCAGACGCCCCGCCTCCCTTCCGGGGTTGATGCGCTCTCTGTAATCAACGCCGACGACAGCCTGACCGTCCTCGTTTCTGAATTACTCTCTCCACAAAAAATGCATGCCGCCGTCGTGCATGAAATCGCGCATATCCTCCGGGCCGACTTCTGCAGCGATACTGATGCATCGCAGCTAGAAAAAGACGTCCGCAAGGACGCCTTGACCAAGATAGACTGGACTGACCTAGATATTCACTATAATGTGGTTGAATGAATTTATATTGTTTTACTATGAAATTGTTGACAAAATCTATAATTTTACCTATAGTGGAGCTGCAGGAGTGCTGGAATCTCTACGGGGACCAGTGCGAATACCCTCTCCATTATTGGGGAGGGTATTTTATTTATGCTATATAAAAACAAACCATTTAAAACGATTGATGAGCAAATTGACATATTAGAGAGCAGAGGTCTCACTTTCTCTGATAAAGATTATGCGGCTAATTATCTATTGAGCAACAACTATTATAAGATCATAAATGGGTATAGCAAGTATTTCATGAGTCCTGACGACACCTATCTTCCTGGCACATGTTTCGACGAGATTATAAACTTATACCACTTCGATAGAGATATTAAACAAGATTTTTTCAGGGCTATTTTAAGTATTGAAGGTCATTTAAAGTCATTTTTTGCTTATCGTTTTGCTGAAGCTTACCAAGATCAGCCCTACGCTTATTTAAATACATCATGTTATGCTCAAGATAAAGCACTTTCCGTTGTCAGAACAATCTATCATTTATCAGGAATCATAAATCATTATAAAAAACAACCTAATAGTAGTATAGAGCATTATCTTAAAAAATATCATTCAGTGCCAATTTGGGTTTTAGTAAATTACTTGGATTTTGGGGAACTACGGCACATGATTTCATCAACAAAAACCCAGCTTCAAAATAAAATTGCCCATGATATGGAGAGTTTTATCTGCCAAAACATACAGCAAGCCGACGTCTTCCCTCCTGAAACTATGCTCAGTTTCATTGAAAATCTGAATGATGTTCGTAATATTTGTGCCCACAATAATCGATTGATTTCAAATGTAGGCGTGATAGTAAATATTGGGCGCCGTTACATAATGTGTATTCCCTATCAGCTAATGATTATCGAAATAATATCTATTGCGTTATGCTTTCCGCACAGTGTTTCTTGAGTCACACGGAATATGCCTTTTTGCACAATTCAATTAGAAAACGTATGATTACCTATCTTAAAAACCACATAAAGACAATTCCTTATAATACCATTCTTCAAACTCTGGGTTACCCGCAAGATTGGCCTGACAATATGCCAAAGATTCCTCAGTAACCATCTAGTATTAATCGTATAAAATCATTTGGAAGGAAGGGATGGAGATGAAAAACTTGAAGAAGATCTCCGTGTTCGCTGCTGCTTTGATGCTATTAACTTCAACCGCTTTTGCCTACGTCGGCAATATATCCAGCCGCAAGTTCCACTATGAGGCCTGCCGCGCGGCAAAGAAAATCAAAACTGGAAACCGAACGACTTTTGAAACCAGAGATGAAGCTGTAGGAGCAGGATATAAGCCCTGTGGCATCTGCAGGCCGTGAGGAGAAGATATGGAAAAAGAAACACTTGATTTTATGAAATATTTTAGTGAACCTAAAGAATTTCTTGAAAAGAAAGTACTTAGCTTCCCTGTACAAGATGATGATTTAGCCTTAATGGGCAAGGGAAATCTGACAGAGAATGCTTATGTGGTGAATATTAACAGGAAACGTTGCATCTTTAAACGAATCACCTATCAGAATAGGGTAGATAAGACGGGCATCATTCTCGCTCGCCTGGACATTGATACCAAGCCGCATCACAATCCAGATGGTACTAGAATTGGTGGGACACACCTGCATCTTTATCAGGAGGGTTTTGGGGATAGAATGGCTTTTGCCTTGGATGATGTAGAGAACATACAAAAAATACTCCCCACCTACAAGCCCATTCTGCTTGAAGATGGAGAGCATCTCAATAATTTTCAAGTATTTGCCCGTTTCTGTGGTTTTACAAATTTCCCTAAATTCCAGCAAGTTTTAGAGTTGCCCTTATATTAAGCAAACTTGTCCCGCTGAGAGACTCGTTCAGACCAATTCACGGATATGATAGATGGATTGTATTTTGACATATGTTCAGGCAATTCCCTGTTGTAGCTATTAGAATCATTGATTAGAACAATTAACTGGGAGTCCCTACGATTCTCAGACACATCACTCCACGCAAACATAATTCGTTCTGCCTCACTTTTATCCAATTTATTGGATAGTTTAATCATACGTTCCAAATGATTTTTATTCCTTTGTAATACGAATGGGAAATCGTGGGTGAGACCGGATTTACCAGTAACTCTAATGTCCTGGGAATAATAAATATCACTGCTGTCAAAGAACTTAATGACATCTTCACAAAAAACACTGGCGACATTATCAGTGCTAAGATAAAACATATCATTGATGTCCAGCATCCCCTGCAGCAAAGTATGCTGTTTTTCTGCAATTTGATTCCGATCACAGATAAGGAATAGTTCATCCGTAGCAGCATCATACTGAAGCCCTCGACCATTTAAAATCTGCTGGAAAATCCGATGTCGCTTCCCACCAATTAAGGAAACACCGCACATTCTTAAATCATCAACAATGTAACCATTGTCGCTGATCTTCACCTGATCATTCCCAAGTTTCTTAATATAAATTTGTGTAAAGTCATTATGCCGGTCGAGAAATGGAGTCGTTATTTCGTCGGTCATTTCATCAATTTTGGTTTGAACCATATTCTTTTTTAGCCAGTTCAAATAATTCATAATGTGATCCATAACACTCCACCCCCTTGTAAAATTATTCGGTACCCCTTTGTTTATTATACTGTAAAAAAAGGGGAAATAACAAGCACAGCATATTGGGTTTATCAATCCCCCATTGTTCAACATATTGTATTTATCCCCAGATTGAGGAGGGTATTTTATTTATACTAAATCGTTTGAAAGGAAGGAATGACGCAAATGACAAATGAACTGCAAAAAATGCAGGTACTTCTGTACCATATGGAAGATACTGATGTCAATATTAACGCCATTGTGAAAGATGATACCCTGTGGATTACCCAGAAGGCGATGTCAGAATTGTTTGATGTTACAACTCAAACAATAAGCCGACATTTATCTAATGTTTATCAAGAAGGTGAATTATCAGAAGCGGCAACTTGTACAAAAATTGTACAAGTTTGTTGAGCACCTTGATTGAATAGAAAGGAATTAATAATCCATGGACAATATTATTATTTACAACACAGAAGATGGTCAATCAAATGTCCGCCTGTATGCAAAAGACGGCACTGTGTGGATGACGCAAGCTCAAATGGCTGAATTATTTCAATGCACCCGTTCCAATGTCAATTTACATCTTCAAGCCATTTACCGCGAAGGAGAGCTTATAGAACAGGCAACCTGTAAGGAATTCTTACAGGTTCGAAAAGAAGGTCTGCGTGAGGTTCAAAGAAAGATTTCTTTCTATAGCCTTGATGCAATTCTTGCCGTTGGCTTTCGAGTACGTTCCCCTCGTGGCACCCAGTTCCGACGTTGGGCAAATACAACATTGAAAGAATATATGCAAAAAGGCTTTGTCATTGATGATGACCGGCTAAAGAACCCAGATGGCCGTCCAGATTACTTTGATGAACTGCTGGAACGTATCCGTGATATTCGAGCCAGTGAAAAAAGATTCTATCAAAAACTGCGTGATCTCTTTGCTCTTTCCTCTGACTATGATAAAACAGATAAGGTCACTCAACAGTTCTTTTCAGAAACGCAAAACAAACTTATCTATGGAGTCACCGGCAAGACGGCTGCTGATTTAATCATTGACCGAGCCAATCCTCAAAAGCCCAATATGGCTCTCACTTCATGGAGCGGAGCCATTGTCCGCAAGAAAGATATTATCATAGCCAAGAATTATCTTTCAAAAGATGAAATTGATTCCTTGAATCGGCTGGTAACCATTTTCTTGGAAAGTGCAGAATTGCGTGTGAAGATGCGGAAGGACCTGACGCTTGATTATTGGCATCAAGCGGTAAATAAACTTCTATCTGACCATGACATTCCTGTCCTTCACGACCGTGGCCGTCATTCTCACCGTGAAATGGTGCAGCTTATGGATACAGCTTATGACATTTTTGATGAAAGAAGAAAACAAGAAGAGGCCAGACAGGCAGATGAAGATGATTTAGCGGAACTAGAAAGCGAAATTCCTACTATCCAATCTCGTAAAAAATAAAAAAAATCCCCGCTGGTACCGCAAATACCAGCAGGGAAAACGCAAACCATCATCTCACAGTGGCTTACTGTAATATTGTACCACAGGAGCCCCTCCCCTATCCATAGAAGGAGGTCTTTTTATGGAATATACATTCAGTTATCGCGAGAAAAATGGCGGTGTCTGCTTAATTCTCTCCTACAAAATCGGTACCAAGTGGCGCCAAAAAACAAAGCAGGGTTTTAAGAATCAAAGAGAGGCACGACGCTATCAGGACGAGCTTCTAGCCCAGGTCAAGGAATTGGAAGGGCTGACGGACGACGCTACCCTTATAAATATTACACTTCAACAATTTTTACCCATCTTTATGCGTGACAAAAAGGAATTTTTAGCTCCAAATACATTGAAGAATTACGCCCTGGCCTTGAAAAAAATGGGAAATCTTGCCACTGTGCCAATTAGGGATATTACCACGGCAAATCTTACCAACGCTTTGATGCAGATTGAAGGGAAGGCCAGTTCTAAGAGGGCTCATCTACGCTGCATCTCGCCGGTGCTTGAGCATGCAAAGGAGATATACAAGATTATCCCCTCTAATCCTGCTAAAGGAATTAAACTCCCACAATCAAAGAATCCTACTATCCTGCGTGCCTTCACGAAGGAAGAACTTTCCAAGCTCCAAGATATTGTTGAATTTAATCCGATTTATAGTTTGGTCATTACCTTGGCCGCTAACACAGGTATGCGGTTCGGTGAAATTTATGGGCTACCCTGGAATGCCATCGACTGGTTTAAAAAGACCATTACCATCACCCAGCAATACACGCTCATTGGTCAAAATAGCTACGGTATTGGTCCATGCAAAACGCGAAACAGCCACCGAACCATTCCAGCTTCTCCGCTTGTCCTGCAGAAACTAAAAAAGTGGCGTGACACACGCCCAATGGAGATTACAGGAACTGTTTTCCCAATTGATAAAGGGCACTCTGTTCAGACTGAACTGAATCGTGTGATTGGTCGCAACTTTCCCGGTAGGTCCATCCATGCGTTACGCCACACCTTTGCTACTCTCCTGTTGTCCAGGACGGGAGATATTAACCTTGTCGCTCATGTCTTAGGGGACACTGTGGCCACCGTTTGCAAGGTTTACGTCAATTACACGGACGACATCAATAAGGTTGCAGCTAAAGCCATTGAATCTCTATACTAAATTATTTTTGCCGTATTTCTGCCGTCACATTAAAAAAGCCCGTATCCACAAGGGATACGGGCCGTTTCATTATTATTTTCCGAAATAACGAGCCAGCAGGGCGTCGAAGGAACG
>ULUV01027401.1_pt1 | contig 150209 bp, 115 predicted proteins | sample 1958921 | NCBI WGS metagenome assembly ULUV01 (sample SAMEA4835772, study PRJEB28245) | human gut metagenome | biome: gut microbiome; material: fecal sample | place: Denmark | collected 2008
TGTCTTTGTTCACTTCGCTGCCGAAGAGCCGTTTGAAGGACCAATCCACCATCGGATCGATGTACCTCGCCTTGATTCTTTCATCCATAAAGGTAAAGTTTTTATTTTATTTATCAAAAATTCCGGACATCGGTCACAATCGCCGTGTCCATCAAGGCTACAATAGTATGCAAAATTTTTCCGAAAAACGTGTAAAAAGACGCTTCCAATGAAAATTTTTACGATTTTTAAATTTTAAAATTTGTTTTAAATCCCTTAATTTTCTGTCAATGTGTTGTCAGTGATGTGGTTATAAATTTCCGCTGGCAGAAGTGGTCATGCCCAGCAACAAGAAGCCTCCGTGAGGACCAGGCCCTCCTGCTTCGCAGGCGTCTCCTCTAGTGCCGAACAAGGCATCATCAGATGCCGGGCCAGAGTTGGCGGGCAGGGTAGCCGTGCGGCGATGGAAAGCCCGAAGGCCCTGATCGCCCCCTTGAAAAGGGGGGCGGGGGGATTGAGATAAGCAAGTCCTCACGGAGGCAACCTTGTTGCTGCTGTCAATGACATCTGAGTGCAGCCATTAGATACATGTAATGTACTTGAACTCTGCGTAATTCTGATTATCCGTGGGAGCCTCGCAATTCGCCGCGGGCAATACCGCTGTCCTGTCACTGTTCAAAAGGAGCAACAAGGCATCTTCAGATGCCGGGCCGGAGTTGGCGGGCAGGGTAGCCATGAGGCGATGGAAAGCCCGGAGGCCCTGATGTGCCCCCTTGAAAAGGGGGTTAGGGGGATTGAGACAAGCGGGTCCGGGTATTTGCGATACGTGGAGGACGCAAAGGCCGCGCGGAGTGTCTTTATTAGGGCATCCTCAGATGCCGGCCGAAGAGCAGCGAAGCGGTAGCTCTGCGCTCTGGTGCGCACGAAGGCCTGATCGCTCCCTTGAAAAGGGAGTCGGAGGGTTTAAGACCCTTGGGACAGAGTCCCAATGAAAAAAATAGGGTCGGGGGATTAAGATAAGCGGTCTATGTCGCTGACTGGCTTTTGCGGCTTTTTTTGTGTTGATTGAGATGAAATTTCGGTATGCGAGACTGATTTTTCGCTCCTACGCTCAAACAAAATGCTTTTCTGGTAAGGGAAAGGTGTCGGTGTTATGAGAAGGTTACTGGTCTCCGCCGGCTATTACGAATTTTATTATATCTGCTTGCGGTGGTATTTTCGAACCAATGAGCATATCGCCAAAACTGCGAAACACCTATAACTTATTGAAGTATAGACTATTATATGGATTTAATCTATTTCTCAATATGCTCACTCCCATAAAAAAACAGGGTGATGAGCATATTTACATTCTGCTTAAAATCGGCATAATCGATTGGATGTCAGTTCGTTATATGGGTATTCTTAGATTTGTCAGGATGCTCATTGGTTCAGAAATCACCTATGGCGACGCTCTTCCTATCCTCTATGAAGTTCACGTCATAGGCAATCACGCAGATGGAGACAAGGATCTTCTGAAGAAAACGTGTCTCGAAATTACGCTGCCAGCGGCAAAAGCCCGCTTTGCTCAGGTGCTTCGCAATTCGCCGCGGGCTATGCCGCTGCTCAGATATCCATCGACAAGAGGATGTCCTGCACGGTATCTGATGATGCCTTGTCAATCTTTGCCTGACACACGGCACCGCAGCCGGCAAATACGCCGGCCGGCTGCACAAAGCAAACTGCGCAGCTCGGCCCAGGGCTGCTCCGCTTGCTTTGTGCCTCGGGCGCACTATGAAATGCAAATCAACAGAGATTTTACGTTGGCCCCGGATTTTACGTTGAGCCAAATCTTCGAAACTGTCGTCAGTTGCGACAAAAATAAAAAAACACCGCGGCGGATGTGCTGCGGTGTTTTTGGTGGGAGCAGAGGGAGTCGAACCCCCGACCCTCTGCTTGTAAGGCAGACGCTCTGAACCAACTGAGCTATGCTCCCAAACAAACTTGCTCCTGAACCAGGACTTGAACCTGGGACCCTCTGATTAACAGTCAGATGCTCTAACCAACTGAGCTATTCAGGAATTTTATCCCCGTTGTTTCGTAACGGGATTGCAAAGGTACAACAATTTCTGTTTCCTGCAAATTTTTTTCTGCATTTTTTTGCTAACTTTGTCAAGATATTTTAGGACATCTGTTGGACTTATTTTGGAAGATACTGATTTTCAGTTTTTTAGAGGATATGTGCCAGCCAAATAAAGAATAACCTTATTTATATGGATATCGATCTCTTATCAAAAATGGTTAAAGAACTTATCCTTGACAATGATGAAGTGTCATTGCCGGGAGTCGGTTCTTTCGTGGCAGAACTTGTTCCATCCTCATTTTCGGATAAGGGCTACACTATCAATCCTCCATATAAACGTCTGAGCTTCAGAAAGAAAGCAGACGCCTCTGACAATGTTCTGATAGATTTCTATGCGAAGTCCAATAATGTGGACAAGGAAACTGCTTCGAAGATTGTCATCGATTTTCTGTCGGAGATGCAGAAGGTCCTTGAACTCAGGAAGTCCATTGTCTTTCCGGGCTTGGGAAAACTGAGGGCGACCAAGGAGAATATATTCTTCTTTGTGGCCGATGAGGATCTGGATATTTATCCGGAAGGGTTCGGGCTCGAGCCGATTTCCCTTAAGACTCATGAAGAGACTCCGGCGGAGGTTTCAGCGACTATTGCGGCGCTTCAGGATATCCTTAATCCGGAAGAAACGGAAAGCCAGTCCGGCAGTGGTGAACAGCCTGAGGCGGAGTCCGGCAGTGAAGATCCGTCTGACGCAGTGTCCGGCCCGGAAGACGCGCCTGAAGTGACCGGTGGCGGACAGTCTGAGTCCTCACTTGAGGCAGAGAACGAGTCCGACAGCGAACTGCAGCCTGAGCAGCAGGCGACAGCCGAGAAGTCAGACCACCAGTCTGAGAACGAATCTCAGCATGATGAGGAACGCGAACAGGAGACAGCACAGCACGTAGAAGCTTCAAGTTCGGAAGACGCGCCTGAAGTGACCGGTGACGGGCAGCCTGAGTCCTCACTTGAGGCAGAGAACGAGTCTGACAACGAACTGCAGCCTGAGCAGCAGGCGACAGCCGAAGAGTCCGACCACCAGTCTGAGAACGAATCGCAGTCTGAGGCGGAAGGCGAACAGGAGAATGAGCCGCAGCAGGAACCACAACCTGAATCTGACAGGGTAGAGGAAACCACGGAGCCGGTAACTCCGATTCAACCAGAGACCGAACCGGAGCAGCCACGGACAGAGCCTGCGAAAAAGAGCAGGAAGGGATGGAAAGCATTGATCTGGACGTCGGTAGCCATCGCGGCATTGGCCGTGACCTTCATTGTCGGCTTCGTCATCCTCGCGCATATCGCGCCGGACTTCATTGACTCGATCCTCTATACACAAGAAGAGCTGGAAATCATAAATCACTGATTCCCAGCCCTTGTATAGTAATCCGCACGCGCTTACCGTACTCTGATTGAGCGCCCGATTCTCAATGTGGTCTTGGCCGAAATTCCGTTCAATGCACAGAGCTTCCTGACTGTCGTGTGATACTTCACGGCGAGTGAACCGAGAGTGTCTCCCGACCTGATCTTGTGGTATTGGGCCTTGGCCAGTTCAGCCGCCTTGCGCGCTTCCTCTTTTTCTCTCAGCTCCTGCTCGGCAGCCCTTGCGGCATAATACGTGGAATCAGCCTTCATTATCAGGTAGTCCTCCTCGTCGCTTTCCGGGATATACTTGCTGCTTGCATCCAGGAACCGTTTTTTCAAGATGAAAAGCCTGTGTCTCAATGTGCCGCTCTCGAAATCGATAAGCCACTGCGGGTCGAATGCGAAACCGCAATACCTCGTCTCGAAATGCAGATGCGCTCCCGTAGAACGTCCCGTGGAACCGCCCAGACCGATGGTCTGTCCGGCTGTCACCCAGTCGCCAGGGGAAACAAGACGCTTGGACAGATGCGCATAGAAAGTCTCCAGACCATTGTCGTGACGGATGACCACCAGATTGCCATAGCCTCTGTAATACTTTGACAGTCTGACCTTTCCGGTGAAGGCTGCCACAACCGGTGTGCCGGTCTTGAGAGGCAGGTCCACGCCCATGTGTCTGCGCCCGTGACGGTATCCGAAAGGAGAGTAAACCTTTGTCTGATAAGGACAATGATATTCGCTCAATGAATCCACTACCCACAGCGAAATGTCATCCTGCAGGTCCTTCGTGTCCAGCCTGTACGGATTCGGAAGCTCTTCGTTCCAATAATCCTTGTAAATCTGGGCGGAAGCCGCCACGTTCGGGTCCTTGTAGTACTTCCAGGTATAATCCTCCAACAACAAAATTTTCACTGCCGGATTGCCCGTGTCCAATGTGTCAATCGGATAAGCAAATGACTTGTCAATCGATTTGACAGGCTGAAGTGCTGTCCGTGGTACGAGCAGAGATGCCCTGCTCATTGTCATCAATGTATCTTGTGCGGCTGCACGCTCGCTCCGGAAAGAAACCAGAGCGAGCAATGTCGCTCCGGCAGTAAGAATTTTATTGAAGTTCATATGTTTATACTGTTGATTACTCTGCACCGAATTCTGATTTGAGCAGAGCTTTCGTTTCGTTGATTTTTTCTTCGAGTAGTTCCTTAGAAGTGGCTTCACAGATAAATCTGAGGTAAGGCTCTGTGTTTGAAGGCCTTATGTTGAACCACCAGTCCTTGAACTCTACGCGGTATCCGTCGAAATCCATAAAGGCTGTAGGAGTCTCCTTCGCCGTGAAATGTGCCTTGATCGCATCCATAGCGCCCTTTTTGTCCTCGAGACGGAAATTGATTTCGCCTGAGTTCTGATATCTTGCGATTTTTCCGATAAGCTGGCTGAAGGTGATGCCTTTCTTCTTCATGTTCGCAAGGACTCTGAGTACCAGGATGGATGCGAGGAGACCGCTGTCGGAATAGAAGAAGTCACGGAAATAGTAATGTCCTGCAAGTTCGCCGCCCCATACGCCGTCAAGTTCGCGCAGTTTGCGGGCTGCGTTTGCCCTGCCGACTTTCCATGTGAACATCTTGGCCCCCATAGGCTCGAGATATTCGCCTACTGCTTTCGAACTGCGGATGTCCTGGATGACGATGCCCGGTTCGTGGCGCTCGTCGATGAAATAGTGTCCGAGCAATGCGATCATGAGGTCAGGAGAAACGAAATTACCTTTCTCATCCACGAACATCACGCGGTCAGCGTCGCCGTCATAGATGACGCCTGCATCAGCGCCTGATTTCTTCACGAGCTCTTCCAATGCCACTACATTCTTGTGTATCAGCGGGTTAGGTTCGTGATTCGGGAAAGTTCCGTCCATCGTGTCGAAAATATACTCAGGGCCTTCTCCGAAAATCTCCTTCGCATAGAGCGAACTCATTCCGTTGGAAAGGTCGAAAGCGAGTTTCAGGTCACTGTAGTCTCCTTTGTATTTGAGAAGGAAGTTCAGATAATCCTGATGGATGTCTTTCTGATAGACTTTGCCTCTTTCTGCAGCTACAGGAGTAGGTTTGTTCTCTTTGATCCAGGCCTCTATCTGTCCAAGTCCCGTGTCATAACCTACCGGCAATGCGTTTTCACATGAAACCTTCATTCCGTTGTATTCTTTCGGGTTGTGGGACGCCGTAATCTGCACGGAAGCCTTGAAACCGTAGTTTGCGGTGCCGAAATATACCATCGGCGTGGTGCTCAGGCCGACATCGTAAACATCGGCGCCTGCGTCATTGAGACCCTTCAGAAGGTACTCGTGGATCTCGTCAGATGAGACTCTGCAGTCTCTTCCGACAAGCACCTTGTCAGTACCGAGAAGTTCAGGAAGAAAATATCCTACCTTATAGGCAGTGTTTTTGTCGAAATCCACGTTATAAATTCCGCGGATGTCGTAAGCGTGGAATGCTCCCATAATCTATTTTATTTTAGTGTTGTAATGTGTCGATACCTTGCCCTTGGCAATGTTCTGCAATTTCTTGGAAATCATCTTCTTGCGGATAGGGGAGACGTGGTCCACGAACATGTCGCCGTCCAGATGCGACATCTCGTGCTGGACCATGCGGCAGGCGAACTTGTCGAACTTCTCCGTCACCTTTTCTCCGTTTTCATTATAGTACTCCACAGTCATTGACTTAGGCCTGCTTATCTCGCAGTAGATTCCCGGGATGCTCAGGCAGCCTTCCGAATAGTCGGTCTCCTCCTTGCTCTGTTCGAGAATGACCGGATTCAGCATGGTGCGCTTGAAATCCTTGAGATAGTCATAGACGTCGGTCATGCCGGTGCCGTCCACTATCAATGCCCTTTTGCTGACGCCAATCTGAGGTGCGGCCAGACCGCAGCCGTCGGAGTGTTTCAATGTATCTTTCAAATCCTGGACAAGCGAAGCAATGCCTTCCTTGTCCTCAATGTCGATTTCTTCAGCTCTTGCCCTGAGGACCTCCGAGCCGTATAAATATATAGGTTGTATCATATTCTGAATTATTTTTTCCTGCGGCGTTTCCCGGAAGCGTTTCGGGACAATGTCTCAGGAATCTGAATGGCGGCGGGGTTCGCCGCAAAAGATATGCCACCGTTCTGTGACGCATTTTCGCGGTCCAGCCAGCTCTGCAGTATTATGGCGGCGCTGATTTTGTCCACGGAAGCCTTGTCCTTTCTTTCGGACGCCTTCATTCCGCCGTCAATCATTGCCCTATGTGCCAGCACCGATGTAAATCTCTCATCTTCAAGCGTTACGGGCACGTCCGGAAAGGCCTTGGCGAGCTGTTTCAGGAAAACATCCACGTCCGCTGCAGCCTCTGACGGCTTGCCGTCCATATTGATCGGATATCCTACAACGAACCGGACAATGGTCTCGCCGGTGGAATAATTTTTAAGATAATCTATTATCTTTGCACTTTGTACGGTTTCCAGAGCGGATGCGAAAATTCGTAAAGGATCGCTTACAGCCAAGCCGATTCTCTTTCGTCCATAGTCTATTCCGATAATTCTCTCCATAATCGTGCAAAGTTAACAAATAATTTTTATAACAGGGTTTGCAGATGGCCTCACAGAAACAGTCCAAGGCACCGAAGGTCGAGCACTTCAGAATGTCTCTCATAGATGACATGACTCACAAGCGGTTGTGGGTGATGAGATTTACCCGCACTACTTTTTTCGTGTCCATAGTTTCTGTCGTCATGGTAATAATGGCATTGTCCTACTCGCTAATTGCCTTTACGCCTATCAAGACCTTCATTCCGGGCTATCCGGACGCGCACACCAAGCGTGCGGCGATAAACAATGCATTGACGATAGACTCTCTTCAGAATGTCATCTATACATGGAAATTCTACACTGAAAACCTGAAGAAAGTCATGGACGGGGCTGATCCTGTGCTGATTGACAGCGTGATACGCACTCAGGACGCCACGGCGGAACTGTCTGCGACAGAGCGTAAGGAACTCGACAGCAAGGACTCGCTGCTCCGGGCCAATGTCCGTGCGGAGGAGAGGTTCGGCCTGTCCGAGGCCAATGAAAGGAGACTCCCTATCGAGGGCGTTCATTTCTTCACTCCGCTGAAGGGAGTGGTCTCACAGGGATATGACCAGCTTCTGCATCCTTACATTGACATAACCGCTCCTGCGAATTCGGTCGTATTTTCGGTACTCGACGGTACGGTAATCGGGGCCGGGTGGAGCGATGATTCGGGATATACACTTCAGATACAGCATACCGGCGACATAATTTCCGTTTACAAGCACAACCAGAAGCTCCTCAAGAAGACCGGGGACAAGGTTACGGCCGGAATGCCGGTTGCTATAGTAGGAAACACGGGCTCATTGACCACAGGTGAGCACCTGCATTTCGAGTTATGGTACAAGGGGGAGGCTGTGGACCCTACCAAATACATTAATTTCTAATGACAGAAAAACGTCGCATAGCGATTTTGGGCTCTACCGGTTCCATCGGTCGTCAGGCTCTGGATGTAGTAAGACAGCACAAGGATTTGTTCGAGGTTGAACTGCTTACGGCAAACAACAGTTCGGCTCTCCTGATAGAACAGGCGATGGAATTCCGCCCCGGAAGCGTAGTCATATGTAATGAAGCCAAATACCAGGAAGTTGCGGATGCTCTGCAACCGAATGATATAAAGGTGTTTACTGGAATGGACTCGGTATGCTCCCTCGTGGAGGCGGAAGACATTGACATTGTCCTTACTGCACTTGTCGGCTTCAGCGGGCTCAGGCCTACGATTTCCGCGATCAAGGCGGGCAAGATAATCGCTCTTGCGAACAAGGAGACTCTGGTGGCAGGCGGGTCTGTGGTCATGGACTTGGCAAGGAAGTACAATTCTCCGATTCTGCCTGTGGATTCAGAACATTCGGCCATATTCCAGTGCCTTCTCGGGGCGACTGGCAATCCTATTTCGCGCATCCATCTCACGGCATCCGGCGGGCCTTTCCGTACATGGGACAGGGACAGGATCGCTGCTGCTACGAAGAATGAGGCGCTGAAGCATCCGCAGTGGACAATGGGAGCGAAAATCACCATTGATTCCGCCACGATGATGAACAAGGGATTCGAGATGATTGAGGCCAGGTGGCTGTTCGATACGGCTCCGGACAAGATCAATATCGTGGTCCATCCGCAGTCCATAATCCATTCCATGGTGGAGTTTGCGGACGGCGCAGTTATCGCTCAGCTCGGCAATCCGGATATGCGGGAACCGATACAGTTTGCGCTCAGCTTTCCGGAAAGACTCACATTGAACAATAAGAAACTGGATTTCGCTTCGCTGCAGGGGCTGACTTTCGAGGAGCCCGATATGGAGAAATTCCCGTGTCTGTCGCTCGCGTTCGAGGCTATCAGAAGGGGAGGCAATGTCCCTTGCGCCATGAATGCTGCCAATGAAGCGGCTGTGGCTGCGTTCTTGAAGGACAGCATCCGGTTCTATGACATTCCGGAGATCATATCCGCTTGTATGGCTGGAGTGAATTTTGTAGAGAAGCCGACGGTGGAAGACCTGCTCGCCACAAACACGGAGGTGTACCGTGTCGCGGCTGAAATGTGTGCGAAACTCGCACGGTAACAGGTAGTTGAAAACGAAACTTGAGCATTTGGAAACAGAATGGTAGTATTGATGAAGACACTCCAGGTGATAATTGCATTGTCCCTGCTGATAGCGATACATGAACTCGGTCATTTTATATTTGCCCGCATCTTCGGAATCAAGGTGGACAAGTTCTTCCTGTTTTTCGACGCTGGTGATGTGAAACTGTTCAGTACGAAGACAACCGGCTGGTTTACAAAGCTTTTCCCGAAAATGAAGGACGCGGATACCGAATATGGCATCGGCTGGCTTCCGCTCGGAGGCTATTGTAAGATCAACGGAATGATAGACGAGTCGTTGGATACGTCCATGCTCGGCAGCGAGCCGAAACCGTGGGAGTTCCGTTCCAAACCGGCATGGCAGAGGGCATTGGTGATGGCTGGAGGCGTGCTGTTCAATTTCCTCTTCGCCATCTGCGTCTATATCTTCATGTTGGCACATTGGGGGAGTGACTATTTGAGCAACGAGCAGAATAAGATTTATGTCAATGAACTTGCTTATGAGATGGGTTTCCGCAATGGGGACCGGATCCTGAAGTTCGACGATTATGAGCCCAAGGATTTCTCAATGCTGCAGGCGGATCTTGCAAGGCGCTCCGTAAGGACAGCCACCGTGCTGCGTGGAGAAGATACCGTGGTGCTCTATATGGACAAGCGCATGGTGGGCGAGATGCTGAACTCTCCGGGGATGTTCACGCCGGCGATACCGTTCGCAATCGATTCATTGGCAAGAGGTTCTGTCAATGCCGGCTCAGGGTTGAGGCATGGTGACGTGGTCATCGGCATTGACACGGTATCTGTCGCTTATGTGCAGGATGCATGGAAGCTTCTTGCCGCGAAGGCTGGCGGACAGATTACTGCTAAAGTGCTGCGCGGAGCTGATACATTGGCAGTTCCGTTGCAGGTGGACTCGGCAGGACGTATAGGAGTGATGCTGCAGGTGCCGGGCATGCAGAAACGTGAATATACATTGGCCCAGGCCATACCGGCAGGCGTCGAATATACATGGAATATGGTTTCCGGCTATGTCCGTGATTTGAAGCTTGTAGCTACACCGAGCACTGGGGCGTACAAGTCTGTCGGCAGCTTCATCGCGATTGGACAGGTGTTCCCGTCGCATTGGAACTGGCTGATATTCATCAACTTGCTTGCGATGCTGTCGATAATGTTAGGCGTGATGAACCTTATTCCGATACCGGGTCTGGACGGCGGTCACCTGCTGTTCCTGATAGTCGAGATGGTCACCGGCCGCAAACCGAGCGAGAAGTTTATGATGGTAGCCCAGATATTGGGTATGTTCCTGCTGATGGCGATAATGGTTTTCGCCTTCGGCAATGATATAATGCGATTGTTCCGTTAATGTAAAATTTACCTGTTATGAGAAGATTTTATCAGATAAGAAATGTCATTGCATTGTCAATGCTTATGGTCCTGGCTTCTTGCCGCGGCGGCTCTGACAAGCCTCTTCTGCCGAATGTGAGCGGAAAAGCCGGCGAAGTGATAGTAGTGATGGACAAGAGCGACTGGGACGGCAACCTCGGCGGAGAAACCCGTGGCGTGCTTGCGGCAGACTATCCTTTCCTGCCTCAGAGAGAGCCGACGTTCTCCATTGTCAATGTTCCTCCTACGGGATTTGCGGACCTTTTCAAGATACACAGGAATATACTTATATATAATATATCACAGGACGTGAGGAAGAGCGGCGTGATCTATCGCAATGACCAGTGGGCCTATCCTCAGTGCGTGATCCAGATTTCCGCACCGTCTGCCGATTCTGCCGCCACATTGCTGCAGAAGAACAGCGAGCGCATAGTTTCGACCATCGAGCAGGCCGAGAGGGACAGGATCATTGTCAATGCCAAGAAATATGAGGCTCCGGGCGTCCAGCCTGTGGTCAAGGAGATGACAGGAGGTTCACCATGCTTCCCGATGGGTTACAAGGTCCGCAAGAAGACGGACAACTTCATCTGGATTTCAGACGACAAGCAGTACACTACGCAGGGCGTATTCGTGTACAAGTATCCTGCAGCGCAGGTGGAGAACTTCATGGAGGAGAACATCATCGCGCACAGAAACCAGTTCCTGAAGGAGAATGTGCCGGGAATGTTCGACAATACGTATATGATTACCAATGAGATAGCCACTCCGGAGGTAAAATTCATCCGTTTCCGCGGCCGTCAGTTCGCTGAGACCCGCGGACTTTGGGAGGTCTTCGGAGACTATATGGGAGGCCCTTTCGTGTCACATTCCTTCTACAGCCGTGACGGTAAGGATATCATTGTCCTGGACGGCTTCGTCTATGCCCCTAAATATGACAAGCGCCAGTATCTCAGACAGGTAGAGGCAGTTCTCTACTCATTTGAGTGGGCTGACGACCCTTCCGGAAACAAGCAGTCTGAGGAAGAAGAGAAGTAGAATGGCAATTATCACATTCTTGGTTTCCCTGTTGACCGTCAGTTCGGCGGTCCAGTCTCTTTCGCCGGATAATCGGGCTTTGTTGAAGGATCTTGTCAATAAGTTCGACAGTCTCGAGGTCTATGAGAACCGCAAGATAGAGAAGATTCAGAGGAAGAAAGAGGCGTGCGAAAAGCTGGATGGACGCGAACAGATGGAAGCGTGGCTGGATGTGGCATACGAATACAGCCACTTCGACTCCGACTCCACCATCGCGACACTTGAGCGTGTCGCAAAAATGGCATCTGACGCATCAGACAGTTATATGTCGGTCAAGACTGCTTTCCGTATTTCACGAATCTTGACGACGCTCGGATACTATAAGGAAAGCAGCGATATAATCGACTCCATAAACAGGAAAACCATTCCACGTTCACTGCTTTTCGAGTATTTCGAGGCTAAGGAGTTTCTCTGCTACGAACTTTTCCATGTTGATGGTTCGCGTCTCGAATTTCAAGACATGTATGAGGGGATGTACCATTCTTATATGGATTCAGTCATTGTTTACGCACCCGAGAATTCTGAATACGGACTGCGCTCTCGGGAAAAGAAAGCATTGATACTCAATGACTTCGACCATGCGATGCAGTGCAACCGCAAGAGAATGGAACTTGCTACGAAAGGTTCTATTGCCGAGTCATGCGTATTCTACGAAAGGTATCTGATATATAAAAAAATGGGCGGGTATGAGGATGACCGCCTGTACTGTCTTTTGAAAGCGGCCATCATTGACCTGAAGAACTCAAATCAGGATGTCGCAGCATTCACCAATATTGCATACATGCTCCGGAACTCGGTGGATGCCGGGATTCTTGACAAGTTTTCCGATTATTCCTACTCATCGATGCTCAAGTTCCGTTCCAGGACACGAAGGATTTTAGGCATGGACGTGATCGTGGAGACGGACAGGCTGCTGCAGCAGATTTTGGAGCAAAAAAGACAGCTTACGCTAAGTCTGTGTCTCCTTTCTGTCCTTGCCCTGATTCTTATAGCCGCAGTATGCTATATGGTCGTCCTTATACGGAAAGGCAGAATGCTTACTCTCCGTCTGGAGCGTTCCAACCGCATTTCCAACGGCTATATCGCCAGCTTCTTCCAGCTCTATTCCTCCTACATTGACCGGCTTCTCGCTTTCCGCGGACGCATAAACACAAGTCTCAGGCGTGGCAATACCGACTATGTAATCGAGCTTACGAATCCGTCCAGGGACATTGAAAACGATGAGCTCAAGCACATGTACGACAGTTTCGACTCGGCCTTTCTCGATATATTTCCGACATTTGTGGAAGACTTCAACTCCCTCTTGAAACCGGAATGCCGCATAGTTCTCAAGGATAGCGAGAAGCTTAACACGGAGCTGAGGATATTCGCAATGATCAAGCTCGGAGTCACTGAAAGCGCCAGGATTTCGGAGCTTCTGCACTACTCGATAAAGACTGTCTATAACAAGCGGTCCGGCATCAACTCAAAGCTCGCCATACCTAAAGAGCAGTTCGAAAAAACGCTTAAAGAGCTGTAAAAATCATTGAAAACGCTAATAATCCATTTCCCTAATTAGATTTGTTCTTAATAGGAATACTTTGGTGTCCAATAAATTAGCATTTCCCTAAACCGATTTTAGTTTCCTTTGCGAAAATCGGGTGGTACAATTTATCGTTTTGCTTTCTAATTTTGGATTTCTAATTTTGCAGCGCGAATGGTTGGACAATGCCGGGAGTTCCGGCGTTTCCAAGAAAAACTAATACACCATGTCATTAAATAAAGTAATGCAAACAGCAGTTGCGGCGCTCGTCGCCTTTCTCATCGCGGGATGTTCACCAAGTAATGAAATTCCTGCCAATCCTTCCGTGTCAGCTCCGACACGTGTAATGCTCAAACAAGATGTCAATGTCTATCTGAAAGGAGTAAATTCCGGTACGGCATTTACTGTTGATTTCGGTGACGGCACTATAGTGGACGCTGTAGTTCCGGCTCCGGCAACTCACGCGTACACAAAGGGCAGTGACTATATGATTTCGGTTTCATCCCCAGTGCTGGATGAGAATCACGTATCCAAACTGCGTTGTTACCCTCTCGAGGCTCTTTCTTCCGCCCAGAAGAATTTCAGGGATCCGTCGTACAAGAAAATCTGGGTAATGACTCATCGTGCCCATACGGCAGACCCTACTGTTCCTGAAAACTCTGTTTCTTCGGTCAAAGCCGCAATCGCAGCAGGAGCCGAAGCTCTCGAATGTGATACGCAGAGGACCAAAGACGGCCATATCGTAATATGTCATGACCTCTCTATCAACAGGACAACTACAGGTACAGGAGATATCCCGTCTCTGACGCTTGCGGAAATCAAATCCTACAAGTTGCTTGACCGTAACGGCAATCCTACAAACGAGACTATGCCTACTCTCGAAGAATTCCTCAAGGCCTGCCGTGGAAGAATTTATGTGGATCTCGACTATTCTCCACGAACAGCGTCAACAGCAGAGGTGATGGCTGTCGTGGAAAAACTCGGTATGATGGAACAGGTTTGGTTCTACTGCAATTCAGTGCAAAAATGCCGTGAAGTCCTTGCGATTTCTCCTCGTGCACACGCCTACACATGGGCAACGTCTTATGAGCCGCTCAAAGGACTTGAAGGTCCATATTTCGTTCAGTACAGCTATTCCCCGACTTCCGGCAGCACATCCATCGGCACCGCCGTCCGTGACGGCATGCTCTGCTCCGTATGTATGCTCAGTGCCCTCAACAGCAAGATACCGGAGTATTCCATCGACGAATCTCAGCTGACAGAACTTCTTACCTTCTATCCTGACGTGAAGATGATAATGACTGACGCGCCTGAGAGACTCATTGAATCTCTTGCAAAACGCAACCTCAGATAGTTTTACAGAACACACTTAACAACACTTAACTATATCAAAAATGATTAGATGCAAATTGTCAGCGATAGCTGTATTTGTTTCATCCCTCTTCTTCAGCTTGACACTTTCGGCTCAAACTGGCTTTAAAGTCAAAGGTGAGGTAGTGGATGCAAACGGTGAGCCGGTCATTCAAGCTGGTGTCCTGATTGAAGGTACATCTGTCGGTGTCGTTACTGATCTTGATGGAAAATTTGAGATCAATGCAGCCAAAGGCTCCAAATTGGAGATTTCCTCCATAGGTTTCAAAACCCAGAAAGTCAATGTCGGCAGTGGCGATATGAGAATAGTACTTGAGGCTGAAACCACGACACTTGACGAGGTGGTGGTGGTCGGATATGGTTCGATGAAAAGGAAGGAAATGACATCAGCCATTTCTCATGTGAGTTCAAAGGACTTCAGTTCCGTCAGCAGTATTGACGCCTCTATGCTTATTCAAGGTAAAGTTTCCGGCGTAAGTGTCAGCAACACAGCCGTTGCGGACCCGAACAATTACGGAAGCATACAGATTCGCGGAGTCTCATCCCGCAGTGCCGGAAACGGACCGTTTATCGTCGTGGACGGAATTCCGGGCGGCGACATTACCAACATCAATCCTTCGGACATAGAATCCATTGATGTCCTCAAGGACGGTGCAGCATCCGCAATCTACGGAACCAGAGGTAGCAATGGTGTCATCCTTATAAACCTCAAGAAGGGAAGCAAGGACGGAAACGTGCATACGACATACTCTGGAACAGTTACCTTGAATGCACCGAAACAGGAACTCGACCTGTTGACTTCTGAACAGTTCAGGGCATATAGGACAGTATTGAATCCTCTCGAAGATTTGGGGGCAAGCACTGACTGGTTCAAGGAAACCACTCACTTGGGCCTTTCTCATCTTCACACCCTCACTCTTTCCGGAGGTAATGTCAGAACCAATTACCGTGTTACAGCGGACTACCGTTATGCACGCGGTCTTGACCTGACATCAAATCGCCGTGAATATGGTGCCAGAGCAAGTATCAATCATACAACCAAAAGTGGGTTGTTCTCATTTACTGCAAATTTGACCCCGCGTATAATCAATAGACGCAAGGCTACCGGTTCATTTTCAAGTGTGCTCGGAATAAATCCTACGGCTCCTGTATATGACCCGTCCACATCCAACGGTTATTATCATTTCCCGGCAGGCTCAAACTATTCCAATGTCGTAGAGTCCATGACCGAGGCTACCAGTGATACGGAAATCAAAATTCTCGAATGGAATGCAGGAGCCCAGATAAATCTTCTGCCTCTCTTCAGCCCGAAGAAGCCTGACTATGAACTTACTTCCAGAGTTACGGTTTCAGGGTACGAGGTGGACAAATTCGGAGGCTATTTCGCACCATCCACCATATCCTGGCATCAGAATGACAATATAAAAGGTGATGCCTCCCGTTCATTCGACAAAAGTTCTCAGCTCAATTTCGATTGGGTCAATAATTTCAGTGCAAAGTTCGGAGATCACAGGCTTAGAGCAATGGCTGGTTACAGCTGGTTCTATTCTGTTGCATCAGGAATGTCTGCCAATAATAAAGACTTCACTTCTGACGGTCTCTCCTATAACAATTTGGGCTCAGGAGACTGGGCGTCCAAGGAAGGACAGGTTTGCCTCGGCTCATATAAGAGCGACAGCAAACTCATATCATTCTATGCCAGAGTTAATTATGACTGGAAAGAGCGGTATCTGCTGTCTGCTTCCATCCGTTATGAAGGCTCCTCAAAATTCGGACAGAACCATAAATGGGGTTACTTCCCGGCAGTTTCAGTGGGCTGGAGAATTTCTGACGAACCGTTCATGCAGAAAACGTCATCGTGGCTCGATGACCTCAAGTTCAGGTATGACTATGGTGTCACCGGAAACCAGGATTTCGGCAGCTACAACTCTCTTGCGACCTACCGCTCATTCGGCTATTACCAGTACAACGGCTCAAGCTTCCACGTTTGGGGCCCGTCCAAGAACGTGAACACGGAACTCCGCTGGGAAAAAGGACACAACCAGAACATCGGCGTTGATTTCTCCCTCTTCAAGTACAGAGTCAGCGGTTCATTGAACTACTTTATCCGCAGGCAGTCAGACTTGCTCGGAAGCTATAATGTTTCCGTTCCGCCTCATCTGTTCAGCCAGATATTCACCAACGTGGGAACATTGAAGAATACCGGTTTTGAATTTGATATCAATGTGGATGCTATCCGCAAAGATAACTTCAGCTGGAGTTTCACTTTGGTAGGCGCAACAAATGACAACCGTTTCGTCAGCTTCTCGAACGATATTTATCAAGGTCAGAAATACTATAATGTCTGCACGATGTCCAATCCTAACAACCCTGGATATCTCCAGAGAATCGAGGAGGGACAGCGCATCGGAAACTACTACACCTGGAGATATGCCGGGGTGGACAAGGCCGGAAACTGGCTCATATACGACCACAACGACAATATAATTCCTATTGCGGAGGGCTCCGAAGAAGACAAGTGTGTGACCGGAAACGGCCTGCCTAAATTCACAGGCAGTATGACACATAATTTCACCTTGGGCAATTTTGATCTTTCGGTTGCATTTACCGGAGCGGCAGGATTTGATATTTTCAATGTGCACGACTTCTATTTCGGACTTCAGGGAATGACCGGAAATGTCCTCACGAAAGCATATTCGAAGAATGCCCACATCAAGACAGGTCTGAACGTCATCACTGACTATTTCATCGAAAAGGGAGACTATCTCAAACTTGATTATGTCACATTGGGATATACGCTCCGCCTGAACCGCAAATTCATTGACCGTTTCAGAGTTTTCGGTACAGCAAGAAACCTCTATACATTGACCCGCTTCGAGGGCGTGGACCCGTCCACATATGAGGTAAACGGATTGACACCTGGTACTTTCGGAGGCTCATATAATTACTATCCTTCGGCTTTCCAGTTCATATTCGGAGTACAGGTGGGATTCTAAAACAATGAAGAAAATGAGAAAATATATTGAAAATCTGTTATGGTTGCCTGCAGTTGCAGTTATAGCTGTGTCATCTTGTACGAACTTGGATGAGACAGTTTATGACCAGGTGATGTCAAGTAACTACTACAATACAAAGAACGATATAATTCAGGCAGTGTTCAGACCATTTGAGCATGCCTTCTGCTGCGAGTATGACTTCTATGAGCATGAAGAATTGACGGCAGACCATTTCATCACCCCGACAAGGGGAACCTGGTGGTATGACGGCGGAAAATGGGAGACATTGCACAGGCATGCCTGGACCAATATAGATGAAGGCTGGAACTGGACAGCAGAATGGAATGCATGCTATACTGGAATCGGACAATGCAATCTTGTGCTTGATGACCTTTCCAAACTCGAACCGGCCAACTTCGGACTTACCCGAGAGGAATTCAACGGATTCAGGGGACAACTTCGCACAATGCGCGCATATTTCTATTCGCGTCTGCTTAATTCATACAGGAACTGCGTCCTGACAACAACGTCAGATGAAGCTGTCAATAATCTTCCTGAAAACAGGAAACAAGTTTCCCCTCAAACTCTTTTCGACTTCATTGAATCTGAACTCAAGACATCTGTAGAAGAGCTTCCTGTAAAGACAGGAACAAGCGGGCCTGGCAGTATGCAAGGTTCTTTTACGAAGGGTGCTGCAGCCGCTCTTCTCGTGAGGCTCTATCTCAATGCTGAAAAATGGATAGGTGTCCCTCACTACGAAGATGTGATCAGCTGGTGTCAGAGAATCAGAAAAGGTGAATTCGGACAATATTCACTGGCTGAAAACTGGTGGGAACCATTCGATTGGAACAATGATACTTGCAATGAGGTGATATTCGGTTATCCGGCATCATATTCCACAATCTCTTGGCATATGCAGAACTCGTCGAGAACATTCTACGGAAGAACACTTCCATACGGCTCTGCCAATTATCTCGGAGTTGAAGGCAACGGCGAAAGGAACCCGAAATATGCTCTGTCGCCAAGCTACGATAACCAGAGTCCGCGTCAGCTCTTCGACTACAAACTTGGAATGCCGTCACAGAAATTTCAGAAATATGCAGGAGACAAGCGCTGGGCACAATACAGAAACACGAGCGTGAACACCCGCGAGGGAATGTTCTTCCTTGAGGGAAAAATTCCGAACTCGAAGACAGCGTCCGGCTATGCGATGAATCCGGACAACCAGTATGTGGTTTATCTGCGGGACCAGGTCGGACAGTTTCTCGGCACTGCTGAAGAAGGAAAAATTTCCGGCAAAGGAAAAGAGTCAAAACTTGGCAATGGAGACTTCAATTCTGGACTTTATTGCGTAAAATATCCGTTCTACTCATTCACGGGCGGTTATTATATAGAATCAGACCTGACTGCTATCCGCTATACGGAAATCTATTACTCTGAGGCTGAAGCTCTGCTCCGCACAGGAAAGGCTGACGAGGCAGGAAAACTTCTCAACCAGGTCAGGAAGAGAAACTATGTCGATTTCAATTCGTCAATAGCTTATCAGCCGGAAGGCAGCGTAAAACTCGATCTCGATGAGATGCTGGACGAATGGGGGCGTGAATTCATTCAGGAAGGGCGCCGTAGGACTGACTTGATCCGTTTCGGAAGATTCCAGGAAGCTTGGTGGGACAAGCCTAAGGACATTGACAATCATTTGGAGATTTATCCGATTTCCCGTCAGGCTCTTGAGCAGAACCGTTATCTGAAGCAGAATCCGGGTTATGAAGAAATCAACTGATATGACCACTGTTAATTATTTGAATTGAATTATGAATATAATAAGAACAATAGCATTGACATTTGCGGCATTTTCGCTTATAGGCATCAGCTCATGTCAGAAAACATATCAGATGGTCCCACCTCCTTCAGTCAACAACAAAGGTGACGATTTGGATGATGAGGATTTCTGGGGTGACAAGTCCAAGGATGTGTTTGTTACGCCTTATGGCGAGGGTGAAATGGATGGCTCCTCTTGGGATAATGCATATGATGCAGATACTTTCCTGTCGCTTCTGTCCGATCAATCCGATTTGTCGAAGACCAATGTCTATCTGTCTGAGGGAACATATTATATGTCCACCGGATCGGTATTCGGTCCTGAAATACGCAAATCCATCTTCTCGGTAAAGGGCGGATATAGTATTGACAGTAAAGAAAAGGACCTGACAAAGCGTAACGCATTGACATATAAGACTGTCTTTAGCGGAGACAAGAACAAGAACGGCAAGGTTGATGATGGGGACTGCGGCCTGCTTAGCGTCTATGGAGGGAACTCTTCATTTGACGGTATTACATTCCGCAATGGCTATATAAGCGAGAAGACTGCTTCCGCAAAGAAGAGCGGAGCCGGTGTCTTTGTAGATGGTAAAACCGATACTTGGATTGAATTTGTAGATTGCCGCTTTGAGAATTGTGTAAGTGACGCAACATCACCCGCCTATGCCGGAGGTGCCGCCATCTATGTAAAGTCAGGTCAGGCAAGACTCAAGGCTTGCGAATTGACCGGATGCTCAGGCGTTTCGAGAGGAGGCGCTCTCAGATGCAACAATGACAATGCTATCCTGTTCCTCGACAGGTGCAGCATTCACGACAACAGCCTTAAAGGCGAGTGGGGCTCCGGTCTGCAGCTCTCATCCGGAACGATCTGTGCCAATAATTCGACTTTCTGCTCGAACACTGTGGGCAACAAAGGAGCGGGCGGAACCGTCAATGGCGGCGGAGCAATGCTTGTTCTCAACTCTACGATAATTTCTGATGACACGACTGCCGGAATCCGTTGCGAATCAGATGCTAAAAATGGTTCCTTCTTTGCGAACAACATCAGCCTGAACACAAACGGCGCTCCGGGCTTCCTTCTCAATGGAAGCGGAAAAGTAGCTGTCTCAGGTGGGCACAACATATTTAATAAGGTGGCCGGAGAACTCCAGTCTGCTGCTTCTGATGTAACCTACAGCACAGACTTGAAGAATTTCGGTTCACTTGAAAACGGAGCATACATTTGGGACAATTCCAAAGTTTCCCTCGGGACATACGCTACAGCAGCGGAAATCGATGGTTATGCACGTGGATTCAAACCTGCCGTCTGCCCTGTCGCAGAAATCGGAAAAGTCTTCGCCGAATGGTGTGACGGTTTCGCTGTGGACGGCCGCGGCAAGTCGAGAAACCCTGCAAAACTTCTTCCGGGAGCATATGACCCACGCCTTGACGGCGAGGCTTCCAAAGCTCTGCGCTTCAGCGTGTCAGCCGCTCCTTTTGCCGGGAACTCCATCAGCAGTCCTGAGTCATTCGGCTTTATTCTCACAAACCCTGACGGCGCTTATTCCTATAACAAAAAGATGGTTCTTCTCGGGAACGAATATGTAGCCGACGACGGAGAAACTATGCTTTGGGACGGCAAGGGTACGACTGTGACGGTCACTGCGTATGCCCCTTATGTGGCTGCAGTTGATGGCGTAGTCCCTGTCTCTTGCCCAAGCAACCAGGCGACAGCAGCAGAACTCACAGCAGCTGACTTTGTGCTTTGGAAAGGCAGTGTGAATCCTTCGAATGACCTCTCTGACGGCAAGATTCAGCTCAATCTCGGTCATCTCAACTCAAGGCTGATCGTAAAGGTCACTCTGAACGGTGTTCCGGTAGAGACGTCAAAGATTGCATCGCTTTCTGTAAGCGGACTCAAAGCAGAGGGAAAATGCAACCTCGGTGCAGATGCTCCGAAAGTCGTTGCTGACGGTACTCCAGTCAATATGTTCCCGAGGGTAGGAACAGATTCTTATGAACTCATCACCGTACCTCAGACTGTTGCGGCCGGATCTCTGGCGGTCAAAGCGACTTTCAACAAGCGCCAGTATGTCTGGGCGTCACCGTCCGATGTGACGCTCGCCCCTGGAAAGACATCCGAGCTCACGATAAACATTTCTACAACAAAATCGGCCTCTTCCGGCCAAATGTCAATAACCACAAAATAAAGGGAAATGACTATGAAATCAGGAAAATCAATAATAATGGCCGTTCTTGCAGCGATGCTTGCGTTTTCTTCTTGTGAAAAAGAAAAAGTGCAGCTTTCGCATGACAGCGATGAAAGAGCCGTGCGCATAGTGCCCGAGATAGCTTCTCCATACACCACCAAATCAAACCCTGTCACACAAGGCAAGGAAACAGAATTCAATGACGGAGATATGATTGCGCTGCTCTGCGGCAACAGGCATGTCACGTTTAAACTGACAAGCAAAGGATGGGTACCTACCGACAACTATTACCTCCGCTGGGGAAAAGCTCCGGTGACATATTCTGCATTCTATCCTGCCACGGAGAAATCCACGACTTTCGGCAACTTCGAACTCCAGTCTTCACAGCGCACGGCTGACCGTCTTGCTGCGGCTGACTATATGACATGCACCGTCGAGGATGCTGTCAAGACAAGCGACGGAAGCCTGCGTCTGAAAATGGAAAGACAGATGGCCAAGGTAAGCTTCACATTGTCCGGAATCGAAGGCAGCGCCCGTGTCCAGGGATTCCGCGTGTGGACTTCGACCGGATTCACCGAAGGGCAGCCGAACTCTGACAGGATGTACATCAGCCCGTATATTGCTGCTGCCGAAGGTGCCGTTTCAGGACAGAACGGAACGACCTACACAGCGATTGTAGTCCCTTCCGCGGCGGACGATTCCAAGGTGTTCGTTACGTTCAACTACAATGGAAAGGACATAACATTGACCGGCGTACCTGAGCTCAAGAAAGGCTTCAGATATGACATGGACATAAACATCTCCGGAACAATCATTTCGATAGGCTCTCCTTCCGTGGCTCCTTGGGACGAAGGTGCAACCGTCATTCCTGGAGGCGATGCAGAGAAAGTTCCTCTCCTTCCTTACTTCGTGAAGCCGGTGGTATCCGGAACCGGAGACGGTCTCTCATGGGAGAACGCAATGGGAATGGCTGAGTTCCTCAAGATGATAAAGCAGAAGAACGGAACCCAGGCAGAGTCTGATGAAAATGCCGACAACGTGGACGATAGGGACTTCTACTTTATCGGCGGAACCTATTCCGTAGAGAATATTAAAGTGGAATACTCAGGATACGGCTCCAGAGTGAATTTCCGTGTTCACGGCGGCTACGATCCTGCCAGCAAAGGCAAAGATGTCAGCAACAGGAGCGCTGAAACCGTGTTCGACGGCAGCGGAAGCAAACGCTTCCTCACACTCGGCAATCAGACAGAACTGACGTTCGACGGCATCACATTCGCGAACTTGAAGGGCAACGGTGAAGGTTGTATCATGTTAGCGGCCGGCGGTTCCGGAGATGCCAGGGGAAATTTCACGAACTGCAAGTTCAAGAGTTGCGTTTCTGATGCAGTCAATCAGATACCGGTTATTCTTGTTTACAAAGGAATGGTAAGGTTGGACAACGTCTTATTTGACGGCTGTCGCGCAGGAAAAGATACCCGAGGACTTATCCGCTCAGCAAATAACATGAGCCGTGTGTATATGAATGCATGCCGTTTCGTGAACAACACCTTCAGCGGAGGATTTGGCCAGTTGGTTCACGTGAATGATGGTATGGCCTGTCTCTACAATGTGACTTTTGCACATAATGACGTTGGTGCCGGGACCAACGGAATCGTGAATGCCGGCGGAGGAATGCTCGTTGCTTGCAGCACACTTTCCGCGGCAAACAGGGGTGCAGTGGTACGCTGCGAATCATATCCAAAATATGGTTCTATGCTTGTAAACAACCTTTTCATTCAGGAAAACGGACAGAAAGCCGTAGATATGCCGAATTCAGGCAAGGCTCTCAAGAGTCTTGGTGGAAACGTTCTCATTGGCGCGGTGAATGCCGGCAACGGGCAATTTGTGTCATCTTCAAAAGACCAAACCATTGATAAAGCCAATGCTTCTGCGCTGGATCTCTCGTGGGATGAAGCTTCTATGAAATACCTGTGGAAAGGCACGACATCTTTCGCAAAGCTTTCCGAAACAGATGTTCGCGCAGCCATCAAATCATGCAGTAATACCATAAATGGAAAGGTTATGGCCGATAAAGAAGAAGTCTATGACTATGCCAAGGTTGGCGAGGACTTCCTCGGCTGGCTCGACTCCATCGGGGCTTTCGATAAAGATGGCTACGGCAATCAGCGTGGCACCGCATGGTGGCCAGGCTCATACCAGGGCAACTGATTCCGGAATTGACTACGCACTGACACATTGATCAGTAACTGAAAGTGGCTGATTCCAACAACGGTATCAGCCACGTTGGTTTCTTAGTAAACACAAAATGTATGAAATTTAGAAAAATTCTATTATTCGCGGCAATCTCTTTTATCGTAGCACCCTCCTGTGCACCGAAAACAACGGAATGGACAGGATGGACAAACCCGCTTTTCGAGGGGCAGTATGCCGACCCTGAGGGGATAATGATCGGAGATGAACTGTGGATATATCCCACAGCATCGCATCCCTTTGAGGAACAGCTTTATATGGACGCCTTTTCCTCCAAGGACCTGAAGACCTGGACCAAGCACAGCAACATCATCACCAACAAAGAGATAAGCTGGCTCCGTAAGGCCCTTTGGGCTCCGGCCATCGTGCATAAAGACGGAAAGTTCTTTCTTTTCTTCGCCTGCAACAATGTTTATGAAGGAGATACGGGCGGCATTGGCGTAGCTGTGTCTGACAAGCCTGAAGGCCCTTTTCAAGACCTTCTCGGCAAACCGCTTCTGAACGACATCGTCAACGGCGCCCAGCCGATAGACCAGTTCGTCTATCAGGACCCGGCATCCGGTGACTGGCTGATGTTCTACGGCGGCTGGGGACACTGCAATCTCGTCAGGCTCGCGGATGATTTCAAATCCATTGTCCCGTTCGAAGACGGAAGTCTTTTCCGGGAAGTTACGCCTGAGGGATATGTGGAAGGTCCGTTTATGATCCAGCGTGACGGCAAGTTCTATTTCATGTGGAGCGAGGGAAAGTGGCGCGAGGACAGCTACCGTGTCGCCTATTCCATTTCCGACACACCGTATGGTCCGTTCAAGAGAATCGGAACCATCCTGGAAAGTGATCCGGAGCACGGAACTGGCGCAGGACATCACAGCGTCGTGCGGCGCGGCAATGATTTCTACATCATCTACCACCGCCATCCGCTCGGTTCGACTGACGGAGACAACCGCGTAGTCTGCATTGACCGTCTCGAATTTGACGAAAACGGCTTCATCCTTCCTGTGAAAATGTCTTAGGGAGGAAGATAAACGGCTTTTTATGCAATGAGAGAGTGTTTTGTATATGCAAAAAGAGGAGGGCGAGAAGTGGCCGCGAGTAAAAAAATGCATAAACGTAAAGAAAATATTTTGCGATTTAGAAAATAATACATACCTTTGCAATCCCTTAAAATTTCTTAACGAGATTGCTGGGTAAGTCTGGTGGGTTCGTATAACGGTTAGTACTCGAGATTTTCATTCTCGCAATAGGAGTTCGATTCTCCTACCCACTACTAAATATTAAAAAATAAAAACAATGGCAAATAACGCATCTGCAGAAAAGTGCATTCGCCAGAGCGAAAGGCACAGATTGCATAATAAGTATTATGCAAAGACCACAAGGAATGCTATCCGTGCGATCAGAAATACGACAGACAAGAAGGCTGCCGAGGCAAATGCCCCTAAGGTATATGCAATGATCGACAAACTTGCTAAAGTTGGCATTATCCACAAGAATAAAGCTGCCAACCTTAAGAGCGGAATCTCTGTTTATATAAACAAGCTCGCGTAAGTTTAGAAAGTAGCGGGATGTAGCGCAGTTGGCTAGCGCACTACGTTCGGGACGTAGGGGTCGTGCGTTCGAGTCGCATCATCCCGACTTGCAATAGAGAAGTTCAGAAATGGACTTCTTTTTTTTGTGCCCGGCCGGTCCGATGATTTTATCCTACGGATGTACTATAAGTGACTTATAGTTATATTTTATTCGCAATCGGCATGGTTCGGCTGTCCGTTTTGTATCTTTTCCATATTTCGTTTTCTATATTTGCGGCACTTTTGGTTAAACTTGGTTGAGGTTGACAAGAACTTCGCAATACATAAAAACACTTAGTATGGAATATTTTGTAAAGACATTCGAGAATACGGTCAGAAGGTGCTGGAACTCTCCGGCGCTGGACGAGTACAGGACATCGAGTGAAACATATGGACAGCTGGCGTCAGACATTGAAAAGATACATACCTATTTCGAGGCGGCAGGGCTCAAGAGAGGCGACAAGATTGCCATCAATGCGCGAAGCAGCGCGAACTGGATCAAGACCTTCATGGCAGTAGTGTCAGGCGGTTATGTGGCTGTCGAACTTTTCAACGGTTACACGGCGCGTGACGCCCAGGCCCTGGTGGACCATTCCGACAGCCGTCTGCTGTTTACGGAAAAGACCCTGTTCAAGGATATGGATTTCGAGTCAATGCCGAAATTGCTCGGAGTCATTGACCTGAAAAGCGGGGAACTCCTCGCATCCAGAGGCTCTTTCAGTATGGTCTATGAGCAGCGCGACCGTATTTTTGCTGAGGCATATCCCGGAGGAGTAAAGCCTGAGGATATCTGCTATCCTGACAGACCGTTGGACGATCTTTGCGCGATAATGTACACTTCCGGCTCGACCGGATTTCCGAAGGGCGTCATGCTCTCGGTCCGCAACTTCAGTGCGAATATAGAGATGATTCCGATACATTGTCCGTATAAGGAGGGAGACAATTATGTCAGCGTGCTTCCTTATGCACATATTTTCGGTCTGACATTCGACGGAGTTGCCCCGTTGTGCCTGGGTATGCACCTGGTGGTGCTGTATGTGCCTCCTGTCCCGTCCAACCTCAAGCCGGTGCTCCGCGAGTTCAAGCCGAGAGTGTTCTTCGCAGTGCCTCTCATCTTGAAGAAGATGATAGACGATACTATCGGAGAGTTCGTGAACAGCAAGACCGGCAAGGCTAAACTTGAAGACTGGCAGAACAATCCCGATTACTGTGATGCCCTCAGGACCATATTCATGGAAGGAATGGGCGGCGGAATCGAGGAGTTCGTGACCGGCGGTGCGGCCATCCCTGACAAGATCGAGCAGCTTCTCGCGGTAAAACTGAAAACCCCGTTCGTGACCGGTTACGGAATGACTGAGACGGCCCCGCTTATCAGCGTCGGAAAAGTAGGAAGCTACAAGCTTAAGTCCGTCGGCGAATATGCTTCGGAATATGTCAATGTCAAGATAGATTCCATTGACCCTCAGAATGTTGCAGGTGAAGTGCTTGTCCGTGGCGACGTGGTATTTTCCGGCTATTACAAGAATGACGAGGCTACGAAAGCAGTATTCACTGAGGACGGATGGTTCCGCACAGGAGATTTGGGCACCATTGACAAGGACGGGACATTGTTCCTTGTGGGAAGGTGCAAGAGCATGCTGCTTTCTTCTAACGGACAGAATATCTATCCTGAGGAAATCGAGGTGATACTGAACAATATGCCGTTCGTGGCTGAGTCTCTGATTGTCAGCAGGAACGAGAAACTCGTGGCCCTGATTGTGCCTGACCAGAATGAACTTGGCGAGGCCGGTACGGATGCGGAAAGCCTGGAGCAGATAATGGATGCGAACCTCGCAGGCCTTAACAAGATGATTCCGGCCTACTCGGTAGTCTCATCGTACGAGATTCATCTTGAGCCGTTTGCAAAAACTCCTAAGGGAAGCATCAAACGTTTCCTGTACGTATAAACAGACAACATTTTCATATCAGTATAATACACTATCTACGTACGGCGGGCAGAAGCGATTCTGTCCGTCGTTTATTTTATGGAATGAAGGACAATCTCATTGACTATCCTGTCGATGCTGTCGTGTTTCTTGTCCGGCATCGTCGGCTGAAACATGACAATCGCCAGAATCAGAGGGAGGTAGTCTTTGAGAGAATAGCGTAATGCCCTGAGAGCGAATTGGATATGTGATGTGACTTGACGCACCGGGATTCCATAGATTTCAGAAATCTCTCCATATGTCTTCTCATCAATGCGGCTGGCAAGAAACACCTTTCTCGTCACATCCGGCATGCGCTTGAGACAGTTGTCCACCAATGTGTTGATCTCGTCGGCGAAAAGATGCTCGGGATCCAGACTGTTCAGGGAATTGATCTCCTATGTCCGCATCCTGCTGCCGGTTTCATAGAAATTCTTATGGATCCGAGTGCGGTTGTTTTCGACTTTCAGGTAATCCAGACAGCGGTTTATGATGGATTTGAAGGCGTAGGACTCGTAATTCTCCGTATTGAGAGTCGCCCGCTTCTCCCACATCCTGATAAAACATTCATTGACAATGTCTTCCGCTGCACTGTCGTCGTGAACATAGGAATTGGCTATCTTGACAAACATCTGTCTGCATCGGGAGAATATTCTTCCGAATTCTTCTTCTGTCAGGTCTCTGGAAATTTTTCCTTCTTCTGTCATATCTGATTCCTGAAAGTAATTCGACTTAATGCAGTTGTGTTATCAGTTCTAACAGTTACTCCGCAAATATAGTATTTAAAACCATAAATCATAACGGACAGGTGGCAAAACATTACGATTGCGAAAAAAATCAAAAAATTACTGTAAACGTGTAATCGATGCTCGTCTATAATTACGAATGCGCAGAAAAACGGTTAAAAATTGCGAAAGATGACAGACGAATTGCTTTTCAAATATTTCAGTAATGAGGCTTCCGCTGAGGAAGTGGCTCAGATCGAGCAGTGGCTGGAGGAAGATCCGGCCAGGCAAAGCGAGTTTGACTCTGCCCACTATCTTTTCAATGCCATGATTCTGCATTCAGACGAGTTGTCCAAGATGACGACACCTGGCGCACTTGAAAAGACATCAAGAAAATCCAAGGTCCGCAGACTGGTTTATCGTTATGCAGCCGCAGCTGCTGCAGTAGTGATTGCCGGACTTTCAGGTGTATTTGTAGAAAGGGAAATCAATTACAACAAGATGACGGCACAGACAAATGTGCTTGAAGTTCCTGCCGGCCAGAGAATGTCGGTTACTCTCAGTGACGGCACTCAGGTACAGCTGAACGGGAACTCGAGGATCGAATATCCTGTCATCTTCTCCAGCAAGCAGAGAAATGTAAAACTCTCAGGAGAGGCATTCTTTGAGGTCAAACATGATGAAAGACATCCTTTTATAGTAGAGACAGTCGCATCCAAGGTCGAAGTGCTCGGAACAAGGTTCAATGTTTACGCTGATGAGGCATCAGAGTATTTTTCCACAGCTCTTGTAGATGGAAAAGTGAAGGTGACCACAAACGATGAGACAGCGGAGCAGGTAGTTTTGGCTCCGGATGAGATGGTGAGATTCGTGAACAATCACCTTGTGGTGACGAAGGTCGATGCCGAGAATCTTATATCCTGGACAGAGGGCTATGTCAATCTCGCGGACACTGATTTTGCATCTCTCATGCACAGATTTGAAAACGTTTACGGGGTAAAAATAGTGATAGAGAGAGAAACCATGCCGGAGATAGGATACAAGAGTGGAAAAATCCGTGTCTCCGAGGGTGTACATTTCGCACTGAAGATTCTTCAGCATGAGTGTAAGTTCACTTATACTGAGAATTATGAAACCAACACGATAACAATAAGATAACACACAATAGAATTTGATCCGACATCGTTCTTCGGAGGATCCGTCCCCCGTAAGGCTTTGTGAGACTGAATTTAAAACGATAATAATAAACCACGTAGCATTTATGTCGAAGACAGTATTATCCAAAATTGGAACACTGTTGCTTCCCCTGATAATCTCCGTTTTCTGCTCTTTCCCCGCTTATGCGCAGACAGAGAAGACGTTGACTATCGAAGCGAAAGCAATCGCTTTGGAAAAAGTGATGCAGCAGATTGAAAAACAGACCAACTGCGTTTTCCTCAACAAAGATGTGGATGTACAGGAAAAAGTGTCTGTAAGCATTTCCGGGAAAACTCTTTCCGAGACCCTGAATATCTTATTCAAGGACAAGAACATCAATTGGAAGATTGATTCCGGACACATTATCATTTCCAAGAAGGCCGCCCAGCCTAAAGCAGACGGCGCGGGGAGTGCCAAATCCTCACAGATCAGTGGCGTAGTCATTGATGAAGATGGAGTTCCGGTAATAGGTGTGGGTGTCATCATTCAGGGCACCACCATCGGAACCGGTACGGACCTGGACGGAAATTTCTCTTTTGTATTGCCAGAGGGAATGGAGAACTCTTCTCTTGAGTTTTCCTGCCTCGGCTACACAACCCAGGTACTTAAGATAGGCACCCGCAGAGTCTTCAATATCACAATGACAAGCGACGCGATCATGATGGAGGGAACTGTCGTCACGGCTCTCGGCATCAAGCGTTCAGAGAAGGCCCTCAGCTACAATGTGCAGCAGGTCAATGCTGATGAAGTGACAATGAACAAGGATGCCAACTTCATCAACTCCCTCAACGGTAAGGTGGCCGGACTTAATATCAATGCTTCCTCTTCAGGAGTCGGCGGTGCGTCAAAGGTGGTGATGCGAGGAATGAAATCCATCAGCCAGTCTTCAAACGCGCTCTATGTCATTGACGGTGTTCCTATGTACACTACCGCCCGAGACGGCGGCACACAGTTCGCTTCACAGGGTTCTACGGACCCGATTGCGGACATCAACCCGGAAGACATTGAAAGCATCTCGGTTCTTACCGGTGCTGCAGCTGCGGCTCTTTATGGCTCAGATGCAGCCAATGGTGCAATCGTGGTGACGACAAAGAAAGGCAAGGAAGGCAAACTCACGGCAACAGCTTCAGCGTCTGTGGAGTTCATGACACCATTCGTATTGCCACGTTTCCAGAACCGCTACGGAACAGGCGACCTCAATTCCTCCATCGGCTCGGATGTACGCAGCTGGGGAAATCTCATGAATGAGGCCAACAACCCTAAATACGACCCTGCGAAGGATTATTTCCAGACAGGTGTGACCCACAACGAGACAGTCTCCGTATCAATGGGCAATGAGAAGAACCAGAGCTATCTTTCAGGCTCCTCGATCGACTCATACGGTATGGTTCCCAACAACCGCTACAACCGCTACAACTTCACATTCCGCAATACCACATCTTTCCTCAAGGACAAGATGCATCTTGACTTCAGTGCCAGCTTCATCAGCCAGAGGGACAAGAACATGACCAACCAGGGTACATACAACAACCCTCTCGTCGGTGCATACATCTTCCCTCGTTCAAACGACTGGGATGCTGTCCGTATGTATGAAAGATATGATGTCGTGCGCCGTCTGTCCACACAGTATTGGCCTATCGGAGATGCCGGTATGACAATGCAGAACCCATATTGGATCAACTACCGCAACCTCCGTGAAAACCGCAAGGACCGTTTCATGCTGAACGCTCAGATGAGTTACGACATCCTTGACTGGCTGAACATTTCAGGTCGTGTGAAGATGGACCAGTCTGCCACCAAATACACCGAGAAATTCTATGCCTCTACATTCACCCAGCTCACGGAGAGCTCGCAGAATGGACTCTATGGCATTTCAGAAATGACTGACCGCCAGATATATGCGGATTTGCTCGTTAATATCAACAAGCGTTTCGGCCAGGACTGGAACCTTCAGGTCAACCTCGGTACATCCATCTCGGACATGTACTATGACGCTTTGAAGAACCGTGGCCCTATCGCGGACGGACAGATGTCTGCAGAGCGCGCAGGTATCGCCAATGTGTTCAACGTTCAGAACCTCAGCAACTCCACCAAGACCACCAGACTTCAGGAAGGATGGCGTGAGCAGACACAGTCAATCTTCGGATCAGCCGAAATCGGATTCAAGGGAGCTTATTATCTCACCCTCACAGCCCGTAACGACTGGCCGTCACAGCTTGCAGGTCCTCACTCCAACAGGAAGTCATTCTTCTATCCTTCAATCGGAGGTTCTGTGGTGCTTTCACAGATTATCCCTAATATGCCTAAGGAACTGGAGTACTTGAAGATCAGAGGCTCATATGCGTCAGTAGGTACTGCTTTCGAGCGTTACATCGCCAACCCTATGTACAGCTGGAACACAAGCGGTCTCAGCTGGAATGCCCAGACACAGTATCCTGTATATGACCTCAAGCCGGAGCTTACCAACTCCTTCGAGATCGGCCTGTCAATGAGGTTCCTCCAGTATTTCAACTTTGACGCGACTTATTATCATACAAATACAAGGAACCAGACATTCAATCCTCAGATTTCCACAGGTTCGGGCTCATCCGACATATTCATCCAGTCAGGAGACGTCAGGAACCAGGGACTGGAACTCACATTGGGATTCGGCAAGACTTGGGACAAGTTCACATGGAACAGCAACTACACATTCTCATTCAACGAGAACAAGATCATGTCCCTTGCCGAGAATGTCACCAACCCTGCGACAGGCGAGAAGTTCTCCGTATCGCAGCTTGACATGAACGGTCTCGGCCTTGCCCACTTCATCCTCCGAGAAGACGGCACCCTCGGTGACCTGTACTCGCTTGGTGATTTCAACTACGACAGCAACGGACGCATCATTGTCAATGAAGATGGAACGGTGACAACCAGAACATTTTCAGACACAAAGGATTATGTCAAGCTTGGAAGTGTTCTTCCTAAGGCGAACATGTCTTGGAGAAATGACTTCAATATCGCAGGATTCAACTTCGGATTCCTCGTGTCGGCGAGACTCGGCGGTATCGTTTACTCAAGCACCCAGGCGATTCTCGACTACTATGGAGTATCCGAGGCCTCAGCGCTTGCACGTGACAACGGCGGCGTGTACCTGAATGGCGGCGACAGACTTGACGCAAACAAATGGTACAGTTCTGTCGGCGGTTCCAACCCGCTTCCTCAGGAATATACCTATTCCGGAACCAACGTCCGTCTCCAGGAAGCCTCTGTAGGCTATACCTTCCCGAGGAAGATGCTCGGCAATGTCTGTGACCTGAACATTTCCGTCGTAGGACGCAACTTGTGGATGATTTACAACAAGGCTCCGTTCGATCCTGAGTCAATCGCCACGACCGGCAACTACTATCAGGGTATCGATCATTTCATGATGCCTTCTCTCCGCAATTTCGGATTCAATGTACGTATAACATTCTAATTACGAGGAGGTATGATTATGCGAAAAATAACAATGACAAGAAATTTCCATTCGCTCGCAGGCGTCATAGCACTTGGACTCATGACTCTTTCATGCACGGGCAACTACTTGGATATCAATACAAATCCGTATGAGGTGAACCGCGAACAGACCCTCACTGACGGATATGCGACTGCTGCGGCGATTGCTGCAATGGGCGGAGCGGTAGTCTCTACCGATGTGAATACCGCGCAGTTCACGGACTGTCTGCTCGGAGGCCCGATGGGAGGATATTACTCCACGACAGGTGCATTCGAAAAGACCATTGACAATTACAATGCGACAGACGACTGGACGAGAGTATTGCTCGCAAGTGACAGGATTATCCCTACACTTTACTCCAACCTTTCGGAGCTCAAGAGCATAACCGACGACCCTGTCACACTTTCCATCGCAACCATCATCAAGGTGACTGCAATGCTCAGAGTTACAGATACATACGGTCCGATTCCTTACTCACAGATCGGTCAGGGCGGAAAAATCACAGTTGCCTATGACTCTCAGGAGAAGGTTTATGACACAATGTTTGCCGAACTGGATGAGTGTATCAAGACTCTGACAGAGAACAGACTTTCAGGCATCCCGGCTACAGCAGACCCGGTATATGACGGAACAGCTGTAAAATGGTGCAAGTTTGCCAATTCCCTGAAACTCAGAATGGCGATGAGGATTGTCTATGCCGCACCTGAGAAAGCGAAGAAATATGCCGAGGAGGCAGTGAACCACGAAATCGGTGTGTTCACTGACAATTCTGACAATGCGGCTCTTCAGAAAGTGGCTTTCGGTGACAAGGGAAATCCTCTCTACACGGCCATCAAGTACAACCAGCCTACAGGCAGCGTGACCGGAGGTGATACCCATGCGGCAGCAGACATCATCTGCTACATGAACGGATACAACGACCCTCGTCGTGCAAAATACTTCATCAAATCGGAGTTCGACGGCATTGACTATGCCGGCATTAGAATCAGCATCGAAAAACCGTCTCTGAATAGCGTAGGACGCAAGTATTCCGGAGTCAATGTCACTACAGAGGACCCTCTCGTATGGATGAATGCGGCTGAGGTCGCTTTCCTCAAGGCAGAGGCGAAGGCAGTGTTCGGTTTCAACATGGGTGCCGGAACCGCGGAAGAGTTCTACAATGAAGGTATCAGGCTCTCATTCGAGCAGTTCGGTCTTTCAGGTTATGCTGAATATGCAGAGGACAACGAGAACAAGCCTGCAACATATGCCGACCCGGCCGGTCTCAACAGTTACGCCGGAGTGCTCTCAGCCATCACGGTAAAATGGAATGATGCAGCACCGGCAGCGGAAAAACAGGAGAGAATCATGATCCAGAAGTGGATTGCGAACTTCAACAATGGAATCGAGGCTTGGTCTGACCATCGCCGTACAGGTTATCCTAAGTTCTTCCCTGCAACAGACGCAGGCAACAAGAGCGGCGGCTCGGTGACCAACGAATTCGGCGCACGCCGTATGGTCTATCCGCTTGCTGAGTACTCGAACAACGGTGAGAATGTGAATGCTGCCGTAGCTTCCTATCTCAGTGGCCCGGACAAGATGGGCACACGCCTCTGGTGGGACTGCAATCCGGCAGTTGTGATAAAGTAATCTCAACTGGTAAGACAGGATTAAGATTAACTACTTCAGAAACAGATTTACTGAAATGAAAAAGATTATAAATATATCACTGGCCGTCCTCACGACAATGCTCTTCGTTTTCACGTCTTGCAGTGAATGGACCGAACCGGAAAATCTCGATTTCCGTCACCAGACTCCGGAGGAGATCGACCCTGCGGCTTATGAGGCATATCTCTCAGGCATCAGGGAATACAAAAAGTCGGAGCACAAGCTGATGTTCGTCACAATGAAGGGCACTGCTGATCATCCGTCAAGCCAAAACCAGCATCTGATGGCGATGCCTGACAGTGCGGATTTCGTAATTGTGGACATGGATGAGGCACTTGACGCCGCTGTCGTGTCTGAGATTCCTCAGGTTCTTCAGCGCAAAGGCACAGAGGTGCTTCTCTTCATAGATTACGCGAGAATCCATACAGCATGGGGACTTCTCGAGGATAAAAGAGCTGACGAAGGAAAACCGGCAGGAACTGCTGCGGAAGCTGCACAGTTCTTCAAGGAGCAGACCCAGAAGCAGCTCGACAAATGTGGCGAGTATGGTTTCCATGGAGTCGTAGCCTCTTTTGTCGGAAATACGGCTACAGAATATGCCAAAGCTTCCCACGAAGCCTTCATCGCAACAATCAAGGCATATTGTGCAGCGAAACCCGAACTGAAGGTTGTATTCAGGGGAAGTGCCCGTAATGTGGTAGATACGGATTTCCTCAAGACTTGCTCGCACATCATCCTTGTTGCCGGAGAGGAGCAGAAGCTCACAGCACTTGTAGGCCGTATTCTCGGAAGAAATCCGGTGAACAGCAACGTCATTATGGAATTGACCGTTCCTACTGTAGCTGAGCCTGAACAGAAAGGCGCTTCACTCATTGCCGGTGCCTCTTGGGTGCTTTCAGAATCCGAAAACACGACATTCAAGGCATGCGGACTCTCGGCAGGAAATGCATATGACGATTATTTCAACAAAAACTATCCTTTCTGCAATGTGCGCAAGGCGATTTCAATAATGAATCAGTCGCAGAATACAGAAGAAAACTAATGCAGATATGAAAAGAACAGGCATATTTATTTTTGCGGCAGCCCTCGCCCTGACAGGGTGTTCGATCCAGGACGGCAGTTTTGAGAACAAGATGTTCATCAATGCTGACAACTACAGGTCTGAAGTCAGGGTTGCGACAGACGAGGGTGTAAAGACTCTTACCAGAAACCTGTCGGTATCAGTCGCCAAACCTCTCGACAATGACATTGACGTGACAGTCGTGAAATCTCCTGAGCTGCTCGACACCTACCGCAAGGCATGGTATGATGAGACGGCGGAACTTCTTCCGGATGCAAATTGCAGTCTTGACGGCCTTTCTACAGTCCTCCGCAAGGGAGATGTTACCAGCAAAGACATTGAATTGACTTTTACAGGTCTTGACAAACTTGATTACAGCAAGGTATATGTACTCCCTGTCACTATCGCTCCGAATGGAGTCGAGGTGCTCGAGAGAGCCAAGACAATGTATTACGTAGTGAAAGAAGCATCTCTCGTAAATGCAGTTGCTGACATCAAGGGAAACCGTGCATGGCCTGTCTGGGACAACTGGGCTGCTGTCAAGAATCTTGAGACATTCACTATGGAGACGCTCATCAACTGTCATGCATTCAACAATGAAAGCAAGATTCTCACTGTCATGGGCGTTGAGGACCATTTCCTCGTGAGAATCGGTGATGTCACCATCCCTTCAAACCAGATTCAGATTGCATGTGCGTACAAGGACGTCGAGGGCAATTCAACTCTCAGGGCAGACCTTTCAGACGCTTCGTTGCAGCTTAAGGCTGACAGATGGTATCATCTTGCAGTTACATTCAACAGGGGTGTCATCCAGGTTTATATTGACGGCCGTCTGCGTGCGGAAAAAGACCTCTCTGTAATCGGAACAGTTGTCAGAGACGGTGTCCAGGTTCCAGTTGAATTCAAGTCAGTTGATTTCAGCGCACCTCATTCTGACGAGTCGGACGGAAAGCCTCGCTGCTTCTGGGTAGGCTACTCATATGATGACAAGCGCAGCCTTGACGGAATGATTGCAGAGACACGTCTTTGGAACAAGGTTCTTACAGCAGAGGAAATCAATGCTCCGAACCATTTCTACAAGCTTTACCCGTCTGACATTGACGCAAGCCTGCTTGCTTACTGGAAATTTGACGATGCGGCAGGAAAGACCGCAAAGGATTACTCCTCTTATGGAAACAACCTCAGTGCAGACCATGATATCCTCTGGAGAGCGGTAACCCTTCCTTAATGTGAAAATCATCAAGATTATATATAAATAAACCAACTAAAAAGATAACCTTAAATTATGTTTAAAAGATTTTTGAAAGGTATGCTCGGCATCGCAGTGATGTCACTTACCCTTGCTTCTTGCGAGAAGTCTCCAAACGAAGTTGTCGAGACTCTCACAGTAACACCGGAAGAGGCTATCTCTTTCAATGCGAAAGACAACTCTGACGTGCTTCTTACCGTCACCACAAACGCTGACGCATGGAAAGCAACTCCAACAGCAGAGTGGATCGTACTTACTCCGAACATGGAGAAAGGAACTCTCAGCGTAAATGCAAAAGAGAACACAACCACAGAGCAGAGAATCGGACGTATCCGTATTGAAGCAGGCGTAGCACAGCCGGTTTCAATCAACGTAGTTCAGGCAGCCGGAACAGGCGAAGTTACTCCTGAACCGACACCTTCAGAGGGCGCAGCTGTGAAGCTCACCGCTACCAGCGAGACGAATATCGCTGTCAAGACAAAGGCTGAGACTTCTGTAAAGGTCAAAGTAGCCATCGATGCTGCCGTATCTTCAGATGTAGAGGTTGAACTCTTCTACGACGAGGGATATCTTCGTGAATACAACTATCTTCACAAGGAAGACGGTGAGGCTGTTCTCTATCCGAAGGAAGCAGTCACCATCCCTGACAATGGTAAAATCGTCATCAAGGCAGGTCAGAAAGAGTCTGCTGAAGTAGAGGTCAAACTCAACGCTTCAGGCCTTTCTCTCGGTTCTACTTACCTTCTTCCTCTTTATCTCAAGCCGGTACAGAATGCTGCCGTTAAACAGGCAGATTGCCGTGTCAATGCGATTGTCAGAAAGAAGAACCCTAAGCAGATCAAGAACGTCGTTTACTTCGAGGTCAATGACTGTAACCCTCTTAACGCAATAGAGTATATGCTCGAGGATGGCACTCCATTCTTTGATGCAGTTATCCTCTTCGCTGCCAACATCAACTACAATACAGCCGAGGATGTTGTTTACCTTGCAAACAATCCTAACGTCCAGGCGCTTCTCGACGATTCAGAGATTTATCTCCAGCCACTTCGCAAGAAGGGTATCAAGGTTTATCTCGGTCTTCTCGGAAACCACGATGCTGCAGGTCTCTGCCAGCTTTCAGACTGGGGTGCTGCCCAGTGGGCACAGGAAGTTGCTGATGCATGCAAGACATACAAACTTGACGGTGTGAACCTCGATGACGAGTACTCAAGCTCACCTATCATCGGCAACCGTTGGTTTACCAACAGAAGCGCAGCAGCCGGAGCAAGACTTTGCTACGAACTCAAGAAAGCTCTCAAGGCTACTTGCCCATGGGAAACAGAAGTTTCTACATTCGCTTACGGTCAGCTTTATACTCTTCCTGCATCTGTTAAAGACCAGGAGACTCAGGTTGATCACCCAATCTCAGAATGGCTTGACTTCAGCGTAGCCAACTATGGCGGAACAACATCTCCTTATGGTGACCTCACTAAGGCCAATTGCTCTGGAATGTCTATCGAATTGAACCGTGGTTATGGTTCAATCACAGAGGATTCTGCGAGAAATATGAAAAACCAGGGCTACGGCTGGTGCATGTGGTTCGCATTTGACCCTTCGGGTACAGGTTCTGTAAGCAGCAACAGATATAGATCTGATTCTTACATCAAGGCAGCAGCTAAAGGCTTCTACGATCAGAATCTGGTAGAACCTACAGGTGTTTGGAACAAAATCGGTGAAGGAAAATACGATCCTAATCGTCACACTCGTTAATGAAACCACAGGTAATCATTTTAAGAAGAGTCTGACTCCTTTTAAAATGATTACCATGATAACATCAAAATATAATTAAAACCAAGAATATGAAAAAGATATTAGTTGCTGCGGCATCAGTTCTTGCTTTGTTTGCATGTAGCAAACCGGAGAATGTGAAGGTCGCACCACCGGTACAGGAAAAAATTACTGTATCTCCACACACTGCATCTGTTCCTAATACAGGCGGCAGCTTCAAGGTGATCGTGTCGAGTTCTGCAGAATGGACACTTGAAGGCAAGGCGGATTATAGCGCATGGGTTACCCCTTCAGTAAAGAAAGGTGTAGATGGTGATATCGTAGAATTCACAGTGCAGCCGAACCTCAGCCAGGAAGCTCTGGTTTCCGACTGGACATTCACTTGCGGAAAGACAACCGATAATTTCAAACTCACTTCTCTTCCTACAGAAGTTATTCCTGACCACTTGAAACTTGTCAGCGATGCCTCTGTCGTTCTCGGTTATGAGAAAGGTACTTTGGAAGTTATCGCAGAGTCTTCAATCAACTATCGTGACCTTACTTTCTCTCTCAGCGAAGGTGCAGGCGAATGGCTTGAGTATCAGGCTACATTCGAAGGCGCAAATGAAGGAGAGGCCAAGTTTGTGTTCGAGTACAAGGGACTTGAAGGTCTTGATGACAGAAGCGCTGAACTTACAATTTCAGCTGAAGGTGTAGAGCCTGTCAAGGTTTCAGTTCTCCAGGAGGCAAAGCATGTTCTTGCTACTGCAAAAGAGATGTATCCTGTCAAGATCGGTGGTGAGACTATCGCAATCGGCATTACCGCCAATGTCAAGTATTCAATCAATATTGCTGAGGATGCAAAATCCTGGATTAAACACAAGGAGTATAAGGACGGCAGCGAGTATTTCGAGATCAGCGCATTCGACGGACAGAAACGTTCTTCCAAGATAACTTTTACACAGACAGACGCTAAAGAAGGTGAGTCTCCGCTCTCTGCAGAGGTTACCATCACACAGCAGAATGCTATTATACGCTGGGCTGTCCGTATGAACGGAAACCGTCTCTTCCCTAAGTGGGAGAACGGAGGACTTGGTACTTGCTACAACTTCACTCTCGAGTGCCTTATCAAGCCGGAGTCGTTCAAGAAGACAGGAGCCGTTATGACCATTATGGGTATCGAGGGACAGTTCCTTCTCCGTTTCGGTGATGTCGGCAACTCTCCTAACAGGATTCAGATTGCGACAACCGCCGGCAACTGGAACATTCCTGAGGAACTTCCTGCAAACCGCTGGACTCATGTGGCCATCACATTTGGTGACGCTGTAGCAACTGCATATTTCAATGGTGTCAAGATCGGTTCTTATACGTTCGAACAGGCGTCATGGTACGGAACAACAAAACTCACGTGGGTTGACCTTTCTCCATCATGGAGCTATGAGCCGACCGGCAACCGTTGCTTCTGGATTGGTTACTCTTATGAAAGCAATCGTGACTTCCTTGGTCTTATGACAGAGTTCCGTATTTGGAAGAAGACTCTTACTGAGGCGGAAATCAATGCTGAGAACCACTTCTATACAGTGGATCCTGCTTCGGAAGGCCTCAAGTGCTACTGGAAAGTTGCTTCAGGCGAAGGTAATACAATTCCTAACGTCTCAGATGGCGGCAAGAACCCTCTCTATGGCGAGTTGAACGTGCGCAAGCAGGGCAGCGACAACAAGGGAGACGCAGGTATCACGTTCGAGGCTGTTTCTCTTCCTGAAAACTAATGAATCTATAAATTAGATTGTCTATATGAAGGTGGCTGGAGAGTCCTGTGAGGACGATTCAGCCACCTTTTTTATCATTGATGCGTAAAAGGTGGCGTTTCAGTCGTCTATATGTATGTAAAATCACATACTTATGACCAGAATCAAGTCGGCACTGTCGTCGGTGCTTCTTTTTATGTTCATTGCTTTTTCTGCGTGTCAGAAATCTCATGAAATCATTGACCCGACAAATCCTTCAGAACCTGATGAGCCGGAGATCAGGCCTGAACTCATATTAGATGAAGAAGAGATTGTCGCCCCTTCAGAAGGAGGCGTATTCAAATTTGACTTCCGCTCTACCAGAAAGGTCAGCCTCAGCATCTCTCCTGAGCAGGACTGGTGTAAGGCAATGATATCTTCCACTGAGGAAGAATACGCCTTTGTGCTCATCGTGAATGTCGCCGCAATGGATCTCAATGAAGACAGGAGCGCGACCATCGTGCTTTCTGCTCCCGAATGTGAGAGCCGGAGTCTTGTCGTCAAACAGGAAAGGAAAAAGGCTTCCACCAACAGCCTCACCTCCCTTGTTCTGAAGGCGGCACCGAACAGTCTCTCACAGGATCTGGCCTTCAGCTACGATGAGGCGGCCAAGGCATTCAGTGCCAAGTATCTCAAATGGATTGACAAGGCTCAGCCCGAGATGCTCATTCCGGAATTTGTTACAGACGGGGAGACGGTCCTTGTAAATGGCCAACCGGTAGTTTCCGGTCAGACAGCCATCTCGTTCGCTGATGATTTCGATCTGGTAGTGAAGGCCGAGAACGGCGACGAAAACACCTATCGCGTGTCTTTCAACTGCCCGCAGATCAATACCGAACTTCCGGTAATAAGAATTCATATCCCGGTTTCAAGCATAACGGACAAGAAGACATACAGGAAGACCAAGTTCGACATCTATCGTCCGGGTTCCGATGAGGGAAGATGGACAGCATCTGATGCGGAGATTGAAATACGCGGAAGAGGGAACTCCACCTGGGGCCTTCCGAAGAAACCGTATCGTATCAAATTTCCGGAGAAATTCAGTCCGATCGGCCTGAACCATGCCAAGGCGAAGTCTTGGGTGCTTCTTGCTCACGACATGGACAAGTCCCTGCTGCGCAATCATCTGGGCTTTGAACTCTCAAGAATTCTGTTCAGTTCATCGGAAAAATACCACGATGAGGCGGCTCTTGATTTTACACCGTGCTCCCAGATGGTGAACGTGTATTCCGGAGACAATTATCACGGAGTATATCAGATGTCTGACCAGATGGAGGTCTCCAAGGGACGCATAGATCTCGACAAACTTGTTGCAGCCGACGGCTCCGATCCAGTTAAGATCACCGGAGGGCATCTCATTGAGACGAACATCCACCACGACGAGCCTTATCCTGTGTCATTCACTTCAAGCAAGGGCATCTATATGGACCATAAATATCCGAAAGATGACGACATGGACATCTCCCAGTACAAGTATATTGAAGATTTTATCCGCAAGGCTGAAGCAGCCCTGTATTCATCCAATTTCACTGATCCTGTCAATGGATGGAGAAAATGGTTCGATGAGAAGACATTGGCGGATTTCATCATCGTGAAGGAATTCGCAGGTGATATGGACGGCTATACTAGCACATATTTCTACAAGAGGCGCGGAGTGGACAAAATCTTCTTCGGACCGGTCTGGGACCTTGACAAGGGTTGGAACAATGACAAGCGCACTCCGCACGGCAACACTCTCACCCAGCTCATGATATACGGCGGCTTCTATATGCCTCCTTACATCAATCCTGACTGGTTCCACCGTTTCTGGCAGGATGCGGAGTTCCGCAAGTTTGTCGGCAGGAGGTGGGCCTCCAAAAAGGAGCAGCTGAAGTCCAAAGTCCTTTCCGAACTTGATGAGAAGCCTAAGCAGATGCGCAAGGCCATTGCCGCCAATTTCAGTATCTGGGATTTCTACTATCAGTACAGTGATGAGGCGAATATGCCTGCACGTACATATGAACTGGAAATACAGCGGATGAAGGACCTCACCGTGCAGCGCGCAGCATTGCTTGACGCGAAATTCAAATAGTAAACTGATATAAACACCTCGCCGGGACATTCCACCATCGGATGCACCGGCTTTTCGTTTTTCCAAAAACGATTTTTCGCATTAAATTCGTTTTTCCAAAAATGAATTTCTATATTTGTGAAAACAATCAGAATTATGGAACTGACAGAAATCACTCCGCTTATTAAATTCTATCACAGTAAGTTGGCACAGATATCCACGTCTTTCAAGAGATATCTGTATGGCGAAATCAATTGGGATGCGCGGGTAATCGGAATCAGAGGAGAGCGTGGAGTCGGCAAGACTACCATGATGCTTCAGCGTATAAAAGAAAAATATAAGAACCCCGATGATACTATCTATATATCATTGGACCATTTCTGGTTTAACACCCATTCGCTTCAGGAACTTGTCGAGTTTCTGTATAACAGGGGAATATGCGAATTTTACATAGATGAAGTCCATAAATACGCTAACTGGAGTCAGATACTGAAGAATCTGTATGACCAATACTCGGACTTGCACATTGTCTATACCGGTTCATCAATGTTGGAGATTGACAATTCCTTGACGGATATGTCCAGGCGGCAGACTCCATATATTCTGAAAGGTATGTCTTTCAGAGAATTTCTTGAATATGAGGGGATTATGAAACTGCGGGCGCTGTCATTGGATGAATTGCTGTCCGGACACGTTGCTGTATCTATGGAAATTGTAGGAAAAACAAAGATTCTTTCCAAGTTCGACCAGTATCTTCATTATGGCGTATATCCGTTCTATAGAGATGCCGGAACTGATTTCCCCGTTGTGCTGCAAAATGTGGTGAAACTCGTGGTAGAAAGTGATTTGCCGGCAGTGGAAAAAATATCTTATACAACAGTGGACAAATGTAAGAAACTGTTTATGATAATTGCCGAGAATGTTCCGCTCCAGCCGAATACGGAGAAACTTGCTGCGTCAATGAGTACCACAAGGAACACTCTTCTCAATCTGCTTTACAAATTGGATGAGGCTGAGATACTGGAACTTCTTACAGTGGAACTTAAAAATTATAAAAGACTTGTGAACCCTGAGAAGATATATCTCGGGAATACGAATCTCATGTACGCCTTCTCCCCGACTATAAATGTCGGCACGATGCGCGAGACTTTTTTCATTGACCAATTATCTTCCGTCGGAACCGTTCAAATGCCTCAGAAGGGAGATTTTCTGGTTAATGGGAAATACCTTTTCGAAGTTGGCGGCGAAGGAAAAGACTTCGAACAGATTGCGAATGTTCCGGACAGTTATCTGGCGATTGACGGCATAGAAACCGGCTATGGGAACCGCATTCCTCTCTGGATGTTCGGCCTTCTGTATTAGTCGACATGTAAGCGTCTTGTAAGCGTCTTCGGTAAAAACAAGGGTGTACATTTCAGTCTTCGCTAATCATCCTGTCAATAAAGTCCTTGGTACTCTCGCCTTCGTTCATTCTGTGTACTTTTCCTGCCTCGTAGTCAGCAATGCCCTGACGGATTTTGGCGTTCAAAGTTGTGCTGTTCATGATGGTGTCGTCATCCTGAACAGGCACAAGACGATAGCTGCCGTGAGTTCTTGAAGTAATCACGACATCATTGGTGCGAGCCAAATCAAAGTATTTTCGCTGATTGGCTCTGAATTCTCTGCTACTTACTACGACCATAATATTTCTTGTTTACTGCACAAATATAGTAATTCTCAAAACAAGTACCAAATTGGTACACATTATTTCCTGTAGTTTAACACTTTAAAAGCCGTCCACCAAGTACGTAGAGCGCCTCGGCACTCTTGAGGATCTGGAGAAGCGCTTCGGGGGAGAAGATCCCGTAGGAGAACGCTCTTTCATCACGGTTCAGCCGGCTTCAGCTCTGACACCCAGATAGTGACAAGGAAGGCCATGAAGAGCGTCATAGCCTCCATCAAGCCTTCAAAAGATGAAAAGGACAATGACGAGGCGTAGCCGGACAGGCGGTCAGCCACGGTGGGCGTGGCCACCCCACGGCCTCGGGAAGTGGGAGGTGCCTGCCGGATACAAGTTCTCGCGGTAGCGAGGACGCAGGAGACGGTAGGAGGGCCGAACGAAGCAACGCGGAGTGAGTTCCGCCGTGACGGACTGCCTGTCGGCGTAACACTGGTCAAGCGTTTGGTTTTGTCTAACGTTTGAGCTGCAGTTCAAATAGGCTGGCAGGTGGTGGACTTCAAACCACGGGGGCAATCGCTTCTTTTGCCTACGTCATTGGATTCACGTGTGCAAATACGGCCTTTCTGCACACGTCATGCAGTTATTGAACGGCGACGGGGGCAAATCAGGCCTTTCTGCCCCCGTGACAGAAATCTTGTGCACAAAACCCCGCCTTTTGCCCCGTCGCCCGCAGGCTGCCCCAGGCATCCTTATTTTGTAAAGCCTGACGTTTTTTGATAAAGTCAGGCAAGATTTGTAATTTTGCAGAATATTTGGAATATATGAGCGGACATTACACAGAAGAAAAAAAATACGTTATCGCATCGGAAGTTCCGTGCTATGACGTGGACTCGAATTTGAGAATGAAACCTGCAGCATTCATGGACTTGGCGCAGGAAATCGCATATCAGGCAGCCACGGCACTCGGCTTCGGCTATGACGCACTGCAGAAAGAAGGCAAGGCCTGGGTGCTCTCGAGAATGCATTTTGAGTTTCTCAGGCATCCGGTGTGGCGCGAAGCAATCGAACTTTACACCTGGCACAAAGGCCCCTACGGCCCGTTCTATCTCAGGGATTTCAACCTGAAGAACACGGCAGGGGAGACACTTGTCAGAGGAACAAGCTCCTGGGTTATTCTGGACGTCGCCAAAAGGACAATGTGCAGAACATCGGAAGTCCTGGAACTTGTGCCCGAAGGCTCAGTCTGCACGGACAATGCCATCGAGAAACCGGCAGACAAGGTCATGATGCCACGCGGAGTGGAACCGCAGCCTGCAGGCATACACAAAGTCGAATTCTCTGACATTGACCTTTTAGGTCATACAAACAATGCGAGATACGTCGTATGGGCCATGGACTGCATTGACTTTGAGGAACTCCGCACCTGCAAGGTGAGTGACGTCACGGTGACCTTCAACCACGAGACACGCGCCGGAGAAGAAATCGCCCTGGAGAAGGTACGTCAGGAAGCGGAAGACGGAAAAGTGACCTATTTCATTGACGGAAAGACAGATGGGAAGTCTGCATTTTGTGTGAAAATAAATTTGTACAGATAATATGAGAGACTTATTCTTGGGAACCGGTATCGCACATACCATCCTTCTTTTTGCTGTGGTGATCGCCCTCGGCCTTTATCTCGGCAGATTCAAGTTCAAGGGAATATCCATCGGCTCCACTTGGATCCTCTTTATCGGCATTCTCCTCAGCCACTTCGGCTTCAGGGGAGACCCGCATATCCTGGCATTCATGAAGGACTTCGGCCTTATTCTGTTCGTGTTCAGCATCGGACTTCAGGTCGGCCCGGGATTCTTCCATTCATTCCGTAAAGGCGGATTGACCATGAACATGCTTGCAGTGACATTGGTCATGCTCGCTGTGCTGGTTACATACATCATCCACCTGGTGACAGGCGAAGACCTGCATACAATGACCGGCGTCATGTCAGGTGCCGTCACCAACACCCCTGGACTCGGTGCCGCCCAGCAGACATTGTCAGACGCAATGATTGCAGAAGGAGCGACACAGGCAGCGGCAACTGAGGCATCTTCAGCCATCGCATCAGCTTATGCAGTCTCCTATCCTATCGGTGTGCTCGGAGTAATCATCCTCCTGATGGCCTTCAAGGCTATTTTCAACGTGGACCTGAACAAGGAGAAAGAAATACTTGACAATGAAGGGAAACTCGGAACCGGCGCCATCCGTGCCACATTTGAGGTGAAAAACCCTGCCATCTTCGGCAGAAAGATAGGTGAAGTCACCAAGGACAATGGAAACCGCTTCGTCATCTCACGTCTGCTCCGTAACGGAGAACTGTGCGTGCCATCATCAGACATGGTGCTGAAAGAGAGCGACAAACTCCTGATTGTCACCTCTCCTGATGCGGAAGACCTCGTGAAGATTCTCTTCGGAGACGAGATCGAGATGCCGTTCAAGGAATGGGAAGACCCTGAGAGCAAACTCGTTGCGAAAAAAATCACCGTCACCAAGTCCTCTATCACCGGAAGAAGCCTTAAGGATCTGAATGTCAGGTCAATATATGGAGTGTCAGTAACACGTGTGTTCAGGTCAGGCGTTGAGCTCGTCGCAAGCCCTAACCTTTATCTGCACGTAGGAGACAGCCTCTTGGTAGTCGGACCTGAAGACGCTATGGACAAGGTGGCAGGACTCTTCGGAAACAAGGCTGCAAGCCTCAGCCATCCGAACCTGATTCCTATCTTCTTCGGCATCGTGATCGGCGTCATCTTCGGAAGCCTTCCGATCAAGTTCCCGGGCATTCCTCAGCCTATCAAGCTCGGTCTTGCCGGCGGTCCGCTCATCATAGCTATTCTTCTCGGGTATTTCGGCCCTAAGTTGAAAATCACTACATATACCACATTGAGTGCCAATATGATGATACGTGAAATCGGTATCTCGTTCTTCCTTGCGGCCGTGGGACTTGGAGCAGGAGAAAACTTCATCAGCTCGATCATGAACGGCGGTTACTGGTGGATTCTCTACGGCGCCTTGATTACATTGGTCCCAGTCACCTGCGTAATCCTGCTTGCCAGACTGGTGTTCAAGCTTAACTTCTATCAGATATGCGGTCTCATCTCAGGCGGAACCACCAACCCTCCTGTACTCGCATTCTCTCAGGAAGTTTATGGAACAAACTATCCGTCAATCAGTTACGCTACCGTATATCCTCTGACGATGTTCTTGAGGGTGCTGATGGCCCAGCTCATAATATTGTTTACGCTATAACAATGTTCGATCTTTTATATCCTATCTCTCCGGCCGTGGTGCTGCCGCTTCCTACGGCGGATGCTCCTAAGCCGGAGAATAACGTTTCGCCTGTGGAGATGCTGCCCGTAATCAAGGAGAACGGCGTAGTCTATGCGCAGGCGTCCAGAAAATACTGCCACAGCGGGTCAATGTTGCTGCATCCGGTGGTGCACCTGCATATCCTCAACCGCTATGACCAGCTCTATCTCCAGAAAAGGTCAATGAAAAAGGACCTTCTGCCCGGATATTGGGATACGGCAGTAGGCGGCCACATTTCCTATGGCGAATATGTGCAGGAAGCGCTTTTCAGAGAATCTTCAGAAGAGTTGAGGTTTACGGAATACAACCCCATATGGCTCGGGAACTACATTTTCCAGAGCGATACCGAGCGCGAACTCGTGAATATCTTTGCCGCAGTCGGCAATTTCGAACCCCATCCTGATCAGGATGAAGTATCTGAAGGAAGATATTGGTCAATGTCAGAGATAGAGGAAAGTTTGGGAAAATCCATTCTAACTCCTAACTTTGAGAATGAGTTCCGCAAAATCAGAAAATCTCTGGAAGCGTTGCTTTAAGGATTACTGAGAAAAGGCGGGTTCTCCGTAAAATAACATGAGATTATGGCCACATTCAAAATTGTATCCGGTACTCCGGTAAAGACTACCGCTGACCTTCGCAAGATAGCTTCAGCATTGACAGAAGACTTCGTATTGGTGAACACCAGGCAGTTTGACTGCGATTTGGGCTACCTGGCCCTCGACAGATTTGCCGAGGTAGCCGAATATACTGGTGCCGATATGCTTTACTCCGACCATTACGAACTCATAGGCGGAGAACGCAAACGTCATCCTGCGATAGATTGCCAGAAAGGAGCGCTGAGAGACGATTTTGACTTCGGCCCTGTGCAGGTATTCCGCTCAGAATCATTCAGAAAGGCGGTTTCACAGATGGATGTGGAATATTCATTCGGCGCGATGTATGACCTCAGGCTGAGAATGGAGAAGATAGTCCATATCGGCGAATATTTGTACACCGAAGTAGAGGACGACACCCGCAAATCCGGTGAAAAACAGTTCGACTACGTAAATCCGAAAAACCGTGAAGTACAGATAGAGATGGAAAAAATCTGTACCGAGCACCTCAAGCGCATCGGCGCATACCTCGCTCCGGAATTCAAGAAAGTGGAGAAGGACGGGGCCATGAACCCGACCGTGCTCGCGACTGTAGTGATTCCGGTTTTCAACAGAGTCCGCACGGTAGCCGACGCTGTAAAGAGCGCATTGGCCCAAAACTGTGATTTCCAGTACAATGTCATTGTCATTGACAATCACTCTACTGACGGCACATCCGAAGTCCTTTCTTCGATAGCAGACCCGCGTCTGGTCGTGATTTCCCCTGACCGTGACGATTTGGGCATCGGCGGATGCTGGAACCTGGCCGTACACGACAGCAGGTGCGGAACTTACGCCGTGCAGCTCGACAGCGACGACGTCTATAAAGACGAAAACACGCTCCAGAAGATTGTCAATGTATTCGAACTCGAAGGCTGCGGAATGGTGGTCGGCTCGTACGAACTGACAGACTTCAATATGAACCTGCTGCCTCCGGGACTCATTGACCATAAAGAATGGACCGACGAGAACGGTAGAAACAATGCTTTGAGAATCAATGGTTTGGGCGCTCCTCGTGCATTCTATGTCCCGCTTCTTCGCAAGATAAACCTTCCGAACTGCAATTACGGAGAGGACTATGCGGTCGGTCTGCGCATCAGCCGCGAATACCGCATCGGCAGAATCTACGAGTCGCTCTACTGCTGCCGCAGATGGGACGGAAACTCCGATGCCGCTCTGGACATTGCCAAGGTCAATGCCAACAATTACTACAAGGACAGCATCCGTACTTGGGAACTGGAAGCCCGTATCGCCATGAACTCCGCCAAATGCAAATAGATGGAAGAAGATAAACTGATAGAGAAATTCGTGGGCGACCAGCTCTCGGTGTGGCCACTCGCTGCCGCAAATTTCAGGGCATTGAAAAATGTGGAGATACGCTCCTTGACGGTAGGCGGTCTGGAAGTCAGGCTGCAGCACAACCCTGCAAGAATCCGTTCTTCCGCAGCAAAGGTGGACAAGGCTTCCCTCCAGGCGAGAAAATGCTTCCTGTGTGCTGAGAACAGGCCGCCGGAGCAGCGCCATCTGGAATTTGAAGGTAGAAAAGAGCGCAAATATGACGTTCTGATAAATCCGTATCCGATATTCCCCAACCACCTGGTGATAGCTCGGAATATCCATACGCCTCAGTCCATATGGCACAGGATGACGGACATGACCGATCTGGCAAGACATCATCCCTCATTCACCATATTTTACAACGGTCCGAAATGCGGCGCATCCGCCCCTGACCATTTTCATTTCCAGGCCTGTCCGCACGGACTCATGCCATTGGAAGCCGACATTGACAAGAACATTGACCTGATGCAGGCTTCCGGCGAGACTCCGGAGGCGCTGGATTATGTGACGTCAGTTCAGGATGCGAATCTGTATCATTACGGCAAGTTCACCCGCGGGGTGTTCGTGCTGACGGCACGCACCTCCAAGTCGATGGCGAAACTCTTTTACCGTCTGGTGGACTGTCTGCCGCAGCGCGAAGACGAGACGGAACCGATGTTCAATCTACTTTGCTGGTACCGCAAGTCTCCTTCACAGAAGCTGCTCGGCATCTCTCACGGCCGGTTCGGCGAATACAGGGCAGTGCTGCTTGCCCGTGACAAACACCGTTCGCACCATTATTTCTCGGACGGTCCGGACCACCTTACCATGAGTCCCGGCTGTGCGGATATGGCAGGCCTCTTCATTGTCCCGAATGAGGAAGACTATGCCAAGCTGAATGCCCCTCTCCTGGAGGAAATGCTTTTGGAAGTCTCTGTGAGTGAGGCGGTTGAAAAGAACATTATCTGGAAACTCACACGTACCCAGCGCGAAGTGCATGTGGGCGTGATGTCCGGTAAGGAAATCTGCTTCGAGATGATATCAGACGGCGCAGGAAAGCAGAAAGTGGTTTACGAAAACGGCCGCATATCGTATAACGGAGCGCTCTACGACGAACTCCTGTTCGATTCCATCACGATGTCGTCGATGTTCGCCGAGCCGACATTCCTGCTTTATGACGTCACCATCGGCGTAGGATTCCATTGGGAAAGAAAGCAGGTGCAGAAGTTCGCAGGCTCGCTGAAGTTCATTGTCAATGAAGATAAAATCATCGCTGTCAATATAGTAGGCGTCGAGGACTATCTGCTGAGCGTGATTTCTTCCGAGATGAAGGCTTCTTCCTCACTGGAACTGCTCAAAGCGCATGCTGTCATATCACGTTCCTGGCTGCTGGCCCAGATAGAGGGACGGAAAGCAGGCGGAACCGCGTGCGAAAGCTCTGTAAAAGAAGACTTTACAGAGCAGGGGACAAGGCATTATGTCAGATGGTACGACCACAAGGACCATGAGCTTTTCGATGTCTGCGCAGACGACCATTGCCAGAGATATCAGGGACTTACGGTGGCTGTCGGGGACAATGTCAGGAAGGCCGTGGACGAGACTTGGGGAGAAGTGCTTACCGACAATGGAGAGCTGTGCGACGCCCGTTTCTCCAAATGCTGCGGCGGTATGATGGAAAAGTTCAGCACGTGCTGGGAAGATAAGGATTTTCCATATCTGAAGGCATTTCCGGACACTCCTGAAGAGGAGCAGATACCCGACCTGACAGTAGAGGAAAATGCAGAGAAATGGATTACAGGTGAGATTCCGCAGGCGGAAAAGTCATTCTGCAACACTTCGGATGTGGCAGCCCTTTCACAGGTGCTGAACGACTACGATATGGAGACGCGGGATTTCTTCAGGTGGAAGGCCCGGTACACGAGAGGGGAACTCTCTGCATTGATAAGCACGCGTTCTGGTCAGGATATCGGTCTGCTGGAGAGCATTGAACCTCTGAAGAGAGGCCCTTCAGGACGCATAGAACTGCTGTCGATAAAGGGCTCGAAAAGCTCTATGGTCATAGGCAAAGAACTGGTTATAAGGAAGTTCCTGTCCACATCTCATCTGAAAAGTTCGGCTTTTGTCGTCCGCGAAGAAAAGTCGCCTGACAATAATGCTGAAAATGACACGATTACGCTTCTTGGCGCCGGATGGGGCCACGGGGTGGGTCTGTGCCAGATAGGCGCTGCGATGATGGCAGTGCGCGGCTATAGTTACCGGGACATTCTGCTTCACTATTACCCGGGAAGCGTCTGTGCCCGTCAGGAGGATTTGAAGTGAGCGCCCCGGACCAATGTTACTTAAATTAGAAACTACACATAATACAATAATGAACCGACCTGTTTCTTTGAAATCTCCGTGGTGGTGGATACCCACATTGTACTTTGCGGAAGGAATACCTTACTTCATAGTGAACAACATTTCCGTTACGATGTTTACCAAGATGGGCGTGCCCAACGGCCAGATGGCGCTCTTTACCAGCCTGCTCTATCTGCCGTGGACATTGAAACCGCTCTGGAGCCCGATTGTGGACCTGTACAGGACCAAGAGATGGTGGATAATAATGATGCAGATATTGATGTCGGTGTCATTTGTCCTGCTCATCTTCAGTATCCCGCGTCCATCTGACGAGATGATAGCGTCCGTCGGAGTGCCTATATCAATGTTCACCATGACATTGATCCTCTTCGTCATAACTGCTTTTGCGTCAGCCACTCACGACATATCGGCCGACGGATTCTACATGATCGCCCTCGACCATGGACAGCAGTCGTTCTTCGTAGGCATCAGGAGTACGTTCTACAGGCTCTCCTCCATTTTCGGACAGGGAGTGCTGGTCGTGATTGCCGGCATTTTGGAAGAGCGTACAGGCAACATCCCGACAGCGTGGATGATAACGATGGCAGTGACCGCAGTGATGTTCACGCTTATTACATTGTACCATACCTTCACCATTCCTTCTCCGTCGAGCGACAAGGCGGCTGTGGAGGCAACCGGCTCATTTGCAGGCGGTTTTGCCCAGGCGTTCGTGTCATTCTTCAAGAAGCCGGGCGTCTGGATAGCGATCGTGTTCATGCTTCTGTACCGTTTGCCTGAGGCGTTCCTGCTGAAGATGGTGAATCCGTTCCTGCTTTCCTCAGCTGAAAATGGCGGCCTGGCATTGTCCACATCGACGGTCGGAATCGTATATGGAACCATCGGAGTGGCCGCTCTCACAGTCGGCGGCATCATCGGCGGTATGGCAGCGTCCAGATGGGGACTGAAGAAATCACTGTGGCCGATGGCCGCCTGCATGACGCTTCCTTGCCTGACTTTCGTATATTTGAGTATGGCAATGCCTCACAACATCATAATCATCAGCATCTGCGTGGCCATAGAGCAGTTCGGTTACGGCTTCGGCTTCACGGCATATATGTTGTTTATGATGTACTTCTCAGAAGGGGAGTTCAAGACATCCCATTATGCGATTTGTACCGCGTTCATGGCTCTCAGCATGATGATACCTGGTGCATTTGCAGGCTACCTCCAGGAATGGATGGGCTATGAGGTGTTCTTCTGGATGGTGATTGTCTGTTGCCTTGGAACCGTGGCGGTGACCAAACTCATCAAGGTGGACCCCGAATATGGTAAAGTGTCGAAAAACAGTTAGTTATGAAGAAAATTGCACTTGCGCTCGCAGCTCTTGCAGCAGTATCCTGTGGAGCACAGAGAAAAACAGTTTCAGATAACAAGTCGGATGTCGCACCAGTAGAAAGCGTGACCGCAGTGAAGTCCGCGGCCTCCGCCGAGACCGGAAAAGTGGCTTTCGCCCTGTCTCTGTTCAATGCCTCTCTTTCCGGCAAGAGCCTCTCTGCCAATGTCGTAGTCTCTCCGTACAGTGCGGGAATGGCATTGTCAATGCTTGCCGAAGGCGCCTCGGGACAGACTAAGGAAGAGCTGACATCGGCATTGAACCACGCATCTTTTGCAGGCGACAAACTCAAAGGTGACAAGTCCTGTCAGCTTTCGACTGCCAATTCCATCTGGCTGCGTGACGGTTTCAGCGTGCTTCCCGCTTACAAGTCATTATTGACCGGCTCATATTCGGCCGAGATAAATTCGAGGGATTTCAGCAGTCCGGCCACTGTCAAGGAAATCAACAGATGGTGCTCGGACAAGACCAACAGGAGAATACCTGAAATCATCGATGAGATTTCTCCGGAAATGGTGATGTTCATACTCAATGCCCTGTATTTCAAGGCTCCGTGGGAATATCAGTTCGACAAGAACAGCACGATAAAAGATACCTTCCACAGCCCTTCAGGCGATCAGGAGGTGGACTTCATGCGCATAAAGAGACAGTTCAGCTGCGCGGAATATGAAGGCGGACGCTTCGTGATATTGCCATATAAAGGCGGCGCATGGCAGATGATGATCTGTCTGCCGGATGAAGGCGCTGATATCCAGAAACTTGTCTCTTCCGTAAGCTCAGAGATGTTCTCGAAGGCTGTCGCCGGTGCCGGATACCGCGAGGTGGCATTGTCAATGCCGAAGTTCAAGATAGACAATACATTGATACTCAACAGTGTGCTCCAGTCTCTCGGCGTGAATCGCGCGTTCACCCCTGCGGCGGAGTTCGGCAATATGACACAGTCGTCGGTAGCCGTGGACGAAGTGAAGCAGAAATGTTTTGTCGAGGTCAATGAAGAGGGTGCGGAAGCTGCCGCAGTCACATCCATCGGTGTCAGACTTACTTCTGTACGTCCGGAGCCGATTCCGTTCAGGATGACTGTGGACAGACCTTTCATATTCTCCATTTTCAATTCGGAGGCCGATGAAATTCTCTTTGTAGGAAAAATAGGAACCATTAACGACTGATGCTTATGAAAAAGACCAATGCATTGGTAATCAGCGTATTGCTGCTTATTCTGCCTGTGTTCTCCGCTTTTGCAGCACGTAAGACGGTAGTTCGGACAGGAATCGAGGTGCTTGAGGAACGTGGATTTGCCGGGCTCGTGGGAAAACGTGTGGGCCTGGTTACCAATCCGAGCGGCATTGACAGAAATCTGCGCTCCACCATCGACATCCTCAACGAGGCGCCTGGAGTGGAACTGGTGACACTTTTCGCTCCGGAACACGGTGTGCGCGGCGATGCCTATGCAGGTGACAAAGTCGCTGATACAGTGGACCCCAAGACCGGTGTCAAGGTCTATTCCGTATATGGCAAGTACAGGATGCCGTCCCAGGAAATGCTCGACGGACTGGATGTGGTCGTGTATGATATCCAGGATGTCGGAACCCGCTCATATACATTCATAAGCACATTGGGCCTGATGATGAGGGCCTGCGCCATGAAGGGAATCGAGGTGATGGTGCTGGACAGGCCGAATCCGCTCGGCGGCGAGAAAGTCGAAGGGTGCAATGTCGAGGCCGGCTTCTATTCCTTCGTCAGTGAATTCAGTATCCCGTACATCTATGGCCTGACGGTCGGTGAACTTGCCATAATGATCAATGAGGAGGGTCTCTGCCGTGGCGAGCGCGGATATGAAAGTCCGCTCAAATGCAAGCTAAGTGTCATCCCTATGGACGGATGGCGGCGCAATATGACTTATGTCGAAACCGGTCTGCCGTGGGTGCTCCCTTCGCCGAACATACCGTATCCGCAGTCTGCCATAAACTATCCGTCTTCCGGTATTGCCGGCGAGTTCAACGGCTATCTCAATATCGGCATCGGCTACACTCTTCCGTTCGAGACTTTCGCTGCCGAATGGATTGATGCTGAGAAACTTAAAGCCGAACTTGACAGTTATGCCCTTCCCGGTGTGGCTTTCCGTACGATCCATTACAAACCGATTGCCGGAAGTTCTCAGGGAAAGCTGGTGCACGGGGTCCAGTTCCATTATACCGACTATGCGAAGGCGCAGATAACATTGACCCAATTCTATGTAATGCAGGCGGTCAACAGGCTTTATCCCGAGCACAATCCGTTCGTGATTTCCAAGTCGAGGACCGGAATGTTCGACAAGGTTTGTGGTACGGATTATGTAAGAAAGACTTTTTCAGAGAGACTTGAGGTCGCAGATATCATAGACTACTGGAACAAGGATGTAAATGATTTCAAGGCTCTTTCCAGGAGGTACTACCTCTATAAATAACCACGGTTGCGGTTTTGTGCCGCACCCAAACACTGATACGTTATGAGAAAATTAACTAACATCGCATTGGCATCACTTGCCGCTTTTTCCCTGTTCGCGGTGACAGATGACACTCTTGCGCAGACAAGACGTTCTACGACTACTACTCAGCAGCGCAATACTTCAGGTGGTTCTTCATCACAGACTCGTTCTACGGGTTCACAGTCCCGTTCTACCGGTTCCCAGACCAGGTCTTCATCATCACAGACCCGCTCGACCGGCTCTCAGACGCGCTCTTCCGGTTCTTCGTCCCAGGTGCGTTCTTCAAGTTCGCAGACACGCAGTTCCGGCAGTTCTTACCAGTCCCGTTCGAGCTCATCTCAGACCCGCAGCTCGGGCACTTCTTCTCAGGTAAGAAGTTCAGGAAGTTCTTCACAGACACGTAGTTCCGGTACCTCCTCACAGGTCCGTGGTTCGAGATCCTCATCCCAGGTCCGTGGCGCGAGCTCCTCATCCCAGTCCCGTTCTACCGGTACAAGAACCTCAGGCTCGAGTTCTTCGTCTCAGGTGCGCGGCTCGAACAACCGTTCCAGCTCATCCTCACAGGTGCGTCAGTCCGGAAATTCCACTCAGGTGCGTGGCTCTGAGTCCGATACTTATATAGTAAAAGACGTAAATCAGGTGGATGTCTCAAATCAGATAAATAGAGAAAGCTCATCAGACAGCCAGGTGCGCCGTTCCAGCTCATCCTCACAGACTCGTCAGTCAGGCAGCTCTTCCCAGGTACGTGGCTCCAGCTCATCTTCCGGGCAGAGTTCTCAGGTGCGTTCCTCTTCTTCAAGCTCAGTAAGGAGCAATACCAATGTTACCAAAGGCGGTCTCGGCACAGTTACCAGCCAGATGCGTTCACAGTCCGGCTCCAATACCAGAGTTTCAGGCGGCAAGCCTGGTTCGAGAATGAACAATGCTGATGACTTCAGGATCAACAACCACAATGTGGAACGTATCCCGCCACGTGACCGCGGATTCATGCCTTACGACCGTCCGGGACATTTCTACGACCATCATCACCCCCATTGCTTCGGTTTCAGAGTTGAGGTCCTGCCTCCGAGATACAGGGTAGCGAGATATTTCGGCGTGGACTACTACATCTATAACGATGTGTATTACAGACCTTACCACGGACATTACATCGTTTGCCGTCCGCCGTTCGGTGTCACTATTACTGCGGCTGTCGCCGATATGACATTCGCGGCAGTGAACTTCGCTTATTATAACAATGTTTACCGCACATACAGTGCGATAGATGCGAACAACAGGTACATTGACCAGCAGAACCGTATCATCGCCCAGAACAATGCGACAATCCTGGCTCAGAACAATGCAATTGCCATGAACCCGACTGCGGCGCTTTCTTCCTATGAGATAGCAAGCCGTCTGGGACTTGTCCAGAGCTATGCTTTCGCTGACCGCAATTATTTCTACCAGGACGGTATCTTCTACATTGTAAACGGCAACGGACAGTACCAGACCATAGTCCCTCCTGCAGGAGCATTGGTCCAGAGCCTCCCGGAAGATTATGATATAATCACTCTTAACGGAGTTCAATATTACAGGGTGGATGACACAGTCTATAGACTGACTCTTGTCGGCGGTGTGCCTTATCTCGAAGTCCTCGGTCAGATGTACGGACAGATGTCCAGAACTTACAACAACTACGGTTATTAGTAGTCAACATTCTCATTATGATTAAGATAGGAGTCTTCGATTCCGGTGAAGGCGGGTTGTCAGTCCTCAAGGAGATAACCCGTCTTCTTCCTGAAGCAGAATATATATATTACTCTGACAATGCGCATTGTCCCTATGGGGAGAAGTCACCGGAGTACATTCAGGACCGTGCGCGTGCGATAACTGAGCGGTTGCTGAAAGAAGGTGCGGACGTTATTGTCGTGGCATGCAATACAGCTACTGCTGCGGCGATTTCCGTGCTCCGGTCAGAGTATTCTGATGCTTCTTCGCAAGAGGTGCGCGACAAGGTTCGGGAACTGACTGGAGGCCGGCATGACCATATCTGCTTTATCGGAATGGAACCGGCGGTCAAACCTGCCGCGCTCGGCACCCGCACCGGCGTAGTCGGAGTTCTTGCCACAGCCGGCACGCTCAAAGGCTCCAAATATCTCAAGACCAAGGAAAGTGTAGATGATCAGGTCAATGTCTTCGAACATGTCGGACGGGGCTTCGTGGAGCTCGTGGAAGAGGGCAGACTGTCCGGTAGCGAAGCGGAAGACGTGGTGAAGGCAAGCCTTGGTCCACTGCTGTCCGCAGGAGCGGATATAATAGTCCTGGGCTGTACGCATTATCCGTTTCTTCTCCCTGTCCTTCAGAAAGTTGCCGGGCCGGATATCAGATTCATTGACCCGGCTCCTGCTGTCGCGCGTCAGCTGGTGCATGTCTTGGAAAGGGACGGGATGCTCAGTGCCGGGGAGGCGTCTTCTGCATTGGCCCGAAATGCCTCTGCTGTCCCGTCTTCGCCTCACGTGAAGCTCCTTTCCTCAGGTGATCCGGAGCCGCTCCATCATCTGTATGGAACTATTTTTACCAATTCTTGAGAATTGCTTTTTATTGTGGACTTAAATTCTTAAGTTTGCCATACTGTTTTTCCGATAAATTATCAGTAATTTTACTGATTGGAAGAAAAATGCGAAGTAATAACACTAAATTGATAACAATATGGCAGATAAAAAGATGGAGTTGTCTCCAAACATTGTAGCGACATATCTGAGAAAGTCGCCGGAGTCCTTTACCAAGGCTGATATCGTGGAGTTTATCCGTTCTTACGGTATCAAAATGGTGAATTTCATGTATCCTGCAGAGGACGGAAGAGTAAAGACATTGAACTTCATCATCAATAGTCTCGAATATCTCGAGACGATTCTCAGTCAGGGCGAGAGAGTGGACGGATCCAGCCTGTTCCCTTCATTTGTGGAGGCGGGCAGCAGCGACCTGTACGTGATTCCGCGTTTCAGGACGGCGTTTGTGGATCCTTTCGCCGAAATTCCTACTCTGGATATGCTCTGCAGTTTCTATGACAAGGACGGCAGACCTTTCGAATGCGACCCGTACCTTACTGTGCTGAAGGCGTCAAGGCAGTTCACCAAGGCTACCGGCATGACGTTCGACGCTATGGGAGAGCTCGAGTATTATGTGATTGCTGACGAGGATGAACTTTTCCCGGGAACTGACCAGAAAGGCTATCACGAGTCGGCTCCGTTTGCAAAGCTCAATGAGTTCAGGACGGAATGCATGGCCCGTATCGCTCAGGCCGGGGGACAGATCAAGTACGGTCACAGCGAGGTCGGCAATTTCACCAGAGACGGAAAAACCTATGAGCAGAACGAAATCGAATTCCTTCCGGTTCCTATAGAAACGGCTGCCGACCAGATTCTTCTTGCCAAATGGGTAATCCGCACTCTTGCATGGGAATATGGCCTGGATGTCACTTTCGCTCCGAAAATCATCGTAGGCGAGGCCGGTTCAGGTATGCATATCCACATGAGAATCATGAAGGACGGCAAGAGCTGCATGACCGAAAGCGGCAAGCTTTCAGAAATCGCGCACAGAGCCATCGCCGGCATGATGACGCTCGCTCCTGCTATAACCGCGTTCGGCAACAAGAATCCTACTTCATATTTCCGTCTGGTTCCTCATCAGGAGGCCCCGACCAATATCTGCTGGGGTGACTGCAACCGTTCTGCACTCGTGCGTGTCCCATTGGGCTGGTCCACTGCCAACGACATGTGCGCGGATGCGAATCCGGTGGAGAACCACTGCAAGTATTCTGACGGTTACGAGGTCTCAGACGCCTCAGCCAAGCAGACTGTAGAGATGCGTTCTCCTGACAGTTCAGCGGATATATATCAGCTCATGGCAGGTCTCTGCACCGCTTGCCGCTATGGCTTGGAAATGCCTGTGAAAGAGGCTCTTGAACTTACTGGCCGCACTTATGCGGGATTGAATATCCATACCAAGGGGTCCAAGGATTTTGCTGAATTGCCGGGCTGCTGCAGTGAATCTGCCGATGCTCTCGAGCAGGTGCGCAGCGTGTTTGAGCAGGACAATGTCTTCTCTCCTCGCATGATAGACGGTATTATCAGGTCCTTGCGCTCTTTCGGTGACAAGGGTCTGCTTGCCGATGCTCAGAAAGATCCGGACAAGGTCAAGGCTCTCGTGGACAAGTATTTCTACTGCGGATAACAACATTGACTGAACAACAAAAGAAGGTGGCCGGAATTCTGGTCACCTTCTTTCATATATGTAGTGCAGTCCTCTGTCGCCAATGTCCTGACAGAGGTGTCTGCTACTGATTTACACGCTTGTATGTCAATGCTTTAGCTCCCGCAGATTTTACTGATGCGCTGGAGATGATCTCATCGCTTACATCAGGTGCCTGGAAAATCTTTCCTTCTGCGAAATCCTTTCTTGCCAGGTAGTACATGGAGATAGGATCATCATTACGTTTTTCAGAGCCGTTCAGGAATTTGGAGAACTTGCCCTCTGCATTCATTCCGCAAGGCCATAAGCCTGTCATCTCTGCTCCGAGATCGCTTCCTGTATATCTTTCCCCTTCAATCTTTATGACAGTCTTGTTCTTGTTCCCGATATAGCCGTGGAAGCCTACTTTCCATGATGGCATTACTGTCACTGCATACTCTTTGTCGTATGGCTGATAGAGACTCGTAGTAACACCGTCTTTCATTGATGACAATACGAACCAGGAAGTGTATGCCCATTCTGTCTCGCCCTCGGTCTTGATCGTCTGAGGAAGAGTAATCGTGAAATGCTCGTCGATTTCGTCGGTCGCGTTCTTGTAGTCGATGGTGATAGGGCTAGAGTTGAATCTGTTCCTGTCACCGCCCCAGCCGGTAATTGTCAATGTATTGCTGCCAGATTTGGCTATCGTCACATTGAACGGCTTGCTTTCCACCACTTCCAATGTGTTGTCTTCCTTTCTTGAATATTGTCCGTTCGGCATGCAGACCCATTCTCCTACAAAGTCATCAAATGTGGCAGGGTGAGATTTGGATGCACCGTGGTTTATAGCATAGAAAGGATAACTCATGGAAACGTCTGAGATGATCTCAATGCCTTTCTTGGTCTTCTCCACAGCTGCAGCAGTGAACATCATATCATCAGCTCCGTCGAATTCGAAACCGCACTGGCTATTTCCTTGGATGATATACTTGTCCTTTACAAGTGATTCCCATGTCTCGCCTTTGTCGATATGGTTCTGGATATCTGTCTCAATCCAGGATTTTGCATCACCCTTTGAACTGTATGCCACAGCACCTACCCAGTAGTAAATGCCCTCATCGCTCGGTTTTACAAATGCGCTGTAATACAGATAACCGCCTTCCTTGTCGTAACATTCGTAAGGGGTAATCTCGAATGTGATGGCCTTGTTGTCGGTGGTCACGTCCTTGTAGAACCAGTTTGACGATGCCTTGCCGTCCTTTGTGGCAGCGATTCTGACTGTGTATGTCCTGCCAGGGTGCAGACCCTTTGCGATATAGTTTGTCTCTTTGATGTTCTCCTTCACTACATCGGCATTGGTACCGTCAGCGAGGTATGTGATTTCGATTCTGTAACCGTCTGCTCCATTGACAGGATTCCACATTGCCGTCAGCGAAGTGGCTTCTGCGATTATCTGAACATCAGGTGCTGCAAGCGCTCCGTTATTTCCGCCCTGCTCTTCGTTGCTTTTTGTGCAGCCTGCAATGGCCATAACGGATAACAATATTGAGAATATTTTATGTTTCATTATTTCTGAAAGATTAAAATTCGGCAAATGCCCTAACGAGATGTTTTTGTTTTTTGTCCAGTTTGTCCGGGTCTGTTACGGAGGTTCCCGACTGCATGTCGAAAGCATATACGATTCTCAGACCGGTCTCATTTGAAGACCAGTATATGCCGTCTGTCAATGCCGTTCCTTTCTTGTCGGTCAGACATTTGTTGAACCAGGCCTTGCTTGATGAGTCATCAGCCTTGGACTTGATGGAACCGGTACCCTGCTCAGTGTCATTGGCTTCGTGACCGGTATATGCCTTGTAGAGATGTGCAAGTTCATTCATTGAAGGTATGAACCAGTCCTTGAGCGAACCTACATTTTTTCTGCTGCACCAGTCGAATGCCGGATACTGGTTTCTCCAGTCGTTCATCTTATAGATACATTCAGTGTTGTATTTTCCTGTCCCGGGCTGGGAACCCATAGCCTCCTCGTATCTGTAGGACCATACGGCTTCCGTCTCATTAAGCGAAACCACCATTCCGTGCTCGCCTTTTTCGTCCACGCTTATGACAATGCCCTTTACAAAGCCCTGTTCATAGTAGTCACCTACCTTATAAACTGGTGCTGATGGCTGATCCGGCTCGTCCGGCTTCTGCGGCGTGTCTGGATCATTGCTCTTGCCGCAGCCGCCCAGAAGGGCAACTGCCGCAAGTGTCAATGTTATGAATCTGCTGAAGTTTTTCATTATCGTGCAACAGCTATAATTTCAGTCTTGTCGATTTTTACGTCTGTTGACATTCCTGTGTTCAATGAGCCTTCTTCTTTTGACAAGTGGCTTACTTTCAGAATATCTGAAGGGATGTTATCTGTGTCGTATGCGATAGCATATACGTAGAACATCTCTCCGCGTGTAACAGACGGATTGTATCTATATTGGCATGTAATATATCCGTAATAATCTTTTTGTGCCAATGTAGGAGTCTCCTTCAACAGTAATGTCACCAATTCCTCTGAACTCTTTCCAGCCCACTCGTCTGTGCCTGTGAAAGTTTTCACATACAGTTTTCCGGCTGAAGCATATGGCACAGCATCGAAGCTGAGATTATAGTTTGTCTTATTAGCAGGGTATTTCTCAAGCATCCATGACTCTGCGTTTTCATCAAGCATCCATGCTTTCATAGCAGTTGATACTGATACCTTGCTCTTCTTCTCCTCGATGGTCTTGAATGAGGTCTTGAATGGCTCAGTCGTGTAAGTGCCGTCAGCCTTGATGCCGATTACATAAGCATAGTATTCCGTGCCGGCAGTAAGTCCTTCCCAATCCACGTATGTTCCTGTGCCAAACACTGATTCTCCTGGGAGGAGTCTGGAAAGGAATTCTTTCCTGTCGAGTTTTGCATGGCTTTCATTCCATTCCTTGAGGCTGGCATCAATCTTTGCGTCCATGTGCTTCTGCAGGAATTCTTTCTCGCTTGAAGCTGCCACACCTGCATCGAACTCTGCTTTTGTGACATAGTTGAGAAGGAATGTCTGTCCTGTAGCCTTGTCGTCTCCTGAGACATTGACTCTGGCTGTAGTCTTGGAGATGTTGGATACTTTGATCGTATAGGTTGCATTTGTCGGACTTGCTGTCTTGGTCCTGATAGGGATTTTTACGATATTGGCCTTCTCTCCTGTCTTAGGGGTGCCGTTCGTGTTGCATGCGAAGATGAATACGTAGTAATCTTCATCAGGAATCAGGTCCGTAAACGAGCCTTTTGCCCTGTCTGCAAAAAGATATGCGGAAATGTCACCTTTATTTGCGGCTACCAGGTCTGCCACCATCTGCTCATCGGTTTCTCCCTCGAAGTAGATGGCTCTTTCCATCATCACGGCGAATGCTTCGCTATATGCTGCGAGAATGTTGAACTCGTATGTGATGTCGCTGATGGCGGACTTGGTTACGGTATATTCGTTGCGCGGTGTTTCCCCTGTAGTGACTTTTACTACTGTAGGATTTGTCGAGAATGAACCGTCATTGGCGATGCCGATAGCATACACATAATAGTCGTACTCAGGAAGAAGGCTGTTGTTTGTTTCTGATGTCTGGGTGTCGTATGTGTATTTGCCTCTTTTTGTAAGGTATGTGACAAATTCTGCCCAGCTCATCGCCTTGAACGTGTCGTTTTCAGTCTTGAGAGATGTTATGAATGTTTTTACGAAACTTGGAATGTTGGCCGGGTCATTTGCGCACTGGTCTTCATACTCATAAGCCGGCATAATGTCGAAGAAATAGAAAATGTCAGGGTTGCTCGGCTCGATATCGAATACGAAGTAGGTGGACTTTATCTCTGTCGGTGTGATGTTGAATGTCACCGTCTCATCCAGCTTTGGCTCAAGTGTCTTGAACTCATAGTAGCTCACCGCGGTAGTGGCGTTTCCGTCGAGGTCGAGGCCATATACGAAGAATACATATTCAGTGTTCGGTACGAGTGCAGTATATGGCTTATTCTGCATTCCGCTTAAAAGTGCTTCCTTGAGAATGTCCTGCAATGCCAGTCCGTTTGCCGTGGCGATCTGCTCGAACCATGCCTTGTAGGCTGCTGTAAGTTTGTCGGAGTCGCTGCTGTACAATTTGGCGAAATCCTCTTTGGAGATGACGTTGAAGTAGTAAGTGCCTTCATTGTCCTTAGGTGTGATGCGAACGCCGAAGGAACCCTGTGTGAGGTCCGTCTGTTCGATAGTGAAATCTTTGCTTTCCGGGCCCGGAGCAGGTTCGGAAGAAGATTTTTTGCAGCTCAATGTCAATGTTGCAGCTGCACAGAGTAATGCTAAGATGCGTTTCATTTTCATACCTCTTATCTTATTGTTTGTTCTTTATTTCCAGTATTTATTCGGGTTTCTATATCCGCATAAATGTACGATAATTTGAAATATCCGCAAAATTTTTTCACAGAATCGCAAAAAAAAAATTACTGAATGCTTAATCTGGATTGCTACTAAGTCTAAACACCCAAATCTCATTCCAAACATCGCTGACAACAATTCCTGATGGTAGTTGATTCGCAAAACACAGTTTGTCCGTAAAAAGGGGTATCTCACGGACAAGTGGCTCAAAATTAACAACTTATCCGTGAAAAGTGGTGGTTTTGCGGACAAACTGTAAAAACGAGTCAGCTTCGTGTACTGGTTTTTTATTATTTTTGTGACTGTAATTTGCGGCTATAAAACAGACAATAATATCACGGAAATATGAAAACGGTTACACTTAACAATGGCGTGGAGATGCCGGTTCTCGGATTGGGAACTTACAAGACCACCGATCCGAGCGAATGCCTGACGAGCGTAAGGAATGCGCTCGAACTCGGCTATAGGATGATAGATACGGCGCAGTTCTATGATAATGAGGAATTTGTCGGTCAGGCGGTTGCCTCCTCTGACGTCCCGCGTGAAGACATATTCATCACCACCAAAGTATGGCCGACAAGATTTTCCGATGCGAGGGCGTCATTGATGGAGTCAATGAAGAAGCTCCGCACAGACTACATTGACCTTGTCCTGCTGCATTGGCCCTATGGCGACATCTATGCCGCATGGCGCGACCTCGAAGCGATGAACCGCGAGGGCCTGGTCCGTGCCATCGGAGTCTCCAACTTCAATACCGACAGGCTCATTGACCTGATGAACTACAATGAAATAGCTCCGGCAGTGAATCAGATCGAGACGAACCTCTATGCTCAGCGCTTGGAAGAGCACGAGTGGCTGGAGCGTCTCGGAGTGGCGCACGAAGGCTACATGCCGTTCGGACAGGGCCGTATTGACGAACTTTTCCTGTCGCCACGGCTGTTGGAGATAGCTGCCCGCCACGGGAAGTCCACCCGCCAGGTCGCCCTCCGCTATCAGCTCCAATGCGGAGTCATCATCATCCCGAAGAGCGTCCACCGCGAAAGGATCAAGGCCAATGCAGATGTTTTCGATTTCGAACTTTCGACGGCCGAGATGCTGGAAATCAGGTCAATGGACAAAGGGGCCCCAATGACTGGAACCCCTGAGACTCCGGATCGTGTGATGAAAGTCACAGGCTTCCGCCTTCCGGACGGGAAATAAGCAAGCGCCAACCCATCTGCACACTATTTTATCGCCTTGTCAATGCCTAATTCGGGAGCTTTGTCCGAAGACCTTGCATACAGCACTGAAATCAGAATGGCTAGAATGCTTAGCGTGATGAAAATCAGTTCAGCATGCAGTGCCGCGCTCTGTTCCTGGGCGGCGTTCCCCGGTATTGTCACCTCATTTCTGAAGATGAAGCCGACCGCAATCGGAACAAGCAGCATGCCCATATTCTGAATCCAGTAGATCAGAGAATATGCCATGCCGAGATTCTTTTCAGGAATGATCTTCGGTATGGTCGGCCAGAGGGCGGCAGGAACGAGAGAGTAGCCGACACCCAACATTGCGATAGCCACATATCCGTAAGCCTGAACGCCCAGAGGCGCGAATGCTATCATCAGATGGGAAACGAGGACCAGGACGGAACCCGTTATCATCCATCTGGTTCCCTTGCCTACCTTGTCCACCAGCAGTCCGAAAAGCGGTGCGAAGATTACCGTGAAGAACGGAATCATTGACACCATCAGGCTTGCGCTGTCCACCGGCAGGTCGAATCTCGGGATCAATATGGATGTGGCGAATTTCTTGAATGAAATGATGCTGCAGTAGAAGAACACGCAGAGCAGCGCCGACATTATGAAGTACTTGTTGCCCAGTACCTTGAATATGTCGCTAAACTTGAACTTGTCTTCTTCTGAAGTCTCTTTCCTGTCAGTCTCGCCCGTCACTGAATCGAATCTCGCATCCATTGCCACGAAAATCGCCCAGACGATGCACCCCGCCATCAGGATAACCAGTCCGGCGAATGCGGGACGGGCGGTTTCTGCCAATGTGTAGGCTTCTCCGGCCGGTTTAGCCGTAACAAGAAGCGGTGAAAGTATCAATGCCAGTGCAGTACCGAGTCGGGCGATTGCCAGCTGCAGTCCCATAGCGAGAGCCATATTCCTGCCCTTGAACCATTTGGCGATGGACCGAGTCACTGCCACACCTGCGATTTCGCTGCCGAGACCGAATATCATGCATCCGGCATAGGCCGTGAGCAATGAAGATGAAGGAGCCATCCCTGACGTTATCGCAAAAGTCACGATGGCGGCGCCGGCTGCCATGAGCCCTACGAAGATGGAGCCGGTTATCCTGACACCCCATTTGTCTAAAAGCATACCGCAGACAATCAGGCCTCCCCATACGCAGAGGAATGAATAACCGCCTGCGTAGAAGCCGTAGTCAGCAGAATCCCATCCCAGTTCCAGCAGTTCCGGTGAGCGGAAAAGCTGTGACAGGGATGAGAACATATCATCGAAAAAGTAAGATCCGAACATCGGAACCACCAGGCAGGCGAGTGCCAGCCAACGCGTGATGTTGCGGATCTTTGCTGTATCTGTAGCCATCGGGACTATTCCTTGACGTTAGGAAGCTCCAGGCCGTATCCCTTCTTCCTGTCCTCGAACTTGAGCATGAATGACAGTATGAAGGCGAGTACTCCGAATGTGGAGAAGATAATCATAGGAACCATATATCCTCCGGTTGCCTGAAGTGTAGCGCCGATAAGAAGCGGAACCAGGCAGAGTCCGATGTTCTGTACCCAGAAAATCAGGCAGTATGCTGAACCGAGAATCTTCTCGTCGATGATCTTAGGGACTGACGGCCAGAGAGCGGCAGGGACCAATGAGAAGGATACTCCGAGAGTTACGATCAGTACAAGTGCCAATGCCTTGCTCGGGAATGCCGGCAGAAGGAATGCGAAGCTGAGGTGGCAGACAATCATGATGATGGCACCCAACATCAGCATTGACGCGCCCTTGCCCTTGAAGTCGAGGAATGCTCCGAGGAACGGAGTAAGTACCATTGCGAGAATCGGGAAGCAGCTGAACAGGCGTGAAGCGGTTTCAGCGGATACTCCGAGGGTAATCTCGAGGTAGTTAGGTGCATATCTCTGGAATGGGAAGATTGCGCTGTAATAGAGTACGCAGAGCAGAGCGACAATCCAGAACATCTTGCTGCTGAAGATCTTGCCGAGGTCGTTGAGGTGGAATTCGTCTTCCGGTGATTTCTCGGCTGTCATGAGACCTGCTTCGACAAGCTGGCTGTCGAACTTGCGGTCCATAAATGTAAATGTAAGGAAGAAAAGGAGTCCTACGCAGAGAAGTGCTGTGCAGAATCCTACAGGAGCAACCACGGAGCCGTTGAACTTGGAAGCGATCATAGGAGAAATCCACATCACTGCAAATACGCCGAGACGGGCGATGGCCATCTCAAGTCCCATTGCCAATGCCATCTCCTTGCCTTTGAACCACTTGGCGATAGCCTTGGATACTGTAGTTCCGGCCATTTCACAGCCACAGCCGAAAATCATGAAACCGAGGCAGGCCATTTTTGCGCTTCCGGGAAGGGCTACCCACCAGCTGTCAAGCCAGCCGCAGAAAGCTGTAGCCTGGAACCAGTCGCTGATACCTATATATTTTACGACGGCGCCGCCTACCATCAGAGAGGCTGAAAGCAGTCCTGTGAAGCGGACACCCATCTTGTCCAGGATGATTCCTGCGAAAATCAGAAAGAAGCAGAACACGTTCAGGAAGAACTCTGAAGCTGCATATGTTCCGAATACGGTGCTGTCCCATTTGAGTTTCTCTTCCACGAGAGACTTGAGAGGCGACATTACATCCACGAACATGTAGCCGAAGAACATCATCAGTGCGATTAGCACGAGAACTGACCAGCGGGCTACCGCACTGTCATTCATTAATTTTTGCGCTTTAGACATATTTATAAACTATTTGTATTCATCATTGGCCTGCTGCACGCGGGCTGCGAAAAACAGGCTCGCAAGTTATTCAATAAATCATAAACCTCAAAATTATTGGAAGATGAAATGTCGGGAAATGTTTGTAACTTGCAGCAATTTCGAAACGGAAACAGATTTGCTATGCTGGAAAATATCAATGGACCGGAAGATATAAGAAAGTTTGACAATGCGCAGCTTGAACAGTTGTGCGCCGAGATCCGTCAATACATCATAAACTGTTGTGCGACGAATCCGGGGCATCTCGGATCGAGTCTGGGTGCTGTGGAACTCATTGTCGGACTTCATTATGTATTCAACACCCCTGCTGACAAGATCGTATTCGATGTGGGGCATCAGGCCTATGCTCACAAGATATTGACAGGCAGGCGGGAGGCATTCCTCAAAAACAGGATGAAAGGCGGACTCAGCGGATTTCCCAAAAGGGAAGAAAGCGAATATGACGCATTCGGTGTCGGGCATTCTTCCACCTCCATATCAGCGGCTCTCGGACTGTCTGTGGCAGCAAAAATGCAGGGCATTGACGAGAAAGTGGTCGCTCTGATAGGTGACGGAGCCCTTACTGGAGGCCTGGCCCTGGAAGGCCTGAACAATGTCGGGGCCAGCAAGAGCGACATCCTCATAATACTCAATGACAACAACTGCAGCATTGACAAGAATCTCGGAGGAATTCACAATCATCTGCTGAGACTTACCACGGACCCGACCTATAACAAGATCAAGGCAGGAATCTGGAACAAGATGGGGGAAGGCTGGCTTCGTGACAAGATGCAGAACCTGGTGCGTTCTACCAAGTCTTCGCTCGTGGATGACTTCGGAGGTGCTTTCTTCGAATCTCTCGGACTCAGGTATTTCGGTCCTGTGGACGGCAATGATATGGGCGCTGTTATCGATGCCTTGAAAAGGCTCAAGGATCTCAAGGGACCGAGGCTGCTGCACACCATAACCCGCAAGGGAAAAGGCTTTGCTCCGGCAGAACAGAATCCTACTGTCTGGCATGCTCCGGGCAAGTTCGATCCGGTTACAGGCGAACGTCCTTCGTCAGAAGGCAGGCCTGACCGTTATCAGGACGTTTTCGGCCAGGTGCTTCTGGAACTGGCGCGAAAGGACAGCAGGATTGTCGGAATAACTCCTGCGATGGCTTCCGGTTGCGGTATGAATCTGCTGGCCAAGGAACTTCCGGGGCAGTTTTTCGATGTCGGCATTGAAGAGGAACATGCCGTTACATTCTCCGCAGGTCTTGCTGCAGGAGGAATGAAGCCGTTCTGCAATATCTATTCATCATTTTCGCAGAGGGCTTATGACGAGATAATCCATGACGTGGCGCTTCAGCATCTGCCTGTAGTCCTGTGTTTCGACAGGGCCGGGCTGGTCGGAGAGGACGGCGCCACACATCACGGATGCTATGACATGGCAGCTTACCGTTCGATTCCGGACGTGATAATTTCCGCTCCCCGGAATGAGACTGAACTCAAGAACCTCATGTACACGGCGGCAAGCACCAAGACGGGTCCTTTCATAATAAGGTATCCTCGCGGCTGCGGCGAAGGGGTGGACTGGAAAAATGCCGAGGTCAATGTTCTTGAACCCGGGAAAGGCGAGAAACTCCAGGACGGAAAGATCCTGTCGATAATCGCTGCAGGGCCGGAGGCGAACAGGGCTATGGAAGCTGCCGCATTGGTGGCGGAGCGGACAGGAGTTACGCCTGCCGTATATAATATAAGGTATATAAAGCCGCTGGACGAGGAGTTGGTAAGGGAGGCGGCTTCAAAAGGAATGATACTTACTGTGGAGGAAGGCTGTATCAAAGGCGGGCTCTTCGGTGCCGTGGCAGAATACCTGGCGTCTGAAGGAATTGTAATGCCTGTTCAGGGGCTCGGTATCCCGGATGAGTTCATCGGACAGGACAAACAGGCCTCACAGCGTGCTGCGTGCGGTTTGGATGCGGAAGGCATAGCCGGGAAAGCAGTGAAAATGATAGAAAACGTCGAAAAAAATTAAAAAATGTTTGCAGAATAAGATTTATTACCTATCTTTGCAATCCCTTACGAAACGTAAGACACAAAATATTGCCGATATAGCTCAGTTGGCCAGAGCACGTGATTTGTAATCTCGGGGTCGTGGGTTCAAATCCCTCTATCGGCTCAAGTTCCGGAAACGGCCTTTTCCGGTGAAATATTGGGAGAATACCAGAGTGGCCAAATGGGGCAGACTGTAAATCTGCTGACTTATGTCTTCGGTGGTTCGAATCCATCTTCTCCCACTCACACTTGCGGAAGTAGCTCAGTTGGTAGAGCATCAGCCTTCCAAGCTGAGGGTCGCGAGTTCGAACCTCGTTTTCCGCTCAAATTTTTCGAAAAGTGTCGCCGGTGTAGCTCAGGGGTAGAGCGCATCCTTGGTAAGGATGAGGTCATGAGTTCAATTCCCATCACCGGCTCTATACGTGTTTATTCATAGCAATAACATATTAAAAACATAATATTATGGCAAAAGAAACATTCGTAAGAACCAAGCCGCATGTCAACATTGGTACAATTGGCCACGTTGACCACGGTAAAACTACCTTGACAGCTGCCATTTCCAAGGTGCTTGTTGAGAAAGGTTTTACAAAAGCTGACGAAGTCAAGTCTTTCGATCAGATCGACAATGCTCCAGAAGAGAAAGAGCGTGGTATTACCATCAACTCTTCACACATCGAGTATGAAACAGCAAATCGTCACTATGCACACGTTGACTGTCCGGGTCACGCTGACTATGTGAAGAACATGGTTACCGGTGCTGCTCAGATGGACGGTGCTATCCTCGTTGTTGCTGCTACTGACGGTCCTATGCCTCAGACTCGTGAGCACATCCTTCTCGCTCGTCAGGTGAACGTACCTAAGATCGTTGTATTCATGAACAAGGTTGACCTTGTTGACGATCCTGAGATGCTCGACCTCGTTGAGATGGAAATCAGAGACCTTCTCAAATTCTACGGTTTCGATGAGGATTGCCCTATCATCCGTGGTTCTGCACTCGGTGCTCTTAACGGAGACCCTAAGTGGGAGGAGAAGGTTATGGAGCTTATGGATGCTGTTGATACATACATTCCTATCCCAGTTCGTGAGAACGAGAAACCATTCCTTATGCCTATCGAGGATATCTTCTCTATCACAGGTCGTGGTACTGTAGTTACCGGCCGTATCGAGACAGGTACTATCCACGTTAACGACCCGGTAGAGCTCGTAGGTTTCGGTGACGCTCCAAGATCTACAACTGTAACAGGTGTTGAGATGTTCCGTAAACTTCTCGATCAGGGAGAGGCTGGAGACAACGTTGGTCTTCTTCTCCGTGGTATCGACAAGAAGGACGTCAAGAGAGGTGAGGTTGTTGCTAAACCAGGCTCAATCACTCCGCACACTGACTTCAAGGCTCAGATCTACGTCCTCAAGAAAGAGGAAGGTGGCCGTCACACTCCGTTCCGCAACCACTATCGTCCACAGTTCTTCATCCGTACACTTGACGTGACAGGTGAGATCACTCTTCCAGAGGGAACTGAGATGGTTATGCCAGGCGATAACGTTGAGATCACTGTAAAACTCATCACTCCAGTTGCACTTAACGAAGGTCTTCGTTTCGCAATCCGTGAGGGTGGTCGTACAGTCGGCGCAGGCCAGGTTACAAAGATTATCGACTAATTTTCGATAAGACAATACGAGTGGTGCCGGACATCCGGCACCTATTTACAGGGGCATAGTATAAGGGCTAGTATAGTGGTCTCCAAAACCATTGATGGGAGTTCGAATCTCTCTGCCCCTGCTAATATCAAAGGTTACGATTTGGTAATGTTTAACTGACACCGCATCTGCTTCCAACAAGTGGTGTCCATTAAAAGAAAAGATGAGTAAGTTCATTAACTATCTGAAAGAGTCGTATGAGGAACTCACCAAGAAGGTGACATGGCCGACCTGGGCAAAACTTCAGAGTTCTGCTCTCCTTGTTATGGTCGCTACTGTCATCATCGCGGCTGTACTGTTCGTCATTGACTACATTTTCCAGTATCTGATGACAGCAATTTACACGTTGTAATTTTATTCATTACCATGGGCGAGAAAAAATGGTACGTCCTTAGGACTGCAGGAAGCAAAGAGAAGAAAGTCAAAGAGTACCTCGACAAAGAGATCGAGAGGAGCGTAGATTTGCAGAAAGAAATTTCGCAGGTCCTTGTTCCCCTTGAGAAAAAATATACCGTGAAGAACGGCAAGCGCGTAGCTACCGAGAAAATCCTTTTCCCTGGCTATGTGTTTATCGAGGCAGAACTTGGCAAGGATTCCGATTACCTCATCCGCAGTCACGTCATACCTGGTCTCGCAGGTTTCCTCTCCGAGAAGGACAGCAAAAACCAGAGCGAGAAAGTTGCAGTGCCTCTGCATCCGGATGAAGTCAAGAGGCTTCTTGGACAGCAGGACGAGCAGACCGAAACTGTAGCTGATACAGAAGTGGATTATCAGGTTGGCGATTCAGTCAAGATTACTGACGGACCATTCAGCGGCTTCGATGGAACAGTCGATGAGATTGCAGTTGACAGAAGCAAAATAAAGGTAATAGTTATGATCTTCGGCAGAAAGACTCTGCTCGAGCTCAACTTTAATCAAGTAACTAAAGAATAACAAGTTATGGCAAAAGAAGTAACTGGATTCATTAAGCTCCAGATCAAAGGTGGAGCAGCGAATCCTGCGCCTCCTGTAGGACCGGCTCTCGGTTCGAAAGGACTGAACATTATGGACTTCTGCAAGCAGTTCAATGCAGCCACTCAGGCGTCTGCAGGTAAAGTGCTTCCAGTAGTAATCACCGTATTTTCAGACAAGTCTTTCACTTTCGTTGTAAAACAGCCGCCAGTTGCTGTTTCCCTCAAAGAGGCTGCGAAAGTTCAGAAGGGTTCAGGCGAACCTAACAGACAGAAGGTAGCAAGCATTACTTGGGATCAGGTAAAAACCATAGCAGAAGGCAAGATGGCAGATATGAATGTTTTCACCCTCAAGTCAGCTATGAAGATGGTCGCAGGTACAGCAAGAAGTATGGGTATCAGAGTTTCAGGAACTTTCCCTGAGGATGTTAAATAATCACGCGCATCATGAGTAAACTTTCAAAAAATATGACAGCTGCGCTGGCCAAAGTTGACCAGACAAAGCAGTATGGACTTTCTGAAGCGTGTGGTCTCCTTAAGGAAATTACCTTCACGAAATTCGATGCTTCAGTAGAGCTTATCGCAAATTTGGGCGTTGACCCTCGTAAGGCAAACCAGATGATTCGTGGCGTCGTTACACTTCCTCACGGAACCGGTAAAGTCACAAGAGTTCTCGTTCTTTGTACTCCTGACAAGGAAGCTGAGGCTAAAGAGGCTGGTGCAGACTATGTTGGTCTCGACGATTATATCGAGAAGATCAAAGGCGGTTGGACTGATGTTGATGTCATCATCTGTACTCCATCAGTTATGGCTAAAGTCGGTATCATAGGTCGTATCCTCGGTCCAAGAGGCCTTATGCCGAACCCTAAGACTGGCACAGTTACAATGGCTGTCGGCAGCGCTGTGAAAGAGGTTAAGGCTGGTAAGATCGATTTCAAGGTTGACAAGTCCGGTATCATCCACACCGCTATCGGAAAAGCTTCTTTCACCCCTGAGCAGATTTATGACAATGCAAAGGTTGTGATGTCAGCGATCCTCAAATTGAAACCGCAGACACTTAAGGGAACATATCTCAAGAGTGCAGCTATCTGCACTACTATGAGCCCTGGTATCAAACTCGATGTTAAAGCATTCAGTGCTGAATAATAAATATTCAATGTTATGAGAAAAGAATTAAAAGCCCAGATAATTGAATCTATCTCAGCACAGATCAAAGAGACCCCTAACTTCTATGTTACAGATATCGCAGGTCTGAATGCTGAAGATACAACAAAACTTCGTCGTGCTTGCTTTGAGGCAGGTATCAAGCTTACAGTTGTGAAGAACACATTGTTCACTCACGTACTCAATGAGCTCGGCAATGAAGAGATGAATCTCCTTATCCCGACTCTCGTAGGCAATACCGCCATCATGTACACTGAGGTTGCAAATGCTCCTGCAAAGCTTATCAAGAAGCTTCAGAAGAGCGGTCTTGAGAAACCAGTTCTCAAAGGCGCTTATGTTCAGGAGTGCGCATTCGTAGGTGCAGACAAGCTTGACGAGCTCGCAGCTATCAAGTCTAAAGAGGAACTCCTCGGAGACATCATCGGTCTTCTCCAGTCTCCTGCACGCAACGTTATTTCTGCTCTCGAGTCAGCAGGCGGAAAACTTGCAGGAATCGTCAAGACCCTTTCAGAAAAAGAAGAGAAATAATATTAACAATTTTAAATATCTACATTAATTATGGCAGACGTAAAAGCACTCGCAGAAGAGTTGGTTAACCTTTCTGTAAAAGACGTTCAGGAACTTGCTAAAGTTCTCAAGGAAGAGTATGGTATCGAGCCTGCAGCAGCTGCAGTTGCAGTTGCAGGTCCTGCAGCAGCCGCAGAGGCAGCTCCAGCAGAGCAGACAGAGTTCGACGTTATCCTCAAGTCAGCTGGTGACGCTAAACTTAACGTTATCAAAGCCGTTAAGGATCTCCTCAGCCTCGGTCTTAAAGAGGCAAAGGAACTTGTTGACAAGGCTCCAGGTGCAACTTTGAAAGAGAAAGTATCCAAGGCAGAAGCAGAGCAGATCAAATCTACTCTCGAGGAAGCTGGTGCAGAAGTTGAGGTTAAATAACTTCGCTTCTCCCCTGGTTGGGAACGAAATCAGGTTTAGAGTCGGATTATAGGCTCTAAACCTTTTTGTCGTATTTAAGTTTTTCTCATTTCAAAGGCAGAATATGTCAAATAAGACTACCAATAAACGAATAAATTTCGCCACATCAAAAATCCTGGATTATCCGGATCTGCTTGAGGTGCAGCTGAAATCATTCAAGGATTTTTTCCAGCTTGACACCACCCCTGAGAACAGAAAAAACGAAGGTCTTTACCAAGTATTCCAGGAAATATTTCCAATCGAAGATACGAGGAACAACTATAAGCTCGAGTTTATAGATTATTTCATTGATCCTCCTAAGTACTCGATTGAAGAGTGTCTTGAGAGAGGTCTCACGTACAACGTGCCTCTTAAGGCAAAACTCCGCCTTTCTTGCAGTGATCTCGAACACGAGGATTTCGATACTAAAGTTCAGGACGTTTATCTGGGTGACATCCCGTACATGACTCCTGGCGGAACCTTCGTCATCAATGGATCAGAGCGTGTCATCGTTTCACAGCTGCACAGGTCTCCTGGTGTGTTCTTTGATCAGACCCTCCACGCAAACGGTACCAAGCTTTATTCAGCCCGTATCATTCCGTTCAAGGGTTCATGGATCGAGTTCGCCACGGATATCAACAATGTGATGTATGCCTACATCGACCGTAAGAAGAAGTTGCCTGTAACGACACTCCTCCGTGCTATCGGTTTCGATGCGGACAAGGATATCATAAACATTTTCGGCCTGGCTGAAGAGATTGAGGCTACTCCTGAGAATCTGAAGGCAAATGAGGGCAGAAAGCTCGCCGCTAAGGTTCTCAAGACCTGGAACGAGGACTTTGTTGATGAGGATACCGGTGAGGTTATCCCTATCGAGCGTACAACTCCGGTTGTCGAGAGATGTGAAGTCATCAATGATGAGACAATTCAGAAACTTACCGATGCAGAGGTGAAGACTGTGCTTCTCCAGAAGGATGAGGCCAGCGACAGTGAGTATGCCATCATATTCAACACCCTGCAGAAGGACCCGACAAATACGGAAAAAGAAGCTGTCAATTACATCTACAAGCAGTTGCGTAATTCAGAACCACCTGATGAGGCAACCGCGAGAGACGTGATCGACAAGTTGTTCTTCTCCGAAAAGAGATACGATTTGGGTATCGTCGGCCGTTATCGTCTTAACAAGAAACTCGGCCTCGACACTGATCCTGAACTCCGTGTTCTCACAAATCAGGATATTACCGAGATCATCAAGTATCTCATTCAGCTTATTAACTCCAAGGCTACGGTTGATGATATCGACCACTTGAGCAACAGACGTGTAAGAACAGTAGGTGAGCAGTTGGCTAACCAGTTCAGCGTAGGTCTCTCAAGAATGTCAAGGACTATCCGCGAAAGAATGAACGTAAGGGACAGTGAGCAGTTCAGCCCTACTGACCTCATCAATTCCAAGACATTGTCTTCGGTAATCAATTCATTCTTCGGTACAAGCCAGATGTCCCAGTTCATGGACCAGACGAACCCGCTTGCTGAAGTTACACACAAGCGTCGTCTTTCCGCATTGGGTCCTGGCGGTCTTTCCAGAGACAGGGCAGGTTTCGAGGTTCGAGACGTGCACTATACTCATTACGGAAGGCTTTGTCCTATCGAGTCTCCGGAAGGTCCGAACATCGGTCTTATCTCATCTCTTTGCGTCTATGCGAAGATTGATGATCTGGGATTCATCGAGACCCCTTACCGTAAGGTCGAGAACGGAAAGGTGAATCTTTCCGATGACGGCTGGAAGTTTATGAGCGCAGAGGAAGAGGAAGACAAACTCGTTTCTCTTGCCAATGTGAAGATGGATGATGACGGAACCATCGAAGAGGACAGAATCCAGTGCCGTCTCGAGGCTGACTTCCCTGTAGTCTCCAAAGAAGAGGTTGACTATATGGACGTTGCGCCTAACCAGATGGCTTCTGTGGCTGCATCCCTCATTCCGTTCCTTGAGCATGATGACGCTCACCGTGCATTGATGGGAGCGAACATGATGCGTCAGGCAGTTCCGCTTCTCAAGCCTCAGGCTCCTATCGTGGGAACCGGTCTTGAAGAGAGGGTCTGCATCGACTCCAGAACACAGGTGATGGCAGAAAGAAGCGGTGAAGTCGTATATGTGGACGCAAATGAAATCCACGTCAAGTATGACCGCACAGAGGACGAGAAATTCGTAAGCTTCTCTCCGGACATCACTGTTTACCATCTTCCTATATATAGAAAGACAAACCAGAATACAACTATCTGCCTGAAACCGATTGTGAAGAAAGGCGACAAGGTAGTTGCAGGTCAGGTGATGACAGAAGGATATGCTACCCAGAATGGTGAACTCGCACTCGGCCGTAACCTTATGGTTGCGTTCATGCCTTGGAAGGGTTACAACTATGAGGACGCTATCGTTCTTTCAGAGAAAATGGTCAGATGGGATATCCTCACATCAGTTCACGTGGACGAGTACCTTACTGAAGTCAGGGAAACCAAGCGTGGTATGGAGGAACTCACATTCGATATTCCTAATGTCAGCGAGGACGCTACCAAAAATCTTGATGACAACGGTATTGTCCGCGTAGGTGCCCATATCGAGCCGGGTGACATTATGGTCGGCAAGATTACTCCTAAGGGAGAGAGCGATCCTTCTCCAGAGGAGAAACTTCTCCGTGCAATCTTCGGTGACAAGGCAGGTGACGTGAAGGATGCTTCACTCAAGGCAAATCCGTCACTCAGCGGTACTGTCATCAAGACTGCTCTTTACTCAAAGGCTGCCAAAGAGGGTAACCGCAAGGGCGCCAAGGCCGAGCAGAAAGCAAAACTTGATAGCATCGAGGAAGATTTCACCAAGAAAGCCGAGTCTTTGTACGCCAAGTTCTTCGACAAGCTCGTTGCATTGGCAGAAGGCAAGAAGAGTGTGGGAATCAGCGACCTTTATGGCGTTGAGATCATTCCTGAGGGCAGAGAAATCACTGCTTCCCAGCTCAGGACCATTGACTTCGAAAATATTAATTCAAACAGATGGACTGACGACGACAGGACCAACCTCATGATCCGTGACCTCATCAACAATTACTGCATCGCCTACAAAGAGGCTCTCGCAGCAAACAAGAGGATCCAGGACAAGGTCAAGGTCGGTGACGAACTCGGAAACGGCGTTATGCAGCTTGCGAAAGTATATATCGCCAAGAAGAGAAAGATCACTGTCGGTGACAAGATGGCGGGACGTCACGGTAACAAGGGTATTGTTGCCAAGATCGTAAGAGAGGAGGACATGCCGTTCCTTGAGGACGGTACTCCGGTGGACATTGTCCTGAACCCTCTCGGTGTGCCTTCCCGAATGAACCTCGGTCAGATTTATGAAACTGTTTTGGGATGGGCCGGTGAGAGACTTGGTCTCAAGTTCAGCACCCCTATTTTCGACGGTGCAAGTCTTGATGAGATTTGTGCATATACTGACAAGGCAGGTCTTCCTAAGTACGGAAGTACTCATCTGAGAGACGGCGGTACCGGTGAATGGTTCGACCAGTATGCAACTGTAGGTATCATCTATATGATCAAGCTCGGTCATATGGTTGATGACAAGATGCACGCAAGGTCTATCGGTCCTTATTCTCTCATTACTCAGCAGCCTTTGGGCGGTAAAGCTCAGTTCGGTGGTCAGAGATTTGGAGAAATGGAGGTTTGGGCACTCGAGGCATTCGGTGCGGCAAACGCTCTCCAGGAAATCCTTACTGTCAAGTCTGATGACGTGACCGGAAGGTCCAAGACTTATGAAGCCATCGTCAAGGGTGAGCCGATGCCTACACCAGGTATTCCTGAATCTCTGAATGTGCTCCTGCACGAGCTCAGAGGTCTCGGACTTAAAGTGACTCTTGAATAGTAACAGTCAATTTTGATTTGATATATTATGCCTATTTTCAATAACAAAGATAACAAGGTAAGGAGCAATTTCCAGAAAATCAGCATTTCGCTTGCTTCTCCGGAGGACATCATTGACAGGTCCCACGGAGAGGTCCTCAAGCCTGAGACTGTGAACTACAGGACGTACAAGCCTGAGAGGGATGGCCTTTTCTGTGAGAAGATTTTCGGACCTACCAAGGACTACGAGTGCTATTGCGGTAAGTACAAGCGCATCAGGTACCGTGGTATCGTCTGCGACCGTTGCGGTGTGGAAGTTACAGAAAAGAAGGTGCGCAGGGAGAGAATGGGACACATTTCACTTACTGTCCCTGTTGCCCATATCTGGTACTTCAAGTCAGCTCCGAACAAGATTTCCGCAGTTCTCGGCGTTCCTGCCAAGAAACTCGAGGCGGTAATCTACTACGAGAAGTACATTGTCATCCGTCCTGGACAGACAGACAGGCAGAAACTCGAACTCCTTTCCGAGGACGAGTATCTGGCAGTTCTCGACCAGTACCCTGACAACTACAACCTTCCTGACGACGATCCTGCAAAGTTCGTTGCCAAGATGGGTGCAGAGGGTATCTATGACTTGCTGAAGGAGATTGACATAAAGGAACTTGCAGACAGTCTCCGTACAGAGATGCGTCTGGCCAATTCCCAGCTCAAGAAAGCGGAGCTGCTCAAGCGCCTCAGCATCGTCAAGTGGTTTGAGGAGTCCAACGGCATCAACCGCCCTGAGTGGATGATCATGAAGGTGATTCCGGTCATTCCGCCGGATCTCCGTCCTCTCGTTCCGCTTGACGGTGGCCGTTTCGCCACATCCGATCTCAATGACCTCTACAGACGTGTCATCATCAGAAACAACCGTCTGAAGAGACTTATCGAGATCAAGGCACCTGAAGTCATTCTCCGAAACGAGAAACGTATGCTTCAGGAGGCAGTGGATTCACTCTTCGACAACTCCAAGAAATCAAATGCAGTGAAAAGCGAGTCCAACAGGGCTCTCAAGTCACTGTCAGACAGCCTTAAAGGAAAACAGGGACGTTTCCGTCAGAACTTGCTCGGTAAACGTGTCGATTACTCTGCGCGTTCAGTCATCGTCGTAGGTCCTGAACTTCAGATGCATGAGTGCGGTCTTCCTAAATTTATGGCTGCAGAGCTTTACAAACCGTTCATTATCAGGAAGCTGATTGAGAGGGGTATTGTAAAGACAGTCAAGTCTGCAAAGAAAATTGTAGATAGAAAGGAACCAGTCATCTGGGATATCCTCGAGAACGTGATGAAAGGTCATCCGGTTTTCCTTAACCGTGCACCTACTCTTCACAGACTCGGTATTCAGGCTTTCCAGCCGAGAATGATCGAAGGAAAGGCCATCCAGCTCCACCCTCTCGCTTGTACCGCGTTCAATGCGGACTTCGACGGTGACCAGATGGCAGTCCACCTGCCTCTCGGCAACGCTGCGGTCATGGAGGCTCAGCTCCTCATGCTCGGTTCCCAGAACATCCTGAATCCTGCCAACGGTACTCCTATCACTGTGCCTTCACAGGATATGGTGCTCGGTCTTTACTATATCACTAAGATAAGATCTGGCGCAAAGGGTGAGAAGATGTCTTTCTATGGTCCGGAGGAAGTTATCGTGGCTCTCAACGAGAAAGCCATTGACCTTCACGCCGAGATCAATGTAAGGCTCCCTAAGGACAAGCAGCATCCTGAGGCCGGCACACAGATGGTGAAGACCACTGCAGGCCGTATCATCGTGAACCAGTTCGTTCCGGTAGAGGTTCCTTATGTCAATGACGTACTCGGAAAGAAGGCCCTCAGAAAGATCATTACTGAGGTCATCAAGAATACAGGCGTGTCCAGAACAGCCCGTTTCCTCGATGATATCAAGAACCTCGGTTATGACCGCGCCTTCCGTGCAGGTATCTCATTCAACCTTGGCGATGTCCTCATCCCGCCTGAAAAATACGACCTCATCAATGAGGGCTACAAGCAGGTGGAGGATATCAAGAACAACTACGCTATGGGTTTCATTACCAACAACGAGCGTTACAACAAGGTTATCGACCTCTGGACCTCCATTGACAACAAGCTTACAGGAATCGTGGAGAAGCAGATTTCTGCAGACCAGAAAGGCTTCAACCCGGTTTACATGATGCTTGACTCAGGAGCCCGTGGTTCCACACAGCAGATCAAGCAGCTCTGCGGTATGCGAGGACTTATGGCAAAACCTCAGAAGTCCGGTGCGGCAGGTGCGGAGATTATCGAAAACCCTATCGTCTCCAACTTGAAGGAGGGTATGACAGTGCTCGAGTACTTCATCTCTACCCACGGAGCGCGTAAGGGTCTTGCCGATACCGCCCTCAAGACAGCCGATGCCGGTTACTTGACACGTCGTCTCGTGGACGTTTCTCACGATGTCATCATCAATGAGGAAGACTGCGGAACACTCAGGGGACTTATTGCTACAGCCATCAAGAACAAGGACGAGGTTGTCGAGTCACTCGGCGAAAGAATCCTCGGCCGTACGTCAGTACACGATATCTTCAACCCTATTACGGGTGAACTTATCATCAAGGCCGGTGAAGAAATCCGTGAGGCTACTGCAAACCTCATTGACTCTCTCCCTATCGAGCAGGTGGAAATCCGTTCAGTGCTCACTTGCGAGTCCCGTAAGGGTGTCTGCGCGAAGTGTTACGGACGTAACCTTGCTACCAGCAGAATGGTCGAGAAAGGTGAGGTTGTCGGAGTTATCGCAGCACAGTCTATCGGTGAGCCTGGTACTCAGCTTACACTTCGTACCTTCCACGTCGGTGGTACTGCATCCAGCACGGCAGCTGATTCTTCCATCGAGTCCAAATACAACGGAAAACTGGTATTCGACGAACTCAGAACTCTTCAGAGAGTGACAGACGACGGTCAGACACAGGAAGTTGTCGTCAGCCGTATGACAGAGGTCAAGATTATCGACGAGAACACAGGTATCACATTCTCTTCATACGACGTTCCTTACGGAGCGATTCTGTACAAGAAGGATGGCGATACGGTTCAGAAAGGTGATCTTATCTGCGAATGGGATCCGTACAATGCGATTACCATCGTCGAGACAGCCGGTACAGTACGTTTCGAGAACATGAATTCAGGTGCGACATACCGCGAGGAGTCTGCAGACGAGTACTCTAACAACAAGGACAAGGTCATCATCGAGTCCAGGGACAAGACCAAGACTCCTTCGATCCTCATTCTTGATGAGAAGGGCGCTACACTCAAGCAGTACAACCTTCCTGTAGGTGCACATATCCCTGTCAGCGACGGCACTCAGGTGAAAGTCGGCGACATCATCATGAAGATCCCTCGTGCGATCGGCAAGTCAAACGATATTACCGGAGGTCTTCCGCGAGTTACAGAGTTGTTCGAGGCAAGAAATCCTTCAAGCCCTGCTACAATTTCCGAGCTCAACGGTGAGGTCCGTATGGGTAGAATCACAAGAGGTAACCGTGAAATCTTCGTCAAGAACAAGTCCGGTATCGAGAAGAAATATCTCGTTCCTCTGTCCAAGCAGATCCTCGTTCAGGAGAACGACTACGTGAGGGCAGGTTCAAGACTCTCAGACGGCGGCGTTTCACCTACCGACATCCTCAATGTCCTCGGTCCTGTAAAGGCTCAGGAGTACATTGTCAATGAGGTTCAGGCCGTGTACCGCCTCCAGGGTGTGAAGATTAATGACAAGCACTTCGAAATCATCGTAAGACAGATGATGAGAAAGGTTCAGATCACTTCATCCGGAGATACGGAGTTCCTGCCTGAGGAGCTTGTGGACAAGTGGAAGTTTATGGATGTCAATGATGAGATCTATGGCAAGTACTACATCAAGGAAGCCGGAGATTCTCAGCGCTACAAAGTAGGCGACATCATTTCTGCACGTGACCTCAAGAACGAGAATGATTCTCTCGAAAGACAGGGTCTGAAACTTATGGCCTTCAGGGAAGCTCACCCGGCAACTGCAAGTCAGGTGCTCCAGGGTATTACAAGAGCAGCCCTCAAGACAGACAGCTTCATCTCTGCCGCATCATTCCAGGAGACTACCAAGGTGCTCAGCGAGGCAGCTATACGCGCCCGCGTCGATGACCTCGAAGGTCTTAAGGAAAATGTCATCTGCGGTCACCTCATTCCAGCCGGCACAGGCCAGAAGGAATTCCAGGATATCGTAGTAAGCAGCAAAGAGGACTACCTCAAGGAAATGAATGACCTTTAATAAGGTTCTGACATAATGATTAAGCCCGACTGTGATGAGCAGCCGGGCTTTTTTTGAATCTCAAGTTTCGCGAGTGCGAAAAACCGCTTATAGAGCCCGTGAGGGCGAGAGTAAGTAACCTATCTTTCGATTGTCGCCTCACGGTCAGGTCCGAGAGAGATGATCTTGATAGGAACCTTCAGGTAGTTCTCCATAAAGCGGATGTACTCCTTGAACGTCTCAGGAAGTTCCTCCTCTTTCCTGCAGCCTGTAAGGTCCTGGTTCCATCCCTTGAACTCAGTGTAAACCGGAGTTATTTCGCATTCCGTATCGAACGGGAACTGTTTTGTCTCCTTTCCGTCAATGATATAGGATGTGCAGACCTTGATGGTCTCGAATGAATCGAGGCAGTCGGACTTCATCATGATGAGGTCGGTAACGCCGTCGAGCATCACAGTATATTTCAATGCTACGAGGTCGAGCCAGCCGCATCTGCGTGGACGTCCTGTCACGGCTCCGAACTCATGACCGATCTCGCGGATCTTCTCACCGGTCTCATCGAACAGCTCCGTAGGGAACGGACCGCTTCCGACACGTGTACAGTACGCCTTGAAGATACCATATACATGGCCCACTCTTGAAGGGGCCACACCAAGACCTGTGCAGACGCCGCCGATTGTCGTAGATGAAGATGTCACGTACGGATATGAACCGTAGTCAATGTCCAGAAGCGAACCCTGCGCACCCTCTGCCAACATAGGCTTCTCATCCAGCCATTCGTTTACAAAGTATTCACAGTCAATGAGATTGAACTTCTTGAGGAATTCGATGGCACTCATCCACTCTGCCTCGTCCTTGTCCGGATCGCATTCGAACTTGAGGTCCTGGAGAAGCTGGAGATGTCTTGCCTTGAGCTTCTCGAACCTTGCCTTGAAGTCAGGGGCGAGTATGTCGCCGACACGCAGACCGTGGCGGCTGATCTTGTCGGTATAAGTAGGTCCGATACCTTTCAATGTCGAGCCGATCTTGCCCTTTCCGGCAGCTGCTTCATAAGCCGCATCCAGAAGCCTGTGAGTAGGCAGGATAAGGTGTGCCTTCTTGGAAATGTAGAGTTTCTCCTCAGGATTGATGCCCTGCTTGGAGATGTTGCCGCACTCCTCGCGGAATGTGATCGGGTCAAGTACCACACCGCTTCCTATGATGTTCGTGGACCCATCCCTGAAAATACCTGAAGGAATGCTTCTTACCACGAAGTTATGGCCATCGAAATGAAGTGAATGGCCTGCATTCGGACCGCCCTGGAATCTTGCTACGGCAGGATACCTTCCGGCCAGAACGTCCACAATTTTACCTTTGCCCTCGTCTCCCCATTGGAGTCCAAGAACTACATCAAGTTTCATATTGCTTATAATTTACTGTTATTTCTTAGAAAGGAAGGTCGTCAGACGGACTTGAATAGTCAGGCTGAGCCTGTGGAGCAGCCGGCTGTGAAGCCTGGCGAGGAGCGAATCCGGCAGGCATGTCGGCTCCGCCCTGTGACTGGTAACCGCCCTGAGGCTGATAACCGGTCTGATGATTGTCGGACGGCTGCTGTGAAGCAGGATTGTCAGACTTGCGACCGAGCAGCTGAATGGAGTCAGCCACGATTTCTGTACGGTACTGCTTGGCACCTGCCTGGTCATTCCATGACCTTGTACGTATGCGTCCCTCGATATAGAGCTGCGAACCCTTTCTGATATATTTCTCAGCAAGGTCAGCGAGCCCTCTCCAGGCCACGATGTTGTGCCATTCAGTGTTTTCGCGCACCTCTCCGTTCCTGTCCCTGAACCTTTCGGTGGTGGCCAGAGTGAACTGTGCGACTTTCGGATTTGTTCCCTGCGGAGCAGGATTGTTCTCAAGGTAACGGACTTCCGGATCTTTTCCCACGTTACCGATCAGCATTACTTTGTTAAGTGACATAGTTATATGTATTAGTTCTGCAATTTAGCAATTATTCTTGGTTTTTCATCCTGGAAATCACAGCAGATTCCATGGCGTCCAAGTCAGGCATTTTGCCTGTCAGCACAGAATATCCCGTCAGAGCCTGGTACAGCAGCCATCTGAGGCCTGGAACATATTGTGCGCCCGCTGCAGCATTGACCAATGTCCTGTCACGGAAAGAAGGCGTCTTGTAGTTTGCCTCCAGGATGACCTTTCCCGGACGCGGCCAAGTGTATCTGTCCTCACCCTCGAAATCTTCAACAGTAAGACAAGAAATATCATCCAATGCCACAGGCAACGTATAGATAACGAGATCACATTCCTTCACGGCAGCGCGGAAATCGCTGAGCTGGTCCACGATGAAGCCGTATTCCGGCATCTCGTCCGCCATCTTCTGAGCCTTTTCCCCGGTCCTGTTCATCAGTGCCGTGTCGAATCCAAGCTCAGCCGCAGCCACAGCCGCAGCCCTGCCTGCCCCGCCGCAGCCCACGATCAGAGCCTGAGGCTTGCGCGAAAACAGCATTGTCAATGCCTGTTTCACATACTGGTGAATCTTGATATGGGCCTTGATGCCGTATTTTTCGTAAAACTCCCTGACAATCCCCGGGACATAGGCTTCGGCAATGCTCAGGATGACTCCGGTAAAGTCCGAATTGTCAGCCATGATGCCGTCATCAGTCTTGACAATGATATTTGCAGCACCGATTTTCCTGCAGCCGGCAGTAAAAATGTCAGCCTGAGAGAAAGCCTGCTGTTTGAACGGAGCCGTGACATTGATACCCTTGTATCTGTCCTCAAAAGCCTTCCATGAACTGCCGAAATCAGCGCCCTGGATCAGGTCGTAGGAAAACTCTCCCGAATATGCTGCCTCGAACAATGCAGGAGACAGGGAAGTGGCTATAGGGTCGCCAATCAGACCGAATCTGTTCATAATTTGGAATTTCTTTGACGCACCGCCTCGAACATCAGGATTGCAGCAGAAACCGACACATTCAGAGAGTCCATCTGGCCGAGCATAGGAATCTTCACATGGGCGTCAGCGTGCATTCTCCAGAAAGTGGAAAGCCCTTCGTGCTCAGTTCCCATCACCAGGGCAGTGCCGCATTTCATATCCGTATCGTAGTACCATTCGGAGTCCTGAAGCTGTGCTGTATATATCTTTATATTATTGTCATTCAGCCATTTGAGAGTCTCGCCGGAAGATGCCGCCACGACTTGTCTCGTGAAAGTGGCACCCAGACTCGAACGTATCAGGTTCGGGTTGTACAAGTCTGTCAGCGGGTCGCAGACGATTACTGCATCTGCATCAGCCGCATCAGCCGTCCTCAGTACAGCGCCGAGATTGCCCGGCTTCTCCACCGACTCCAGCACGATTACCAGAGGGTTCTCGCGCAACTTGATGTCGCCCAATGACTTGTCAATGATTTCCGCTTCTGCTATCACGCCCTCAGTGCTTCCACGATAGGCGATTTTCTCGTACAGATGAGCCGGGACATTGACAATGGTGCAGTCCTCCCCGCATCTCTCTGCGATTTTCTCCAATTCGCGTTCCGGTATGATTTCCGGGCAGGCGAACAAGGTCCTGACTTTGTATCCCGCGTCCAGGCAGTGCCCGATTTCCTTTCTGCCCTCTACGACAAAAAGAGAGTTCTCGCGCCGGGTACGAGATTTTTCCCCAAGCGCGAGAAGCATCTTGATTTTAGAATTCTGTGCAGAAGTTATCGTTTCTGTCCGCATTGACTATTCCTGTTCGTTAGCCTCGTTCTTGCTCGGCATCTTCTCAGGTCTCATCTGCGGGAAGAAGAGAACGTCCTGGATGGTAGTGTTGCCGGTCATGAGCATTGTCAGACGGTCGATACCCATTCCCAAGCCTGATGTAGGCGGCATACCGTATTCGAGAGCGCGGAGGAAGTCATAGTCAATGAACATTGCCTCGTCGTCTCCGTTGCTCTTGAGCCTGGCCTGCTCCTCGAAACGCTCCCTCTGGTCGATAGGGTCATTGAGCTCTGAATATGCATTGGCAAGCTCATGGCCGCATACGAACAGCTCGAAACGTTCTGTAAGGGTCGGGTCGTTCCTGTGTCTCTTGGTGAGAGGTGACATTTCCACAGGGTAGTCCGTGACGAATGTAGGCTGCACGAAATGTTTCTCGCAATATTCTCCGAAGATGGCGTCGATAAGTTTGCCCACGCCCATGGACGGCTCGATTTCCACATTGAGTTTCTTGCAGGTCTCGCGGAGCTGATCCACATCCATGCCCTTAACGTCGATACCGGTGTATTCCTTGATGGCATCGAGAATGCCGATTTTCTTGTACGGCGCCTTGAAGTCAATTTCCACGCCCTCGTTCATCACTGTGGTCTTTCCGTAGAGGTTCATCGCGATCTTTTCGAGAAGGTTCTCGACGAACTCCATCATCCAGATATAGTCCTTGTAGGCCACATAGATTTCCATACATGTGAACTCAGGGTTGTGGGTCTTGTCCATGCCCTCGTTGCGGAAATCCTTGGCGAACTCATACACGCCGTCATAGCCTCCCACGATAAGTCTCTTCAGATAAAGCTCATTGGCAATACGCAGATACAGAGGGATGTCCAATGCATTGTGATGTGTGATGAACGGTCTTGCCGTAGCGCCGCCAGGTATCGACTGGAGAATCGGGGTCTCCACCTCCAGACAGCCTGCATTGTTGAAATACTCACGCATCGTAGCGATAATCTTGGCCCTCTTGATGAAAGTGTCCTTTACCTGAGGGTTTACGATGAGGTCCACATATCTCTGTCTGTATCTGAGCTCCGGATCGGTGAACGCGTCGTGCACCTTGCCGTCAGCCTCCTTCACGATAGGAAGAACTTTCAATGACTTGCTGAGGAGAGTGAGCTCCTTGGCGTGAACCGTAAGCTGGCCTGTCTGTGTGTGGAATGCGAATCCCTTGATGCCCACCACGTCACCGATGTCGAGAAGTTTCTTGAATACGGTATTGTACATGGTCTTGTCCTCACCAGGGCAGATCTCGTCACGTTTCACATAGACCTGTATCCTTCCGGTGGAATCCTGAAGCTCCATGAAAGAAGCGGCTCCCATGATTCTCCTGGACATGATTCTTCCTGCAATACATACGTCCTGGAAATTTCCTTTCTCCGGATCATATTCAGCCTCAATGACTTTCGCAGTCGCATTTACAGGGTACAACGGAGCCGGATAAGGCTCGATTCCAAGCTCTCTGAGTTTGTCGAGGGACTCTCTTCTGATGAGTTCCTGCTCGCTCAATTCCAAATTTGCCATATCTTTTATTTCAATATTTTTTATTCTCGGTAAGTGTCACGCAACCAATCTCTGCGGATGATCTCCGCCATTTCGCGACATCTACAAAATTACATATTTAATTCTAAAATTGAAATAATTAAGGTATCTTTGTATGTTATGCCGAAAGAAAGAGAATGGAGATTAAGGGCTCCGGCCGATCCGGAGAATGTGAAACAGCTCTCAGCAGAGCTGGGGGTGGATCCTGTGCTTGCGACTTTGCTTGTCCACAGGGGCATCCGGACATTTGAGGAAGCCCGCTCGTTTTTCAGACCGAACCTGTCAGACATCCATGACCCGTTCCTGATGAAGGATATGGACAAGGCAGTGGAGCGTCTTGAAAAGGCAGTGTCCGGCAATGAGAAGGTTCTCGTCTATGGAGACTATGACGTGGACGGGACTACAGCAGTGACATTGGTCTATTCTTTTATCCGCAGGCTGACTTCTTCTGTGGATTTCTACATTCCCGACAGGTATGACGAGGGCTATGGCGTGTCCAAAAAGGGTATCGACTGGGCTGCGGAAAACGGTTTCCGGCTCATCATAACATTGGACTGCGGAATCAAGGCCATCGACAAGGTAGAATATGCCGCGTCCAAGGGCATTGACATAATCATCTGCGACCATCATCTTCCGGAATCGGAGATTCCTGCGGCTGTGGCGGTGCTGGACCCGAAGAGGGAGGATTGCCATTATCCTTTCGACGACCTTTCCGGTTGCGGTGTCGGCTTCAAACTGGTTCAGGCATATTCCGCCAAATGCGGAATTCCGTTCGAGTCGCTGCTTCCGTTGCTGGACCTGCTGGTGGTAAGTATCGCTTCCGACCTGGTTTCAGTGGTGGGGGAGAACCGCGTGCTGGCGCATTTCGGACTTAAATGGCTGAATGAAAAGCCTCGCGTGGGGCTCAAGGCCATGATCAGTCTGGCAAACTTGGAGCCGGAGCACATCACCATAGACGATATCGTATTCAAAATCGGACCGAGGATCAATGCCGCAGGACGTATGGAATCAGGCCGACTTGCGGTGGAACTGCTTACTGCAGAGGACGATATGACCGCGATGAGCATCGGCACGAAAATAAATGACAATAACAACGAGCGGAAGAGCATTGACCGCGAAATCACCAAGGAAGCCTTGGATATGGTTCAGAACGGAACTTGCTGCACTTCTGAAAATGCAGTGATCGTCTATGGGCCGGAGTGGAACAAGGGTGTCGTGGGCATTGTCGCTTCACGACTTGTGGAGGCATATTACAAGCCGACTTTCGTGCTCACCAAGTCAAATGGTTTCATAACTGGTTCAGCAAGAAGTGTCAGGGGCTTTGACCTTTACGATGCCATCAGCAGCTGCGCGGACCTGCTCGAGAACTATGGCGGACACATCTATGCTGCCGGCTTGACGATGCGTGAGGAAAATCTTGCGGAATTCGCCTCACGGATAGACAGATACGTAAGCAGCCACATCACCAAGGAGATGGTGACACCTGTAATCGATGTGGATTCGGAAATTAACTTCTCGCAGATAACCCCGAAGTTCTTCAGGGTGCTCAAGCAGTTCCAGCCGTTCGGTCCGGGCAACAGTTCGCCGGTTTTCCTTACCATGAATGTGTATGATGACGGAAACGGCCGCAAAGTCGGTCCCGGAGGCCAGCATCTGAAACTGGAACTCATTCAGGAATCGCAGCCTTACCATCAGGTATCGGCCATCGCATTCAATATGGCGGACTCATTCGAGCATATCCGCAACGGCAACCCTGTCGATGTATGCTACAGCATCGTGGAGAACTATTATAGAGGAAATTCCACCCTCCAACTGCGTATAAAGGATATTCACGAGCGGGAAGACATCATATAGCCACGGGCTGAACCTATCCCGCGTATATCGCACTTCATTGTCCTGATTTCTCAGTCGCTCTTGCGATATCTTCGGCGATTTCGCCGTATTCCTTTCCGTCTATGTCAATGATTATGTGGGCGGTACGCTCATAGATCCGTTCACGTTCCGCCATCAGTTGCTCAACCCGTCTGACAAGTGTCTCCCGGTCAGGCATGTCCTTCAGTATCGGCCTGTCCTCAGGCCACATGGTCAGATTGTAAACAAGAGTTTCTATACTCGCCCTCAAATAGATGCAGGTAGTCCGGTCATGGACAAGTCTGGCGGATCCCGGCGAAGTCAATGTCCCTCCGCCCAGCGAAAGCACCTTCACCCTGTTTTCGGAAATGATCCGGGCCAATGCCGTTGCTTCGATTGCCCTGAACCCGGATTCTCCGTCTTCCGCGAAAATCTGCCCTATACTGCGTCCCGCCTCTTTTTCCACAGCTTTATCCAGGTCAATGAAATCCCACCCCTTGAGGCGGTTCAGTTCCTGGGCGGTGCAGGTTTTCCCGCACCCCATAAAGCCGGTCAGAGTTATCATGGCCTACAAGTCGAACAGATTAGGCTCCTCTTCGTTCTCGTCAGCATTGTCGCTTTCGCCTATGTCTCCACGGCTTTCCGTCTCGTCTGACGGCTCGTGGTACATTGACTCCGGTGAGAAATCGTCAGAAGAGTCCTCCTCTATGTTTGCAGAAATGGCTTCATGCACTTCCTGAAGTTCCTCATCGTCTTCCGGCTTGTGAAGCGGTTCGATGAACTCCACCTTGAGCACATCCAGCCTGTGGCATCTGTTACCCTTGGCCGCGATACCTTTCTTTGCGATAAATTCCTCAGCATCAAATACTTCCGGCTCTCTATTTTCGTGTCTTCCGGTGAAGTACACCTTGAACTGAGGATGCTTGTCCGCACTGAAGTCGGCAAGATAGTTGCCCCTTCCTTCAGGGATGAACTGGGCAGGAGTATTGTCGCTCAATGTGAATGAGAAGCGCTTGATATAGAACAGTTTGGCCGACCCGTCGTAGTAAAGTGCAGCATAGGTCCTGTTCTCGTCGTATTTCTCGATTCTCAGCAGGTCGCCCTGATATCTGTTGCTCAGGTCGTATGAAGTCGTATAGTATGTGCCGTTCTTGAAGATTGCAAGAATCTTGTCATCTCCGCTGAACTGTCCGAGCAGCTCTCCACGTCCATCTTCATTGAGCCTCATCACGTCAGGGTCGAACCAGACGTCCTTTCCGCCGATTGTGGAAACACCTTTGGACTTCTGGGTGATGCGGCGTACTGCATTCTTGGTCACTACATTGCCTCTGGACAGTTTGCCCTTGATCGCAAGCTCGGAGAAATCGTACTCCATACTGAGATTCTTGAGTCGCGGTCTCGGTATGAACGTGATCTTCACGGTCTCAGCCTCGCCGTTGTGGTTTACTGTGAACCATACGATCTTGGAACCCGGCTTTCCCTGAGTGATGTCGTATTCCTTGTCTCTGGTGATGCTCGTGATGGCAAACCTCTTGGCGTAGTACAGGTCGGACTTGCCGTCTCTGTAGATTACGTTGTAGATGGTACGTGTGTCACCACGGTTGAAAATGCCCACATAGAGCAGGTCCTTGCCGAAGAAGTCCTTCTCCACCACCTTCTTGATCCAATATTTGCCCTCCTTGTTGATAACTACGACCTCAGACATGTCCGAGCAGTCGCAGATGTATTCGCTCTCGTCTTTCTTGAGTCCGATTCCCACGAATCCTTCCGCAAGATTGGCGTAAAGCTTGGCATTGTTGCTGACAACCTTGGTGGCGGCGATAGTCTCGAATCCGGTAATCTCGGTTCTTCGAGGGAAATCTTTTCCGTATTTGGTCTTCAGACCCTTGAAGAACTTGATGGTGTATTCTGTGATATGTTCGATCTGGTCATTGACAGTCTTGAGCTCTTTCTCGATTTCAAGTATCTTCTGGTCAATGACTTTCGTGTCGAATTTGGATATTTTGCGGACCGGCTTCTCCACGAGTTTGAGGATATCCTCCTTCGTGATTTCCCTGAGCAGCTTGTCCTGGTATTCCTTCATCTTGGAGTAGATGTCGCCTACCTGGGCCTCCCAGCTCTTCTGGTCCTCTTCCAGGAGTTTGTAAATCCTGTTCTCGAAGAAGATCTTTTCCAATGAAGTGTAATGCCAGTTGTCCTCGAGCTCATTCTTCTTGATTTCGAGCTGCTGGCGGAGCAGATCCCTTGTGTGTTCCGTGTCGTAGATGAGGATATCATCCACGCTCAGGAACTGCGGCTTGTTGTCCTTGATGACGCAGGCGTTCGGTGCGATCGTGGTCTCGCAGTCCGTGAATGCGTACAATGCGTCGATGGTCTTGTCAGGGGAAACATCATTCGGAAGATGGATGACAAGGTCCGCCTCTGCGGTGGTCATGTCTTCGATCTTCTTTATCTTGATTTTTCCCTTGTCCTTCGCCTTCAAGATGGAATCAACGAGGATGTGAGTCGTCTTTCCGTAAGGTATCTCCTTGATGGCCAATGTGCTCTTGTCGATCTTCTCGATTTTCGCCCTTACCTTGACGCTGCCTCCGCGCTTTCCCTTCATGTATTTGGAACAGTCGGCGTATCCTCCTGTCGGGAAGTCAGGAAGCAGCTCGAACGGTTTGCCTTCGAGATATGCTATGGATGCGTCTATCAGTTCATTGAAGTTATGAGGAAGGATCTTGGATGCCATACCGACGGCGATTCCTTCCGTGCCCTGTGCAAGCAGCAGAGGGAAACGTACCGGGAGCTCTACCGGTTCCTGGTTTCTTCCGTCGTATGAAGTCATCCATTCCGTGATCTTCGGGTCGAAAATCACATCCTTCGCGAATTTGCTCAGACGGGCCTCGATATATCGTCCTGCAGCGTTAGGGTCGCCTGTGAGGATGTTACCCCAGTTACCCTGGCAGTCTATGGCATAGCCTTTCTGTCCCAACTGGACGAGAGCTCCAAGTATGGAGGCGTCTCCGTGCGGATGGTAATGCATAGCTTCGCCCACGATTCCGGCTACTTTGCTGTATGCTCCGGTATCATGTTCGTACATTGCGTGCAGAACACGTCTTTGAACAGGCTTGAGGCCATCCACGATATTAGGGACGGCTCTCTGGAGAATCACGTAGGAAGAGTAGTCGAGGAACCAGTCCTTGAACATGCCCGACAGCTTGTATTTCTTGCTGTCACTTCCCAAGAGTTTCTCGTATTTGTCCGATGGAGTCGCCGAAGAGTCGTCAATCGGCTCTTCATTCAAGTTCTCATCATCATCCAGCTCGTCCTTAGACAGCTCGTCATCGTCAAATTCTTTCATAAAGTCTGATTTTCAAATAATTATTCTTCGTATCCGAACTTCCTGAGTTCTTTACGGTTCTCCCTCCAGCCTTCATCCACCTTCACGAACATTGACAAGAAGACCTTTTTCTGGAAGAAATCCTCCATTTCGATTCTTGCCTTCGTGCCCGTGCGTTTCAATGCGCTTCCCCCCTTGCCGATGATGATTCCTTTCTGGGAATCCCTCATCACATAGATTACGGCGCTGATTTCATAGCGTTCCTCGCCTTCCTTGAACTGTTCGATCTCTACTTCGCAGCAGTAAGGAATCTCCTCAGAGTAGTTCTCCAGAATCTGTTCCCTGATGATTTCAGAAGCGAAGAATCTGAGATTCTTGTCCGTGAAAGCGTCTTTGTCGAACCAGGCCGGCGATACCGGAAGTCGTGAAATAACGGCATTCAGAACACTGTCAATGTTGAATTTCTCTTTTGCTGAAACAGGGATGATCAGTGCCCCGGGTATCCTTTCCTGCCATTCCGCCATGGTCTTGACCACTTTTTCCTGGTCACTCACGTCGATTTTGTTTATCACGATGATGACAGGGCATTCCACCCTCCTCAGCTTTTCGATATATTCAGCGTTCTTGTCCGCTTTTTCCACAACATCGGTCACGTACAATATGACGTCCGCGTCACCGATGGCGGTGTCCACGAAGTCCATCATATTTTCCTGCAGCCTGTAGTTCGGCTTGAGAATACCAGGCGTGTCGGAATAGACAATCTGATAGTTCTCTCCATTGACAATGCCCCTGATCCTGTGCCTTGTAGTCTGGGCCTTCGCCGTGACGATGGACAGTTTCTCACCGACCAGGGCATTCATAAGAGTGGACTTGCCGACATTCGGATTACCGATGATGTTGACAAATCCAGCTCTGTGCTCTTCCGGTTCCTGAATCTTGTTCATACCTTATACGTATGAGCCCATTTTCAGGACATTGGCTTCACCTTCAGAAAGATATCTCCACTCGCCTTTCTTCAGTCCCTTCTTTGTAAGACCTGCGAAATATACGCGGTCGAGAGCTTTCACGTCATAGCCCAAGGATTCGAAAATCCTTCTGACAATGCGGTTCTTTCCCGAGTGAATCTCGATGCCGAGCTTTCTATGGTCTTCAGCATCAATGTATTCGAGCTCGTCAGCCTTGATGTCTCCATCTGAAAGGGTGATGCCGTTTACTATCTTGTCGAAGTCTTCCTGCTCAAGCGGCTTGTCCAGGATGACCTGATAGATCTTCTTCTTGTCGTATGACGGATGTGTGAGCCTTTCAGCGATTTCTCCGTCATTGGTGAACATGAGTACACCTGTCGTGCTCTTGTCCAGACGGCCTACAGGGAATACTCTTGCGCTGCAGTTCTTCAGCAGGTCCATAACGGTCTTGTCTGCATGAGGATCGCTTGCTGTGGTGACATATCCCTTAGGTTTGTTCATGACGATATATACCTTCTCTTCACCGCGGATTCTTTCACCGTTGAAACGGATATCGTCTGTGAGGACATTGACCTTGGTACCGAGTTCAGAGATGACTTCTCCGTTCACAGTGACCACGCCGGCCTGTATGTACTGGTCTGCTTCGCGACGTGAGCAGATGCCTGAGTTTGCAATGAACTTGTTCAGACGGATCACTTCCTTGATAGGTGTCTCTACGTAGTCATTGTCTGAAAGCTGTATCTGGTCGAGCTGCGGCTTTCTGCTCAGCATCATATTGATGCTCTTCTCGTCAGCGTCATTGAATTTGTACGGATTTGGTTTGGCCTGGCCTCTCTTGGCATTGCCTCTTGCAGGGGTGCGTGCAGCATCTCCTCTGCCGCCGAATTTTGCGCCTTTGTTGAATCCGCCTCTTCCTGCTCCGTTGTCATGGCTGTCTCGAGGACCGAATGCCCTTCTGCCTGATGGAGCGAAACTTCTGCCTGACGGGCTGAAACTTCTCTCGGATGAGCCGTAACTGCTTCTTCTCTCTGAAGAATCACCATAACTGCGACCTTCAGACGGGTGTCCGTAGCTGCTTCTTCTGTCCTGGCTGCCGTAACTTCTTCTGTCAGGGTTGCCGTAGCTGCTTCTGTCAGAATGGCCGTAGCTGCTTCTTCTCTCTGAAGAATCGCCATAACCGCGGCCCTCAGACGGGCGTCCGTAGCTGCTTCTCCTGTCCTGGCTGCCGTAACTTCTTCTGTCAGAATTGCCATAGCTGCTTCTTCTCTCTGAAGAATCACCGTAACTGCGGCCTTCAGACGGACGGCTGTAACTGCTCCTTCTGTCTGAGCTGCCGTAGCTGCTTCTTCTGTCCTGGCTTCTGCCGTAACTACCGTGTCCTTCGGAGCTGCCGTAGGACCGTCTTCCATAGGTCCTTTCTTCTCCTGATGAATTTCTTCCCTCAGAACTGTAAGATCTTCTTTCTGCAGGTCCTTCTGATGATGAATAGACCTTTCCGGAAATGCGAGGCCGTCTCGGTCTCAGCTTTCTTCCCTCTGCGGTAAAACCGCTCTTGTTGTTTTCTTCCATTTGGATTTTGCCCTCTGCGGGCGTTTAATTGTTATATGGCTCACGCCATTGGTATAAAAATATATTGTCGGCTTACGCCGTGTTTTCGTTTATTTCAATCTGAATATGTAAGTGATCTTGCCTTTCTGCAGGGCCGGAGCATCGGCATCCGTATTGAAATGCGTGCTCAGCGCCGCTTTTCTGGCTGCCTGCCAGAGGTCGGCATTGTTCACGGTAGTTCCCTGTGCTCCCGGAAGAGCTTTGGTGACTTTGCCGTAATTGTCCACCCATATATCTACAACTACTATGCCTTCTTCCTGAACACTGTATTCTGGTTTAGCTATGACTCCATCTGTCTTTCTGCCTTTCAGTACGGCATTCGGCGTATTGGAATTTATGGACGTGTGGGTGTTTCCCTGGGCATGTCCGGCTTTAAGCGCGTCGCTTACCTTAGCTGCTGTCTGCGCTGCCAATGTGTCCTTCGCATTCTTGTTCTTCGCTGCGCTGAACAGGGCTTTCTTGTTTATCGGCTTTTCTCTTTCAGGCTCGTATTTCTCCACGTCTCCGAAATCGTCCACCGTCGATTCTTCGGCAAGATTGTTCTTCGTGCCTTTCTCCATCGCCTCGGATTTCTGTGCAAGCTCCACCGGCCTGGTCCTGTCAGGAGTCTCTGACTGCGGCATTGACCCTCTCAGGTGCTGCCTTACCGGTACTTTTTCTGCTTCTTCTGTGAAGTCCACCAGGAAAACCTGCTCAGGTGGCGGCGGATAAATGTATGTGAGTCCGCTGAAACTGCCGAAAGCAATCAGGCCGGTATGAAACAGCACAGTGGCGATTACTGCAATAACCGTCCCTGTACGTTCCCTCCGTTTCTGTATTTCCCGATATTCTTTCATGACTATTCAGGCTGCGTCGCCAGTATGACTTTGTAGTGGTTGCGCTTGGCTATGTTCATCAATGCCACGATTTCCTTCACCGGCACGCTTTCGTCAGCGTAGATGGAGAAAGTCGGATCCTCATCGCTCTGAAGAAGGTTTACGAGATCATCCTCCACTTCATTGAACGGAACAGGCTGCTCGTCACCATTGATGTGGTAGGTGAACTGGCCGTTGTTCCAGTCCTTTACGGATACGCTCACGGTAGCCTTCGCGGACACCTGCCCCGTGCTTTTCGGCAGGAGGAGCTTGAGCGCGTTCGGGTTCACGAGCGTGGATGTTATGAGAAAGAAGATGAGCAGCAGGAAGACGAGGTCGGTCATTGACGACATCGCCGTTTCATGCAGACTCTTCGTTTGTCTTTTGAATGCCATCAGTAAATGTTTCTAAGATTCTTTGTTGCCTTCAGGTTCCTGCAGAAGGTCCATGAAATCAATGGTCGCGTTCTCCATCTTGAATACTACGTCTGAGATGTTGGAAGTCAGGTAGTTGTATCCGAAGTATGCGAGAATGCCGACGATAAGACCGCCCACTGTGGTGATCATCGCCGTATAGATACCGCTGGAAAGCAGCGTTATGTCGATGTTGTTTCCTGCATTGGCCATATTGAAGAATGCCTGGACCATACCGAGTACGGTTCCGAGGAATCCGATCATTGGCGCGCCGCCGGATATCGTGGCGAGGATAGGAAGACCTTTTTCGAGTCTTGCCACTTCTGTGTTGCCGGTGTTCTCGATGGCGGTCTGGATGTCAGAGAGAGGACGTCCGATACGGGACAGGCCTTTTTCCACAAGTCTCGCAACCGGAGAGTCGAACCTCTCACAAAGGGACTGCGCTGATTTGATTTTGCCTTCGCGGATATAGTCGCGGATATCGCGCATGAAGTTCGCGTCGATGGTGCTTGCCTGATGGATCATCCACCATTTCTTGCCGAAAATGTAGATGGCGATTATGGACAATGCCAAGAGGACCAGCATGAGCCAGCCGCCTTTTGTGGCCATTTCCAGAAGGTGCATTTCTTCTTCATGAGGAACAGCTTGCGCTGCTGCCTGTGCTGCGGCTGAGAAATCGGTTGAATCCAAGCCTGCGGTCTGTAAGAGATTGAACAACATATTTTGTTACTTTTTTATTTTGTCAATTATTCCGTCAGTTGGTCTAAAGTCTGATGACTTGGCCTAAAGGAGTGCAAATTTACGAATTTTCATTGATTTTCCTAAAGGGAATCAGCCATCTCCGAACTTTTTTTCAGTCGTTTTCAAGATAGGCACACTCTGTGAGAAACAATGCATGGCCCGGAACGGATTGGCCTGCATCAGAGCGGGTTCCGTGGTCCACGAGTTCTCCTATCCATTCCGGAGAGCGTTTCCCGCGTCCGATTTCTATCATTGATCCGACGATCGCCCTGACCATATTCCGCAGGAACCTGTCGGCGCGGACTGTAAAGACGATATAATCTCCGTCAATGCAGGGATAACCCATCATCCTGACATGGTCCGGTGTCCAGGTCTCCCATCTGGCATCTGTGATGTTGCAGACGGACGTCTTGTTGTTTCCGCCGACTTTTTCGAAGCAGCTGAAATCGTGTTCGCCCAGAAGCAGCGCCGCCCCGCGGTTCATCGCCTCAAGGTCCAGGGGCAATGTGAAGAGGTATGACCTGTCCGACATGAACGGGTCCTTCTTCCGATGTATGAAGTACTTGTACTCCCTGCTCGTGGCATCGAACCTCGAATGGAAGTCATCTCTGACCTCCGAGACTTCGTGCACGGCGATTTCAGCGGGTAAGATGGCATTTAATTTGTAGCGCAGGAAGTCCGTGTCGATATCGTGGGAGGATTCCGCGTCGAAGTGCGCGATATAGTTTATTGCATTGACTTTGGTGTCAGTCCTTCCGGCTCCGGTTATCGTGATGCTTTCGTTCAGGAGCGTTTTCAATGCTCTTTGCAGGCATTCCTGAACGGAAGGGGCGTTTGGCTGAATCTGCCAGCCGGAGAAGGCTGAACCATTGTAGGACAGGCGTATGCGATATCTCATTTTGTGCTCTTTATATGGTACAAAGATAGTGGTATGTTGAAAATTAAACAATAATATAATGGATAGTGTGAATATCAAGGAACTTAACGACAGGATTCAGCGTGAAAGTTCTTTTGTCGATTTGTTGTCAATGGAAATGGGCAAGGTCATTGTCGGGCAGAAACAGCTGGTGGAGAACCTGCTGATAGGTCTGCTCGCGAACGGCCATATCCTTCTCGAAGGTGTGCCTGGTCTGGCCAAGACATTGGCTATAAACACTTTGGCTCAGGCGGTCAGCGCCAAGTTCAGCCGAATTCAGTTTACCCCTGACCTTCTTCCTGCGGACGTGATAGGTACTCTTATCTACTCTCAGAAGAATGAGCGTTTCGAAGTTCACAAAGGCCCTGTTTTCGCCAATTTCGTACTCGCGGATGAAATCAACCGTTCTCCGGCCAAGGTGCAGTCAGCATTGCTCGAAGCGATGCAGGAGAGACAGGTCACGATAGGCGAGGAGACCTACAAGCTCCCTGAGCCGTTCCTTGTCATGGCTACCCAGAACCCTATTGAGCAGGAGGGTACATATCCGCTTCCTGAAGCCCAGGTGGACCGATTCATGCTGAAAGTGGTCGTGTCCTATCCTAAGAAGGAAGAGGAGAGGCAGATTATCCGTATGAACAATACCGGGGAGTTCCCTAAAGCGCAGCCTGTGGTTTCGCCGGAGGATATCGTAAGGGCAAGACAGGTGGTACGTGACGTGTATATGGACGAGAAAATCGAGAAGTACATCGTGGATATCGTCTATGCCACCAGAACACCTGAGGACTATAACCTCAAGGCCCTGTCAGGACTCATTTCGTACGGTGCGTCTCCGCGTGCCAGCATTTCATTGTCAATGGCGGCGAAGGCATATGCGTTCATAAAGAGAAGAGGCTATGTGATTCCCGAGGATGTGCGCGCGGTCTGCAACGAGGTGCTCCGTCATCGTATAGGTCTGACTTATGAGGCTGAAGCTGAGAATGTTACCACTGAGAATATCATATCACAGGTTCTCAATGCAGTAATTGTTCCTTAGGAGAGGAAAGAAATGGACTCTAAAGCAAGCGACCTGCTCAAGAAGGTCTGGAAAATAGAAATCAGAACGAGGGCTCTGTCGCATCAGATATTTGCGGGCGAGTACCATTCTGCGTTCAAAGGACGCGGTATGGCATTCAGCGAAGTGCGTGAGTATCAGTATGGTGACGATGTGAGGAACATGGACTGGAATGTCACTGCCCGCTTGCGTTCCCCTTACGTGAAAGTGTTTGAGGAGGAGCGTGAGATGACGGTGATGCTGCTCATTGACATAAGCCGTTCAGGTTTCTTCGGGACAGTCGGAGGCACCAAGCGTGACTTGATTGCCGAGATTGCCGCCGTGCTATCATTTTCGGCGATTCTGAACAATGACAAGGTCGGCGCCCTGTTCTTCAGCGACAAGGTGGAGAAATTCATCCCGCCGAAAAAAGGACGCAGCCATCTTCTCCATATAATAAGGGAAATCATCGAACTTGAGCCGAGTTCCTCAGGTACGGACATCAGCGCGGCGTTGAGGTTTCTGACCAATGCCATAAAGCAGAAATGCACGGCTTTTCTCTTGTCGGACATGATGGATACCGATGCGGAGGGCAATCCTAATTATGAGGATGCCATAAAGGTGGCAGTGAACAGGCACGACCTGTCAGTCATCAAGATATATGATCCCCGTGAGCGGGTGGTGCCGGATGTGGGACTTGTCAATGTCAAGGACTCGGAGACCGGGGAAAGCGCCTGGGTGAACACTTCCAGCCGCAAGATGCGCGAGGCTTATGCGCAGGCGACCAAAAATGCGGATGACAAGGCGCTGAAACTCCTCAGGCGTTATCAGATAGACAGCGTGGACATATCCACGGGCTCTGATTATGTAAGAGGGCTTATGGCGTTCTTTGATAAAAGATAATTTATGTTGAAGCGATTATACATATGTGTATTGGCGACGGTGCTCTTGGCTTTGCCTTCTTTCTTAGCGAAGGCGGATGCTGACAGCACTCGTGTCGTGTTTGCAGGAGACGCTTTCCTGAAGCCTCTGCAGAAACGGGACAGCGTGCTGATTGCGGACCAGATGAAATATGGTTTCCGTCTGGACAATGTCAAGGCAGGTACCGCCCTGGCGCTTCCTGACCTGTCACAGGGTATCCGTGACAGCGTGGAAGTGGTGGAAGGCTGGAGCCTCGATACGCTGAAATTCAGGAAGAAGAAGGCTGAGATGGACATTGAAGGCAGTATTGTCATCACCTCGTTTGACGAAGGCTCGTACGATCTTCCTCCGATTGCGGTCATGAGAACATTGCCCGACGGCAAGACTGATACGCTTTTCTTCAAGGGCCTTCATCTGGATGTAACGACAATGCCGGTGGACACGGCGACCTACAAGCCTCACGATATCAAGGCCCAGATGCGCTATCCTGTCACGTTCAGGGAAATTCTGCCGTATCTGCTTGGCGGACAGCTGCTTGCGGTGCTCATAATATTGGCGGTGGCGCTTTATATGATACACAAGAAGAAAGGTGCGGAAGAAACAGGGTCCAGCGAGCCTGCATATATCGTGGCGCTCAAGAAACTGGACAAGTTCAGAGGCAACAAACTCTGGGCGCCTGAAAAGCAGAAGCAGTTCTACAGCGGAATAACAGACGTGCTGAGAGAATACATAGTGGCAAGATTCGGTATAGGCGCGATGGAAATGACCACTGCGGAAATTTTTGAAGGACTGAAGGACAAGGATATACCGCAGCCTCTGATGGAGGAGACGCGCGGACTGTTCCTTATGTCAGACCTTGTCAAGTTTGCCAAGATGACCGTTACCGATGAGGACAATGTCAAGGCTGTCCCTACTGCCGTACGTTTCGTAACCTCGACCTGGAAATATGAGGAAGAAGAGTTCTCCGAGTCCGGTGCCGAAGACAAAAAGGAGGCCAAGTGATGTTTTTCGAATATCCTCATCTTCTGTGGCTGCTGCTCGTTCCGGTATTGCTTATAGCCCATTACATTTACCTGGAGCTTGCAGGACGCCGCCCTCATCTGAGAGTTCCGGACGTGAAATTCTGGAAAGCGGGAGGCCGTTCAGCAATGTCAGTGCTCAGGCATGTGCCGTTCATATTGCGTACTGCGGCTCTTGTGATGATAATCATCGCCATTGCCAGACCGCGTTCTTCTACCAAGATGGACAAGATCGACACGGAAGGCATTGACATAGTCCTGGCAATGGACGTTTCTACCAGTATGTTGGCCAGGGATTTCACGCCAGACAGAATCAGCGCGGCGAAAGACATTGCCATCGAGTTCATCTCGCAGAGACCGTCCGACAGGATGGGAATCGTGGTCTTTGCAGGCGAGAGCTATACGCAGTGTCCGCTCACTACCGACAGGGCGACATTGATAAACCTGATGAAGGAAATAGAAACCGGTCTCATCGAGGACGGTACTGCCATCGGCAACGGTCTTGCTACCGCTGTGGCGAGGATGCAGTCGTCAGATGCGAAAAGCCGCGTGGTGATTCTCCTGACCGACGGTGTGAACAACAGCGGAGAAATCACTCCGCAGATGGCGGCGGACATAGCCAAGACCTATGGCGTGAGAGTATATACTATAGGTGTGGGAGCCAACGGTACGGCTCCGTATCCGGTGATTACGCCGTGGGGCGTGCAGGTGCAGGATGTGCAGGTGGAAATCGACGAGGACCTGCTCAGGAACATTGCGGAGACTACCGGCGGAAAGTATTTCAGGGCTACGGACAATACCAAGCTCTCCGAAATATACAGTGAAATCAATAAGATGGAGAAGGCAAAAACTACGGTGGACAGTTTCCCAGTATATAAGGAAATGTTCACGCCGTTTGCTCTTGCGGCATTGCTCTGCCTGCTGCTTGAGGTTTGTATGTGCTTTGCCATCAAGAGATTGCCTTAAAAGGGCGGAAAGAAAGGATTTGTTATGATATATTTTGCACAAGCACAGTATCTGTTTCTCCTCCTGTTGGTGCCGGTTTTCCTGGTGCTGTACGGGGTGGTGAGATACAGGCGTGTCCGCAATATAAGAAAGTTCGGTGACGAGAAGCTGGTGAAGGACCTTATGCCGTCCTACTCCGGAGCGAAAGGCTGGACGAGGATAATCTTGTTCTCGCTTGCTTTTCTGTTCTTCAGCATTGGCCTTGCCCGTCCTCAGATAGGTGCCAAACTCAAGGAGCACAAGAGCAAGGGTGCCGAGGTGATGATTGCCCTGGACGTGTCCAACTCAATGCTGGCCAAGGACTACTCTCCGAATCGTCTGGAGCGAGCCAAACTGGCGATATCCCGCCTGGTGGACAAACTCAATGGGGACCGCATCGGCCTTGTACTGTTCGCCGGGACATCATTTGTCCAGCTTCCTATCACGACTGACTACGTGTCGGCGAAAATGTTCTTGGGAAACATCTCCACGGAGTCGGTTCCTGTCCAGGGAACTGCCATGGGTGACGCCATCAACACTTGCATAAGAAGTTTCAGTGCCCAGAGTGAGAACAGCCGTGCCATAGTGGTCATCACTGACGGTGAAAACCATGAGGACGACCCTCTGTCGGCAGCGAAGCAGGCGGCTGAGATGGGCATATCCGTATATACGATAGGTGTCGGTTCTTCTCAGGGACAGCCTATCCCGATGAAGGACGGTCTGCTTAAGGATTCCAATGGAAATATCGTGGTGACGAAGCTCGACGAAGCTACGCTCAAGCAGGTTGCCCAGGCAGGAAAGGGCGCCTATGTGCATGCGGGGAATGATGAATTCGGACTGAATCCGATTATCGACAATATCAGGAAACTTAATGACGAGGAATTCAATTCCATCGTTTTCGAAGAATATGACGAACAGTATATGTATTTCTTTGCGATTGCGCTCGTGCTGCTGGTTGTCCAGATGCTGATAGGGGAACGCAAGGTGTTCGGAAATCTGTTCGCTAAAAATTGAGGTTGTTTATGAGGTGGTTTAGAAATATTGTTGCGGTGATGACAATGCTGTGTGCACTGTCATTGACCGTGTCCGCCCAGGTGGACAGGCACGATGTGCGTGCGGGAAACCGCAAGTTCCGCAAGGGGGACTGGAAGTCCGCAGATATATCTTACAGGAAGGCCCTTGTGAAGGATTCCACATCGGTTCCTGCAAATTTCAATCTTGCCAATACGCTCTACCGTACCGAGAACTATGATGAGGCGGCCAAGACGATGGAAAAGATCAAGGATTCGGCTCCGTCTTCGGCCAATGCCGCTGATTATTTCTACAATGTCGGGGATATAGCGATTGCCAAGAAGGACTGGCAGGGCGCCGTGACCGCATTCAAGGAGTCGCTTCTGCGCAATCCTGGCGACCTGGAGGCGAAGGAGAACTATATCTACGCCAAGAAGATGCTTGAAAATCAGCAGAACGGTGGCGGCGGAAATGGTCAGGATAACCAGGATAATCAGCAGAACAAGAATGACCAGAATGGCCAGGGTGACCAGAACCAGGATCAGAACAAGGACAAAAATCAGGATCAGAATCAGAATGACCAGAACAACCAGCCTCAACAGAATAATCAGAACAATCAGGGCGGTCAGCAGGACGGTCAGCAGATGAAGATTTCACCGCAGCAGGCCCAGCAGATGTTGAGGGCCATTCAGGCTAAGGAAAAAGAGACCCAGGACAAGGTGAACAAGGAAAAGGCAGAGGCTCTCAAGTCGAGACAGAAGGAAAAGAACTGGTAACAGGAGAAGAATATGTTGGATATCGTAAGAAAAACAGGATTGACGATGCTGTTGGCGCTCATCACACTGACAGCTTTCGCCCAGACGGAAATCAAGGTGGATGCTCCGAACATCGTGGAGTCGGACGAGCAGTTCAATGTCACGTTCATAATCGAAGGCAGCAGCCGCCCGGGGAATTTCAGTTGGGCACCGGGAGATGATTTTACCTTGGTGTGGGGCCCTCAGAGCGGCTCTTCGTCCAGCGTAAGCATAATCAATGGAAAGAGGACATCGTCATCCCAGTTCACTTACACATATATAATCGCGCCGAAGAAGACCGGCAAGTTCACATTGCCGCAGGCGACTGCAAAGGTAAAAGGTGAGATGATTTCATCCGCCCCTCTGCAGATAGAGGTGCTTTCCGGCGGATCTTCGTCGAATCAGGCTGCATCTGCTTCACATCCAAGCACTTCGCAGCGTTCTTCGTCCTCTGATGTGTCCTCATCCGACATTTTCCTGAGACTTTCCCTGAGCAAGACCAATGTGGTGGTAGGGGAGCCGATCAATGCTGAACTCAAGCTCTATCAGAGAGTGGACGTTGCAGGATATGAAAGCCCCAAGTTCCCTACATTCAACGGTTTTTGGAGCAAGGAGACGTATGCTCCGAACAATGTGAACTTCCAGAGAGAAGATGTGGACGGCCGTCTTTACAATGCCGCGACGCTCCGCAGATATGTACTCGTACCGCAGCAGACCGGAACTCTCGTCATTGACCCGGCAGAACTTGTCTGCCTTGTGAACGTGCGCTCTTCATCGAGTTCGGCCCGCAGCATTTTCGACAGTTTCTTCGATACTGGAACCACGACCATAAGGAAGCGCATAGCGACTTCGTCCGTCAGGGTCAATGTCAAGAATCTCCCTGGCGGGGCCCCGGCTTCATTCTGCGGAGGAGTCGGCAACTTCACCATAAATGCCAAGCTGAATCAGTCTCAACTTAAGGCGCACGAAGCCAATTCATTGATTATCACAGTGTCAGGACGCGGAAATGTGTCGCTTCTCGAGGCTCCTAAGGTGAACTTCCCTCCGGATATGGAGGTCTATGATACCAAGTCTTCTGAAAATACAACCCCGAACAGCGGCGGAACTTCAGGAAGCAAGACATTTGAATATCCGTTCATTCCGAGAAGTCACGGTGACTTCATCATAGAGCCGATAGAATATTCGTATTACAATGTGACGACCGGCAAATATGAGACATTGACTACCGCCCCTATTCCTTTCAGTGTCGAGAAGGGTGATACTCCGGAAACTACCGGTTCGTCAATGCAAGTGGCGGTTCCGGACAGAAAGGATGTGAAGAATCTCGGTGAAGATGTCAGATATATCCGCACGAAAGAGCCTTCGTACAAGTTCAGGACCGTGTTCTTTGTGGGCAGTGCAGGATATTGGTTCGCATTGGTGTTGATTCTTTTCTGCGCTGTGATCATCTGGCTGGCTTTCAGGAAAATAGCCTCGAGAAGAGCAGACGTCGTGGGCAGCCGTAACAGGCGTGCCACCAAGATGGCATTGTCCCGTCTCAAGACAGCCGAAGGCTTCCTCAGCAAGAATCTGTATTCCGCATTCTACGAGGAACTGCACAAGGCCCTGCTCGGTTTCATCTCGGACAAACTGAACATGGGTGCTGAGGAACTGAACAAGGACAATATCAAGTCCCAGCTTGTCGCAGGCAGCGTTTCCGCTGAACTTGCGGACCGTTTCGTGGCTCTGCTTGATGCCTGTGAGTTTGCGAGGTATTCTCCGGATGGCGGAAACGAAGCCATGAATACACACTATAAAGAAGCTGTGGATGTCATTTCATCTATCGATTATGTCATGAAACGTAGAACATCAGGCGGGTCGGCTGCCAAGTCAGCAGCATTGGCCATAGCCTCCCTGCTCTTGTTGCAGACAGGTCTGCAGGCTGGGGAGACGACTTATCTCGATTCTCTCTGGACTAAGGGGGCAAATGCTTATGCTTCAGGAAATTGGAGCGAGAGTGCAGAGGCTTGGGGTACACTTGAGAAGGCCGGTGTGGTCTCTCCGGAACTGTATTATAATCTTGGAAATGCTTATTTCAAGTCAGGTGACAATGCCCGTGCTGTCCTTTATTATGAAAGGACACTGAAGGCAAATCCTTCATTCGCCGATGCGAGATATAACTTGGATATAGTCAGAAGCAGAATCAAGGACAAGATTGATGTCGTCCCGGAGTTCATTCTGAAGAGTTGGGCGAGGAAGCTCTGCTATACGCTCAGTTCCAATGTGTGGGCTGTGCTGTCGCTGCTGTTTTTTGCAGTTTCATTGGCATTGGCCCTGGTTTTCCTCATGAGCCATTCGGCGGCGGGACGCAGATGCGGATTCTACGGAGCCATTGTGGTGTTCCTCCTGGCGGTGTCCTCGTTCAGTTTCGCACTGTGGCAGCGCAGCATGTTCCTGAAGCAGAGCAATGCCGTGATCATGACTCCGGTATCGTCCGTGAAGAGTTCACCTTCCGAGAACGCGTCCAAGGACCTGTTCGTGCTGCATGAGGGAACGGAGGTGAAGGTGCTGGATTCTGTTGGAGACTGGAATAATGTGGAACTGTCTGACGGCAGGCAGGGCTGGATCAGAAACAATGAAATGGAAATAATATGAGAAAACTTTTCGTCACTCTACTGATGTCCGTGGCTGCGCTTTCCGGCGTTGCGCGGGCATCTGCTTTTTCTGACAGGGACAGTGTCCTCAGATTCGCATTTGTCACTGACACTCATCTTGCGACACATACCAGTGCGATAGAGGACCTCAGCGCGTGCCTGAGAGATATTAACAAGTCGGATTCTCTGGACTTCGTGCTTTTCGGAGGCGATATCACGGATTTCGGAACAGATGAGGAAATCGGTATAGCCAAGAGTATGATGGATACGCTTCGTGTCCCATATTTTGTTGTGCATGGCAATCATGATGCAAACTGGTCTGAAAGCGGCTGCAATACTTTCCTGAAAGTGTTTGGCTATGAGCACTTTTCGTTCGCCAAGAAGGGATGGCGTTTTATAGGGTGCAACAGCGGTCCGGATATGCGCATGGCTCCGGGACTTGTGCCGAAGGAGACTATGGAGTGGCTCGGCTCTCTTGAAAATGAGGGCAGGAGCATTTTCATAAATCATTATCCGATGGATTCGTCGGTCCTGAATTATTTCGATGTCACCAAGCAGCTAAAGCGCCTCGGGGTGCGGTTCTGTGTCGGAGGACATTGGCACAGAAATGTGGTGAAGAACTATCAGGGGATTCCTGCGGTGCTGTGCCGCTCGTCATTGTCAGCAGGGGCTGTGCCGGGGTATAACATTGTCCGGATCAACGGGGACAATATCAGTTTTTCCGAAAGGCGGATCTATGGAGATACTGCGGTGGAATTTGCTCCGTGGTTCAGGTATCATTTTTCGGGAAATGCCCCTCAGGACAGTGTGAAGTATGACAATGACGGTCTGCCGGAAGATTATCCGTGGATGCGCTATGACGTGAACGTGCGTTATCCTCAGGTCAAGGAGAACTGGAAGCGCTCGTTCGAGGCCAATATAGTGGCAGGTTTTGCTGTGCGTGGAAGCCGGGCATATTTCCCGCTTGTCTGTGGTGTAGTCAAGTGCATATCCCTGAAGGACGGCTCTGAAATCTGGTCAAGGCAGTTCGACGGAAAGATATATTCGACTCCAGCGATAAGCGGAAAGACATTGGTCTTCGGATGTACCGACGGCAATGTCTATGCTCTGAATGCCTCTGACGGCTCTGTGAAATGGAAATATCATACTGAGAAGTCGGTGCTGGCTTCTCCTGTCATCATGGATGGCCTGGTGTACATCGGCGGCTCTGACCACAAGTTCAGGGCATTGTCCCTGAAAGACGGAAGTGCGGTGTGGACTTATTCTCCGGTTGAGGGACATGCCATTTCCACGCCTTATTGTGATGGTGAGAGGGTGGTTTTCGGCACTTGGGGAAGGACGCTTTATTCTCTGGATCCGCGTACCGGCAGGGAACAGTGGAAATGGACGGTGAAAAAGCCTTCCAGGATGTATTCTCCTGCGCATTGCGTGCCTGTCTATGGTTCGGGACGCATATTCGTAGCTGTGCCTGACAGGAAGATCTATGCTATAGATGCCGCTACCGGCAAATGTCTTTTCAATCTAGATGGCGGCAGGGATGCGCTCTGTGGAAGTGAGGACGGAAAGACCGTGTTCTCCAAAGTGATGTTCGGCAAGGCCTATGCGTTCCGTTCCGATGTTCCGGCCCCTGCAGACGGCGGCGAAATATCGTCCGGCAACAAGCTCTGGGAGGTGGCGGACAGTCTCGGATACGATATCGGGACCTCTGCATTGACAGAAAAAGACGGGGTGCTGCTGATTCCGTCGGACAAGGGCAATATCGTGGCTCTGGACGCTGCGACGGGCGAATTCCTGTGGGCGCACAAGGTGTCAGTGGCATTGGTGAATCCGCTGAAGGTGTCTTCCGACAAGAAACGGATGACTGTCCTTGCGTCAACGATGGACGGCACCGTGACGCTGCTTACGATTGAGAAATAACGGTTGTGCTATATGCCGGCGGTGAGGCGGAAGTGCCAGAGGACAATGCCGGCTGTGACTGAGATGTTCAGCGAGTGCTTGGTCCCGTATTGTGGAATTTCCAGGACGCCGTCTGAACTGCTTACGACCTCTTGCTGTACGCCCTCGACTTCATTTCCGAAGACCAGGGCGTATTTCTTTCCCTTTTCGGGGATGAACTTGTCCAGACTGATGGAGTCTTCGGCCTGTTCCACGCTCAGAATGGTGTAGCCTTCTTCTTTGAGCCTGCCTATCACATCCATTGTGGAAGGGGAGTGCTCCCATTCGACGCTGAATTCGGCGCCGAGTGCGGATTTGTGGATTTCTGCTGACGGAGGTGTGGCGCAGATGCCGCACAGCCATATCTTGTCCACTTTGAAGGAGTCGGCGCTCCTGAATACGGAGCCGACATTGTGCGCGCTTCTGATATTGTCCAGCACTACACAGACTCCTGAGTTAGGGAGTTCCTTATACTGTTCCGCAGTTACTCTTCCAAGTTCTATGTTCAGCAGTTTCCTGTTTTTCATCGTTTTATTTCGATTTTCTGCAAATTTATGCAAATCTTGAACAGTTTCTAAATTGTTTCATCTGAAAAATGCTATATTTGTAGTACATCATTGATTTTAACAGCTTCTTATATGAAACAGGATCTACAGATTTTTGAATTAATCAAGAAAGAAAGAGAAAGACAGTCTCAGGGCCTTGAACTGATAGCCTCGGAAAACTATGTCACTGACCAGGTGATGGAAGCAATGGGTTCGGTTTGCACGAACAAATATGCGGAGGGTTATCCGGGAAAAAGATATTACGGGGGTTGTGAGGTAGTTGACCAGATCGAGCAGACTGCGATTGACAGACTCTGCGAACTGTTTGACGCTGAATATGCAAATGTCCAGCCTCATTCCGGAGCCCAGGCAAATCTCGCAGTGGAGATGGCGGTCCTGAATCCGGGAGATACCTTCATGGGGCTCGACTTGTCCCAAGGCGGTCATCTTACTCACGGTTCGCCGGTGAATGCTTCAGGAATCCTTTACAAGGCAGTGGCCTATGGTCTTGATCCTGAAACGGGATGCATCGATTACGACCGTATGGAGGAGTTGGCTAAAGAGCATCGTCCGAAACTTATCATCGGCGGCGCTTCCGCATATTCCAGAGAGTGGGATTATGAGAGGATGAGAAAGATAGCTGATGAAGTAGGCGCATTGCTCTGGGTGGATATGGCTCATACTGCGGGACTTATCGCTGCAGGCCTTCTCAAGAATCCTGTGAAGTACGCTCATATCGTGACATCCACTACCCACAAGACATTGCGCGGACCTCGTGGAGGCGTTATTCTCATGGGCAAGGATTTCGATGATCCTCAGGGCCGCAAGACTCCTAAGGGCGAGGTGAAGAAGATGTCCCAGATCCTGAACTCAAGCGTGTTCCCGGGTATCCAGGGCGGACCTCTCGAGCATGTGATTGCTGCCAAGGCTGTTGCATTCTATGAGGCGATGCAGCCTGAATACGTGGAATATCAGAAACAGGTTGTCGCAAATGCCCAGGCCATGTGCGCGAGATTCATTTCCAAGGGTTATAAGGTGGTTTCAGGCGGCACGGACAATCATCTGATGCTTATCGACCTCCGTACCCGTTTCCCTGAGGTGAACGGAAGAGTGGCTGAGACAGAGCTGGTAAAGGCTGACATTACCGTAAACAAGAATATGGTTCCGTTCGACAGCCGTTCCCCATTCCAGACTTCAGGAATCAGAATCGGTACTCCTGCTGTGACTTCAAGAGGTTTCGTGGAGAAGGATATGGAAGATATCGTGGAACTTGTTGACAGCGTTTTGGCTTCCGCTTCCGAGCATCTCGACGCCATCACGGCCAAGGGAGAAAGGACTCCGGAGCAGCTTGCTTCTCTCGAAGAGCACAATGCCGTGCTTGAAGAGGTCAAGAGAAAGGTTCACATGATGACCAGCGGAAGACCTTTGAACAGGTACTAGTCAGTTAGTCAGTAAATCAATAAAGAGGGTGACTAAAAAGTCTATCAAGACTTTGTAGTCACCCTCTTCATCGTTATGTGCCTTCTTATTTGAGAGACCGCACCACGCGGAATCCCATGATGTCGTACACGACAGGGCCGCTGCCAATGCTCGGGTTGGTCTTGCAGTTCCCGTTCTGAATACGCCAGGTCTTGACCGCGCAGTTGTGGGTGTAGGTACTGTAGCATCCGCCTCTTGTGATGACAAGTTGTTCGGTCATGTCGCGAGGTGTCTCCGGTCCCCAAGGATCGGTCTCCTCGGCATCGCTCGCGTAGTCCAATGAGATGTACCATTCGCCGGTCATCTCCTCGATGTTGCCACTGAGGTCATACAGGCCAAGGGCGTTAGGTTTCTTGAGGCCGACCACATGGACATGCTTCTCCTCTCCTATCTTTGAATTATCCTCGAACCATCCAACCTCGTCAAGATCGTCGCTTCCCGCATAATAGAAAGGATACTTCTCGTTTTCAGGCCCGCCTTTGGCCGCGTACTCGTACTCGGCGTTGGTAGGAAGGCGGTAGCCGTTGGCCTCCTTGTTCCTTGTGACCGTGGCTTCAAGCAATTCCTTGCCGGTCTCCCTGTCCCACTTCGTGTTGGAGAACGCGTAGACCGGAGTGTAGCCTTTCTGTTCGCTAAGCTTGTTGCAGTAGTTCATCGCCTCGTAAAGTGTCACTTTTGAGACAGGGTAGAGATCGTTGCTCTTGTCGTTGGACGGGTTGTAGCCCATCACCTGGAGGAACTCCCTCTGCGTGACCTCGTAACGTCCGATCTCGAAAGCCGAGATGTTGACCTTGTGGGAGTTTTTCTCGTCTTTGATGTTCTTGACGGTCGAATAGTACTCGCTTGGCTGCTTGCCGAGGATGAACGAGCCGGCTCCGACGGTCACCATGTCAAACGGCTTGAAGTTAGGGTTGGTCTCCTTTCCGGTTCCAGGTGTAGTGCCGCCACCGCCTGTGGAGTTGGTGGTCACGACGGCGAAGTAGGTCTTGCTGTCATTCGCCTTCTCGTTGACGACCTGGTAGCGGACAGCGTCCGTGAAGTCTGCCGCGACACCGCTGCCAGGGGTCACCGTCGAGCCTTCCGTGACGACGATCACCGGCTTCAGTGCGGTGACATCCGTGCCTTCGGGCATCGTGATGGTGATTGTCGGGTAGTTGATCACACTTGAGATCTGTCCGGGGATGAGGAACTGCGTGATGGCCGCACCGGTTTCGGTGCCTGGCGTGGGATCCACGGTTTCTCCTCCGCTCTCTCCGTTCTGCATGACGGTAATCGTGTAGGTGTCCACCTCGGTGTCGTTAAGGCAGGCTGTCACATCGATTGTGGTCTGGCGAGGGTTCGCTGTAGTGTTCTTCGCCACGGAGAGGGACAGGCGTGCCTTGCTGCATGACGCCAGACACCACATCTTGTCCGCTGCCGGGACATTCGTCTTGAGCTTGTAGTCACCCAGGTCGCCGCCTTTGTCGTCGACAAATGAGATGGCGCTGGTCATGACTCCGGACTTGTCAACCGTGAGAATGCCGTTCTCCTGATCAAAGGAGATGATGCCCTCGGGGATCTGTGAGATCGTCGTGGAGAGCTCTACTTTGGCCACCGGATCATCGCCGCTTCCTTCGCATGAGGCGAAGGAGAAGGCGACGGTGAGAGCCGACAAAAAACATGCTATCTTTCCTAATTTCATAATCTTTTCATTTACTGTTACTTAATGCTTCTTACGACACGGAATCCGGTAGTGTTTCTGGTCTCGGCTCCGGCCTGATAGTTTGAATCATAGAGCTTGCCTTTGTAATCCGATCCGGAGTAGTAGCCTCCTCTGATGATCTTGCCTCCGTTCCTGCTTTCAGGAGCCCCGACAGGGTCTGTCTCAGGATCGGTGGTCTGGAGTTCATCCTTGTACTTGTAGGCCCAGTCAAAGCACCACTCGGAGACGTTGCCGCTCATGTCGTACAATCCAAGTCCGTTCGGCTTTTTCTGCGCTACCTCGTGAAGAGCCGGGGAGCTGCCTACTTTGGAGTTGTTCTCGAACCAGCCGACCTCGTCGGCCACATCGGAGCCGGAGAAGATTGTCGGATTCTTGCATCCCTCCTCACCGCCTTTGGCAGCGAACTCCCATTCGGCCTCGGTAGGAAGCCTGTAGCCATTGCCGGCAGTGGCATGATCGTATTTGTAGTCCTGCATCTTCATGTAGCTCCATCCGTCGTCCACGGTGATGATCTCTCCAGGGGTGTAGACAGGAGTGAGACCCTCTTTCTCGCTGAGTTTGTTGCAGAACTCGCAGGCCTCGGACCAGGTCATCTTGTTGACCGGATAGTTGTCCCCGACGAATTTTGAATAGGAAGGATTCTTGCCCATGACCTCCTCATAGATCTTCTGCGTCACGACAGTCGTGGCGATGTAGTAGCCTTTGGTGAGAGTTACCTCGTGGGCGTAGCTCTGCGCGTACGTGGAACCGTCGGTCTTGTTCTTTCCTTCACCGAACTTGAATGTGCCAGGATTGACGATCACCATGTCGAAAACGGAAGCGAACGCATTCTGCTTCACGTTCAGTGTCAACGGGGTGAGCTCGGCGGTCTCGTCGCTGCACGCCACTGTGAGATTGACCGTGCCGGTCTTCTCCGCCTTTTCGGCGGTAGGCTTCACGGAGAGCTTAAGGACGTTGTTCTCGATGCCGGCGGCGCACCAGTCGGCGTTTGATTTCACGGAATAGGTGTAGACAACATCGGCTTCAGGAGCGTTTGTCGTCATGGTAAGCGGCAGGGCGATCTCTCCGCCGGCATATTCAAAAGTCACATCGCCACCGTTGATGGAGGCTCCCTCGGCGGCCTGGGGTTCGGAGAGCGTGATGCTCCCGTTGATGATCAGCTTCTCTTCGCTGCAGGAAGAGAAGGCGGCGCAGAAAAGCGCGCATGCGCAACTCAGTGCGTGGAATCGACTTGTTTTCATTCGTTTTTTTGTTTAATTTGTTGAAGATAAGTGTCTTTAGTTGTTCAACGGATAGTACTGCGTGGCCCGGTAGACCGTGAAGTAGTTGGCCTTGTCGTCCTCGTCCGAGAATTTTATCCATTGAGGGTTCTTGATGTCATCGACCGTAAGGGTGAAGGTGCGGCGTTTGTCGTTGCCCAGTGGGGTGATGATGTAGTTGAAGTAGTGACCGGTGTAGTAGTCCTTGCCGATCTGACTGCCTTCCTGGCTGAATTTCAGAGAGATCCTGTCCTCACCTTTTATCTCGTAGTCAAAAGCCAGGTAGCCGCGGCCACCGGAGTTGGTGCAGTAGAAGTTGAAGGCGTAGAAGTCTCCGTAGTAGTTGCTGATGTTGCCGAGGTAGCAGTAGGTGATGTTGTCCCCGGCAGCCTTGAGGGATTCCGCCGCCTTGTCCCAAAGCTTCTTGCCATAGTCGCTCAACCCCTTGTAGGAGAAGAACCAGTTTTTGTCCATCAGGTAGTCGGTGATCGTCGGGTATGTCGGCACGAAGTAGCCTTCCGCCCCGTCGTTGACCGGGATGAACGCTCCGCCGTCCGCCATGTCCGGGTTGTAGACAAGTCCGTCGATCCTCTCGTCTCCCAGTTCGAGAGGCTTGTAGAAAGTCACTCCCATCAGATTGAATATGAATGGGTAGGATGTCGTGACCTGTTCGCCGTCAACCTCGCTGAAGATTTCCAGAGTCCTGCCGTTGATGCGGCCGTCGTATTTGTTGTCAGCTGTCTGGTACCTTATGCGGGTGTGTTTGGAGATCGCGCTCTCCTCTTCCTTCAAGGCGACGATGTAGTCATCCCAGGACATCGAGACGGGCATCGGGGTCATTGTCATCGTGGAGCCTGTCTTTCTGCCCTTGAGTGTGATCTTCTCGTCCTGAAGATCCAGCACGTTGAACTCGAAGTCGCCCTCGAATCCGAAGCCGGCTCCCTGTCCGCCGGTGGTCTCCGGATCAGCGAAGTAGTGCATCACTTCGTTGTAGGTGTCCAGTGTCAGCACGCAGCCCGCGCTCTGGTAGATGGAATAGGTGCTTGTCGCGGTTTTCCCCTTGCCGGCAACCTCGCTGCCGACCTTCACCTTGTTGCCCTCGCTGAAGGAGAGGAACACGTTGAATCCCCCGTAGTATTGCCCGGAGGAAGGGTAGTACTCAAGCAGCCAGCCGTTCGGCGCGCCGGTCAGGGTCTCGTTCAGCCTTTCGGCCAGGGCCTCGACACGGTTGGCGGAAGACTCGTCGAAGATCGGATCAATCTTCGAGACGCATGACTGCGCCGTCATGACGGCCAGGGCCGCTGTCAGTAGATATTCAATAAAATGCTTTGTCATGGTGTCAATCCCTAAAGTGTTTTCAAATCAAGTTGTGAGATGTTGGCGGAGCGTTTCTGCACGATGTCGCGGAGTTTGCCGATGTCGATGCCCCAGCTTTCCTGAAGGTAGTTCCTGACAATCTCGAACTTTCTCGCGAGCTTGTCCCCGCCTTCCTCCCCGGCGGTGGCGAGTACGCTTTCCCAGTAGCCTTTCGCATGGGTGACGTAGTTGGAGATGATCTCCACGAAGTCCTCGTCCGGGCTGTAGCTGGCATAGCGTGTGACATAGCCCATTTTGTTGGCAACGGCGTCGCTTTCCAGATTCAGCCAGCTCGGTCCCTGGTAGTCGGTCGAGATCAGGTTGAAGTCCGTGGAGTAGTTCTTTGTCTGATGCAGGATGTGGGCGAACTCATGATGCATCGTCTTGAAGAACCACTCATTGAGGAAATCTATGCTCGGGCTGGACGGATTCAGACCGTTGATGTTGTAGAGTGTGATCTTCAGTCCGCCCTCCGCGGTTCCAAGCACGACGGATCCCTGGTCGTTGAAGGCCTTGGAGCCGATGAGCTGGATCATCCTCGGGCAGTATGTCTTTATGAAGGTGTCGCCGAGCAGCTCGTTGTAGGAGTCGATCCACAGGTACTTCGTCAGCTTGGCCATCGCCACGGCCTTGTCATATTCAGCCGGGACCAGGTTGTAGTTGTTGTCGGACTCACGGTCGATGTACTTGTAGTTGAACTGAATATTATAGGGCTCCACGTAGTTGAGCAGCAACCAGGTGTCAAACGCCCCTCTCTCCGGCGAGTCAGTGTCGAAGATGCTCTTTTGGTCAAGCTTTTCCTTTGAGCAGGACGCAAGGACCGCCGTCATGATAAAAAATGAATATATTAACTTTCTCATCTCGTCTTTCCTTTTAGTTGTTTCTCGGATTGGCCTCAAGTCCCGCCGCGATCACCTCCTGAGGGATCTGCACGGCCCTTCTCGGGTCGTTGACGAGCAGCTCGTCGTCGGCTTTTCCGCTTCTTGCATGTGAGTACTCGATGCCGTACCTCTTGATGTCGTTCCATCGCAGGCCTTCATGCACGGTGGTTACCCTCCTGAGATGCAGCACGCATTGGATCAGATTCTCCGTGGTGTGGTCCGTGATGGAGAATCCCTGAGGGTGAAGCTCCTTCTTGATCGATCGCTGGCTGTTCTTCTTCAAGTGCAGAGGCATGTAAGGCTTGGATGAGAAGTAGTTGACAATCTGATCCTTCGTCAGGTTTATTCCTGCCATGGAGTTGAGGAGGATGTTGATGTCCGCCACGGCTCCGTCGATGTCCTGCGGAGTCTTCAGCAGTTTGGCCTCGGCCCTGCAGAGCAGCAGTTCGTCAGTCGAGAAAGCCACGTTCACGAGGTGGAGGTAGCCGATGCCGGCGGTCTTGTCGGTATATTCAAAATAGCCGAGAAGTTTCGGCAATGAATATTTCTGCTCGAATCCCCAGATGCCGTTAGCCATGTTCAGTTTGTTGTAGCCGCCCCATGGTCCGGGAAGGATCTCGTTAAGCATGATGTCGTAGGCGCTGCCGTAGCGAAGGCCGATGGCGTAAGGCCCTTGGACGTATGGCCAGGAGGAATTGGCGGTGAGGAGCATCAGGTTGCAGGCCTCGTCGCCGGAAATGTAGGAGTTGCAGCGCAGCTCGAAGTCTGTCGCCAGCTCGCTGAAAGCCTTCCAGTTCCTTACAGTCGCCGAAGGATCCTGCCCCAGGGTCTTGCCGGCATATTCAATCACCTTGTCGAATTTGTGATAGTAGAGGTTGAACCTTGCCGCGAAGGCGTAGGCGGCCTTCTGGTTGAAGTGGTACTTCGGCACAGAGTAGATGTTGTCGTCGATCAGCGGCAGGGCTTCCTCGATGTCGCTGTCGATCATCTTGTAGGTGTGGGCCAGGGTTCCGCGCTCGATTCCGTCCGGCAGCACGGTTGTCTCCGGTTCGGTGGTGTAGGGGATGCCGAGGGTGCTTTCCGCTGTTGAGGCATCGTATGGCATGCAGAACAGATTGGCGAGCTGGAAATGGGCGAAGGCCCGGCAGATGAGAGCCTCGCCTCTTTGCGCGTCATAGTCCGCTCCGCCACCGAGTTCTTCGATGGCCTTGAGCGCCTGGTTGGCGGCTGCGATGGCGTTGTAGTGTGCGTCCCAGACGCTTTTCGGTGCGTCGGTGTCATCGGTGGTGATGTCTTTCCACTGGTATGCGTCCCCGCACACCTGTCCGTAGGTGTCGTACTGCGAGCCGTTGTCGGTCACATTGTCGGACGAAAGCTCGGAGATCAGTATGGTTGAGACGGTAGGGTAGGCGGAGACGAGCATCTTCGTCACCTTGTCCTTAGAGTCAAGCTCGATGCGGTCGTCCGGAACCGTGTCCAGAAATCCGTCGCAGGATGCCGCCGCCAACGGAATCATCGATAAGTATAGTAATGCTTTATTCATAGTATCTTGATGAGTAAATGTTTAGATTCCAAGTCTTAATGTCAGGGTGAACTGTCTCGGGACAGGGGAGGCCACGCCTCCGGTGTTGAAGAACTCAGGATCCTGGCCGTTCAGTTTCTTGTCCGAGTAGATCAGGAACAGGTTGGTGGCCTGGATCTTGAGTGACAGATCATTGACCTTCAGCCTGGAGATCATCTTCTTCGGGAAATTGTAGGACAGCGAGAGCTCCTTCATTCTGATGAAGTCGCCTTTGGCTATTCTCTCCGTGGAGTAGTTGTAGGCGTTGTAGGCGTAGCTCAGGTACGGATCCTGCTGGTTCGCGCGTTTGTCCGCGATCACAGGCACGTTGGTGACCTTCTCGTCGCCTCCCGTCGTCCACCTGTTGATGAACTCGCGCGGCATCGCATCCAGGTCGCTGTAGACATTGTGGAACACAGGGTCGAGCCTGATGACGTTGCCGAATGAGTAGGTGATGAACGCGTTCAGAGTGAAACCTTTGTAGCGGAATATGTTGCCGAGGCTTCCGGTCATCGTCGGATCAGTCGGTCCTTCGTAGACCAGATGATCTTTCTTGAGCTGTTCCTGGAAGTTGATGTCGCTGACGGTAAGCTGTCCTTTCTCGTTTATGAATGTCGGGTAACCGTTTTCGTCAAGTCCCTGGAAATCCATCGAGAAGAGCGCTCTTACCGGATAGCCTTCCATGGCGAAACCGTTGCCGCTGATCATGTCCATCACGGATGCGTTTGACTGGAGGTCGGTGACCTCGTTCTTCGTGTGCGAGAAGATGAAGTCCGTGTTCCAGCTGAAATCCTTTGTCTTGATGTTGCGTGTGGAGACCGTGAACTCCACGCCGCTTGACTTCATGCTGGCGACATTGGCGAACTTCGCCAGTTGTCCGCCCGTTCCCTTCGTGTAGATCAGTCCGATAAGGTCAAAGTTGTTCCTCGTGTACCAGTCGGCCTCGATGTTGATCCTGTTGTCGATGAACCCGATCTCGGCCCCGATGTTGAGCTCATGCTTCTTCTCGTAGGTCAGCTCGCTGTTCTCGACGCTGGACAGGATGAGTCCGGACTCCTTCACTGATGTGAAAGGACGCCAAGTGTTGTAGCTGTTGATGATGGCTTTGGAGTTGCTGACGCTCGCAGGACCCCTGTCAGCAGTCAGTGAATAAGATGCCTTCAGCGTCATGTTGGAGACCACGTCCCTGAAGGACTGCCAGAACTCCTCCTCGTGGGCGTTCCATGCGGCGGAGACGTTCCAGGTCGGCAGCCATCTGGCCTTGCGGCTCTTGCCGAGCTTGTTGGACCCTTCGTAGCGGACTGTTCCGTTCAAGGTGTATCTTCCTTTATAGGAATATGTTCCCGTCCCGAAGAAGGAGACTTCACGCTGCCTTGTCCTGTCAACGGAATAGTAGCCGGCGTTCTCCTCGTTGCCCTGTTTGAAGTAGAGATAGTCATAGGATGGCAGCATGCCCATCTCGTACTGCATGCCGACACCGTTGAACCAGGTCTTCTCCCTGTTCACGGCGTTGGTCTCCATACCTCCGAACAGATTGACGATGTGATCCTCGCCGAACACGTTGTTGTAGCTTGCCGTAGCTCTGAAGTCGTAGCTTTCCATCGAATATTTCGTCTCACGGTAGAAGCCTCCCACCGGCAGCACGGAAACCGGCAGGGAGTTCGCCTTGTCCGGATCGGTGTAGAGCCAAGGATTCGCGCTGCGCATCGTGGCGTCATCCATAGCCCGGAATGCCCAGGCCTGGTTCGAATAGTCCGTGATAGTGTGGCTCTGTACCGTTGAGGATGCCTTGTAGGCTCCCAGCACCGACAGCTCCAATGGCTTGACCGGATGCCATTTCATCTCTCCCTGGAACTTGAGGTCGGTGACCTTCAGGTCAATGTAGTTGTTGTCAAGCTCGTGCAGGATGTTGAATGGCGCGTAGTTGCGGACATAATATTCATTAGGATCCAGTGTTCTGGATGTGTTGAGGGCGTAGGAGTAAGGGTTGATGTCGAAATCCCTCCTCACCTCTCCGCTGAGCGGATCCACCGATGAGCTCAATGTTCCCGGCGCTCTCTGCTTTCTGTAGGAGGCGTTGCCGATGAGGTTCATGGACAAGGTCTCCGAGATGTGGTAGAGTGCGTTCAGGTTGGCGGTGTAGCGCTTGACCGAACTCTGTCTTGTCCATCCCGGGTCGTTCATCACGCTCAAGGATGTGTAGTATGACGCCTTGTCAGTTCCGCTTGACATGCTGACCGCATGGTTGCGGGAGATGTTGTCGTTGAACAGTATGTCGAACCAGTCGGTGTTGCGGTACTCGGCTTCGCGGAGGTAGGCGTTCCGCGCCTCCTCTGTGTTCATCAGCCCGAACGAGCCGCTGGTGGCGTCATACTGGTTGATCAGATGGTACATCTTGCCGTACACACCGCTGTTGGACGCGCGGTAGACATCGGCCAGGTTGAGGTAGCCGGCCTGCTCCATCTCTTTGTAGACACCCATCTGCTCCTGGGAGTTGAGGATGTTGAACCTGTTGTAACTTGGTTTCAGACGTATGCTGTACTCTCCCGTGTAGGCTATCTTGTTGCTTCCCGCATGTCCTTTCTTCGTGGTCACGACGATCACTCCGGCCATGGCTCTGGCTCCGTAGATTGATGTCGCTGATCCGTCCTTGAGGATCTGGAAACTTTCGATGTCGTCGGCGTTAAGACCTGCGATGGCGGAACTGATCAATGTCACCGCGTCTCCGCTGGAGAGGTTGTCGGCGTCCACTTCGGCCACATCCTCCATGATCACGCCGTCCACAACCCACAGAGGCTTGGAGCTGCCATAGATGGAGGTCGCTCCGCGGACCCTGATCTTAGGAGATGTACCGAATGTTCCGGACACGTTCTGTACGGACACGCCGGCGGCTCTTCCCTCAAGGGCCCGGCTGATCTCAGCCACACCGTCCAGTTTGACATCCTCGGCGCTCAGCTTGCTGGTGGCTCCTGTGAACAGGCGCTTGTCCATCTTCTGCATACCTGTCACGACCACGCCTTCGAGAACCTCGGTGTCAGCCTCAAGGGAGATCCTCATCTCCCCGTCAGTGATGCCCACATCCTCGGGCTTCATGCCAAGGCAGCTGATTTCCAGAGTTTTCGCTGACAGCCTGACTTTCAAGGTGAATTTACCGTCGATGTCTGTCATCGTGGCGTTCTTGGTCCCTTTCTCCATGACAGCCGCCCCGATGACGGGCAGATTGTCTTCGGAAGAAATGACCACGCCTTTTACCGTTCGGGTGTCTTGTGCGAACAAACACCCAAAGCCTGCCGCGATGCAGGCGATCATCAAGCATAAGAAGTGCTTCATGTAAAAATTTGTTAAGTTCGTAATTCGGATGCGTCCTATCCTGTCTCTGGACAGGCTCATCCATTTGTTAATGATCGTGTGCCGTTCCTCTGTCGCGTCAAGGACATCAATTATTGGGGGAATATGTCCTCAGGCACCTTCAAGGCGGCATTTTACTCAAACCACCTTGAAGGTAGCCAATAAACTTCTTTAAACAAAGGATAATTTTGATTATAACGTTTTTATGAATAATTATCAACTAAATATTCACAAAAACTTAGGAGACAAGGTCGAGGTTGACCTCGCCAAAAAGCAAGGAGAGGGTGACCAAAAAGTCTTTTGTTCCCCCTCCTCCGGACTTCCTAACCCCCGCAGACTAACGTCTGCGACCCCTATTAGGGGTATCTCGCGCCCCGGCGCGGTCCCTTCGGGACTTTTTAGTCGGCCTCTCTTTTTTTTCACTGCCATGTGATAGAGTTCAGAACTCTTCTTTGACATTGTACTTGTTGCGTTCCGTCGAGTTCCGTGAGACCATCTCGCAGATGAAGCCGGCCAGGAACAGCATGACGCCCAGAATTACGGCGAGGAGCGCCAGGTAGAACAGGGGCTGGTCCGTCACAGGGCGGAAATGCATTCCTCCGCTCTGGTGTATCAGTTTCGCTGCAATCAGTATGATGGTGAGAATGAAGCCCGCAAGGAACATCAGGATTCCAGTGAATCCGAAGAAGTGCATCGGCTTCTTTCCGAATGTACTTAGGAACCACAACGACAGCAGGTCGAGAAATCCGTTCACGAACCTTTCCATTCCGAACTTGCTCTTTCCGTATTTTCTCTTCTGGTGGTGGACCGGCTTCTCGGTAATACGCTCGAAACCGGCATTTTTGGCCAGATACGGAATGTAGCGGTGCATCTCTCCATATACCTCTATATTCTTGACGACCTCGTTCTTGTACGCTTTCAGTCCGCAATTCATGTCGTGCAGCTTGATGCCTGTTATCCAACGGGCTGTGGCATTGTACAGTTTGGAAGGCAGATTCTTGGTCAGCTTGTTGTCCTGACGGTGCTGCTTCCATCCTGAAACCACGTCCCATCCGTCAACTGCCACCATCCGGTACATTTCAGGAATCTCTTCCGGCGAGTCCTGCAAGTCGGCGTCCATGGTGAATACTACATTGCCCTTGGCCGCTTTGAATCCGTGGTACAGGGCGGCCGACTTCCCGTAGTTCCTTCTGAAACGGATGCCGTGTATGGTCGGGTCTGTCTCCGACAGTTTCCTGACGACTTCCCAGGAACCGTCCCTGCTTCCGTCATCCACCATTATCAGTTCATATTTCCATCCCTCCTTGTCGAGGACCCTGTGGATCCAGGCCACAAGTTCCGGCAATGATTCTTCTTCATTGAAAAAAGGAATGATGATAGTCAAGTCAATAGAATTTTCCATATTCCGGAGGGTTTGATCTTATTCTTCGTTTGAGTCAGTCGGTTCGCCGAAAATGTCCCGCGGGGGTATCGATGCGGAGAAAATCTTCGCGGCTACCGTCCCGAACAGGAAGCAATATACCAATGATGAAAAGAATGATATCAGGGGCAGACGGCTGAGCGTTCTTTCCAATGTGACCTGATCGCTGGCGCTCAGGACCGACGAGTAGGACTGCATGGCTGCTTCAATTGCGCTCTGCATGCTTTCGGGCGCGATCAATGTGATGTTGACAAGCCCGATGCCGGCCACGATGATGGCGGAGAACAATGCCGTAAACATTCCGAACCTGAATGACGAACGTGGCGTAAGCGTCGGATTTGCCACGGCGAACCTGATCATGAAGAATCTCAGAAGCCACAGGCAACCCACTAACTTGAGCATCCACAGCAGGGCATTGACAACGGTAATCATAAGTTTGGCACCGAAACTGTCCGAATTGATCATTCCGATCAGCATCGCGACGTAGATGAATACCCCTGTGAAGAGGCCGAGAAGCAGGCCTGATTTCGCTGCTTCATTGAGTATGGTGCGCATGTCAATGTCTTGTCTCATTATTGTCGGAAATTTTGTTGATTCAACGGTTGCAAATATAGTGAAATAACGGCGGATTGTTCAGAATATGCAGAATAATTCTTAACTTTGCGCTCTTGACTAATAATATGGCTAATCAAGTTCAAGTACTTGGTTTGTAAATACTGGTTAGTCCAATTCAATTATTAATTATTGTGTTATGATTAACATTACATTTCCTGACGGAAGCGTCAAAGCCTTTGAGAAAGGCGTAACAGGTTATCAGATTGCGGAGAGTATCAGCCCGAGGCTGGCAGCAGAAGTTTTGGCTGTGGCAGTCAAACCGGAAGGTGATACTACGGTAGGCAAGGGAACAGTCATCGGACTGGATACCCCTATTGAGGAGAACAGTTCCGTAAGACTTCTTAAGTGGGAAGATGAAGAAGGCAAGAGGGTATTCTGGCATTCTTCTGCTCACCTTATGGCACAGGCACTCGAAGCCCTTTATCCTGGTGTCAAGTTCGGCATCGGACCTGCTATTGAAAACGGATTCTATTATGACATTGACCTTGGTGACAGACAGCTTACTGATGCGGATTTCCCTGCTATCGAGAAGAAGATGATGGAATTTGCGCACAGCAAGGAGGCTTTCAAATGCTCTCATGTATCCAAGGCTGATGCCCTCAAATATTTTACGGAGAAAGGTGACGAGTACAAGGTTGAGCTGATCAATGAACTTGAGGACGGCAAGATTACCTTCTATGAGAACGGCAACTTCACCGATTTGTGCCGCGGACCTCACCTCAGAAGCGCTGAGCAGATAAAGGCTGTCAAACTGACTTCACTTGCAGGCGCATACTGGAGAGGTGACGAGAAACGCCCTCAGCTTACCCGCGTATATGGTATCACATTCCCTAAGAAGTCTCTCCTCGACGAGTATCTTGTTCTTCTGGAAGAGGCCAAGAAGCGTGACCACAGAAAGTTGGGCAAGGAGATGGAACTGTTCACATTCTCTTCACGTGTAGGTCTCGGTCTGCCGTTGTGGCTGCCAAGAGGTGCCGTGATGAGACTCCAGCTGGAGAACTTCCTCCGCAAGAAACTTGACGAGTTCGGATATCTTCCTGTAGTTACGCCTCATATCGGAAGCAAGCAGCTTTACGTGACATCTGGCCACTATGCAAAATACGGCAAGGATTCATTCCAGCCTATTCATACTCCTCAGGAAGGTGAAGAGTATATGCTGAAACCGATGAACTGCCCTCATCACTGCGAGATCTTCCGTTCAGAACCGAGGTCTTACAAGGATCTTCCTTTGAGATTTGCAGAGTTCGGTACTGTATATCGTTATGAGCAGAGCGGTGAGCTCCACGGCCTTACCCGTGTGCGCTGCTTCACTCAGGATGATGCCCATCTGTTCGTGCGTCCTGACCAGCTCAAGGAAGAATTCGAGAAAGTGATTGACCTTATATTATATGTATTCGGTACATTCAATTTCAAGAACTTCACAGCCCAGGTTTCACTCCGCGACCCTAATCACAAGGAGAAATACATCGGAACAGACGAGAACTGGGACAAGGCAGAGCAGGGAATCATCGAGGCTGCTGCTGAAAAGGGACTCAAGACAGTCGTAGAGTATGGTGAGGCTGCATTCTACGGTCCGAAACTCGACTTCATGGTGAAGGATGCCCTCGGAAGAAAATGGCAGCTCGGAACCGTACAGGTGGATTACAACCTTCCTGAGAGATTCCAGCTCGAATATACAGACAAAGACGGCTCGAAGAAACGTCCTGTAATGATTCACAGGGCACCGTTCGGATCTATCGAAAGATTTACCGCCGTATTGCTCGAACATACCGCCGGCCATCTTCCTTTGTGGCTCGCTCCGGATCAGGTTAAAGTTCTGCCAGTCAGCGAAAAATACACTGAATATGCAGAAAAAGTTTGTGATTTGATGAAAAAATCCGATATTCGCGCTTCAATAGACGACCGAAACGAGACACTTGGCAAGAGAATTCGTGAGATTTCGCTTCTCAGAGTGCCTGTGCTCGTGATTGTGGGAGAAAAGGAGGCAGCTGAGAATCTGGTTTCAGTCCGTCACGAAGGAACAGACAAGGGCACTATGACTGTCGAAGACTTCATCGCAAGAGTAAAAAATGCGGTAAATTCTTACGGCAATGAGTTTTAGCGCTCAAAAAATATTTGACAACTAATTATTTGGGAGGGTAAATTTATCGCAACGCCTTTTAAACCTCACTTCGGTGGCCCGAGGCCATCAGGTAACAAACCTGCAGGAGCACCAAAGCCGGCAGGACCGAGACCTGCAGGCGGCAGGTCGTTTCCACCACGTCACAAGGACGAGAATGAACTGAACATCAATGATGAGATCAGGGCAACTCAAGTCCGCCTTGTAGGTGACAATATCGCTGAACCTGGAGTCTATTCCATCGCCCAGGCCATGAAGATGGCTGATGAAATGGAACTTGATCTGGTGGAAATCAGTGCCAAGGCAGATCCTCCTGTCTGCAAGATTCTGGATTACCAGAAGTACTTGTACCAGCAGAAGAAGAAAGCCAAGGAGATGAAGCAAAACTCCACAAAGATTGTCATCAAGGAGATCCGCTTCGGTCCTAACACAGACGAGCACGACTTTCAGTTCAAACTGAAACACGCTCAGGAGTTCCTCTCGGAAGGCTCTAAGGTGAAGGCTTCGGTTTTCTTCAGAGGACGTTCGATCCAGTTTGCAGATCAGGGCGAGAAGCTGTTGCTCAGATTCGCTGTGGAACTGGAAGAGTACGGACGCGCTGAGCACATGCCGCAGCTTGAGGGCAAGAGGATGATAATGATGATTGCTCCTATAAAGAAGAAATAAAAACCTGGGTTTTCGGAGGTGCGAGCCTCCGGAAGTCCGGATATAATTAATTATAAATCTTTTGTAAAATGGCAAAGCTTAAAACCAACTCCGGTGCCAAAAAGCGTTTCGCGCTTACCGGAACGGGAAAAATCAAGAGAAAACACGCTTATCACAGCCACATTCTCACCAAAAAGACCAAGAAGCAGAAAAGAAATCTTGATCACTTCGCACTTGTTCATCGCGACGATGTGAAGAGAGTTAAAGAGCTCCTGGTTATCTAGTTATCAATTGTTGAACTTGGAATGCAGTCAGAAAGTATCGCTGAGGGCGGTCACTGTATCCAAAAATCGTAAAATTTATGCCAAGATCAGTAAATTCAGTAGCCTCAAGGGCTCGCCGCAAGAAGATTCTCAAGAAGACCCGCGGCTATTTCCTTTCAAGGAAAAATGTTTGGACGGTAGCGAAGAACACCTATGAGAAAGGTCTTACCTACGCTTACCGTGACCGTAAAGCCAAGAAACGTGAGTTCCGTGCACTTTGGATCCAGCGTATCAATGCAGCTGCACGTCAGTACGGTATTTCATACTCACAGTTTATGGGCAAGCTTGCAAAGCAGAACGTCGGCCTTAACCGCAAAGTGCTTGCAGACCTCGCTATGAATAATCCTAAAGCTTTCGAAGCTATAGTAAATCAGGTAAAGTAGTTGTCTGATGAGCTTGAAGGAACTATACCGCAACAGATGGGCAAGGATGGGCTTCTGGTCTGTCTTGTATCTCGTGTGGGTGGTTTGGCTCGGAAACTATTGGTGGCTCGCAGGCCTTGTAGTCATTTTCGATTACCACATCACAAAAAAGGTGAAGTGGCTGTTCTGGAAAAAAGACTATAAAGAAGGCGAAAAACGGAATGCTCTGCTGGACTGGCTTGACGCCATCATCTTTGCAGTCGTTTTCGTGACGTTCATCAATATTTTCTTCTTTCAGGCATTCAAGATTCCGTCTTCTTCGATGGAGAGTTCTCTTCTTACGGGAGACCATCTCTTCGTCAGCAAGTTGACCTTCGGACCGAGAATTCCGGAGACTCCGTTGACGATTCCGTTTACCCATAACGTGATTTTCGGAAAGGAGTCGTACTCTACACTTATACAGAACAAATACAGGCGTCTGAGAGGCTTCAGGCACGTGGAAAGAGGTGACTATGTCGTATTCGGGTTTCCCGACGGCGATACTGTCCTGACAAAGGCACCGGCAGATGATTACTATTCCGTGTGCCGATTCTACGGAAAAGACTATGCGATAAAGTCGTACGGACCCGTAAAGGTCCGTCCTTCAGACAAGAAGGACCACTACGTCAAGAGATGCGTTGCCATCCATGGTGATACGCTCTCGGTAATAGACGGCAGAGTGTGGGTGAACTCACAGGCTCAGGAAGTCTGGCCAGGCGTTCAGACTACATATTCAGTGGTTACTGACGGCTCCCGCATAAACCAGAAGACACTCGAGCGTTTCGGTTTGAATCTGTCGGAACTTCAGTTTGACGATACATTGCCGGGTTATCCCCAGATGCCGTTGACGGCAGCAATGCTCCAAGAAGTGAAGGCTTGTGCCAATGTGACAAGTGTAGAAGAACAGGTAGATGTATATCCTCCTGACTTTCCGGATTCGTACCTCATGCTGTTCCCTTACAAGGAAGATTTCAGATGGACACGTGACAATTACGGTCCGATCTGGATCCCTGAAGCAGGAGTGACGGTGAAGCTCGACCAGAAGAATCTTCCTCTCTATGAACGCATCATAAGTGTTTACGAGAAGAACGACCTCATGGTCAAATCCGACGGTACGATTTTCATCAATGGAGAAGAAACGGATGAATATACCTTCAAGCAGGATTATTACTTTATGATGGGCGACAACCGCCACAATTCTCTGGATTCAAGATATTGGGGATTTGTCCCTGAGGACCACATCGTAGGAAGGCCCGCTTTGATATGGCTTTCCACTGACAGAAACAAGTCTTTCCCGTTCAATATCAGGTGGAGACGTTTCTTCAAATTTGTGTAAAAATTTTGGAAATCAGAAAATTAAACGCGATATTTGTAGCCCGCGTAAGTGTTTTTTAGAAAATTATAAAAGTAAAAATAATATGGCAAAGGTTTGTCAAGTAACAGGTAGAAAGAGAATGATCGGCAACAATGTCGCTCACTCCAAGCTTCGCACAAAGAGGACTTTCTCTCTGAACCTCAAGAACAAGAAGTTCTGGCTTGAGTCAGAGCAGAGGTTCGTCACACTCAAAGTTACCTGCAAAGGTATCAGGCATATCGAAAAGAACGGTATCGAAAGCGTTCTCAGAGATGCACAGAAGAAAGGATATATTAACCTTGTTTAATCAGATTAGTCATGGCAAAGAAAGCTAAAGGAAACAGGGTGCAGGTCATCCTGGAGTGCACTGAGCAGAAAGAAAGCGGTGTACCGGGAATGTCAAGGTACATTACCACCAAGAACAAGAAGAACACAACAGAGCGTCTTGAGCGTATGAAATACAACCCATACCTCCACAAGGTGACTCTTCATCGTGAGATTAAGTAATAAGGAGAACAGTTTATGGCAAAGAAAGCAGTCGCAACCTTCGCAGCTAAAGCTGGCGCAAGAAGCATTGTAAAGTGCATCCGTATGGACAAATCTCCAAAGACCGGTGCATACGTCTTTGTTGAGCAGTTCGTTGATGCAGGCAAAGAGAAAGAATTCTTCGACAAGAAGTAAGAAAGATTCAACACATATTTCGGGAGGTGCCGCGTGAAAGCGCAGCGCCTCTTTTTTTTGTATTTGGCACCTATTTTCATTAACTTTGCCTGTTAGTACATTGTTTACGGAAGAGACTAAAATATCGTCTTTATGGGTATATTTGACAAGGGTGTCAAGAAGACAAACGAAGGCTTTTTCAGAAGGCTTTCAAGAGCGATTGTAGGCAAGTCCAAAGTCGATGACAGCGTGCTTGACGCCATTGAGGAGGCTCTTATCTCCTCTGATATGGGTGTGGATACTACGCTTCAGATAATAGATAATCTCGAAGAGAGAGTGGAGAAGGACAAGTATCTTTCCATGGAAGAGCTTGTCGGCATGCTGAGAGAAGAAATCGCAGGCCTTCTGGACGTGGATAAAGAGCAGACAGGCGTTTCCTCATCATTGCCGTTCGATTTTTCACATAAGCCATATGTGATTCTTGTGGTCGGAGTCAATGGTGTAGGCAAGACCACCACCATAGGCAAGCTGGCGGCTAAACTAAAGGCGGAAGGGAAGAACGTGGTGCTGGGAGCAGCGGATACATTCCGCGCAGCAGCAGTGGAACAGCTTCAGATCTGGGCAGACCGGGCCGGCGTAAGTATAGTAAAACAGGAAATGGGTTCAGACCCTGCTTCCGTAGCCTATGATACAGTGAGTTCGGCAGTGGCCAAAGGCGCAGATGTGGTGATAATCGATACGGCCGGTCGACTCCATAACAGGGTGAACCTGATGAACGAACTGACCAAGATCCGTAATGTCATCAGAAAAGTGATTCCGGATGCGCCGCACGAGGTGATGCTTGTCCTGGACGGCTCTACCGGACAGAACGCTTACCATCAGGCTCAGGAATTCTCCAAGGCGACAGATGTGACATCATTGGCAGTGACCAAACTTGACGGCTCGGCAAAGGGTGGTGTGGTTATCGGAATCGTGGACCAGTTGCAGATTCCGATCAAGTTCATAGGAATAGGAGAGGGCATTGACGACCTGAAAGTGTTCGACAAGAAAGAGTTCGTCGCATCGCTCTTTAATCCGGAAGATATTGACAAGTAATTGAAATATAATAAATTATAAATATGAAACTTTCGTATAGTTGGCTGAAAGACTATCTGGAGTGTGACTTGACTCCTCAGCAGATAGCTGATGCTATGACTTCTATCGGTATAGAGGTCGATTCTGTTTCTGAGGAAGAAGAAATCCCCGGAGGACTTGCAGGTGTTGTAGTTGCAGAAGTTGTGGAATGTGAAGCGCATCCTAACTCTGACCATCTTCATATTACCAAGGTGAATGACGGTACGGGCGAACTTCTCACAGTGGTTTGCGGAGCGCCGAATGTGGCAGCCGGACAGAAAGTCCTGTTTGCAAGACTCGGTGCAGTGCTTCCTGGTGATTTCAAAATCAAGAAGTCCAAGATCCGCGGCGTGGAGTCATTAGGTATGATCTGCGCTGAAGATGAACTCGGAATCGGAAACAGCCACGACGGCATTAAGGTGCTTCCTGCTGATGCAGTGCCAGGTACTACAGCCAAGGAGTATCTCCATCTGAAGTCAGATGCTGTTATCGAATATGAAATAACCGCGAACAGAGTGGATGCGGCATCCCATATCGGAGTCGCAAGAGACTTGTATGCATACATGCAGCTTAACGGCATCCCTTGCAGATTCTCATACCCTGACGTCTCTTCATTCGTGGAAGGAAGCGGGGAAGGCGCTATCCCTGTGGAAGTAAAGGACACGGAAGGCGCTCCGGAATACGAAGGAATCACTATCAGGGACGTGAAAGTCGGTCCTTCACCTGAATGGCTACAGAAGAAGCTGTTCTCCATCGGACTGAAGCCTATCAACAATATCGTGGACATCTCCAACTTCGTTCTTTTCGAAGTCGGCCAGCCGCTCCACACATTTGACGCTGACCAGATCAGCGGCGGAAAAGTCATTGTCAGAAGAGCTGAGGAAGGCGAGAAGATCGTCACCCTCGACGGCATCGAAAGGACACTGCACAGCTTCGATATGGTCATTGCCAATGCAGAGGGCCCGATGTGCATAGCAGGAGTCTTCGGCGGAGAGAAATCAGGCGTGACCGAGAATACTGTCAATGTCTTTGTCGAGAGCGCATATTTCGATCCTCATTCAATCAGGAAAACATCCAAGACACAGGGGCTTCAGACCGACGCGTCATTCAGATATGAGAGAGGAGCTGACCCGGGAATCATTCCGTTTGCAGCCAAGAGGGCCGCGTTGCTGATCCTTGAACTGGCAGGCGGACACATCGAGGGCAAGACTCAGATTTCATATCCTGCTCCGATTGAGAAAAAAGTCATTGACCTGGACTATGACAGGATCGAGGCTTTCATCGGCAAGAAAATCGGTCACGATGTCATTGAAAACATATTGACCTACCTCACTTACGATTTCATCGAGAAGCGTCAGGGCGGCGCAAAAGTGGCTGCTCCTTCGTATATGATAGATGTTTACCGCGAGTGCGACGTGGTGGAGGAGATTCTCCGAATCTACAGCTATAACAATGTGGAACTGCCTAAGCACATGAAAATGTCAGTGGGCACGACTCCTGACCCGGATCCTGAGGCAACGAGGAACTATATTTCCAACTTCCTTGTGGCGGACGGTTTCGTGGAGACGATGAACAACTCGCTTACCAAGAGCGCCTATTATTCCGGCCTAACCACATTCCCTGAAGAAAGGTGCGTCAAAATCGTGAATCCTCTGAGCTCTGACCTCAATGTCATGAGACAGACGCTGATTCTCAATGGTCTGGAAGTCATTGCCTACAATGCCAACAGGCAGATCACCTCACTCCGCACATTCGAGTACGGCTCTGTATATCAGAGGCTTCCGGATACTGACGGAACGACACTTGCTTCCTATGAGGAGCATCAGTGCTTCGCTCTGTTCGTGTCAGGACCTACAGCGAAATCATGGAGACTGGGCGAGCAGAAAGGCAACTATTTCCAGCTGAAGGGGTATGTGGAGCAGCTTTGCTCAAGATACGGAATCGATCTGATGTCAATGGAAACTGAGGCGGCTCCTTCTGACATTTTTGCAGAGGGAATCGTGTACAGACTGCCTGGCACCCACGAGGTGTTCGCTACTCTCGGAACTGTTTCACCTGCATTGGCCAGGAAATTCGATGTGCGTCAGCCTGTATTCACTGCCGAAATCGTATGGCCTGTGTTGCTGAAGCTCATATCCAGAGTCAAGGTCAAGTTCCAGGAGATGCCTAAATTCCCTGAGGTCAGACGTGACCTTGCATTGCTCATCGACGAGTCCGTCTCTTACGCTGATTTGTCAAGGGCAGCGTATAAGGCTGTGAAGAAGATACTGAAACAGGTTACATTGTTCGATGTCTATCGTGGCGACAAGATTCCGGAGGGAAAGAAGCAGTATGCACTGAACTTCGTTCTTCAGGATCCTGACAAGACATTGACGGACAATGAGGTGGAGAAGGCTATGGACAGGCTTCTCGCTACATATCAGAATACATTCGGCGCTACATTGAGATGAAATTGCTGTCGCGAAACATAGCTCTGCTGCTGGCAATCCTGGCATTGGCCTGTTCCTGCGGAAGGGACGGGCGGGTGATTCCGCCGCATAAGCTGGCGAGAATCTATGCTGACATGCTTGTGGCGGACCAGATGATTCGCAGCGATTATTCTCTTACCAATGTGGCGGACACATCGCTGTTCTATGAGCCTGTGCTGATGGATTACGGCTATACGACCAAGGATTATGTGAAGAGTGTCGGCCACTATATGCGGGATCCTGAGTCTTTCGGGAAGATATTCAAGGAAGCAAAGGATATTCTGACCAGTCATATAGACGAACTGACCGCAGAAGAACGTGCAAGGCACAGGGCGGACAGCGTTAAGCGTGCTATCGAGGCTTCCGATTTCAAGCGTGCGCCTATATACAGGAGCGGCCTGAGGGATTCTCTCCGCACAGACACTGTGGAAATCAGTCTGGATACTTCGGGTATGCTCGTCTGGAAGTGGTTCATGCCGGATACGATTTTCAAAGGCCCTGTATTTACACTGAAATCGGAACTGGATTCGCTTGCGGCAGTTGCAGATTCACTTTCAGCTGTAGCGGATTCGCTGAGGCGTCAGGATTCGTTGAAGGTCAATGCTCCTAAGGCGGATGTGGCCAGGAAGTTGGCCGGGGAACGGCCTAAGAAATTGCCGACGAAACCAGATCTTGTAAAGCCGACTGTGCTGAAGGGAGCAGAGGCATTGACCAGAGATGAAAAATTCTTGAAATTGAAATGAGACGTATTTCTGCAGAATATTTATATGACGGTGGTTCTTCAGAGCCGCTGAGAAATGCCTATGTGGAAGTTGCCGATGACGGAACTGTCTTGGCTGTAGGCAAGGTGGAGAATCCTGAGGCGGAGCCGGAGTTTCATAAGGGTGCGATTGTTCCGGGCTTTGTGAATACGCATTGCCATCTGGAACTGTCCTACCTGAAGGGAAAGTTCCGCAAGGGGACCGGAATGGCGGGGTTCATTGACCAGATCAATGAAATGCGCGACACTTCGTCTATGGAGGAAAAGAAAGCTGACATCGCCTTCTGGATGAACGAGATGTGGAAACGCGGCGTTACGGCAATGGGTGACATCAGCAATTGCAGCGACACGTTTGAGTGCAAGGCGGATTCCCCGATGTACACGAGGACGTTCCTGGAAGTGTTCGGAACTGAGCCGCAGGATTGTCAGGATGTCATTGACAATGTCCTTGAGCTGCAGAAAACTGCTGAGAAGTACGGCATTGACGCTGCTCCTGGGCCTCATGCCTGCTATACTATGAGTCCCGAGCTGCTTACTGCTGTTTCTGCCATCGGTCTCAAGTCCGGCTATCTTTCGTTCCACAGTGAGGAGACTCAAGAAGAGGAGGATATGATGATTTCAGGTTCCGGACCAATGTGGGAGAACCGCAGGAAAGCCGGCATGAGCGTGCCGCCTGTGACCGGAAAATCATCATTGCTGTATTTTATTGACCGTCTTGAAAAAGCGCATCCTGCACCGTTTGACGAGCATATTCTGCTGGTACACGAATGTTGTATGAACGAAGAGGGCATGCGTGCTGTCAAGAATGTGATGAAAAATGCTTATATTGCGCTGTGTCCATGCTCCAATATATTTATTCATAATGCATTGCCGCCGATTGACCTTATGAGGAAAGAAGGCATGAGGCTTACGATAGGTACTGATTCACTGTCAAGCAATGATGATCTGGACATGGTGAGGGAGATGTTCTGCATACAGGAGAATTTCCCGGATGTGCCGCTTGGAGAGATTATAAGTTGGGCTACACGCAACGGAGCGGAGTTTTTGGGCAAGGGAGACGTTTATGGACGTCTTGCCGGGGGCTTCAAGCCGGGTGTAGCAGTTATTGACCACATAGATAAGGAAGGCAGGCTTACGACTGCCAGCAAGTCCATCAGGATTATTTGATGTTAAGGGAAAAGTTAGTGTTCGGACCTATTTTCAGCAGGAGACTTGGCTCGTCATTGGGCATAAATCTCTTGCCGGAAGAGGGGAAACTGTGCAATTTCGATTGCGTGTATTGCGAGTGCGGCTGGAACAAGGACGGTAGGGGCGACAAACGTCTGCCTTCGCCGGAGGAACTTTCTGTTGCGCTTGAGGCTGCTCTTAGGAAATGCCACGAAGAGGGGACCCGTATAGATTCCATTACTTTCTCAGGCGACGGGGAACCGACATTGAACCCGCATTTTCCGGAGATGATAGACATTACCATTTCTCTCAGGGACAAGTATTTTCCGGATTCGGTGATATCTGTATTGTCCAATGCCACAAGGATTTGCAGGGAAGATGTCCGTGAGGCGCTGATGAAGGTGGACAATCCTATACTGAAACTCGATGCCGCTTCTGACGAGATGGCCAGGATGATCAACCAGCCAGCCTGCGAGTATTCCGTGAAGGATATAGTGAATGACTTGAAACTTTTCAACGGGAATTTTGTGCTTCAGACCATGTTCCTGCGGTTTGACGGTTTTGACTCCACCTCGGAGGAGAACCTGAAGGGCTGGATGGATATAGTCAGGGAAGTGAGACCGAGAGAGATAATGGTATATACCCTTGCCCGCGAGGCTCCTGCTGCGGGTCTGGAAAAATTTTCCGTGCAGCAGATGAAGGAGGCTGTAAAGCCGTTGCTGGATGAAGGATTCAATATTCAGATTAAAGGTTGATTTATAAATTTAATAATAATAGGTATGAAAGAATTATACTTGAACTATGGCTATTCTCCTGATAAGGAGGCTGTTGACAGAAGTCTGGAATTGATTGCCTCGAATCTGGACAATGTCGTTTCCGATGAGGTCATCAGAGACTGCTTCTCTTTTATGGACCTTACCTCTCTTCACAATGCTGACAGCGTCGAGTCGATTTCCGCGCTGATGCAGAAGGTCAATACCTATAGGGATACATATCAGAATTATCCTCTTCCTGCTTCTGTCTGCGTATATCCGAACCTGGCTCACGTCGTGAAGGAGACACGCAAGGAAGAAGAGTTGCACGTCACTGCCGTGGCAGGCTGTTTCCCTACCTCACAGAGTTTCATTGAGGTGAAGACTAAGGAGTGCGAAATGGCTGTTGAGGCTGGTGCTGATGAGATAGATATCGTATTGGCGCTCAATTCATTCCTCGCGGGAGATTATGAGACTGCAGGTGAGGAGATAAAGGCTTGTCGCAAGGCTATTGACGAGGCCGGAGCGCGTGTGGGCCGTCAGATTGTACTCAAGGTCATCATCGAGAGCGGTGTGCTTTCTACACCTGAGCTGATTGCAGATGCTTCTTTCCTCGCTATGGAATGTGGCGCTGACTTCATCAAGACTTCTACCGGCAAGGTTGAGGTCAATGCGACCCCTATGGCTGCTTACATCATGTGTGAATGTATCCGCAAATTCTATGAGAAGACTGGCAAGAAGGTCGGTTTCAAGGCTGCGGGTGGCGTTTCCACGACTATGGATGCAGTATGCTACTATTCGATTGTTTCGGCAATTCTCGGCAAGGAGTGGCTTGACAAGAAGTATTTCCGTTTCGGCGTAAGCCGTCTCGCGAACAGTCTTATGTCATCTCTTGAGCAGAAGACAGTTTCGTTCTTCTAGAGTTTGAGGTTGATTGGCGTTAGAACGCTATTCGATATTTTTTTTGATTACATCGCCCGGCTGAATGGATTTCGGCCGGGCATTTTGCATGTAAACAGGTTGTGTAAATTCTATGACGGCCGTCAAATGTTACAAAAATGTTAAGACGGGCAAATCATTTGCGGTAAATTTTCAGGAATTTCAGAGAAAAAACCTCAATCCAATGGCGTAGGATGGCGAAATAAAAATAAAGCGTGTTCATTTTCTGAAAACGGTTTCTCTCCAATAATTTTGCAGTCAAACAAAAAGATAATGAACGTATGAAAAAATTCTTGAAAACATTTTTCATCTTCGCTGCATTACTTGCTGCGGGATGTTCCGAGAAGGGATTGGACTTGTCTGGGGAAGATGAATCCGGAAATGAGACGGTGTCCCACGAAATGATTGTATTGGGAAAGAAACTGGATGACCCGTATTCGGTCTCAAATGTCACGAAAGCATTGGCCAGTCTCTATCCAACGAAGGCGGGACGAGTGGATGTCACACCTACGGATATCTATGTGCGTTTCCTGCCGAAAACGGAAGAGGAGTACCAGAAACTTGTCACATTGGGCTATGAACTCATGGACCATCCTTTGGATTACCAGATCGTGAAGGACGGCGACTATTATCATGACCCGGATATGTCGGAAGAGGAGATAACCTGGCAATACGCCGTCGTGCCTCATTCGACGACATTCCCTTCAGACATTTACCATGAGGTGCTGGACGACTGTTTCATTCCGGATCCGAGTGCCGGCACGAAGGCTGATGACGGCATTGACTGGGAGGCGGTCGTGAGAGAGTCCTTTATCCTTACGGGCAATGAGGACATGCTCTGTCCGGAGACTAAAGGCGGGGCGCAAAAACCATCTGGACGCATAACGATCGTGGATGAGGATGCCAATGGTCGGCAGCCTTTCGGCGTGGCCGGGGTGAAGGTGATATGCAATGTGTTTGTGAAATACGGTTCTGCCTATACTGACAGGGACGGCTACTATTCCATATCCAAGAAATACTCTTCCAAGCCACGCTACAGACTCCGTTTCAAGAACAAGGAGGGCTTTGCCATAGGATTGAACAAGATCCTCGTGAATGCGTCCACATCCGCATTGGGAAAGGGCCCGGCAGCAGGCCTGGATGCGACGATTACCAAGAACTCCGACAGGAAACTCTGGTGCAGAAGTGTCGTGAACAATGCCGCATATGACTACATAAAGAGGTGTGAGTCAGATGACATGGACATCAAGCGCCCTCCTAAGAACTTGAGGATATGGATATTCCAGAAGCAGTCCGCAAGCAGTGCGGTCATGATGAGGCAGGGCGCATTCATAGACGGTTCACTCATCAGGAAGTTCCTGGGCGACTATGCTTCAATCATAAAGCTGTTCTTGCCGGACGTGACACTTGGCCTGAAGGACCGCGTGGATTACGACCAGATCTATTCCGAGACCTGTCATGAACTTGCCCATGCAAGCCACTTTGCCCAGGTAGGGAAGAAGTATTGGGACAAATATATCGAGTTCATAATCTCATCATTCGTCTCATCAGGCGGCGTTACCTATGGAGACGGGACGGAAAAGGATGCCGGATATTGCGAGGTCGGTGAGATGTGGGGCTATTTTATGCAGAATTCCATGTATCATGACAGATATGGCGGGTCAATGCCGACTTCCGGCTTGTCGCATTGGTTCCATCCTCAGATTTTCAGATACCTCGAAGAACGTGGATTGAGCAAGTCCAAGATTTTCGCCGCCCTGCAGAGTGAGGTGACCTCCAGGGATGCGTTGAGAAGGCAGCTTCTCGTGCTGTATCCTGACAAGGCTTCTGTCATACGTCAGGTTTTCGACAGGTATTCGGATAAGGGCTTGAAGAGCGAATAGTTATGCGTAATGTGTCATTGAGGGTTGTGGCTTCACTTGTGCTTGCCTTGTGCCTGGACTTGTTCCCGGCATCTGCCCAGAATGCATCAGTTTCCACTGACATGGTCAGCTATGCTAATTTTGCGACATTGAATCTTGAGGCGTCGGTGCCGATGGCCCGTCACTGGAGTGTCAATGCGTCTGTCAAATACAATCCTTTTGAGTTTGACCTTGGAGAAGGGCGTGAAGATGCACGCAACAAGCAGCAGGCTTATGCCCTGGGAATGCGCTGGTGGCCATGGAATGTGTATTCCGGCTGGTGGGTCGGCGGAAAACTGCAATACCAGGAATATAATGTCGGAGGCATAGTGTCCCGAAAGACTTCAGAAGGTGACAGACTCGGAGCCGGTATCTCGGGAGGGTACTCATATATGCTCGGAAAGCATTTCAATATCGACTTCGGCCTGGGGTTCTGGACCGGATATGACAAGTTTTCCGTGTATGCCTGCCCTGTATGTGGTGTTACTGAAAATACCGGCTCCAAATTCTTCATATTGCCGTCGGACGTTATGATTGCGCTAAGTTATGTTTTCTGAAACTTGGAGATTTTATAAGTTTCTTGTCCTCCTCAGCGTCCTGCAACCTTTTTTCACCTGCCCGGGTTGTTCTGTGAAGGAGGACAGGGACTTATGTCCATGCGCATTGGTGTTGGAATTTCCCAGTGAAGATGCTGAGCGGCTGCAGGATGGGGTAACTGTCTGTATGAGAGGATATTCTGATGATGGTTTTTCTCTATGTGATACCCTCTTGGCCGGTCAAGCTGCTTCATCCGGAGGCCCGGACACCATTTCAGACAAGTGGTCGTATAGTTATGTGGTGCCTAAAGGGGATATCGATCTGGCTGTTGCATACTCGGCAGATGGACTTGCAGGGGAGTTGAACTCTTCGGGAAGATGGATAGAGATCGATGAAGGGCGGCCCTGTCCCTCCATATGGACATGCTGTGATAAGGTGTCTGCAAGGGCGGACAGGGTGACAGTCCCAGTGAGATTGCATAAGAACTTCTGCCGTATCGACATTCAGGTCAGGGATGTGGACGGGGAGGAATTTCCGTTCAAGTTGCGTGTCAGAGGAAATGTGAACGGTTATGGTCTGGACGGCAAGCCTGCACGGGGAGCCTTTCTTTGTGATGCTGAAAGGTCAGAGACGGAAAGTGCCGGCTCCAGAACAGAATCGGATGATGATGACTCTGGAACTGCATCGGAAAGCACCGGATACGGATATGGGTATGCTGTGACTGTACCACGACAGACAGATGATTCCCTGACTTTGGAAATTGTCACAGGCGACGGAGTGGCAAAGGACTTTGCCATAGGGAATTACATCGCCGCGAGCGGATATGACTGGACTTCTGCGGACCTGAAGGACATTTGTCTGGAGATAGATTATGCAAGAACTGTCATATCATTTACAATAGACAAGTGGACTCATTCGGAGCAGTTTGAGGTGGTGATATGAAAAAGAGTTTTGGTTTTTAGAAAACAATGATTAACTTTGTAGTCTAAATCAGTTGCGCGGGTGGCGAAATGGTAGACGCGCTAGTTTCAGGAGCTAGTGTCAATTACGACGTGTGAGTTCGACTCTCATCTCGCGCACGAATGAGTCAAGACATTGTCAGTCAATGCTTGACTCTTTTTTTTTGTCCGTGCCGACGAGCTCCAAGTCCATATGTCACCCATCAGTCTCAGTATCTATCTGGCAAGACCGTCAGCGATTCTGTTAAGTCCTTCATCCAGCAATTCACGAGGGCAGGCCAGGTTGATGCGTATGAAACCTTCTCCCGCTTCACCATACATGGAACCGGCATTGACATGAACATTGAACTTGTCCACCAGCAACTTTTCGATTTCATGGGAGGTGAGGCCTGTCTTGCGGCAGTCACACCAGACGAGGTATGTGCCTTTGAGGCGGGATATCCGCATCCAAGGCAGTCTGGACGCGAAAACCTCGCGGAGACGGCAGTAGTTGGCGAAGACGTAACTGTTCATTTCGCTGAGCCATTGATCCGCTTCCGGGTTTGTGTATGCCGTGACAAGGGCCGCTACGCCGAACGGATTCACATCACATATCTCATTGATGTTGATGGCTTTGTCGATTGCATTGCGCCAGTCCTCACGACATGTGATGATGTTGGCGATCTGCAGTCCGGCTATGTTGAAGGCCTTGCTCGGCGAGCAGAAGGTGATGGTGTTGCGGCTTATTTCCTGTGAAATGCTTGCAAGAGGAGTGTAGCTGTAGCCGGGCATCACTATTTCGCAGTGGATCTCATCGCTGATGATCGGCACTCCGTGTCGAATGCAGATGGAGGCCATGCGTTCCAGTTCGTCTCTCGTCCAGACATGCCCCACGGGGTTGTGAGGATTGCACAGGACGAAAACCGCAGCCTCTTTCACTTTCTTTTCGAAATCATCGAAGTCCACGTGGCATGAAAAGCTGTTGTCGTCAGCATAATCGTAAATAAGCCGGCTTTCCAGCATGGTGCAGCCGTTGTTCCTTATTGAGGAAAAGAAACAGTTATATACTGGTGTCTGTATCAGTACTTTATCTCCTGGCTTGGTCATTGCCTTGATCGTGGCGGACAGTGCCGGAACTACTCCGGAGGTGTAGATTATCCACTCTTTCCGGATTCCGTCCCACCCGTGTTTTCTGGAAAACCAGCTGCTGATGGCATCGTAATATGAATCCTGGACGTGCGTATAGCCGAAAATGCCTTGGTTTACACGTTCCCGGAGCGTTTCCACGATACATGGCACCGTCTGGAAATCCATATCGGCCACCCACATCGGTATGACCCCGTCTCTGTCATTGTCCCATTTCACGCAGCCGGTTCCACGGCGCTGATTTACTTTGTCGAAGTTGAACATATCTTGCAGTCTCCTGGTTTCTTGATGTTTTCGTCAATGATGATTTCTCCGATGCTGTCAGCTTTGATGTGTCCGGTGCGCGGGTTCTTCACTGATGTGATGTGCCCTTTGACATCTGCATTGACAGAACTGTATTCGAACGCGAGGTCGGCGTCCGGTGCCATGGTGCAGTCTTCCATTATGAGGTTTTCAGCATAACACAGCGGCTGTGTGCCGGAAATGCGGCATCTTACTAGTCGGAGATTCTTGGCATACCATCCGAGATATTCGCCGTTTATCTCTGAGTCATAGACTGTTACGTTCTCGGTCTCCCAGAATGCGTCTTTGGTGTTGAGGATGGAATCGTGAATTTCCACGTTTTTACAGTATTGGAATGAGTAGTTGCCGTCCAGACGGAAATTACGGATCTTTATGTCGCTGCAGTGCATGAAAATGTAGTCGGCATGGTCTGCGCTGACATTGTCCAGCTCGATGTTCTTGCAGTGCCACAGTGTTTCCGCAGCTCCAGGAATCTGCACGTTTTTCAGTTTGATCCCGTCCATCTCGCGGAACATCTTCGGCGCATCTACGTATGTGTCAGTCATCTCCACGTTTTTTGAATACCACAATGCGGCTCTTGCTCCTCCAGTGAAAAGGCAGTTCCTCACGATGAAGTTCTCGCAGCACCAGAACGGATATTTCCCCTCGAATACACAGCTGACCGCAGTAATGTCGCTTGTTTCCTTCAATGCTGACTCGCCCCTGTGAATCTTCACATTCTCAAGAAACAATCCGTGTCTGCAATAGAGCGGCCTCTCCCCGATAAACTCTTGACCGATAATCTTTTCCATATATTCTAAAATCTTACTTGGTTCTACTCTTCCTTTGCTTCAATTATCATTCCTGCCAAGTTACCAGTTTTTCTGATTATATTACCTTGAAAACTGATTTGACAATTATCGGCACGAATTTATTATTTTCGCAGTACAAAAAAGCAAAAATATGAAAATTGTTTATCTGGATGCTGCCACTATGGGCAACTCATCATTGGCGCCGATTGAGGCTTTGGGTGAACTGGTATGCTGGCCCAACTCGTCAGCGCAGCAGGCACTGGAGCGCGTCGGCGATTGTAATGTTTTGATTGTCAATAAAGTGCGCGTGACAAAGGAACTGCTTGATGCAGCGCCTGAACTGAAACTCGTTTGTGAAGCGGCTACAGGTGTCAACAACATTGACCTGAAGGCGTGCGAGGAGAGAGGTATTCCCGTCAGGAACGTGGCAGGCTATTCTACTGAGTCGGTAGTGCAGGAAACATTTATGCACATCCTGTCCCTGCTCGGCAATGGTCCATATTTCGACAATGTCGTGAAATCAGGTGCGTACTCGGCGAGCGGCCTGTTTACGGATGTTTCAAGGCCGTTTATCGAAATGCACGGAAAGCGTATCGGCATAATCGGAATGGGAACAATCGGCAGCAGGGTGGCGAAAGTAGCCGAGGCGTTCGGAATGGAAGTGGTGTATTACTCCACGTCCGGAACAGGGCATTGCCACGAATATCCGAGTCTGACGCTTGAGGAGTTGATGAAAACCTCAGATGTGATAACCATTCATGCACCATATAATGAGCGTACTGCCGGGCTCATCGGCCTGAAAGAACTTGAATGGATGAAGCCGAGCGCGATAATCGTCAATATGGGGCGCGGCGGGATAGTGGATGAGCAGGCATTGTCCATAGTCATTGACAAGGACCTTATCGGAGGCGCAGCGCTCGACGTGTTCACAAGCGAACCGCTTCCTGCTGACAGTCCGCTGCTGCACACCTCGCATCCGGAAAAATTCCGCTTCACGCCACATACGGCCTGGGCAAGCGAAGAAGCACGTCATCGCCTGATAGAAGCTGTCGCGGCAAACATATCCAAAGGCTGGTAAGAAGCATTCATTTTTGCAGCGAAAACAAGTCTGATTCGATAACACATTCATCTTCAGTCTTATGCAAATCGGTCGCCATTGGCGACCGATTTATGAACTGGCTCCAAAACTCCGAGAATGTGCGCATCTTCTTCATGTTCTCAGCGGAGAATCCTCTAAGCCCTGGCATCTCTTTGCGGATTTGTTCACTGATGGCTTCTATCGCACCGGTTCCCCAATACTTTTCACGGGAATGAGTGCACCTGTAGATAGCAGAACAGGTGATTTCGCTTGATTTCGTTAGTTTAGTAACGTAAAAAAAATAACATTTCTGAATTTTTCATTGGTACATTTCATCATACACTGCGTTATTACATAAAAAAAGTAGCGTAGTGTATGAGTTTTTATAACTTTGCGGCCTGCAATGGAAGCAGATGCATTAAGGATGATGTCAAATACTTTACGGACATGACCGAGCGAGAATTCAAGAAATTATACAATCTATATTTCAGACCTCTATGTCTATATGCCTTGCATTATGTCTCTGATGCATCTGTATCGGAGGACATAGTGCAGGACAGTTTTGTCGTCTTTTGGGAAAAGTATGTTGTCATTGACAATGACATGAACGGCGCTGCCGCAAAATCAGTCCTATTCGTGATAGTCAGAAACAGGTGCACAGATTGGCTGAGGAAGGTGTCCCCGGACAGACTTTTGCCGGAGGATGCGGACGGACTCATTACAGACGTGGACGCACAAGAACGCTCATTTGACGAAGCAGCATTATGGTCGATAATCGGCAGACTCCCGGAAGAACGTCGTAAAATATTGATAATGAACAAGAGAGATGGGCTGTCATATAAGGAAATCGTTGAAGAGCTACGCGTGTCAGTATTGACAGTAAGAAACCATCTGGCATTGGCAATGAAAGAATTGAGAAGAGCTAAGCCTGTCATTCAGGTGATCCTGACCTTGCTGATGATGCTGTTCCCGCTGATTTCATATGGCCAGGAACAGTCCGTACTTTCATCAATGAAAGCAATTGAATCCGGATTCGGATATAACTTTGTTTATGAATCATCCGTAAAGCGCTTGCTCGAAAACGAGACGAAGCAGGTAAAATTCGACAGCAAGCTGCTGGAAGATTGCCTTCAAGAAATGTTTGGAGACTTGCCGATAAAATGGAAAGTGCAGGATAAGACACATTCTATCATATTGATTGTCAATGATAACGTACGGAAGTCCGTCCCGAAGTCATACACGATCAGCGGATACGTCACCGATGTGGTCACAGGCGAGACATTGATCTCCGCTGAAATCGTATCCGACAGCAGAAGCGGCGCCGTCACCAACAATTACGGTTTCTATTCACTCTCACTTCCTAAAGGAGCGCATGAAATCAAATACTCATATATCGGATGCGAGCCGGTTTCCAGGACCATTGACCTGAGCAGGGACACCACCATCAATATCGCATTGACACCGTCATTGGCATTGAAAGGTTCGGTCGTGTCAGCAAGAAAAACCGCAGGTTTTTACTCAACTTATAGCGGCTCGGTGGAAGTTCCAGACAAGCTTCTCCGCACTGCTCCGTCCGTCCTGGGCGAACCGGACGTGTTCAAGACGCTGCAAATGCTTCCAGGCATCCAGGCCGGGACATCATTTTTTTTCAGGAATCTATGTCCGTGGAGGAAACGCTGATGAGAACCTGGTCCTTCTGGACGGAGTGCCGGTCTATAATGTATCACACCTGTTCGGAGCACTATCGATATTCACTCCGGAGGCGGTCAAGAAAGTATCGGTATATAAGGGATCGTTCCCGGCCAGATATGGAGGACGCGCATCAGGCATTGTGGATATAAGGACCAATGACGGAAACACCAACAAAACTACAGGCTGCATAAGCATCGGGCTGATTTCAGACAAATTCCATCTTGACGGGCCGATGGGCAAAAAAGGCAATGCCACCTACTCTGTGAGCGCACGAGGAATGCACACCCTGTTCTTTGACAGAATCCTCAAATGGGCAGGCAGCGGAGGAAACTATGCCTTCTATGACTTGAATCTGAAACTGTCAGGAAAGATCGGCGACAATAACCGTCTCATTTTCAATGCCTATTCGGGAAAAGACTTCATGAGGACGGATTATTCCGAGAAGCCATCACCGGATGACATTGACAGGACTGAAAGAAAGCAGGATTATAAAGTCTGGTGGGGCAACAGCGTCATTTCTCTCGGGTGGAATCACGTGTTCAACGGGAAACTTTTTTCCGACCTGAACCTCTCCGTGAACGGATACAACGTAAAAACCAAATCGCAGGTAAATGAATTCCAGGAAGGGGCCAATGCCACGTCAGGAAAGGTCATAGATTTCAGCAATGTGTCGAAAATCAATGATATAAGTGTCGGGATTGACTTCGATTATACCCCGTCCTCAAGTCATATGGTCAGATTCGGCGGAGCCTTTGCTCATCACAGGTACGCCCCGGAAGACATCTATACCAGAACTACCGACAACATTGACGGAAATAGAATCGAGACTTATGCTCCTAACGTCGGCAGGATAATCCGGGGCGAAGAGATGACGGCCTACATTGAAGATGACATGTCCATTTCGGACTGGCTCTATGTAATCCCAGGCCTCCGTTTAAGCCTTTTCAATGTTGACGGACGCTGCTATCCGGACCTGGAGCCGAGACTGTCGGTAAAGGTCAATGCCGGAAAAGACATATCGTTGAGGGGCGCGTACTCAAGAATGTCCCAGCATGTTCACCAGCTCGTTTCAGGCAATCTCAGTTTGCCGACTGACTTGTGGGTACCCGTGACAGCTGACATTCCTCCAGTCAAATCAGACATTTACACGGCTGGAATTGCCTATGGAGGCCTGAAAGGCTGGGAGTTTTCAGCCGAAGTCTATTGGCGCAGACTGGACAATGTCCTGGAGACGAAAGACGGAAAGTTGGCCTTGTCAACTACCGAGAATTGGGAGGACAATGTCGCCACGGGTGTCGGACGGGCTTATGGCGCAGAGGTTTACGTGCAGAAAACTTCCGGAAAAGTCACCGGTATATGCTCATACACCTTATCCAAATCAGAAAGACGCTTCCCTGACAAGGCGATAAACAACGGCAAGTGGTATCCGTTTGTCAATGACAGGCGGCACAACATCAGGATAGCGGCCATGTGCAAGTTCAATGACAGGATAGACGCTGCCGCAAGCTGGGTGTTCATGTCAGGCAACTATATGACCGTGCCGGAACGAGAAACCATATATGTGGATCCGGAAGGAATGTTCCACTATCATCATTATGTCAGCGGCAGGAATAATTACAAGCTTCCGCCGACACATCACCTGGACCTTTCCGTCAATTTTACCAAGCATAAAAAGAAGGGCGAGCGAGTCTGGACGGTCGGGCTGTATAATGCATATTGCGCCATGAATCCCGACTGGACTTATGTCAATGACACATGGTCAAAGGATGAGGCCGGAAAGGCTTCCTATTCGGCAAATATAACCAAGCTGTCATTTTTTTAACTATTTTGCCGTCAGTTAGTTACACTTATCGTTTCTAATATGAAAGTTTTGAATAACATAAATAAATGGAGAGTATTGTTTGCAGCGTTTCTTCTGATATGTGCAGTATCATGTGAAAAACACATTGAAATCAGAAGGACCGGACCCGAGCGGGAACTATCGTTGAATGCCGCCCTGACCGCCGGGCCTTCAGAGCAGGTAGCGTATGTTACGACGAGTTACCACAACAAGGTACGAGGCGTAAAGGACGCGTTGCTGAAACTTTATGTCAATGACGAACTTGCCGCATCGTCAGACACTTTGCGCGAGGCCCATAATTATCATGACAACAATTCTGATGCAGTCATGATGATACCTTTCCATGCCAGATTCGGAGCCGGAGACAAAGTCCGTCTTGAAGTTACAGCAGACGGAATGCGGGCTTCGGCTGAAAGCATTGCTCCGGAATCTGCCAAGATTGTCTCAGTGGATACCATTCCGATAACTAAAATCAGCGGTGACCGTACAACGGCATTGACAAGAATCAAGGTGCAAGTCCAGGATGTCTCCGGCATTGACAATTACTATAGGATCGAGGCTTTTGTGAAATACAGCATCTCGCAGGTTTATCTGGATCCGGGCGAATTCGACCCGGTAGGGCCGCAATTCCTGCGAAAGGGTACGATCAGCGTCAAATTGGACAACAAGGCCGAGCCGATTCTTTATAGCGGTTCCCATGTCGATGCCTACTATGATCCTGAAGACACGGACTACTATGCCAATGAGTATAACCTTTTCAATGACAATGTGTTCCGGGACAAGGACTATACTCTGACTCTCTATGCGAAAGACTTGCGCCAGTACTTCAGTTTTACGAATATAGCTTTTCTGCCCAACTTGAGGGTTAGCGAAAAACGTACGCTTGTGGTCAGGCTCTATACCATGAACAAGGACATGTACACCTATTATAATGATTGCATGTTCGACAATTCATTGCAGGGCATGAGCGACTTCATCCCGCTGATTCCTTACCCTGACAATGTCAACGGCGGCAACGGCTTCGTGGGTGCTCTGAGTGTGAATGACTTCGAAATGGAACTGCCTTATATAGAGGATGTTTATAATCATTATCACAATCTTTAGTATATGGATAGAAATCTCAAATTCGTCATGAAACATTATCGTGACGGAATGTTCGAAATAAATAAATCGCGTGCCGACCTGAATGCAAGAATCGGAAAGGCCAATGCCGGTGTCAGGCCATCCTACTGGGCGCGAAGATGGGTTTTGTCAATGTCAATGTGCGCGGCAATTGCCCTGTTCGCGGTCATTTCACTCTATTATTTCCGGCTGAACTCATGGAGCGGATATACCGCGTCGGACGAAATCGTCAGATATGTCTTGCCGGACTCATCCGTTGTCGTCTTGGCTCCAGGTTCGGAACTTAGGCTTCAGAAGCGCAAGAATATCAGGCATATGGAAATGTCCGGAAAGATTTTTTTCAATGTTGCACATGATTCAGCACATCCTTTCACCATATCCGTTTCACGAGGGCTGCCGGTGACTGTCCTTGGGACGCGTTTCCAGGTGGACCAGTCAGATTCGCTCACCCGCGTGGATGTCCTGGACGGAAAAGTCAGTTTCGGCCGTATGACATTGACCAAAGGAATGTCTGCTTCATATCGTCCTGGGACCGGATTGCAGGAGATGACGTCCAGAGATGTGTTGAATCCGATGGCGTGGGCGACGGGAAGTTTTGTTTATGATGAGTCGTCCCTAAATGACATAATAAAGGATTTGGAGTCTTTCTATCATGTAAGGATCAATACATCGGAAAGCGTGGCCGGAAAGAGGCTTACCGGCATATTCCCGACGGCAGATGCGGCATCAGTGCTGGAAATAATTGGCATGGCTTGTGATGTAAGGCTGACATATGAAGCTCAGAAATAAAACAGAAGAGGTGCTAAAAGGTGTTGAAAATAAGTGTCAAACCAGTCCTGACCACCCACAAACAATGAGACCATATCCCAGACACCATTGCCTCCGGAATATGGTCTAAACTGTTGAAAATCTTCTTCATTCTCGTCCTCTTCGCCATCGCTGACAATGCAGAAATCGAAGATGGATTTATCAACCTCGAACTCTTCAAAGAGACGATTCACAAAGCGAATGATGGCGTTGGCCGACAGGTTTGCCTCCATAAAGATTCCATCCCTGACTTCCCAAGGCCACCGCATCTCGCTCTTTTCGTGTCCGATTTGAGAGTGCTGCTTCCTATCTGATAAATAAAAATGCGCATCCGCTATCTGGTCGAGCCTTCCGGGAACCTTCTTGTCGAGGAGTTTAAGGACATCCAGCAACATCAGAGCGTACCTATCCTGACGATACGTTTCCCCATCGAAGTGGAAGAGAACCAGCTTCTTATTTGTAACATCTACGGAATTACCGAGAGTAATCGTAGAGAGGTATTCAAAGTTAATCTCATCCTTGACTTCGCTCATAGCATATCGTGAAGCGACAATCTCTGTCAGCCTATTTCCACGAGCCTTAATGGCATTTACATCCCAGACCGTCTGGTTGATAACATCGCTGTTGAGACGAACTGCCTTGGAGTTCTCAATGATGATGCGCTTCTTATCCTCAAAGGCGTTGTTCGACAGCTCGGAATTGTACCCGGTTATCGTCAGGTTGCCGAGAACTTGGAGGTAGAGCTCGTGGTCTTCCTTGGAGATATGCATCCAGTCCATACTCTGAGTCTGGGGCATAATGTGTTCGATGGTGAGTTTCTCGAAATCGAGGGTCTCCTTTCCATCGCCATTCTCGATGTCCATGAGCAGGAACTTACAAAGGGCTCTGTTGCTATAAAGATTGCCTTCCCGGAGAGCACGATTAAATTCCGCATCCGGGACAACGGTGTCGATGTTTCCGGTTGCGGTATAGAAGAACTTATTGATGGCCTCGAAGTACTTCTCCTTGTTGGCTGTAACTTTAAATATGCGGTTATACAGATTCCGGAAGAGCCACCTCAACGTGTTGGACTGAATACCACAGACCATGCGCCTGACGAGATAGGATTGAATAAAGGCTAGGGTCTTTTCGATGGTCGATTCAGAAATGACGTGCTCATAATCATCGAAAATATGCAGCAGGAAGGGATAGCAGGTGGTCTGCTTTATCATTCAGAGATTCCGGAGAATCTTGCTCACCTTCTTTGAATACCGGTTGTTGTCGTAGACAAAGGCCGTGAAGATTTCGGAATAATACTTCAGTTCCTGAAGGCAGCTTTCCTGCGTGTACCCCTTGTCTTTGAAATGGGCAACAAAGTTCTGGTACACTTTGTTGGCATCAATAGCTCCGCTGGTCTTAAACGTGAGGTATTGGGAGAAAAAGAGGTTGAGATTGGTATAATCCGTACCCTTCTTCAGAGACTTCTCGATGGGAAGCCAATACTTCTCGAAAAGGTCATCCTGATTGACAGCATTCATCAGAAGGAAGTTCCTGATGAGGCCTGCATTGGAAAGTTCCAACCCGGTAGAGTTGATGCTCTCGAAAATAATCTGAGGGTCATCCTCGCCCTTGGTGAGCACAATAGCCACAATCTCCAGCTTATGCATAGCTGTGAGAATCTGGTCTGGGCAGGCTCCGCTCTTAATCCATCTCTCGATGCGATTCTTGGCGAGGATATAGTTTCCGTAAATATGTCCTTCTTTATCCAGTTCATCATCCTTGTTCTCCAGAAGAGCAAAGAACTGGTCTTTGTCTGACTTGATGGGCTTGAGCTTAACCTTATACTGCTCTTCGCAGAAACTGTTCTGAAGATACGATTCGATTTCCGAAGCACGAGGGTCATTCTTCTCCTTTGCAACATCCGCCAGAGCTTTTAACATGAGAGTAATGGTGGTCAGACGCTGCTGGCCATCGATAATGATATATTCCCGGAGTGTTACGCCCCCCCAGACCGTCTTAAAAGTCAGTTATCAAACCCTCTGAG